>Ga0070717_10004553_pt1 | contig 10029 bp, 9 predicted proteins | sample LARL113metaG_FD_71366 | JGI IMG/M metagenome (GOLD analysis project Ga0070717, IMG submission 71366) | Corn, switchgrass and miscanthus rhizosphere microbial communities from Kellogg Biological Station, Michigan, USA - LAR L11-3 metaG | ecosystem: Host-associated > Plants > Roots > Rhizosphere ... | reverse complement strand
GGAACATTGACCGCGCCGGTCAGGGGATCAGGCTCCTGGCCATCGTGGATGGCGCGCGTGGAGAAACCCCGTCGTTGGTCGTTGGTCGTTGGTCGTTGGCGAGTTTCTCTTCGAGTTAGCATGTCCGAATTGACAACAAATCGCTGGTAGATAAGTACGCGGACCACGCGCCGCGCCTAAGTCGTGTCTGATTGCAATACCGCTACGATTGACCTTAGCTCTTCAACCGCGGGGCCATCCATATCTCCCGGCCGATTGACGTGGGGATCTAGCTCGTAGCATCGCTTTCTGTAGAATTCAACTTTTTTGTCAATGCTGTGGTGTCTCCACGAAATCATTCCACTCCTGAGGGTAGAGACTGGTGTGTGCCAGAAATCGCTCGATAACTCGAGCTGCGTCTCCGAGAGCCATATCGCTCTTCCACATATTAGTTTGCTGGCGAACTCCGGGTTGTCAAAGCCGACGGCCAAAGACCAACAGCCAACGACTGCTCCTCAAATTCCACCCTCAAAAATGCACTTCGACAAATACCGCTCTGCCGAATCGGGAATTACGGTCACGACTCTCTTCCCTGCCCCGAGTCTCTGCGCTACTTGCAAGGCCGCGAACACGGCGGCTCCCCCACTTGAACCGGAGAGAACTCCTTCCTTTGCGGCTAGCGTGTTTACGGTGTTGAACGCGTCTTTGTCAGTAACCATAAGAATTTCATCGCAGACCGAGCGGTCGAAATTTTTCGGGATGAAACTCGCCCCTATCCCTTCCACTTTATGCTTTCCGGGCGGTCCACCTCCGAGCACCGACCCCTGGGTTTCTACGGCTACCGTAAACACGTGCGGCAATTTCTTCTTCATGAAGCGAGAAACTCCGGTAAAAGTCCCCGCTGTGCCTGAGCCGATTACGAATGCATCGAGGCTGCCCTCCATTTGCTCGAAGATTTCTTCGGCTGTAGTTTCGTAGTGATAATCAGGATTGGCGGGATTTTCAAATTGTCCGGCCATAAACGCGCCGTCGGTCTTCGCCGCGTACTCCTGCGCCCTACGAATTGCCCCTGCCATGCCTTCCTCGTCTGGAGTGCGCGCCACATCTGCACCCAGCGCGCGCATAATCTTCACTTTTTCTTCAGAGAAGCGCTCCGGGACGAACAAAACGACCTTGTAACCGCGATTGACTCCGATGAGGGCCAGGCCAATGCCGGTGTTTCCAGCCGTTGCCTCTACGATGACTCCGCCTGACGGGAGCCGTCCTTCTTCTTCAGCGCGCCGAATAATTCCAATCGCGGCGCGATCTTTCACGCTGCCACCTGGGTTCAAATATTCGAGTTTGGCGAAAATGTCCGCTGCGGCGGACGGCACCATCCTCCGCAAGCGAAGCATCGGAGTTTGGCCAACCAGTTCGGTAATGTCATCGGCGACACGCCGGTTGGTATTGGAAAGAATCGGCACCCTACAGGGTACGGAAGAGCGAGGGAAGCGTCAATGAAGCAGAAGGCATTAATTCTGGAGCGGCAACTCGCAGATTGTCTCGGATTTGAAAGGGTGCGGCTTCCAGCTGCACCGCTGATTTGACGGAGGGTTTTACGGCGCGCCTGAAGCGCGCCCTTTCAAATCCACGAGCTAGAGTTCCTCGCAGCTATCAACGCTTCTGGCGAACGGCCAACGACTCTGTCGTCATTGCCCGCCGCCTGCGCCCTGGCGCTCCTGGCCGGGATAATAACCACTGCGGGTCCGCACCGTCAGCTTCTTATAAGGGCGGGCGTGCGCATCCACGTGGATGGTTCTAAACCCTCCCACGTTTTTCGCAGTGGTGGGAGTGTATGTAATTGTGTACTGATTGCGAATGTCATGCGCGATGTTGCGGCTGAGCTCATCAACTTCGTTCAGCGTAGGCGGGAAAAAGGCAATGCCGCCGGTCCGATCTGAAATAACTTCCAGGGCCCGCCTGGCCCGGCGCGCCTTCTCTTGTCCGAGCAAGCCGATCGCGTAGACTGTCGGACCGTTCTCCTGCTGAAGACGATGCACCGCCTGTTCCAGGTTTTCCTGGCTGGCGTCGTCCTCGCCGTCAGTCACGACAAACAGCACTTTCCTTTGCAGGGGTGAATGGATCAAGTAATCCGCCGACGCAATGATCGCGTCATATAACGCCGTGCCGCCGCGCGCCTCAACTTTTTCAAGCGCAACCTGAAGCTTTTTGATATCCGAGGTGAACTCCTGATCCAGGTAATATTCATCGCTGAAGTTCACCACGAACACCTGGTCCTGGGCATTGCTGGCCCGCACCAGATTTAGCGCGGCCTTGTTCACCTCATCACGCTTCTCCCGCATGGAGCCGGAGTTATCAATTACGATCCCGATCGCCACCGGGATATCTTCCTGCCGGAAGGAGCGGATCTGCTGGGGTTGGCTGTTCTCGAACACTGAGAAATCGGCCTTGCCGAGGTTCGTGACCAGCCGATTTCTTTCGTCCACCACGGTGGCATGGAGCGTGACTTCCTGAGCTTCCGCATGAAAGACGAAAACACCATTGTCGTTAGCCGGCGCTTCTCCCGCCCTTGAAGCCTGGTCTTGAGGGGCCGCTGTTGATTGGGTGGCTGGCGGATTTGTAGACGTTTGGTTCGAAGGCGACGTTTGTGGCGGCGGAGCCTGACCGGGTTGCTGTACCTGGCCCTGAGGCGCAGTGGTCGGATTGCTTTGTGGGGGCGCCAATGACGTTTGCGCCACAAGGAGGCCGCAGAAGATCAGAAACAGGAATGCAGAGACCACTCTGCTAGGGGCAAGTTTATTGCGAGGATGCATAGTACCCAGTTTTGGCATAAACATGTAGCGGCGGCAGTCCTTTTGGCGGAAGCAACTTAATCTTTATCTTATGCCATTTGCCGTCGTGCCCTGGGTTCTTTGGACGGTATCCGAGCACATATTGGTTGCGTAGCTCGATTCCAATTTTTGTAGCCACATCGGCCAAGTCATTCGGGTTGTCTATGGTAAATGACCGGCCTCCACTGATTTCTGAGACATCGCCCAACAGCGCCGGCCCCAGTCGCTCCTCCTCGGTGGCAAAATAATGATCGTAAATACCTATGGAATAGATCATTACATCGGCTTCCTTCACCAGAGACTTAATCTCCCCCTCGGTATAGCGGCTGTGGTTGTCGCCGCCATCGGAGATAATCAGGAGGGCCTTCTTGGGGTATTTGGCTTGCCGCATCTTGCTGATGCCGAGATAGATTGCGTCCAATAGTGCTGTGCGTCCTTTGGGTACGGTGTAGATGAGCTTGCCTTGAATGTCCTCTACGGACTGTGTGAAATCGGAAATCTCCTCCGGCTTGTCGGCAAACGCAATCATGAAAAATTCGTCTTGCGGGTTTGCCGTCTTGAAGAATTCGGTCACGGCTTCGCGGGCGCGCTCGACTTTGCTGCTCATGCTTCCGCTCATGTCGAAAATCACGCCGAGCGAAATCGGCGCGTCTTCACTGGAGAAATGCCGCAGGTCCTGCTGTTCCTTGCCTTCGTATACCTGGAAGTTCTCTTTGTCGAGTCCAGTTACCAGGCGGTTCATCGGGTCAGTCACCGTCACCGGAACCAGGACCAGATCGACTTTCGACTTCATTGTCGGAGCGTGAGCTCGGACCGTATCCAACACATTTTCTTGCTCACTCTTTTCCGGCTCGATCCGAGGGGAGATGTGGATTTCATCCACATCGGGAATCTGCGCGAACGCGGATGGCACGCCACACAAAATAAAGGAAGCGATCAGCGCAAAAACAAAGGCCAGCGCTCGAGGTGAGCAGATTCGCGCCGAAACCGGGTTTGGTTTTTGGAATGGGACTTGGCGAATTAGAACCCGGGGCCGAGAGGACCCGCGCCCTTCTTGGCGCGCCATAAAATCCTCGAATCGAGTGCAAATGTTATCACATGTTCGGCGAAGTAGTGTTAAAACTTTGTCACCGGTTTCCCAGACTGGGCTTGGATTCCCAGCTTGTGCAAAAGTTTGCCCAACCCGTGCATGCCTGTTCTCTTTTCGAAGGCCGCTCCGGCTGGCAGCAGACCGCTTGATACAATCGGTTGGTTCTTGGCTGATGGCACACATAGAACCCTTCCGCGCCCTTCGTTATGATCCAGCTTGGGTTGCGCTCAGTGAGGTGGCCACCCAGCCCTACGACAAAATCAGCCCCGAGATGCAGGATCGTTATTATGCGGCCAGTCCGTACAACCTGGTCAGAATTATCCTGGGCAAGCGCAATGCCAACGACGGGCCCACGGGCAATCCTTATAGCCGGGCCGCCGCCTTCTTTGATAACTGGCGTCGTGAGGGAATATTCCACCAGGATCCGGAACCCTCGCTCTATCGCTACTGCCAACAGTTCTTAGCCCCAGGTGGCAGCATGCAGCTGGAACGCAGTGGATTTATCGCGCTGGGTAAGCTGGAGGACTATTCGGTCGGGGTGGTGTTCCGGCATGAGCAAACCCTGGCAAAACCTAAAGCCGACCGGCTGGATCTGCTGCGGGCTACTCGCGCCCATTTCGGCCAGATCTTCATGCTCTATAGCGATCCGGCGGGTGAAATTGACAATACTCTGGCTTCGACCGACCCTCCGATAATCGAGATGAAGGATGAATACGGTGTCCTCCACCGGGTCTGTAGGATTTCCGATCCGGGGACTATCGAGCAAGTCAGCACCAGGATGCGTGAGAAGAAGCTCATCATTGCCGATGGGCATCATCGCTACGAGACTGCGCTGACTTATCGCAATGAACGGCGAGCTTCGGCGAGCGAAGCGCCCTCCCCACACTCAGGGCTTGCTCCCTACGAACTGGCAATGATGACGTTCGTCAATATGGACGATCCCGGCCTGCTCATTCTTCCCACTCATCGGGTGGTGCATGGGCTGGCAAATTTCTCAATGGATTCTTTCCGTGTGGGTGCGAGTGAATTCTTCAGCATGCAAGAAGCCGACGCCTCGATCGACGCTGCACAGGCTGCAGCCATGCTGCGCGAAGCAGGACAAACCGGTTCTTCATTGTTAGTTGTCGCACAGGACCGCGTGTTTCTCCTCAGCCGGACAAAAACGCCGCCCTCTGCCTTCGGCAACCTTTCACTCCGCCAACAAGCGCTCGACGTTGTGCAGCTTCATAAATGTTTGTTGGAAGGCGTGCTTGGAATCTCCGAGGAGGCGATCCGCAACCAGCAGAATGTGAGTTATATCCGCGACGCCGATGAAGCTATGGCGGTGGTTCGCAGTGGCCAGGCCAATTTGGCGTTTCTTATGAATCCGGCGCGAATGCAGCAGATTCGCGACATTGCTTTTGCACGCGAAGTGCTCCCGCAGAAGTCTACGGACTTCTATCCCAAGCTGCTCAGCGGCTTGACCATTTATGTATTGGAATAGCAGGTACCAGGGCCGCAAAATCCGGCGCCCCGCACATTTGCTGATCGCTGCCATCTTGGCGCTCTCGCTGCAGTGTCTGCTGCTTAGCCAGACTGCGCCTCCTCTGGTTGCCGCCCCGGGCCAAGTTTCTCCAAACCAACTTTCTCCAAACCAATCTCTTGCAAATCAGGCCCCTGCAAACCAACCTCCAGCGCCGACGCAACCGGCTACTGGACAGCGCACCTTGCTGGTCATGATTGACCCGGCACATGGAGGCACTGAATCCGGCGCCGTTCTGAATCCGGTAATTCTGGAAAAAGATGTGACTCTGGCTCTCGCGCGGCGGTTGCGCCAGCAACTAAGCACGCGTGGCATTCAGTCGCAACTTGTTCGTGATTCCGATGGAATGCTTTCCTCCGACCAGAGGGCCGCGCTTGCCAATGCTGCCCAGCCAGCCCTCTATATCAGTATTCACGCCACATCCCAAGGTAGCGGTATGCGAATCTATACCGCAATGCTCCCGGCTAGTGGTGATAACAGTGGGCCATTTGTGGACTGGCAATCCGCGCAATCAGCCTCACTAGCTCGCAGTCGGTGGGCCCAAGGACAACTTGTCGCAGCGATCCAGAAGACGGGTTTTCCGGTCCGATCGCTGGCTGCTCCGCTCCGTCCACTGAATAACATTACGGTGCCCGCTCTGGCCCTTGAAATCGCACCCACCACAGGTGACGTCTCGCAACTCAATTCGGCCGGTTATCAACAGATGATCTCGGCCGCGCTGGCGAACGGCATTGCCACGCTGATTCCCTCGCTCCGGGCGAAGACGGAGTTCGCACCATGATCCCTCGCCAGTTCGCCTTCGCGACGGTGATTCTTTTCAGTTTAGCCGTCGGGATGTCAGTGTACGTGTGGCAGTTACGGCGCCGCGAAGCCCTCAACCCACAGCCTTCGGTGCCCGCACAACATGTGAGTCCGCCAACTGTGGGCCCGATGGAAAAAGTTACGGTGTATGTGGCCTACGACGATCCGGGGGAACTGCGTGCGCAGTCAATTTCTATTCCTCTATCCTCCGGCCGGCAGCAGCGCGCAGAAGAACTTTTGCGCGGGTTGCTGAACATCTACCTGGAGAAGAACTCGCCCCATCCGCTGGGTGCCGGATCTGAGGTTCACGATGTGTACCTTGTAAGTCAGGGTATTGCCGTCCTGGATCTGAATTCTGCCTTGGTAAATGGGCAAACCTCGGGTGTCTTGGCCGAAGAACTCACAGTTGCTTCCATCATTCAAACGCTCTCAACAAATATTCCCGGGCTTATGCGGGTCAAGATTCTGGTCGACGGGAAGGAGCGGGAGACCCTCGCCGGGCACTCCGACCTCTCCGGTTTTTACGACGTGTCGCAGGTTGCAGCCCTAGCAAAGCAGTTGTCGGCTCAATAGTTGCGGGGAAAGCACAAGTTTTGGGCAAACATCTATGGCGCACTATTTCGCAACTGTCCTATGTACTTTCAACTGCTCCCGCCCTGGATATTCGTGCTAGACTCCGTCCAGTAACTGTGGCGCATAAGTTTGGGGCTGCGCTCGGTTGCAGATTTGCAGCGCGCTCAGCCATTGGCTTGTCCTTCGTCCGCTCAGTGCTGCAAGTGCTATTCCGATCACGGAAGGTTCTTCCGCTTCTTCGCGAACGCATAAAGTTTGAGCTCTGACCTTAAGCTCTCTGGGCTTTGGCTTGGTCCGGAGCCTGACGCCGGGGCTTCCGAGCCCGAAACCGGGGTGGAGAATGACGGTCGCGGTACATCAGGACGTGTGCAGTTCCTTCTTCCAGCGAGTTCGGCGAGCTAGCTCGCGCGCTCTGCTCCTGGATTATGACGGCACGCTCGCGCCTTTCACGCCCGACCGCACCCGTGCATTTCCCTATCGCGAAATTCCGGAGCTGGTTTCCCAAATCATGCGGCAGGGGACGCGCGTGATACTCATCAGCGGACGTCCAGCCACTGAGTTGCTTTTTCTGAGTGGCATTCATCCTCATCCCGAAATCTGGGGAAGTCACGGCTCGGAGCGGCTTCTTCCAGACGGCTCTTATGAAGTCGAAGCCCCCCCGCCGGAGCAGCGGACGGCCCTACAAATTGCCTCCCGGTCATTGCGATCATGCGGACTCGGCCCACGGACCGAGACCAAGCCGGGTGGAATCGCGATCCACTGGCGAGGTCTGTCCTCCGAGGAAAGAGCCGCAATCGAGAACAAAGTCCGAAACCTCTGCTCGTCGCTGGTGAATGATTACGGCTTGCAGCTGCTGCCGTTTGACGGCGGTCTTGAGCTGCGTGCTCCTGGCAAGAACAAAGGCGATGCGGTCGCTGCCATCCTGGCTGAAGCGGGCCAGGGAGTTGCAGCAGCGTATTTAGGTGACGATCAGACAGACGAGAATGCCTTTCGTGCCATCAAAGGGCGGGGACTTGCCGTCTTGGTTCGCTCCGAACCTCGGCCAACCATGGCCGACGTCTGGTTGCGGCCTCCTGAAGAATTGGGTCGGTTTCTGCGGGACTGGCTATTGGCCTGTGGAGCGGAAATATGAAGCTGCTTGAAGGGCGTTTAATCAATGTCTCGAACCGGTTGCCGGTGGAGATCAAAACCCGTGTCGGCCATCCGCGGCTTACCCCCAGCGCTGGAGGGCTTGCTTCCGCGTTGGATAGCATTTGGCGCCACCATCATGGGATCTGGATCGGCTGGGCCGGGGCTGCGGATTCGGAGATCGCCACCAGTCTTCTGCAGAAAGCCGCTCGCGGACGGTCATACGCGCTCAAGGCTGTGCCACTGTCGCAGCAGGAGGTTTCCAAGTTCTACTCTGGCTTCGCCAATGAAATTATCTGGCCGCTATTTCACGACATGCCTTCACGCTGCAATTTCGATCCCGAATACTGGGAAATGTACCAGCGTGTGAACCGGAAGTTTGCCCAGGCAGCGGTCGAAATGGCAACCAGCACAGACCTGATCTGGGCCCATGACTATCACCTGATGTTGATGGGTCGATACTTGAGGGAAGCGGGCTGCACCGCTCGCACCGGTTTTTTTCTGCATATCCCATTTCCCGCGCCGGATATCTTCGAGAAATTGCCGTGGCGAAAACCTATTTTACGTTCGTTGCTGCAATATCACCTGCTGGGGTTCCAAACCGACCGTGATCGCTACAATTTCCTGAGCTGCCTGGAGCGAATTGTTCCCGAAGCCATCAGCCAGCGGGACGAATCTCACAACGTCGTGGTGCTCGATGGCCGGCGGACCAAAGTGGACACCTTCCCCATCAGCATTGCGTATGAGGAATTTGCCAGCCACGCCGCAGGTCGCGAAGTGGAAACTTCGGCGGTTCAGCTCCGGCGGGAATTGATGAACAATTTTGTGGTGCTGGGCGTGGACCGGATGGATTACACCAAGGGCATCCCCGAACGACTAAAGGCTTTTCGAATTCTCCTGAAGCGGTATCCGGAACTGCGTCATCGCGTCACCATGGTGCAAGTCGTGGTCCCCAGCCGGGAAGAGATTCGTGAGTACAAGCAGCTGCGGCGGGAAGTGGAGCTGCTGGTGAGCCAGATTAATGGCGAATTCACCGAGGCCGGATGGGTCCCGATTCACTACATGCATCGCAATCTCACGCGAACACAGTTGCTCACTTATTACCGCGCCGCCGATATCGCTCTGATCACTTCGTTGAAGGACGGAATGAACCTCGTCGCCAAAGAATTCTGCGCCGCCCAGGTGGATGAACGCGGGGTGGTCGTGATTAGCGAATTCGCGGGGGCCGCAGCCGAGCTGCAGCATGGCGCAATCGTGATCAACCCCAACGACCTGGCGGGTATCGCTGAGGCCATTCACCGTGCCTGCGTGATGCCGGTGGAAGAAAAGCGCGCACGCATGCGGCTGATGCGCGAAATCGTTCGTACCTATAACGTCCAGGGCTGGGCAGAAGCATTTCTGAGTGCAGCGATCACGGCCGATCCCCAAGCGGGACGCGAAGCTAATGGCTCCTCCCGCGAAGACACCGGCCTATCGCTGATGGCATCCGCGCCCTCGCACAATCAGAGGATCGTGTAGCAGCGGTTCAAAGCCACTCTTCGGTAGGTGAGCAGACCAACAAACTACTTTCTCGCCCCCACCTTTCCCGTCTTTGCTTTCCCACTCGCATTCTTGTGCTTTCCCAACCGCTCCAGCACTGCTGCTACGATCAGGGGCAATCCTACGGTCGCATCCACGAACACTTCTCCGAAACGCCCGCCCTCGGACGGCGGCACAAATTTGCCCCATGAAATCGCCTCGCTGTAAGGACTGCCAGAAAGTCCGCCCCAATACACCGGCTCAGGACAAATGCGCACGCCATAGTGATAGCGCTTCAGGGGAAGGTTCTCGCCCATGCGGCGATGGCGCAATTCGATGAACGGCCCGAACTGTTGCGACCAGTTCCGGGGAACTCCGCCACCAATGGTAAAAATCCCCAGCCGGGTCTGCCGAAGGAGCGTGGAGGCGAAATGCTCCAGGTCTTCGAATGGATCGAACCGGATCTTGTGTCTTCCCGAACTCTCGCGCATCCGATTGTGAAGGGCCACGTCCAGGCCAAGCTCGGAATCGGTAAAGGCAGGCACAAAGACCGGGACACCCTTTTCATAAGCCGACTTCAGAATTCC
>Ga0070717_10004552_pt1 | contig 10032 bp, 7 predicted proteins | sample LARL113metaG_FD_71366 | JGI IMG/M metagenome (GOLD analysis project Ga0070717, IMG submission 71366) | Corn, switchgrass and miscanthus rhizosphere microbial communities from Kellogg Biological Station, Michigan, USA - LAR L11-3 metaG | ecosystem: Host-associated > Plants > Roots > Rhizosphere ... | reverse complement strand
CGTCGCTGATGTTGCGTTCGATGTCGTAAAATTTTCGCGCGTTCGTGTGCGAAACGATGAGCGGCTTGGTCGTAAGATCGACAATGTCCTCAAACCCTTTTGGGTTAATATGGGCCAGATCAACGATAATACCGAGTCTTTCGCACTCGCGCACGACGTCGCGACCGAAGGCTGTAAGCCCGTCGCGAGGCGAACCGCTGGCCGCAAAAATCCCTCCGCTGCCGGCAGCGTTCCGGCGGGCATGCGTCAGGCCGACGGCTCGCACGCCAAGCTCGTAAAAGACACGCAACAAATTCAAATCCTCGCCTAGCGGCTCCACACCCTCCATCGTGATGAGCAGCGCAATCTTGTTTGCGGCACGCGCTCGCCTGATCTCCGCGAACCTTTTGCAAATCGCGAAGCGATCGGTCTGGTCAACTTCGGCATAGAGTCGCGCAATTTGATCAAGCCCAACGCGCAAGCCGAGCTCCGGCAGATAACGATCTTCAACGTAAATCGCCACGCCCAGCACGCCCATGTCGCCAGCTTCGAATTCCGGCAAAAAATGTGAAACGAGCCCCCCGGGCTGGTTGCGTTTTTCGTACAAGTCGATCAAAAGATCGAAATGAAGATCAACAAGGCCGTGCGCATGCAATCGATCGATGCGCGTCTGGAGTGGTTCTTCCGCTTTGCTCATGGCGCCGGCGGCGGCGCGACGATTGCAACCGTTCGCGGCGCATCTTTTGTTTTGGGCTGAACAAGCGGAAAAACGACCAGCACCCACACTGCTCCCACAGGTAGGCAGCCAGGCAGCCAAATCGACCACCGCGAAAGAATGGCGAGATCGAGCAGGCAATAGCCAGCGGTAACGGCGATTGCCGCGAGCACCACGTCGACACTCGAGAACTGGCGTACGGTCCCGCTCACTGCCGCAACCAACACAATAATCACGCAATCAAAAATCCAGCTCACTCTGTGCACGAATGAACCGCTTTGGATGGCGGCAATCGTCGCCGCAAAAAAATCGGGGTCACGTGAATCCGTTGACATTCGGGCGAGCACAAGCTGCTCGGCAACATCGTCGAGCGGCAGAGTTGGGGTTACACCGGTTTCGTGTTGCTGAGCGGCCAGGAGAAGTTCGTTCAAGCTGACATGGCGCGCGCGCCGGGCGAGGCGCGAATTGACTAGCGCAGTGCCGTCGGATCGGATCGGGATCTTCATTCCGTTTGGAAGCAAAATCGCCGAGCCGATCTCGATCTTCACTTCAGTGAGCGGGATGCGCAGCCAGAGCAACGCTGCTTGCAACGCGAATGACGGGATCACTTCGCCTCGATATTGGAAGAGCAACGGCGCACGCACGTCATTGGTGATCTCGCACGGAAGATTGACAAAGCCGAGGGTGGAAATTACGCGGACGTCTTCGCTTGGTTGACGTTCGATTCCGGAAAATTCTGGAATATCGCCACGCTTTCCGATCACCTGGGTGAACCCGGCAATTTCCGGGACCGGCGCATCAGGATCCGGTGTGGCTGTCAGTTCCGCCCCAAGCAACAGCTTCGGCACGTGCATGGCCTGATCGATGAAAATTTGCTCCTGCTCTTTCTCGCGCTCCCCCCAATTCAGAACGGGTTCGATCGCAACAACGGTTGGTTTAAGATCCAAAATCCCCTGCAAAAAAAGGGCAAGTTCCAGGGGCAGAGTGTTCTTGCTCCGGCTACGGGTGAGCTGTTCGCCACTTTTTAGCGGCGCTGACTCGCCGCCGATCTCGACCACGGTCAATGGGATTGATCGGGCTGATGGCACTGAGTTCCTAACCAGCCAGCGTAGAAAAACTTCCTCGAAACGCTGAAAGCTCGGCTCTCGCAGAAACAGCAAACCAAGCAACAGCACCACGAGCAAAGGCCAGAGAGACGGTCGTTGCATCGGGCACAACGTGATAATGATGAATGATCAGTGACAAGCAAAAATCGGCGATCAGTGATGAGGCCGCGTCGGTTCTACCTCGTTACTCCCCATCTGTCATTTATTATCGCTGCGTTAGCGGCTTAGCTCGAGCATGCGCAAAATCGGCGCCTCGGCACGTTTACGAACTGGTTCCGGCAAAATGATTTCCGGCTCCATGCGCAAAAGCGCGTCGTACGCTTTTTCCAGAGTGTTCATTTTCATGAATCGGCATTCGCCGCAGAAGCAATTCTCAGTCGGGCCTGGAATGAATGTTTTCCCGGGAATTTCTTTGTGCAGCCGGTGCAGCATTCCCGCTTCGGTCACGACGATGATCTCACGCGCCGAGGAATTCTTGCAGAACGCGATCATCTTTTCAGTCGAACAGACTTCATCCGCGAGCATGCGCACGGCATAGGTGCATTCCGGGTGCGCAACCACCGGCGCTCCCGGACACTCTTGTCGAATCTTGTTTATGCTCCGCGCCGTGAACTCGACGTGCACGTAACAAGTGCCCTGCCATAAATCCATTTCGCGTCCCGTCCGCTCCATTACCCACGCGCCCAGATTTTGATCCGGCACGAAGAGAATATGTCGATCTTGCGGCGCGGCGCGGACGATCTTGTCGGCATTGCCGCTCGTACAAATCACGTCCGCCTGCGCTTTCACGCCCGCGCTGCAATTGATGTAAGCGATGACGTAATAGTTTTTCTCGGCGTTCTTTTCTAGAAACGCTCGCAATTTTTCCGGCGGACACGATTCCGACAACGAACAGCCCGCCTCAAGATCGGGCAGAATCACCCGCTTTGTCGGATTGATTATCTTGGCCGTCTCGGCCATGAAATGGACGCCGCAAAACAAAATCACATCCGCCTCCGTTCTCGCCGCCTGGTAACTCAGGCCTAACGAGTCTCCCACATAATCTGCCACATCTTGAAGCTCCGGGACCTGATAGTTATGCGCCAGGATCACGGCATTGCGCTCCCGTTTGAGCTCTTGAAGCTCATCCGCCAGATCAATGCCATTCCGGCTCGGACGGACACCAAAATTTACACCGGCGCTAACCATTGCTTAATATCGGATAACCCCATGGATTCTCAAACCTTTCAAGATATCAACTTCCCGCGTGTCATCCCGAGCCGCGCAGACAATGCCAGTCCGCCTCCAGCCGAGGAACGTCACAATTGCGCGCAAAGATCACGCAGATTCGCTAGTGTGATCCGCCAATAAATGGGAGGTTCTTCGCTCAGCTCAGAATGACACGCATTAAAACGGTGAGCTTGAACAGATACGCATTTGGTTTTATCGGCGCGGGGAAACTGGCCGGCTCGGTTATTCGCGGCCTTATGCGCGCAAAGTTTTGCGCGCCGGGCGACATCATTGCCAGTGAGCCTAACGAGCAGATACGCTCCGCTCTAAAGCAAGATCTCGATGTTAATGTAACCACGGAAAACACGGAAGTCGCGAAGAACGCGAAAGTTATTTTTATTGGAGTAAAACCAGGGCTCGTGTTGCCCGTTTTACGCGGTCTGCATGTCGATCTCATCGCTGGACGAGTCCGTCCGGCTGGCGGACTTGCAAACAAGCTTGTCATTTCGCTCGCAGCAGGAGTGCGCTTGAAGAACATGGAAGCGGTTTCCAAGGCGCGTTTCATGCGCGCCCTGACTAACACACCTTCAGCGGTTTGCCGTGCGGCCACTGCAATCGCCCGGGGGACACGCACCACAAATGAAGATGTCGCTCGTACAAAGAAGATTTTCAGCGCCATCGGAATCATCGTCGAAGTCGAAGAAGATCAGATCGACGCTGTGACGGCACTCGCGGGAAGTGGTCCTGCTTTCATTTACACCGTGATCGAAGCGCTTGCCGAAGGCGGAAAAAAAGTGGGGCTCGCTCCCAATGTCGCATTGACTCTCGCAACCCAAACTGTTCTGGGCGCAGCGCAGCTTGCACTCGAAAGCAGAAAATCGCCGGGAGAATTGATTAAAATGGTCGTCACCCCTGGCGGTACGACTGCGGCTGGTCTCGACATGATGAAAAAGCTTGGAACTAGCGAGAGTTTGATTGCTGCAATTGAAGCGGCGACCAAACGCGGCCAGGAAATGGCGCAGGAAAATTTGTGAAGGCGGATCGGCCTCTCCAAGGGCGATGCCAAACCCGAAACCGCGAAGCGGCTCAAGTTTGATCGTTGCGCGATTTTGCTTGGCATCGTGCCCGGAGGTCACGATCCACCTACAGCGCTTTTCGCATCGGCTCGAGCGGCGCTTCGCGCTCAAACCAGATTTCAAACGCGAGCGCGCCTTGATGCAATAACATCGACAATCCGTTCGCGCCGCGGGCGCCTGCCTCGATCGCGGCTGACACAAATGGTGTGCGTTCGCGCGAATAAATTGTGTCGTAAATCATCAGGTGTGGCGCGAGCAATCGGGCCGGAATCGGCGATGCATCCGCCCGACTTAGCCCGAGCGACGTTGCGTTCACAATGAGATCGATATTGGCGATCTGGAATCGAAACGCGTTTTCCTCCCACCTGATCGCCTGCAGCCGTGGCACCGGTCCAAAAACCTTTGGACCAGCGAAAAAATCACCGAGTTCATTCGCAAGCTGTTTCGCTTTGCCGAAAGTGCGATTGGCAATCACCAGTCGCTCGCAATTTTCCTTTGCGCATTGCAACGCGATGGCACGCCCTGCTCCGCCCGCGCCGAGCACGAGGACACGCATATCACGAAGATCGACAGAAAACTCTTCGCGAATAGCTCGCGAAAACCCGCGGCCGTCGGTGTTGAAGCCGCGTATTCTTTTCTTGCTCTCCGCTGTCACCACGGCGCTGTGCGCCACACCGGAGCGCCGCGAAGGCCGGTGCGCCGCCCGCTCCTCGGACTTCCCCCGCATTTCCATGTGACCGGCCGCAGGCCGGTCGCTACAAGCTTCAGCGTCGATCTTGATTGTGTTTGCCGCGCCCGCCCGCTTGGCGCTTTCATCCAGCTCATCGACCAGACCAGCGGCAGCGATTTTGTGCGGGATGGTCAGATTCACGCCGATAAAATTTAGTTCGCGAACCAGACTTAGCGCGTCGTGCAATCCGTTGGGAGAAATCTGAAAACGCGCATACTGCATGTCGATCTTGCAATGTTTAAGCGCCGCATTTTGCATCTGCGGCGAAAGCGAGTGCTCGGCTGGATCGCCGAAAACTCCGAGCCGGATCGGCGGATTGACACCGCGCGTCACCTCACGCCAACGGTCAAGATCAGTGAGTGTGTAGAGCTCGGCAGCCACCTTCTTTTTCATGCTGAGGTGTCGACGATACTACGGCTGCGCACACAAGTCTGCTATTGCTGCGCGATGAGGTGGGCCGGAAGCCATCCGGCTAGGTTGTCAGGGCAAATGGCCGTCTCGGCTGTTCCGCAAGCTGCCCGACAGGCTCGCCGCAGCCAGTCCGTCCTTTGGCGGGTCAGGAGGTCAATTTGCCGTAACAGGCGAGGCGCCTGTTTTCCAGAAGCGCCTTGTCTGCTATTAATCTGTCATTGATTACCATGACAGGTCCGACAGAAACTCCAGTCCCTTCGGATTTCATTCGCGACGTGGTCGCGGAGGATGTGCACACGGGAAAATACAAACAGATCCACACGCGGTTTCCGCCGGAGCCCAACGGTTATCTCCACATCGGTCACGCGAAGTCGATTTGCCTCAATTTCGGGATCGCGCACGAGTTCGGCGGGATCTGCAATGTGCGCATGGACGACACCAATCCGACAAAAGAAGAAACTGAGTATGTCGATTCCATCATGGCGGATGTGCGTTGGCTGATCGACGGATGGGCGGATAAGAACGTCGGCGGCGCACCGCTGTATGCGTCGGATTATTTCGACAAACTCTTCGACTACGCTGTCGATCTTGTGTGGAAGGGAAAGGCCTATGTAGATGATATGTCGCCTGAGGAAACGGATGAATATCGCCGCATCGGCAAGGAGAGTTTGTTCCGGAATCGTGCGATTAAGGAAAATCTCGATCTTTTGGCGCGGATGAAAGCGGGCGAATTCCCGGATAACAGCCGCACGTTGCGAGCCAAGATCGACATGAAAGCAGCTAACGTCTGGCTGCGCGATCCGGTGCTCTATCGCATCCGGCACGCGTCGCATCATCAGACTGGGGACAAATGGTGCATCTACCCGATGTACGATTGGGCGCACACGCTCAGTGATTACATTGAAGGGATCACGCACTCGGTCTGCACGCTCGAGTTCGAAGTGCATCGGCCGCTTTACGACTGGATCCTCGATGCGCTCGAACTGCCGGAGCCGCGGCCGCATCAATACGAATTTGCGCGCCTCAATCTCACTTACGCCGTCATGAGCAAACGAAAGCTCATCCAGGTCGTGAACGAAAAACTGGTAAACGGCTGGGACGACCCGCGCATGCTCACCATTTCCGGATTGCGCCGGCGTGGCGTGACCGCGAACGCATTGCGCGCGTTCGCCTACAACATCGGCATCACCAAATACCCGAGCATGACCGACATGGCCGTGCTCGAACACACGATGCGTAGCGAATTCAATCGCACTGCCACGCGACGGCTTGCCGTGCTGCGACCAATCAAAGTTGTGCTGACGAATTATCCCGAAGGAAAGGTCGATGAGCTCGATGCGATCAATAATCCCGAAGATGCGATTGCCGGGACGCGCAAAGTGCCATTCAGTCGCGAGCTTCTCATCGATCGCGATGATTTCATGGAAACGCCGCCCCCGAAATATTTTCGGCTGCGGCCCGGCGGCGAAGTGCGGCTGAAATACGCTTACATCATCAAGTGCGATGAGGTCGTCAAAGATAACGGCGGCAACGTGGTTGAGCTGCGTTGTACTGTGGATCTTGAGAGCAAATCAGGAGGAGCAACGTCCAATCGCAAAGTCAAAGGGACGATACACTGGGTCAGCGCCGCGCACGCGGCTGATGCGGAAGTCAGATTGTATGATCGGCTGTTCACTGTTCCCGAACCCGACGCTGCTGGCGATTTCAAATCGTTCATAAATCCGCATTCGCTCGAAGTGGTGACGGCGAAATGCGAGCCCGAGCTCACGAAGGCGCGTCCTGAAGAACGGTATCAATTTGAGCGGCTTGGATATTTCGCGCTCGATCCCGATTCCACGCCTGAGAAACAAGTGTGGAACCGCACGATCACGCTGAAAGATACGTGGGCCAAAGAAGTAAAGAAGTAGGTTGATCGCGACCTCCGGGCGCGATTTTAAATCAGACGGCGAAGCCGCAATTATGTTGGCATCGAGCCCAGATCATCAGATCCACTCGCGTTGTCATCCTGAGTCGCGAAGACGACGAAGGACCTTATATACGGTGATGGATCCACATTCCTGCTTGCGTAATACGACGGCATTGGGGAGCTCCCTCGCTTTGGTTGGGATGACAACACTTTTAGAATGTGGACAGCGCGCGATCAATTCGCGCCAGCACCTTTCCTTTGCCGAGGACTTCGAGGAGATGATAGAGGCTCGGGCCGAAATTGCTGCCGGTGACGGCGAGGCGGATCGGATGCACCAGCGCGCCGATTTTAACGCCAAGTTTTGCGGCCGTAGCTTTAAATGTCGCTTCGATTTCGGTCGCATCAAAGCTCTCCAGCGCGCCCAGCGCGTCGCGAATGGCTTTGAGCCGCGGCTTGTTTTCGGCGCTAAAATGTTTGGTGCCGCCTTCGGGGTTGTACTCGAAATGGTCGGTGAAATAGAAGCCGCAATAGCCGGGCAGTTCGTCGAACGTGTTGATCTTGCCTTTGCACGTTTGTAGCGCGGTACGGACGTATTCGTCGGGGAAGTTGTCGATCGTGATTCCGCGCGAGCGCAGTTCTTTTGTCGCGAGCTCATAAAATTCTGAATCGCTCAGCTCGCGCGCATATTCGCCGTTTAACCAATGCAATTTGTCGGGGTCGAACGCGGCGGAGCTGCGGCCGACATTTTTGAGATCGAAAAGCCGGACGATCTCGTCGATACCGATCTTCTCCCGATTGTCCTTCGGCGACCAGCCGAGCAGACAGAGATAATTGCGAACGGCCGCCGGGAGATAGCCGCGCCTGATGTAATAATCGACGCGTGCGCCTTCATCGCGTTTGCTCATCTTCGTGCCGTCGCGGTTTAGGATGAGCGGGATATGCGCGTAATGCGGAGGCGTCGCGCCGAGCGCGCGAAAAATCTCGATGTGCTTGGGCGTGTTCGACAGATGATCTTCACCGCGGATGACGTGCGAGATTTTCATCTCGATGTCGTCGATCACATTGACGAAATGAAAAATCCACGACCCATCGGGGCGACGCACAGTCAAGTCAGGGTGCGTTCCGGGATTCGTCAGGTCGAAATCGATTTTGCCGCAGACGATATCATCAACCACGACATGCTCGCGCGGCGAGCGAAATCGCAATGCGCCCTCGTCTTCGAAGATGTGACCGGCATCCTGCAGCTTTTTCAGGTAGCGCTCGTAAAGTTCCGTGCGTTCGCTTTGCAAATACGGTCCAAAATCTCCGCCGACGTGCGGACCCTCGTCCCAATTCAGCCCGAGCCATTGCAGCCCTTCGTAGATTGCCGCCATTGCTTCGTCGATGTTGCGCGTTCGATCGGTATCTTCTATTCGCAAAACGAATTTTCCGCCCTGATGCCGCGCGAACAGCCAATTGAAAAGCGCCGTGCGCGCGCCCCCAATGTGGAGATAACCGGTCGGCGACGGAGCGAAGCGGACGCGGACCTCAGAGCTCATTGGAGTGATGGAGTGGTGGAGAAATGGACTAACGCACTTCTCTCATAACTCCATTTCTCCATTTCTCCATTACTCCACAAAAATTCTCCCCGCCCGGCGGCGGACATGCCGATCTTGAGGTAAATTGATTTTGGCGACGCGCGACTGCTGATCGAGAAGCAAGCGAACGCGCTCGATGACATCGAAGCTGACGCCGGAAACGTTTTGTTTACGCAACCAATTCAGAATTTGCCGACGTCGAAGAGCGATTGGCAGATCGCGCAATTTCTTGACGGACAGATCGACATCGTTTGAATCGGGCAACTGATTATCGATCCAATTTTCTTGTTCGGCGGCGATCATTGCCGCACGCCAGATGCTTTGCCGAATATTTCGGCCAAGAGTTCTTTTCAAATATGGAACTACGCGACAGCGAATGCGATTGCGCAGCGGCGCAAGATTTTTGTTTGACGCATCCTCGCGAAACTTCAGGCGATGCTTGCGAACGTAATCGTTGATCTCGCTCCGCCAAACTCTGAGTAGCGGTCGCAGAATCGTAAGATCGACATCGTCGATGCGGCGCGTTGAAACTTCACGAATGGATGCAAGTCCAGCGGTTCCCGCGCCGCGAAAAAGATTAATCAAAAAAGTCTCGACGAGATCGTCGGCATGATGGGCGAGAAAGATGCTGCGGCAGTGTCGGCGCTTTGCCACGCGCGCAAAAAATTTGTAACGGGCCTCGCGCCCAGCCGTCTCGATCGACATCTTTTTTTTTTCGGCGAGCACGCGAATATTCGTCGAGCCGATTTCAAGATCAACATCGTAACTCGCCGCGAGTTTTTCGACAAAATGCGCGTCGGCGTCGCTCGATCGGCCGCGCAGTTGATGATTCAAGTGGGAGACGGTCAGGTTTCTGTAACCAAGATCGACGAGCGAACACAGGAGCGTAACGGAATCGCGGCCGCCGGAGACGCCGACGAGGTAGCGCTTGCTAGGCGGAAAGTCGCGCAGGAGGCTTAAATTAGATGAAGGTGAAAGCACGAATTTTGAAACGTTCAACGCTCAACGCTCAACGTTCAAGCCGGCTGCGGCATTACGTCGAATGAAGCAAGCAAGGTGGATCGAGACCTCCGGGCTTGATGCCAAGCCACTCGGCGAAGCCGAATTTTTTTAATGCTCCTCGCAGGGGTTATTTTGATGTTTCAAATTAGGCGGCCAAGCCTCGTTTGTTTTGGCGCCGCCCCCGAACGCGTTTGGGGGTGATCCTTCTTTGCGATAAGACCGCAGCGCCTGAGGCGGAAACCTGTGAAATAAAGGTTTTTTAATTTGAATCCAACCCATGCGGCAATCGCATCCAAGGTTCAAAGCCCAAATGGTGAACGA
>Ga0070717_10004551_pt1 | contig 10032 bp, 10 predicted proteins | sample LARL113metaG_FD_71366 | JGI IMG/M metagenome (GOLD analysis project Ga0070717, IMG submission 71366) | Corn, switchgrass and miscanthus rhizosphere microbial communities from Kellogg Biological Station, Michigan, USA - LAR L11-3 metaG | ecosystem: Host-associated > Plants > Roots > Rhizosphere ... | reverse complement strand
GGCGTGCAATATCTCGAGGCGTGGCTGCGCGGTCACGGCGCGGTGCCGCTATTCAATTTGATGGAAGACGCGGCCACGTCGGAAATTTCGCGCTCCCAGGTGTGGCAGTGGATTCGTCATCCGCGCGGCGTGCTGAGCGACGGCCGGAAAGTGACGAAGGAACTCTTCCGCGGTGTGCTCGACGAGGAGCTCGACAAAATTAAGACGCAAATCGGCCAGGGCATCTACGAGAAGCGCAAATATCATTTAGCGCGTGAATTATTTGAGACGATCACTACTGACGATCAATTTGCGGACTTCCTGACCCTACCCGGGTACGAACATTTGGATTAAAATATGAAAACGCGACGGAATGGCGACGACGGCTCGGTTAGACCGGTTCGGGTGCGCCGAACAGTGGGGAAGAATTCTCGATTTGACGGGATCGAGCGGCCGTATTCACAACAAGATGTTGAACGGCTGCGTGGCAGCGTCCTGGTCGAACACACATTGGCCCGCCGTGGGGCGGAGAAGCTGTGGGATTTGTTGCAGAGCGAAGATTATGTCGCAGCGCTCGGCGCGCTTACGGGCAATCAGGCGATGCAACAAGTGAAAGCCGGTCTCAAGGCGATTTATCTCAGCGGCTGGCAGGTCGCGGCGGATGCCAATCTTGCCGGTCAGATGTATCCCGATCAAAGTTTGTATCCAGCGAACAGCGTGCCGGCGGTCGTTAGGCGGATCAATAGCGCGTTGCTGCGCGCCGACCAGATTCACCATGCCGACGGCAAGTTTGGTCCCGAAAGCGTTCGGGATACGGACTCGTCCCGTGGCAAGATCGAGATCGACTGGCTGGTGCCGATTGTGGCGGATGCCGAAGCGGGTTTCGGCGGCCCGCTCAATGTTTTCGAACTGATTAAAGCTATGATCGAAGCCGGCGCTGCTGGTGTTCATCTCGAAGACCAACTGGCGAGCGAAAAGAAATGCGGCCACATGGGCGGCAAAGTTTTAATTCCAACATCCCATGCGATCCGAAATTTGGTGGCGGCGCGTCTCGCCGCCGATGTCTCGAATGTGCCGACCATCATCATCGCGCGAACCGACGCGAATGGAGCCAAGCTGCTCACCAGCGACATCGATGTGCGCGATCAGGAGTTCCTGAGCGGCGAACGAACAGCGGAAGGATTTTTCCGCGTGCGCGCCAGCCTCGATCAAGCAATCGCGCGCGCGCGCAGCTACGCGCCATATGCCGATTTGGTTTGGTGCGAAACCAACACGCCGGACCTCGACGAAGCGCGGCATTTTGCTGAGAGTGTGCGCGAGAAGTTCCCGGACAAGCTGTTGGCCTACAATTGCTCGCCGTCGTTCAATTGGAAAAAGAAACTTGATGACGCAACAATCGCGAAGTTCCAGCGCGAGCTCGGCGCGATGGGCTACAAATTTCAATTCGTCACTCTCGCGGGATTTCATGCGCTGAATCATTCTATGTTCAAACTCGCGCGCGGTTATGCGGAGCGCGGCATGGTTGCTTACGCCGAATTACAGGAGGCGGAATTCGGAGCCGAGGCCGAGGGTTACACGGCCACGAAGCATCAGCACGAAGTCGGCACAGGATATTTTGACGAGGTTGCGCGAGTAATCGCCGGCGGCCATTGCTCCACTGCGGCGTTGTGCGGCTCCACCGAGCAGGAGCAATTCCGTTCACACTAGCGGCATTTAGTTGTCGATCTTTTCCCGAGCACCAAACGCCGCTCGCGAGAGGTACGACTTGCAGGGCAAGCGTTCCGGTTGCCGATTTGCTGCAGCGCGTGGCAGGCGATCGGCCCGCCTTACAATTTTGAATCCAAACCGCAGTCGGGCTGCATCATATTTTGAAAGCATAGAGATGAAGACACTTTTTCTCAGTTACACGTGCTCGATTGCGCTCGCTTGGAGCGCATTTGGACAAGCTTCGCCGGCAACCAATCCAATGCTCACGACGACACCGACGGCCACTGCTACTGCATCGGTTTCGGAGGATTTAGCGGATAGGATTCAACACCGCATCGACCAGAAGTTGAAAAGACACATGGGCGCTGCAGCTGGTGACCACGACACCGGCGATGCCGATCTTAGCGATGTCGGTGAACGCCTGGCGGTTCCGATCGTTGCTATCGTTTTTCTGACCTTGTTTGGTGCCCCCGTCTTGATCGTAGCCGTAATTATGTATTTCGGGTTTTCCAAAAACCGAATGATGCACAGAACCATTCGGCTAATGGTCGAGAAGGGACAACCCGTGCCTCCGGCGTTACTGGCCCCGCCTCCGTCAGCTGTCCGCCAGCGGTCCGACATGCGCCGCGGCGTTGTCCTCGTGATGGTCGGTTTTGGACTGATGCTCTTTCTCGGCGCAGTAAACGAATGGGAAGGTGGCGCATGGGCGATTGGCATCATTCCTTTCCTGATTGGCGTCGGCTATCTGCTCGTCTGGAAACTGGAGGGCAGGAAGGATATTCCCCCGCTGCCTCCCCAAACCTAAACTCCGCCGCGTGGAGCTCACTGATGCGGACCTCGTCGCTCGCGTTATTGTCGATGATGATCAACACGCGTTCGGCGAGCTGGTTCGTCGGCACCAATCAAGCGTCCGCGGATTGCTGCGCCAACTTACGCGGACGGACATCGGCTTGGCGGACGATCTGGCGCAAGAAGCTTTCCTCCGCGCCTACAGAAATATTCGACGTTTTCGGGGCGAAGCCAAATTTTCCACCTGGCTGTATCGCATCGCTTACAACTGTTTTCGTGAAGAGGCGCGCCGGCGAAAGGAGTTGGTGGGAATCGATGAGGCGCACTGGCAGAGCGAATTGGATCCACAGACGGCCGACCCGGCTCTAAGACATGATCTTATGCATGCTCTAAGCTTATTGCCGTTGAATGAACGCACAGCGATTTTGCTCTGCTGCCAAAATGGGTTATCCCATGAAGAAGCGGCGCGTGTTCTGAACATTCCGCTTGGCACGGTGAAGACAAATGTGCTGCGCGGTCGGGAGAAATTGAAACGCGCCCTGGCCGCGTGGGAAGCGAGCTGAAATGGACGATATCATTCAGGAAGATCCGTTCGATCGCCAATTGCGCGAGGCGATGCCGTATATCGACGACGACGGTTTTACCGCGCGAGTCGTGCGACGTTTGCCACCGCCGCGGCGACCGCGCCAGTCTTTACGTGCCGTGATTTTGCTCGGGACCACGTTGCTGGCCAGCGTTTTCGGATACGTTCTCTCGGACCATGGTCGTTTCATTTGGGTGACAATCGAGCGCCTGGGGACCTTGCCGATGCTTGGACTGTTCGCGCTCGCCCTGGTCAGCGGGATGTTAGTCACTGTTCTGGGACTGGTGGCCGCGATAGCTAAGAGCTAGGAGCTATAACCTTAGCTCTAAGACTTGCATTGCCGCTCTTGCACGCGATGCTGAGCGATGCTGAGAAACATCCCAAGTTCTGATCTTAAGAAACTCGTCAAACTATCCGAACGCAAAGAGGCGCTGATCGCGCAAATTCAAGAGATCGATCGGCAAATGGTGCGCGTACAAAGCAGATTTGGAATTCCGTCACAGAATGGAAATCAGGGCGCGACGGTGACGCTGTCGCGGCAGGGGAGGCGGTTTACCGGCCGTCGGACGAAGCGCGGCGCGCTCAAAGAGAAGATTCTTACAGCGCTGCGCGAGGCCGGACGCAAAGGCGCAACGATTCGCGAACTTTCGGCAAAAGTGCGCGTGCCAAGCGCAAATCTCTACGTTTGGTTTAACGGCACCGGCAAAAACGTGCGCGGTATTCAGAAAATTGGCGTGGCCAAATATCGATTAGGGTAGTGCAAGCGTCCCTGCTTGCTGAATCACGGTAGATCGCAAGCGAGACGCTTACCCCACCCCGCAGAGTTCGCGCGCCTGTTGGACATCGAGATCGATCTGTCGCACTAAGGCATCGACGCTCTCGAATTTTTTTTCCGGTCTAAGATATTGGTCAAATCGCACTTCGACATCCTCGCCATAGATATCGCGATTGAAGTCGAAAAGATGGATTTCGAGGACGCGGTTCGGTTCGTGACTGACAGTTGGCCGGTAGCCGAGATTTACCACACCGTGATGCAAGACTCCGGCGAACCAGGCTTCCGCCAGGTAAACGCCGTTTGGCGGAAATTGTTCGCTGTGCGCACTTAAATTTGCGGTGGGAAAACCGATTTTTTTCCCGAGACCATCGCCGCGAGTGACGGTGCCCAGAATGGTGTATTGACGGCCGAGCATCTCCGCTGCCTTATCGAAGTCGCCTGCCTCGATCGCCTGCCGGATAGCCGTGCTGCTCACGACCACGCCATTGACTGTCACGGGTTGAATTCCGACGACGTCGAAGCCGAATTGCGCTCCGAGCTTGTTCAAGAGATTAAGATTCCCGCGGCGATCTCTGCCAAAGGACCACTCGTGACCGACGCAAATTTCGCGCAACGCTTTCGAATGGGTTGCCAGTTGCTGCACGAAATCTTCCGGAGGCGTCGCAGCGAATTTTTTGTCGAAGCTGATCACCAGCAGATGTGCCACTCCCAGATTGCGAATGAGCGAGATCTTGTGTTGTGTCGCGGTGAGCAGATGGGGCGCGCTTTTCGGGCGCAATACTTTAGCCGGATGGGGATCGAATGTCACCACAACGGGCGTTCCATTGACGGATTGCGCGTGGGTGGCCGAAGTGGAAATGACGGCTTGATGGCCGCGATGTACGCCGTCAAAAACGCCGATCGCGAGAAAGATTGGTCCAGGCAACTGCGCCAACTCGGCAATGGAATACAGCGTCTTCAATACAGTGACGAATGACCAATGATGAATGACGAATGAGACCGGAATGACGAAGCCCGAATCATTCTGCCGACGTTACGGTTTCGGGCTTGATCATTCATTTTTGCCGCTCCTTTCAAATCTTAAAAGATCGGGTGCAATTCCCTGGTTTCTATCCGCAACTTTCGTGCTTGGGGCTTTAGCTCCTGGAACCGCGCGAAGTGTCATGCGCAGAAAATCCTCCACATTTTTGGACTTCGTCATTTCTTCACGCCCCACGCATGCGCGAAACCTCTGGGAGGGAAAGAATGTGCCGCGCAATTTCATCGCGCGGCTTGTTTTTGATCTCATCGACAGTGGATGCATTGGCTACATTAAACCGGCCAGATTTGGTGCGGCGCAGCGATTTCAAATGGGCGCCACAACCGAGCGCCTCGCCAATATCGTGCACATAGGTGCGAACATAAAAACCTTTGCTGCAAATGACGCTGAAATCGATCTCGGGCGGCGCAATTCGATCGACCGTGTAACGATAGACGTGCACGAGACGCGGCTCGCGTTCGACCACTTTTCCCTGGCGGGCCAGTTTGTAGAGCGGCACGCCTCCGTGTTTTTTGGCGGAAACCATAGGCGGCAATTGATAGAAATCGCCGCGAAATTTCTGAAATGCGGCGCGGATTTGATTCTCATCATATGGCGGCACAGGCCGTTGATCGATAATTGCGCCTTGTCGATCTTGCGTACTCGTGGTGATGCCGAGAGTGAGCGTGCCGGCATATTCCTTGTCCTCGCTCATGAGGAGATCCTGCACTTTAGTGCCGCGTCCGATGGTTATCAGAAGCAGACCGGTTGCGATTGGATCGAGCGTTCCGCAATGACCGACTTTTTTGATTCTAAGGGATCGCCTAACGAGCGCCACCACGTCATGTGAAGTCATGCCTTCGGCTTTGTCCACGAGCAGAACGCCGTCAAGGGTCACATCCAATAACATGGCAAATTGCCTCCAGAATTTTGGCTCTTACTTCGGGAAGGGTGCCGCGCACGCGCGCGCCGGCTGCCAGAATGTGTCCGCCGCCGCCGAATTTTTGGCAGATGGTGCGAACATCGACATCTTCACTTTTTGACCGCATGCTCACGCGCACTTTGCCGTCGGGCAATTCTTCGAAGAAAACCGCGACAATAACTCCACGGATCGCGCGCAAATGATCGATCAGTCCTTCATTGTCCTCCGGTAAAACGCCGAGTTGACGCGCGAGGTTCAAGCTTAAACTAAAGCTGGCGACGCGTCCGCCGGCCTCGAAGCGCATGGTTGCGAGAAGTTCGCGCAAGAGCTCACTGCGCCGGCGCGGAAAGTTTTCATAGAGTTGCTGACTCACCCGGCCGACATCTACGCCGGCGCGCACCAGCTCGGCGGCAATTTCAAACGTGTGAGCGGTTGTGTTTGGATATTGAAACGAGCCGGTGTCGGTGGAGATCGCGACGTAAAGATTTTCCGCGATCTCGCGGGTGAGCGGCAGGTTTTGGCTTTTGATCAGCTCGAAAATAATCTGACCGGTCGCGGGCGAGGTTGGATCAATGTAAACGATGTCGCCATAACCGGGATTGCTCGGATGATGATCGATATTGATCCAAATTTTGGCGGAGCGGATGGCCGGGAGCGTGGTGCCAAGCCGGTTCTGGATGGCGGTATCGAGCGCGACGGCAACATCAACGTCTTCCGGCTCGGGCGGCGGTTTGCTGAGCAAGTTTGCACCCGGGACAAAACTGTATTTTTCGAGCATGCCTTCTTCGTTCCAGACACGCACGGTTTTGCCGAGCCCGTTGAGCGAAAGTGCAAGCGCGAGCTGGCTTCCGAGTGCATCACCATCCGGACGGACGTGACTAAGGATCGCGAATCGTTGCTGCTCGCGTAACACGCGGCCGATCTCCTCGAATTTGGAATTGGTCATGACAGTGTCGTAGCTACCGCATATGGAGGTCCCCAGCGACCCCAAGAATTCCTCACCATAGACGGCCCACAGGGCCATGGCTACAGCCTTCACTGGGCCTCGCTGGACGGCGTCTCGATTTTCCCCAAGATTTCGATGATACGCGACCCACGGGCGATGGAATCATCCAGACGAAAGAGGAGATGCGGTGTGTACTTGAGGGTTAAGTGACGTCCCAACTCCATTTGCAGCAACGGTCGATTGGATTCCAGCTTACTAATCACTTCGGCGCCGTTTCCCGGGCTGAGGACACTGACAAAGACGTGCGCATTTTTCAAATCGGCCGCGACATCGACATGATTGATGCTGACCAGCGCGCCTTCGAAATTAATTTCCCGCGCGATGATTCCACTCAGCTTGCGTTTGACGAGTTCGTTAACACGGAGAAGTCGGTGTTTCATTTTTAAATGTAGCCGCCCGCTCTGCCGGGGGGCGCATCTCTTGTGGCAACGGCCACGCCACAGAGCGCCGTGGCTACATGCTCACAATTTCTGCGCAGTCTGTTCGAGTTGATAACATTCGATGATGTCGCCCACTTGATATTCGCTGAAATCGCCGAGCTTGATGCCGCATTCGAGTCCTGAGCGCACTTCTTTCACGTCGTCTTGAAAACGGCGGAGCGTTGAAATGCCACCGTCGTAAACCGGCTGTCGCCGGCGTAGGACACGCGCCCGCGCGGCCCGCGCGATACGGCCATCGGTGACGAGGCAACCAGCCACGATACCTCTGCTCAATTCGAAAATCTGCTTCACTTCGGCGTGTCCGATTACGGTTTCGCGCAATTCCGGCTCGAGCAAGCCAGCCATGGCTTCTTTGATCTGGTCAATCAGCTCGTAAATGATGCTGTAAAGCTTGACCTGCACTCCTTCGCCTCGCGCGGCAGAGACTGCCATGTTCTCAACTTTGACGTTGAAGCCAACCACGACCGCGTTGGACGCGCTCGCGAGCAGGATGTCCGATTCCGAAATCGGACCGACGCCTGAGTGGACGATCTCCAGATCGACTTTTTTGCTCTCAATTTGTTGCAACGACCCGACGAGCGCTTCGACCGAGCCTTGCACGTCGCATTTCAAGACGATCCGCAAGACTTTTTTGCCGCCCGCGGCTTCGAGCAAAGTCTCGAGGGTAGCGCGCTGCGGCACGCTTAATTTCTCTGCGCGCTTCGCTTCGAGCCGCTCCTCGCTTAAGGTTTTCCCGCCGCGCTCCGATTCCATAACGAGAAGCTCGTCGCCCGCGTTGGGCAATCCGGTAAAACCAAGCACTTTGACGGGTGTTGATGGACCGGCTTCCTTGACCGGGTTGCCTTGATCGTCCATGAGGGATTTCACTTTTCCCCAATAATCGCCGCAGATGAATGGCTCACCGATTTTGAGCGTACCCATTTGCACAATGACTGTGGCAGTGGGCCCGCGGCCAGCTTCTACTTGCGCTTCGATGACAGTGCCACGCGGTGTGGCGGTCGGCGAGGTCTTCAATTCCATCACTTCGGCTTGCAGCACCATCATTTCGAGCAAGTGATCGATTCCCGTGCCGCGCGTAGCCGACACCTCGCATACAATTGTCTCGCCGCCCCAGTCCTCAGGAGTGAGGCCGTGCTCTTGCAGTTGCTTCTTCACTCTGTCGATGTTCGCGCCCGGCAAGTCGATTTTGTTGATTGCAACCATGATTTTGACACCGGGTGCGGCCTTGGCGTGATTGATTGCCTCGATCGTTTGCGGCATCACGCCGTCGTCGGCCGCAACGACTAAAACAACGATGTCCGTCACATTAGCGCCGCGTGCGCGCATGGCCGTAAACGCGGCGTGGCCCGGCGTGTCGATAAACGTGATCTTATTTCCTTTGTAATCGACCGTGTAAGCGCCGATGTGCTGAGTGATTCCACCAGCCTCACCCGCAGCAACACGCGTTTTGCGGATCGCATCCATGAGCGACGTCTTGCCATGATCGACATGTCCCATGAACGTGATGATCGGACCCCGCAGTTTCAGCTCCTCTTCCTTTTGGATCACCGGCGGTGGCGGCGCGACTACGACCTGTTCAATTTTGTGGACGCCCGCCCCCTTTTCGCGGCGCTCTTTTTCTAAGACGAATCCGTGGTTCTCCGCAATCTTGGACGCGATCTCGGGCTCGATCGTTTGATTGATGTTGGCGAAGATGTTGAACGACATCAGCTCGGCGATGAGTTGATGCGGTTTCAAGCCGAGCTCGACCGCGAGTTGTTTGACGACGATCGGCGGCTTGATGTGAATGACCTTTTTGCCCTCTTCGGCCTCGGGTTCCGTGACCGGTACGGCTGGTACTTGCCCCGCAAGATCGACATCGGCCCTCGGCGTTTCCACTTTCGGAACTTCTGCCGGCGGTGGCTCCTTCAGGGGAGCAGGGGCCGCTCCCATGGAAGCGCGAATGCGCGAGATCGGCGGAAGCACTGCCGTCTTCTTTTTCACTTCGCCGTCAGCCAATTTCTGCTTCGGCTTTTTCTCGTCGATTAACGAAACGCTCTCGATTTCACGGCGCGAAGCCGGTAAAGGCTTCGGCGGCGGCGCGCTGCTGGTAGTTGGCTTTGTCGCCGGCTTATCTTCCGCCTCTTTTTTCTTCGGCGCGACCTTGGTTTTGGCAGCGGCCGGTTTGGGCACAGCAGTCTTGCGCGTCGCCGGTTTTTTGGCTGCCGTTTTGCTGTTCGCCTTTGTTGCCATTCTGTTTCGAAAAATTTTTGTTCATGGCTCGTGCATTTTAAGCAGAGCCAGCTTTCTGCGGTTCCTCTTGTCGATGCACCGCGTCGTGGATTTCCTGTGCTTTGGTTTCCTCTACGCCCAGGATATCCACTAAATCTTTCACATCGGCATCGCGCAACCCTTCCAAATTTGTGAATCCAGATTTGACGAGAGCGGTGGCTTGCTCCTCGGTGATCGGCAGAGTGCTGGCCAAAGTTTGCGCGGCTTGCGCAACTTTTTGCTCGACTGCGGTCGTGGCCGAAGTGTCCCTGTCGATGTTGATTTCCCAGCCGGTCAAGCGCGAAGTCAAACGCGCATTCTGTCCTTTTTTCCCGATGGCAAGCGAGAGCTGATCTTCATCCACTGAAATCTGCACGCTCTTTTTCTCGGTATCGAAAATCATGTTTTTGATCTTCGCTGGTTTGAGTGCTTCGAGAACGTATTCACGCGGATCGGAGCTCCAGCGGATGATGTCCACCTTTTCGTTGTTCAGCTCGCGCACAATATTTTTCACGCGCGACCCGCGCATGCCGACGCAGGCGCCGACTGGATCCACTTTTTCG
>Ga0070717_10004546_pt1 | contig 10036 bp, 7 predicted proteins | sample LARL113metaG_FD_71366 | JGI IMG/M metagenome (GOLD analysis project Ga0070717, IMG submission 71366) | Corn, switchgrass and miscanthus rhizosphere microbial communities from Kellogg Biological Station, Michigan, USA - LAR L11-3 metaG | ecosystem: Host-associated > Plants > Roots > Rhizosphere ... | reverse complement strand
CGCGATGCCTACTTCACGAGCTACCTGAACGATGCAACGCCAGCGTTCACTAGCGTCCTCGCTAAACGACTGGCCACGAACGAAGGCAATGCGTCGATGGCCCAACCCGTGCAGATGCATTAGAACCAATTCCGCCGCAAAACGGTGGTCAAGTATCAGGTTAGTGATGCCAGCGATAGACCGGTGTCCCCCTACGGCCACAACCGGAACAGGGAAGGGGTGCTCCAACGGCGTATCAATGGCAATCAGAGCTTCTGTGCCCCGGCTCAGCAGCATTCGGCTATACTCCTCCACCAGATGTTTCCTACGTCGATGAAGCGCGGTGAAATAAAAATACCCCGCTTCCGTCAGATGATCGCCGATGCCACCCACTAGTTGGTTGTGATAACCCTCGCTCAGATCTGGCACCAAGATTCCTATACTCAGCGTGCGCCGATTGCGTAGTGAGCGTGCCACCAGATTCGGCTGGTAGTTCAGTTTCTTGGCTGCGGCCTTAACGCGGTCACGCGTGGCCTGACGGATGGCACGGCCCGGGACTTCGTTGAGAACAACGGAAACCGTCGCAGGAGTCAGTCCGAGATGTTCGGCCAACTTCTTCAGACTTGTAGATCCAGATGCTCGCCGTTTTTCTGTCATATACCGGTCTCCTTCCTCCCGTGCCGTCGATTGTTCCTGGCGCCGAGTCTCGAGTCTAAACATGCAATTGTCTAACAGCAAACTCCCGAACTTGTGACTTGACGGCCGGCATCCGAGAGGCTATCGTCTCTTGCGTCATCGTATAGAGACAATCGGTTGTCTAAAGGGTCAACGGGAGCAGCCACCGGGCAGCGGCATTTTGCCGAGGCGGACCCTCAGCGCATGGAGGAAAAATGAAGCCTCGGTTCTGGGATGTCGTCCTTGGTTTGTCCGCTCTAATAGCTTTCATGCAGCCCGTACTGGCGCAGCAGCCGACTGCGCAATCTCCTCCGCGTGAAGACTCAAGCTATATCGACGAGGAGGGCACGGCATACATCACAGGAATTGTTTCAGTGTCACAAACCATCAGCTCTGAAGCGCAGAAAGCCCTAGCCCGACAGGCCACCCCCGCTGCATCTCATGATGCACCTTCCCAGCCCAAGAAACCCCAACCGGTCCAAACCCAGCAGATGTCATCCGACGCTACTCGAGCACTCTATCGCGCGAATATCGAATTCTCCGCTATTGCGGGAGTGCCCGTCAGCATAGTCACGCCGCTCGTCCTTCCAGCGAACAAGGCTAACCGCGTGCTGATCAACCTTCACGGCGGAGGATTCACGTCAGATTCGGGATCACTTACCGAGTCTCTCCCGATGGCCAACCTGACGCAAGCCAAAGTAGTGTCGGTGATTTATCGTCTGGCCCCCGAACACCCATTTCCCGCACCTGTCGAGGATGTCGTCCCGGTTTACAAAGATCTACTCAAAACCTATGAGCCACGGAATGTAGCCCTCTATGATTCATCCGCGGGGGCCGTTCTAACTCCGGAAGTTGCGGTCAAAATCAGGCAGCTTGGCCTGCCGCTGCCCGGCGCACTTGGCATATTTTCTGGTGGAGGCGACTTCACCCTGACCGGCGACTCGCAACAGACTTACGGAGTACAGGGACTCTCCGGACATCCCGATACGCGGCCACAAGGAGCGCAGTGGCTGGCCGTGTATGTTGGCTCCACCGACCCTAAGGATCCCGTATTCTCTCCGGTCTTTGCCGATCTGCATGGGATGCCGCCAACGCTGTTCATGACCAGTACGCGCAACATGCTGTTGAGCGACACCACCTTACTGCACCGCGCCTTCCTACGCGCGGGAGTTGAGCCTGGTTGTTTTCGAGGGACTAAATCATTGCTTCTGATATGACCCCAATTTGCCCGAATCCCGTGAGGCCGACCGGATCATGGCTAATTTTTTTGATACCCACCTCGGTACCGCAGGCGTCGATTTCTTTCCAAGGCCGACTTCGAAGTGCTGGCTGCGATGCTGGCCGAGGAGGATTTCAAAATCATTCACTCGACCGAAATGGAGCATGAGAGATGAGCGACGAGCGCAAGAACCCACGAACGGGTCGACTGCAGCCTGAATTGCTGAAACCGATGAGCCGCCGCAGCTTGCTGCAGAGCACTGCGGCGCTGCTTGGAACTGCCGCCGTTTCCGGGCCCCGGGTAACGGCGGTCGCCCAGCCTGCTCCGACGAAAGAAGAGGCCGATAAGGGCACACTAGCCACCAAGCCCACGATAGTCGCGTCGGATGAGGTTGCGATTGCCGAAACCGCGATGGGGGCGGTCCGCGGCTACGTGAGGGATGGAATCTACATCTACAAAGGTATCCCCTACGGCGAGACCACGGCAGGAAGTGGGCGCTTTCAGCCTCCGCAAAAAGCGAAGCCATGGACCGGGGTTCGCAGCTCCATGCAGTACGGCCGAGTGTGTCCGCAAGGTCCACGCGGGACCTGGAACGAGGACGAGGAGTCCTGGATCTTCTTATACGACGATGGGGTTCAGGGGGAGGACTGCCTGCGCGTGAACCTCTGGACGCCGGGAATCAATGATCACAAGAAGCGGCCGGTGATGGTTTGGCTGCACGGTGGTGGCTTCGTGTCCGGCTCCAGCCAGGAACATCGTGCCTATGACGGAGAAAGATTGAGCCGCCGTGGTGACGTGGTCGTAGTTTCGCTCAATCACCGCCTCGGCCCTCTGGGATTTTTGAATCTGGCGACCTACGGCGAGAAGTACGCAAGTACCGCCCACTTGGGAATGCTCGACATCATTATGGCTCTGGAATGGGTACGCGAGAACATCGCCAATTTCGGAGGCGACCCCGGCAACGTCACCATATTCGGCCAGTCCGGCGGCGGCGGCAAGGTCGGAACGCTGATGGCGATGCCAGCAGCGCAAGGCCTATTTCACCGCGCCATCGTGCAAAGTGGGTCGTTTCTGCGGGCTGTCACGCAGGAGCGCTCGGCGATCCTGACCAAGGCCATGCTCGACCAACTCAACCTGAACCCATCCCAACTTGATCAGCTTCAAGACATACCCGTGCAGAAGCTGATTGCGGCGGGCGATGCGGCCCTGCTGAAAACCCATCCTCATGCTCCGCTGGTCTGGGGTCGCGTCGCCGATATGCTGGGCTGGGGCCCGGTAGTGGACGGCAAGCTTTTGCCTCAGCATTCCTTCGATCCCACTGCGCCCGCCATCTCTGCCCAGGTCCCGATGATGATCGGCACCACGCTCAACGAATTCACGACGTCCCTCAATCATCCTGAAAACGAAGCCATGACAGAAGCGGAAGTAAGTAAGCGGCTAGGCGATATGTATGGCGAGAACCCGGAGCGCATCATCGAAGTATTTCGCGCCTCACACCCAGGCGCGAAGCCGTTTGACATTCTCTCTCTGGCCTTGACATCGCAGGTCCGTCAAGGCGCGGTGATTCAAGCCGGGCTCAAAGCCGCACAAGGCACGCCGGCGTATCTCTATTGGTTCACCTGGAAAACACCGGTCTTGAACGGCAGACCGCGCTCCATTCACTGCATCGATCTGCCTTTTTGTTTCGACAATACGGACCGCAATGAAAATCTAACGGGTGGCGGCCCCGGGCCACGAGCGCTCGCGGCCAACGTCAGTGAAGCGTGGATTCACTTCGCGCGCAGCAGTAATCCTAATCACCCTAGCATCCCGCATTGGCCGGCTTTCTCTGCTGAGAGTTGTCCCACCATGATTCTCGACACACCGTGTAAAGTGCAGAACAACCCTGACAAGGAAGAAAGGCAGGTGCTTGAGATGACGCCTCCCTTTCTGGAATTAAGAAGTTGACGACGGCCGCGACGCGAGGCTTTCTCATGTTACGCGGGGGCCTCATGGCAAAGAACGCTGACCAGTAACCATACGAACTGGATGTCCCTCTAAGGAAGGCCAAGCTCCGCCTCGCGACACGGCATCTTGTTCAAGGTTAAGTACTCTAACCAGCGATTGCTTATAGAAACAGTCCGAACAGTCCGAACTCTCAACTTGACAGCCGCCACAGAAAAGACTAACGTTTCCTGCGGTATCGCCAGCAAACAATCGATTGTCTTGTAAATGATTACGGCAATGACTGCAAAGGGTGACGGGCATTTTAAGGATGTTGGTAGTGACGGTCCTGCGGCCTTTTCTTCAAACAGTTTCGAATGATTAGGCGCTCACAATTGTCAGTGCAGCATTTCATCTTCTGCCACACAGGACGGCTGACTTGTTTCCAAAAACTCGCCGCGAATTCTTACAACTGTCTGCCTCCACGGCTGCCGCAGCTACTCTCGCAAAGAGTTCTGCTTTATGGGGTGAAGCTCCAGCGTCTTCTCGTCCGGTAAAAGCCTGGCTCACTTCGGCCACTCAGAAATTTGCGCCCATCGAAGCCCCCAAATGGATCGCCGCTGCGAGCAAGGAAAGCGAAAGCATTCATATCGATCCCGCAACCTGGTATCAGCAAATTCTTGGCTTTGGCGGGGCATTTACGGACACCTCTTGTTACCTCTTCTATCAATTGAACCCGCAAGACCGTAAGGCTCTATTCGACGAACTCTTTGGACCCAAGGAACTGCGGTTTTCGATGGGGCGAACCTGTATCGGGTCGAGCGACTACACCACCAGTATTTACAGTTTTGACGAAAGTACCGAGCCCAATCCGGAACTGAAGCATTTCAGCATCGAGCACCATCGCGCCTACATTCTCCCGTCCTTGCGTATGGCGCGTGAAATCAATCCGGACATGTTTCTTTTTTCGGCCCCCTGGAGCCCTCCGGCGTGGATGAAGCCAAATCGGTCGATGTTGGGTGGATCCATGGAGAAAACGTACTTTGATTCTTACGCGCAATACTTTGTGCGATTTCTCCAGAGCTACGCCGCTGAGGGAGTCAGAATTAACGCGACTACGGTCCAGAACGAGGTAGATACGAACCAGGTCAGCCGTATGCCCGCGTGCGTGTGGAGACAGGAAGACGAAGAGAATTTCGTGGCGAACTACTTGGGGCCCGCGTTGGAGCGCGCTTCTCTCGATACCAAGATCTGGATACTCGATCACGACTACGATCTGTGGGGCCGTGTGCTTGATGAACTAGTAACCCAGAGGTCAACCGATGTGTGGACAGCGTTGCATGGCACGCATACAACGGTACCGTCGATGCCATGACGCGTGTACACCCGGCCTTTCCCAATAAGCATGCGCAATGGACCGAAGGCGGCGCGGTCAATACCAGCCCGGACTTCCAGACCGATTGGAGTAAATGGGCAGCGACCTTCGCCGGCGTGTTGAAGAATTGGGGATGCTCGATTGTGGGTTGGAACCTTGCGCTGGACGAAGAAGGGAAACCCAACCTGGGACCTGGCCAGTCGGGTGGCATCGTGACGATTCATTCCAAGATCCAGGAGATCACGCGGTGCGGCCAATACTGGGCGTTCGCCCACTATTCGAAATTGATGCAGCGCGGCGCGCGAGTTCTGTCATCGGGCGGGGACTTGCCTTATATCAGTCATGTGGCGGTGGAGAATCCAGATGGCAGCTACGTCTTAGTCTTGACCAACCAAAGCGGTCTGGAGCGGTTGCTGCCCTGTGGTGTAGGAGCTTACGAGCTGCAGGTAAGGTTACCGCAAAAATCAGTCGCCACCCTGCTTTGGTGATTTACGCGAGTGTTTTGTGTCGTTTGTTTATTTGACGCAGGGTGAGCCCAGGGGAAAGTTGATGAAAAATCCTCCCGCACAGCGGGGTTCCAATAACCGGCTAGCACCTCTCTCTAAAGGAAGACGCTCCTTTGTTGGTGGCTTGGCAGCCCTGGGAGCGGGAATAGCCGGTTCGGTCATCTTACCCAAAAGCGTGGCGGCGCAACCCGCAGCAGGACCGTCACCGAATACGGAGTTAGTAGGTTGCGGACGCGGTGTGGTGATTGCTTCCGACGCTGCAACTGTCGCAGAAATCACTGCGGGGAAAATTCGCGGATTCAAGCGGGACGGCATCTACATTTTCAAGGGTGTACCCTACGGTGCATCGACGGCCGGCGCGAACCGCTTCATGCCGCCCGCCAAGCCAGAACCGTGGCCGGGCATTCGTAATGCGCTGCAATATGGCCGTGTCTGTCCGAGCCAGGACTCTGCGCACTTTAATACTGACGGGAAAAATCTGGCGAACTCCGACGAAGATGCATTCCTGTTGCATCGCGGTGCATTCGCCACGGTGCCCGGCGAGGACTGTCTGCGTGTCAATCTTTGGACGCCGGAGATCAACGGCTCCCACAAACGCCCAGTGATGGTCTACATGCACGGCGGAGGATTTGCCAACGGCAGCGGGCATGATCTTCTTTCTTATGATGGTGAGAGTCTAGCTCGCAATCACGACGCTGTGGTAGTCACTCACAATCATCGTCTGAACGTTTATGGCTATCTCAATCTTGAACACTTGGGAGGAGAAAGATACGCGAGCGCCGCCAACGTGGGAATCTTCGACCTGGTGGCCGTCTTAGAATGGGTGCGCGACAATATTAAGACCTTCGGCGGCGATCCTGACTGCGTAACAATTTTTGGCCAATCTGGCGGTGGTGGAAAGGTTTTAGCTCTAATGGCGATGCCAGCGGCCAAAGGCCTGTTTCATCGGGCCATTGTTCAGAGCGGCCCTTTTCTGAAGTCCCTCTCCCCTGATTATTCCACGCGGCTGGCTGACTTCGTTATGGCAGAGCTGGGTTTATCCAAATCCCAGGTAGACCAACTTCACGAAGTTCCGGTGGATCGTCTTTCAGGAGCGGCAGCGGAAGCAATGAAGAAAATGCCGCCGCATAAATCTTCACTTCGCGAAGTATATGGAGAGCGTGATTGGGGGCCAACCGTGGACGGCCGTATTCTTCCTCGCCATCCATTCGATCCGGGGGCTCCAGAAATCTCCGCGAATGTGCCGTTGCTCACAGGCACAAATCTCCACGAGTTTGTAAGTGGGCTTGATCGTCCCGATGCCAACGCAATGGGAGAAGAGGAACTGAACCGGTTGGTTACCGCAGAGTTTGGCGAGCGCAGCCAGGCGATCATCGACGCCTACCGGCGCGATTACCCTAAAGCGACTCCGTTTGGCCTGTATGCCATCATTGCTACCGCTCGTGTTCGCCGCCCTGCCTTCGAGCAGGCGATCAGGAAGGCTGCTTTGCGGGCCGCGCCAGCCTATTCCTATGTCTATTCCTGGCGGACTCCGGTATTAGATAACCGCCCTGGTCCATTCCATGCTTGTGAAATTGCGTTCACTTTCGACAATGCCGAAATCTGTGACCATTACAGTGGAGGCACTCCGAGCGCATTCACTCTATCGAAACAGATCAGCACCGCCTGGGTGAATTTTGCGCGTAGCGGGAACCCCAATCACGACGGCCTGCCGCATTGGCCTACATACACGGCTGAACACCGGGCAACCATGTTTTTCGACACGCACTGCGAAGTACGCAACGACCCGGAGGGAGAAGGATTGCGGCTGATGGCACAGTCTTGAAGTCGCAGCCCACCAATTGGGGTTAGAGAGCGCTCGATGATCGCTGTTTAGTGCTTAGAGAGGACCGTATGATCGAAACTATCGAAAGAATGCTGGGGGATTTGGAGCGTGGCAGATTAAGCCGCCGTCAATTTGCCGCTTCCATTGCCGCATTGGCCGCAAGCGCATCTCTGGCGCCGGTCGCGCTTGCAGCCCCTGCGCCGACGGGTTTCCGGGCGGTTAGCATAAATCACGTTACTGTGCGGGTCCCCGACCTCCACCGTACGTCGCAGTTCTACCAGGACTTCTTCGGGATGCCACTTAAACAACAGTCGCCGACTATACATATCCTGGGAGTGGGAGAGTCCTCCTTTTTTGGCATTGAGCAAGATGAACACCAGCCCGCTGCGCTCAGTCACTACGACTTCGGAATGGCCAACTTCAAGGCTGATGAGGTCCGCGCAAAGTTAACTGAGCGTGGCTTGAAATTCGACAGTAATTCGCAAGAATCTTTCAAGTTCTATGATCCGGATGGATTCCATGTTCAAGTAAATGCGCCCGATTACATAGGGCACGTACGCTAGGGCCAGACGTTCGACGATTACCTGAATGCGCATTTGTACTAGCTAGCGACACGTGACCCAGGCGCGGTCGAAGAACAGGCAGAGACGGGAGATGCCCGAGGATGTATCGTCGAGAATTTCTGAAAACTGCGGCTTCCTGTCTGGGCGGGCTTGGTTTTACTAAGTATTCATGGGGTGCACAGGTTTCTGGAGTAGATGCCGGTTCCTCAACAACGGCTTCTGCCGGAGCTAATGGAATCTATCTGAATCAGATCGGATTTCTGCCGGACAGTCCCAAAGTCGCTACTGTCAGCGCACGCGCTAACTCCTTCCTGGTCCGATCCTCGAAGGATAATTCCGTTGTCTTTCGGTCTACATTGAGTGCGCAACGCCTGGACGCCGCCTCCGGAGATACCGTGCGTTTCGCTGACTTCTCCGCCCTCAGAGAACCCGGCGAGTATCGTATAGAACTTGATACCGGAGTAAGTGGCGATTCATTTCCCATCCGCAAAAACGCGTACGACAATGCGCTTCTCCTGACGATGCGCTCTTTCTATGGGCAGCGCTGCGGTTGTGATGTCAACCTTGGCGGAGGATACGCTCATCCCAAGTGCCACCTGGACGCGGCTTTCCATCCGTCCTCCGGGAAAACAGGCCCGTGCGACATTCATGGCGGCTGGCACGATGCCGGTGACTACAGTCGATTTATGATCAACACCGGCATCACCACGGGAACGCTTCTATGGGCGTGGGAGCTGTATGGGGCTTCGCTGCACGATTTTGCTTTGCAGACCCCTGAATCCGGCGGCAAAGTGCCAGACTTCCTCGCCGAGATCCAGTGGAATCTACAGTGGATGTTAGCGCTGCAAGATACCGATGGCGGAGTGTGGCAAAAACAGTCCCGGGACGATTATTGCTCATTTATCATGCCGCAGGACGAGCTTGGCCCCAACTATATTATTGGTACTGGCTCCGCACCGTACAAGAGTACCTGCGCTACTGCGGACCTGGCTGCCGTAATGGCAATCGCAGCGCGTTGCTACAGTTCCTATGCTTCGGCATTTTCCCAGCAATGCCTGAAGGCCGCCCGTGCGGCGTGGGACTGGTGCCAGAGCAATCCCAACGTCTTTTTCAAGAATCCTCCCGACATCCGTACCGCCGAATTTGGTGATACCGACTGCCGCGACGAACTTCTCTGGGCAACGGCGGAGTTATGGCGGACGACAGGAGATCAGGCTTTCCATCAGGCTTTCAAGCGGATGCTGCCGCAACCGCTGTCTACAATAAAGATCGATGTACCTTCACCAATGCAAGTTGGCGCTTTTGGATACTGGAGCTATGCGTTGGCCGGCAGAAAAGGTTCGCATGCGGCGATGGCAGCGATCCAGCAAGCTACACTGAAGACAGCAAAAGAACTCGTCCATCAAAGCTCGCAAAATGGATACGGGAACTCGCTGATGCTGAAAGATTATGCCGGGGGTTCGAATTCCATAGTCGCCAACCATTCTTTACTGCTTCTGATCGCCAATCAGTTCGAGCCGGACATCGCGTACGTGATTTGCGCGCTGAATAACCTGCATTATCTGCTGGGCCGGAACTGCTTGGGCATCTCCTGGGTGACACAGGTGGGTTCGCGTTCTCTCCAGCATCCGCATCACCGGCCCAGCGTCGCTGACAAGATCGCCGCTCCCTGGCCGGGTTTGCTGTCGAATGGACCCAACGCCAACCCATCGGATCCGATTACTAAAGCATTGCCGCAGCAGGCGCCTATGCGTATGTACGTCGATGATGAACGCGCCTGGTCTTCCAATGAACCGACAATCAATTCCAATGCCCCGCTGGTGTTTGTTCTCGCCGCACTGCATGCAACAAGATAGACCGCCAGGCAAGTTGGTTTTTGGGACACACTAGGATCAGGCCTGCCGCGAGATACTCCCCGGCATCCGATTCGGTGAGGCTAGTCTTTATTCAGCCTCTTTGATGGTGTAGAAC
>Ga0070717_10004545_pt1 | contig 10036 bp, 7 predicted proteins | sample LARL113metaG_FD_71366 | JGI IMG/M metagenome (GOLD analysis project Ga0070717, IMG submission 71366) | Corn, switchgrass and miscanthus rhizosphere microbial communities from Kellogg Biological Station, Michigan, USA - LAR L11-3 metaG | ecosystem: Host-associated > Plants > Roots > Rhizosphere ... | reverse complement strand
GCCCAACATCAACATCTTTCGCGACCCGCGCTGGGGCCGCGGCCAGGAGACCTACGGGGAAGACCCGTTCCTCACCGGCCGGCTTGGCATCGCCTTCATCACCGGCGTCCAGGGCAAGGACCCCGAGCATCCCAAAGCCGTCGCCACCAGCAAGCACTTCGCGGTGCACAGCGGACCGGAGCAATTGCGTCACGGCTTCAACGTCGATCCCAGCCCGCGCGACCTGGAAGAGACCTATCTGCCCGCCTTTCGCGCCACCGTCACCGAAGGCCACGTGCAATCGGTGATGTGCGCGTACAACTCCATCGACGCGTGGCCCGCCTGCACCAACAAGATGCTGCTGAAGGAGCACCTGCGCGATGCATGGGGGTTCAAGGGGTTCGTCGTGTCCGACTGTGGCGCCATCGTCGATGTGAACCAGGGCCACAAGAAGACGCCCGACATCACCCATTCCGCCGCACTCTCGCTGCAGGCGGGCACCGATCTCTCATGCAGCATCTGGACGCCAGGATTCAACACGCTGGCCGATGCTGTTCACCAGGGCCTGGTTTCCGAAGACCTCGTCACGCAGGCCGCCGAACGCCTCTACACGGCGCGCTTTCAGCTCGGTTTGTTCGACCCGCAGGGATCGAATCCGCTGGACAAGATTCCCTACTCCGACACCGCGTCGGAGAAGAACCGCCTGGTTTCGCGCAAGGCCGCCGAAGAGAGCATCGTGCTGCTCAAGAACGATAGCGTGCTTCCGCTGAAGAGCGAACCGGGCAAGATCGCCGTGATCGGGCCGACGGCCGATCAGCTCACCTCCATCCTGGGCAACTATGTGGGCACGCCCTTCCACCCGGTGACGCCGCTCGACGGCATGGGAAACGAATTCCGCAGCTCACCGATTCTTTACGCGCAGGGTTCCACTGTGGCGGAAGGTGTCGGCGTGCCGGTTCCGCGCACCGCGTTCGGACTGAACAAAGGGCTCAAGACGGAGTTCTTCGCCACGTCCGACTGGACCGGCCGGCCGGTAGCGGTTGAAACCGAACCGGCGGTCCAGACCGACTGGAGAAACGACAAGCCGGCGCCCGAGATCGACACGATCGATTACTCGGTACGCTGGAGCGGGACGCTCGCCGTTCCGGCTGCCGGCCACTTTGTGTTCTCGGTTGAGGCGGCCGATGCGTTCCCCTATACGCCGACCGAAAACTATCGCCTCATTCTCGACGGCAAAGTTGTTTCCGAGGGCGTACTGCGCTCCGGCAGGAATCTGAAAGCCGCCGAGGGCAATTCTCCCACGGCTCCGCCCGTACAGGCGAACGCGAAGGAACAGCCGATCCCGATCGATTTTTCCGACACGAAAGAGCATGAATTCCAGCTGGAGTACTCGCACTCGGGCGACCGTGCCGGCGGCGGCTTGACCCTGAAATGGCAAGCGCCCGCGCAGGCACAGCTCGATGAAGCGGTTTCCCAGGCCAAACAAGCCGATGTGGTGGTCGCGTTTGTCGGACTCTCGCCGGAGTTGGAAGGCGAAGAGATGAGCATCAAGATCCCCGGCTTCGAAGGCGGCGATCGCACCAGCCTGAATCTCCCCGCCCCGCAGCAGAAACTGCTCGAAGCCGTGGCCGCGACGGGCAAGCCGCTGATCGTGGTATTGCAGAGCGGCAGCGCCGTCGCCCTCAACTGGGCCAACCAGCACGCGGCAGCGGTGCTGGAAGCATGGTATCCCGGGGTCGAAGGCGGCACCGCCATTGCCCGCACGCTGGCCGGAAAGAACAACCCCGCCGGCCGCCTCCCGGTAACGTTCTATGCCTCCCTGAACGGGCTTCCCATCTTCACTGACTACTCGCTGCGGGGGCGAACCTATCGTTTCTTCGAAGGCAAGCCGCTGTGGGGCTTCGGCTATGGACTGAGCTACACCACGTTTAAATATGGAGCGGTCAAGCTTTCGGCGGAAACGGTGAAAGCGGGCGATCCCGTCAGCGCGACAGTGACCGTGACCAACACGGGGAAGATGGCGGGCGACGAAGTGGTCGAAGCGTATGTGAAGACTCCGCAGCAGGGCGGTCCGATTCATTCGCTTGTGGCATTCGAGCGGGTGAACCTGGAGCCGGGCGCCAGCAAGGACGTGACCCTGAAGATCGATCCGCGGTTGCTGTCGAGCGTGGACGACCAGGGGAACCGGGCCATCCTTGCGGGCAAATACACGCTCAGCGTCGGCGGCGCACAGCCGCAGGAGTCCAACGGCAACTCCGTGGACGCGGGCTTTACGGTGACGGGCACCGCGCAGTTGCCGAAATGAAAACGCCAGGTTGGGGGCGTGCCTGAAAATGCCCGCACCCAACCAAACCAGTACCGAGCATCACTATCGACTCTCCGCAGCCGAGGTGACCAACATCACGCGGCGCGTAAATCCACCTGGGCCATAATTCTGATGAAATTTCATGGACGCTCCTGACCTTCAGGTGATATTCGTCCTTCGATCTCTCTTGTTCCCAATTGTTGCGGAGGACCATTGCTCGTAGGCATTCTGAAAGAGTCCGCCCTCGGTGAAACTCGCGTCGCCCTTTTGCCGGGGAGCCTGAAATCGCTGGTCGCGCAGGGAATCAGCATCAGCGTTGAGGCCGGAGCGGGCCTGTTTGCGGGCGCTGCCGACCAGGCGTACATTGACGCCGGCGCAACCGTAAGCCCCGATCGCGCCTCCATTCTGGCCGGCGCTGACCTGCTTCCGTTGGTGAACGCTCCTGATGCGGCCGATCAGGCACAACTCAAACCCGGCGCTGTCGTCATTGGTTTTCTCCGCCCGCTGGACGCACCTCAGGCCTTGCTCACGGCGATTGCACGCCCTGTGACGCTGTTCAGCATGGAACTGGTGCCGCGGATTACGCGCGCCCAATCGATGGATGCGCTCTCGTCCATGGCGACGGTGTCGGGCTATAAGGCGATTGTCTCCGCAGCCGACCGTCTGCCCCGGCTGTTTCCCATGCTGATGACCGCGGCCGGGACTATCCCGCCAGCGAAGGTGTTTGTCATCGGCGCGGGCGTGGCGGGATTGCAGGCGATCGCTACCGCACGCCGCCTGGGCGCCGTGGTGGAGGCCTACGACGTGCGCGCCGCCGCAGGCGAACAGGTGCGCTCGCTGGGTGCGAAGTTTCTGGACGTGGACCTGGGGGGGATCAACACCGAGGGCGGCGGAGGCTATGCCGCCGAGTTGACCGAGGAAGCCCTCGATCGCGGACGCGATCTGATCACTCGGACGGCTGCGCATTCCGACGTGATCGTGACCACGGCGCAAGTGCCCGGACGTCCTGCGCCGCGACTGGTTCGCCGCGCCGCAGTGGAAGCCATGCCGTCCGGCTCAGTGCTGGTCGATCTGGCCGCGCCGGCCGGTGGCAATTGCGAACTGACCAAGCCCGGTGTCACGCAACAGATCGGCGGAGTTACGCTGCTCGCGCCGCTCAACCTGCCCGCCGAGGTACCCGTCGACGCAAGCAATCTCTATGCCCGCAACGTTCTCAACTTCATCGGCCTGATCGCTAAGAAGGGCGCTCTCTCGGTCGATCTCGCCGACGAGGTTCTTGCCGGGGCCTGCGTGGCCCACGACGGAAAACCTGTGAATCCGCGCGTAGCCAAGCTGCTTGAAGGCGTGTCGACGAGTTAACAACGTGGGCTGCGTTCAGCCAGAGGCTATTGAATGCTGCAAAAGAAATTTCCTCGTCACCGCAAAAAGAACAACCGCAGATCCTTCGACTGCGCGCCTTCGGTGCTTCGCTCAGGATGACAATGCAGGACCTTAGTTGAGCATATGGAAATTGCGAAGGTCCTCCGCTAACTCCACCAACTCCGCTTACAACGCTAGTTCTCGAGTATCGCCATGATGAATCCCGCCGTTCTCATCGCTTCCGTTTACGTGTTCGTGCTGGCTGCCTTTCTCGGCTACCAGGTGATCAGCCGCGTACCGCCTCTGCTGCACACGCCGCTGATGTCGGCCACCAACGCCATTTCCGGGATCTCGCTGATTGGCTCCCTGGTGCTGGCTGGATCGAAGGGCTACCCGCTGCAAGCGCACATTCTGGGCTTTGTCGCGGTCACCACGGCCACCATCAACGTGGTGGGCGGGTTCGGCATTACCGACCGCATGCTCAAGATGTTTCGCCAGCGGGGGCAGGCGAAGAAAGAGGCCGCCAAGTGAGCCTGACGACCTACAGCCTTTCGACGTACTTCATGGAAGCGACCTACCTGATCGCATCCGTTCTTTTCGTCCTGGCGCTCAAGGGCATGTCGCACCCTGAAACTGCGCGGCGCGGGATGTTTCTGGCCGAGGGCGGCATGTTCGCGGCCATCGTGGGCACACTCATCGGCACGAATATCGTTACCTGGGTGTGGCTCATCGCCGGGCTCGCTGTCGGCTCCATCATTGGCGCGTGGATGGCCATCTGGGTGCCGATGACTGCCATGCCGCAGCGGACCGCGCTCTCGCACGCGTTCGGCGCGCTGGCCGCGGCACTGGTGGGCATCGGCGAGTTCATGGTCAACATCAATGAACTTGGCCCAATCAAGCGCGGCGCGCTGGGATTTGAAATCATGCTCGGCGCGCTCACCACGACGGGGTCGCTGATTGCAGCCGCCAAGCTCCAGGGCATCATCCAGGGCAAGCCTGTCCAGTTCCGCGGACAGAACATCGTCAACCTCACCATCTTCGCCGGCATGATTGGCTGCTTCGGCTACTTTTGCTACGACCCGCATGCGAGCACTGTGTTCTACGCCATGCTGGGCATCGCGTTCTTATTCGGAGTGATGCTCGTGATTCCCATCGGCTCGGCCGACATGCCGGTGGTGATGTCTCTGCTGAATTCCTATGCGGGCCTGGCCGCCGCGGCCACCGGGTTCGTGCTCGGCAACAACGTGCTGATCATCGCCGGCACGCTGGACGGATTTTCCGGCTTCATCCTCTCCGTGCTGATGTGCAAGGCCATGAACCGCTCCATCACCAACGTTCTGTTCGGAGGCTTTGGGGCGGTGATTGCCGAGGCCACAGCGACCGTCGACGGCGTGATGCGTGAGATCAGCCTGGACGATGCCGCCATGCAACTGGCCTTTGCCAATCGCGTGATTTTCGTGCCCGGCTACGGTCTCGCTACCGCCCAGGCGCAGCACGCGGTGCGCGAGCTGGCCGAGCTTCTCGAGGAGCGGGGCGTGACGGTGAAATACGCGATTCACCCCGTCGCCGGCCGCATGCCCGGCCATATGAACGTGCTCCTGGCCGAAGCCAACGTACCCTATTCCATGCTCTACGAAATGGAACAGATCAATCCCGAGTTCAGTTCCACCGATGTGGCCGTGGTGATCGGCGCCAATGATGTCGTGAATCCCGACGCCCGAGACAATCCCAAGTCGCTCATCGCAGGCATGCCCATCCTGGAAGTCGATCGCGCCAAGAGCGTCATCGTGCTCAAACGCGGACAGGGCCGCGGCTTCTCCGGTCTCGAAAATCCGCTGTTCTTCAAATCCTGCACGGCGATGCTTTACGGCGACGCGAAGTCAAGCCTCAGCCATTTGGCCCAAGCCGTACAGCACGTGTAAAAGCAGGGAATAGGGACCAAGGGAACGAGGGAACAGGCGCTTCACTGCTCCGCGTAATAGAGCGTGTTGGTGCGGACATCGAGCGCCGGCTTGTCGACTTTCACGGCCAGCGAATGATACTCCCCGAAGGCTGCTGCGGCAGGCGAGTCGAACGCCAGAACGTAATATGACTCGGCATCGGCGATGCATTCATTGATCTGTCCCGCCACGTCCCGAGCGTCGGTGAATATATGTCCGCCGCTCTGGTGGGCGAGAGCATGCAGGCCCAGGTTGCCCGCTCGTATCTGGTCTTCATTGGAGACGCCGCCGAAGAAAGCAGCATCGTGCGAATCGGCCGCTTCAGGGTTCGGCGAATCGTCGGGCGAAGCCACCGCGTCGAGCGTCACCTGGCCTTCTCTCATGGCCATCGAGACACTCACCAGTTGGTTGAAAAAGCTGCGTTTGAGCTCGGGCGGATCGGGCGTGAATCCGCGATTCGTAAGCAGCGGCCATCCCGATCCGATCCAGATGAGAATCACTCTCCCGGGAATATCCATCTGCTGTTGGGTGAGTTGGCGAAGCGCCATGACGGAGGAGGTAAACCGGTCGTTGAGGCAGGACAGCATGGCCGTTGATTCCGCCTGCTTCCCATTGCCGATGAAATTGGGCGACGGCCCGGCTTCCCCGCGGTCGAGGCTTGTGATGCAGCCGGTGGCGTGAATATCCGCGGTTCTGGTTTTGAGTTCGCCGAGCAGGGCTTCGCGATCGCGGGAAGGCTGGCCCACGCTCACGCTGGACCCGGAGAACACCCCGATCGCCATCGGATAGGCAAGGGGCCGCTCGCTCTGTTTCAAGTATTTCTCGATTTCCTTGTCAAAATTGTGCAACTGCCGGGTAAAGCTGTTCACTGTATCGAGAACCAGGATGACGTGGGCCGGTGCCGGCGCGGAGTTGCCTTCGATGGGCTTGAACGACACCAGCTTGCGCGGCTGATCGTTATCCAAGAGGGTGAAATCGCCCTGCGTCAGATCGCGCAAAGGCTTGCCCGATGCATCCGCCACGCGCACATTCAGGATGATGCGGTGCTGGGTGAGGAACCGCTTTTCGCGTTCCTCATGGGTGCGCGGAATGAGTTGGGGCGTGGTGTTTGACGGCAGATTGGCAGAATCGCTCGACGGCGCCTGAAACGCCGCACTCTGTTTTGAAAGTGAAAGCACAAGACAGGCGCACAGCGCGCCCAAGAAACCCAACCGCGGCAATTGACTTCACCTCCCCGGTTAGTCATGCCTTTCCCGGTCCACTATACCAAATCCGGACCTGATCCCTGATCCTGTTCCTTGTTTCAAAAAAACGGGCGGCAAGGGGAATGCCCCTGCCGCCGCCCTGTCCCTGGGTTTTCTTGAAAATTCTGCAGTTTTGCTTTGCTTCAAATTCTGGGGCCTGACCCCTGTCCCCTTTTCCCTGTTCTACTGCAACAGCTTCAGCACTTCCTGCTGCACGCTGTTAGCTTGCGCGAGGGCCGCGATGCCGGTCTGGCTCAGGATCTCGAACTTCGACATGTTCGCGGTGGCGGCGGCGTAGTCGGTGGCCTGGATGGCATTCTGGGCAGAGATAATGTTCTCCTGCTGGGTACTCATCACCTGGCTGATCGCATTGAGGGTGTTGATCTGTGCGCCAATGTAGCCATCCTGTGCCGCCACATAGGTGATGGCGGAATTGAGCACGGCCACGGCATTCTGCGCATTGGCCTGGGTCTGCAGGTCGGTAACCGACAAGTTGGCCGACTTCTCGTTAGCGCCGGCCGTTACGTAGCTCATGGTGGTGACGGACCTGGTGCTGGAAAACATGCCGGCGACAACCGGCGCGACGGCTGTTGGGGTGTCGGCAAAGGCCAGGACGGCCGGCGGACCGACCGCGGCCACCGACATCGAGATGGCGACATTGGCATTGGTATTGGAGAGCAGGATGCCGGTATCGCCGCCGGCCACTGCGCCGTCGCCCACCGCCGCCGCAGTCGTGAAGCTGGCGGTGACCCCGGGGATACCATTCTTGTTGATTTCGCTGATGAGCCCGCTTACGGTGTTCGCGTTGGTAGTGACGGTGCTGGTGGTGCCGTCAGGATTGGTGATAGTGAAGATCAGCGAACCAACAATCGCGTCGGCCTGGGTTGCGGCCGTGGTGAGCGCGAGGCCGGTGTCGACCGAGAGATCGATGAATTTGCCGGCGCTGCTCTGCTGCACCGTACCACCGGAATCGCCCACGCTCGCGGAGGTCAGACGGGCGAAATAGAGCTCGTCGATCGAGGCTCCGTTCAACGAAGAGTCGCCGGTATAGATGGCCACGCCCGCAGCCGCGCCGTTAAACACCTGGTTCTGGTTATAGGTGGTGGTCGATCCGATGTTGTTGATCTCGGAAAGAATCGACTGGTACTCCTGGTTGGCCGCTGCTTCCTGGGCCGCGTTCAAAGTGCCGTTCGAAGCTTCCGTCGCCAGTGACACTGCGCGGTTCAGCAGGGCGGTCACCTGCGCCAGTGCGCCATCTGCGACCTGGAGCAGGCCCACGCCTTCGGTGGCGTTGGTCGCCGACTGGCTCAGGGCCCTGGTATTGGCCTGGAGACCATTCACCAGGGCAAGGCCGGCGGCGTCGTCGGCGCCGGAGTTGATGCGCGAACCTGACGACAACTGCTGCAACACCGTCTGCAGGCTGCTGTTCGTGTTGTTCAGGTTGTTCTCCGCGTAGATCGCTGACAGGTTGTTCAATACACCGAGGGCCATGGAATTCACTCCTTTTGTCGATGCCGGCGTCGGTCGCCGTCCGAACTCAGCTCATCGCGGGGGTTCGTTTGCATCCACCCTTTTCATCGGAGGTCGGAGAAATAACTTTAGTTATAAGGTGAAGATTCTTTTTCGGACACTTTGTAAATAACCCAGACAATGCTGTGCTGATGCCGAACACACGGTGCCTCGGAATAGTGCATCTGGTGATTCAATTTGCTCCAATCACCGTACCGATACGGGACATAGCATTTCGCCGTAACTTGACCGCTGATCTCCCCTTGCTTGTAACTTTCGCCACAAAAAAATCGGCGGCAAGAGGATTTTCTCTCGCCGCCACCGGTATTGATTTCAACCGTATTTTGCTCTCTGCCTAATTTCCTATGATGCAGAAACTTAATTAGCGGGTGCCTGTATCTGCTCCGGGTCCTGGTCCAAACGGTGGAGGTATCTCATTCAGCACGCCTTGCGGACCTCCCGGAGCACCCGGCGGCGGCTCCTGAGGTTTGCTTCCATCGCGGCGATCCCGCCAACCGTGGTGCTCCATCCGCTCGGCGCGGGCAGCTTTCAGGTCCTTCCATTGATCCGGCGAAAGCTTGGCGCGAATGGCGAGCAGGAAGCGGGCGTTGGCTTTTTCAAGCTCGGCGCGTGCCTGGGCCACTTTGTCGATTTGCGCAAGGATCTGGGACTCGTTGGGCTGATCGTCCTGCATCAGCGGTTCCATCGCCAGCTCCGCCTTATCCAATGCGGCGCGCATGTCGATGAGCTTCTCACGGTGCTCAAGCAGGATCTGGTCCATGGCCTTGCGCTGATCGTCGGTCAACTTCAGTTTCTCGATCATGGCGGGCTCGTTCCACCAGCGGCCGCCACGCAGCCCGAGAGAGCGTTCCATAGGGGGCCGGTGCATCCCGAAGCCGGGTCCGCCCATACCCATGCCGTGGCCTCCCGGCCCCTCGCCCTCGCTGGGCCCCTGCGCCTCCATCGTCATCCCTGCCGAAAGAACGGCTGCAAGACTCAAAGTAATTGCTAACGATACCTTCATGTTTTCTCCTCGCTTCGGTTACAAGCACCACAACGTTGAATGACCTGCGCCGGGCGTTCATTTGCATCGCCTTTACACAACCCGGCCGTGACCCGCTCACACAGGCCGTCCACCCTTTTGAAATTGCACTTTTTTGACGCTTATTGAGTCTCGTCCGGGGTCATTAACTGCGCCAGAGGCTCCATTGCATCGGGAACCTCGCGCGATACTTCCGTGTCCACCTTGGCCAATTCTTCTTCGGCTTCGCGTTCCTTCATTTCCCGTTGATGTTCAGCCTCGCGGGCGGCGGCAATCCTGGCCTGCTCCTTCCGATGCTGTTGTTCGACCAGCCCTCCCCCGGCGCCGCCAACCACCAGCACACTCCCCAAAGTCCAGGCTGCCGCCCTCCGCCAGGCCATCCGCCGGTGCGCGACTTCAACCCGTCTGGGACGCTGATAGACGGCATCGCTCCAGGCGTGCACACTCGAACGGAAATCGCGCAGCACCTGCTCCATCTGCGGATCGTGAATCTCTCTGTCCGCGGTCTGGCCGGCCCGCTGCGTGGCCATCTCATCCCCCTGATTTTTAGAGACCTGATCCTCGAAATTCATCGCGTCCCCCTTACCTCGCCGCGCACTCGTCCCAGGGCGCGCGAAAGATGCGCCTTCACTGTACCCTCACTCAAGCCGGTCGCCTG
>Ga0070717_10004543_pt1 | contig 10036 bp, 8 predicted proteins | sample LARL113metaG_FD_71366 | JGI IMG/M metagenome (GOLD analysis project Ga0070717, IMG submission 71366) | Corn, switchgrass and miscanthus rhizosphere microbial communities from Kellogg Biological Station, Michigan, USA - LAR L11-3 metaG | ecosystem: Host-associated > Plants > Roots > Rhizosphere ... | reverse complement strand
TGCCGGGTCGCGGGGATCCGGAGCGGTGATCGTGTGCTCGAGGTCGGGTGCGGAAGCGGCCAGTTGACGCGCGGCCTTGTCGCCCGGGGCCTGCACGTCACGGCCGTCGAACCCGGCACGAGCCTCATCGCACTGGCCAGGCAGAACCTGGAAGGTGCGGGAGAGGTGGACTATGTAAACGCTCAGTTTGAGGATGCGCTGCTTCCCGGCGAGCAGTTTCAGGCCGTGTTCTCTGCGTCCGCGTTTCACTGGATTGACCCTGAGGTTAGCTGGCAGAAGGCCGCTGACGTACTCGTTCCCGGTGGAACGCTCGCCCTCGTGCAATACTGCGGACTTGAGGAGCCGCGCAGCAAGCCAGATCAGGAAGCAGCACTCGCTGCCATAAGAAAGGTCGCCCCGGACATTGCCGCTCATTGGCCGGCCTACAGGGATCTCGACGCCACGCTCGCTGGGATGGAGCAACGCCGCGGCAACGTCTCAGAGGTATGGGCCTGGCTCGGCAGCTACGACATAGGGCAAGATTATGCCGGCCGCTTGTTCGGTGATGTTCAGGTGGCAGTCATGCCAAAGCTCACTGAGCACACTCCTGACGAGGTCAATGCTCTCGTTCGTACGATGTCGTTTCACGCTCGGCTTTCGCCGGGCCAACGTCAAGCCCTTGAGCGTGAACACCAGGCCATTTATGAACGACTCGGGCGCCCGATTCGCGCTAGCACAGTCGCGGCTCTCGTCACGGCACGGCGCAGCACCGAGATCGATGATCACCGCACATCGCCTCAGCCCTGATCCAACGATGGTGATTTGAGATTGCTGATTTCGGTGTCGCAATGGTTGGGACCGGTGGATGCGCAGGGGAGGTCCGCCGGCCTGCACCGGCTCTTCTACTCTGTGTCCTTGGTCGCGCGGTCGCCGTCTGGGTGGTCAGTTGGTGGCGGTGGCGGTGGCGGTGGCGGGGGCGGGGGCGGGCGTTTGTCGAGGATGCTGGGCTTGGCGTGTTGAGTGCGTAGGTGCCGCGGCTGGTGCGGGTGAAGAAGCCGAACTTGGTCCACTCGCCGAGCTGGGTGAGCATGTTGCGGGGCTTGACGCCTAGGAGCTGGGCGAGTTCGTAGCCGCTCCATTCCCGCGGGGACTGGCTGGTCATGATGGCGGTGATGCGCTGCCGCCGGTTGGCGGCTGATCCGGGCGTGGTGCCGTGGGGGAGTACCGGGCGCGCCTGGGCCTACCTTTACTCGTAGCATACTTGCGGGCGCCCGGGTCACTGCTGAGCCGATGGGAGCGCGATGCCTGCCCGATTCCAGCTCGTCATTGACTGCAAGGACCCCGAGCTGCTTGCCCGCTTCTGGGCGGCTGCCCTCGGATACGTGCTTGAGCCGCCGCCGGAAGGGTTCGCTACCTGGGACGACTGGCGGCGCGACATCGGGCTTCCCGACAGTGAGCTGGGAATCGGCGCGGACAGCATCATCGATCCCCGCGGTGACGGCCCCCGCATCTGGTTCCATGTGATGCCGGACGCCAAGGTGGTCAAGAACCGCCTCCACCTCGACATCCACGTCAGCGGCAGCCGTTCGGACCCGCTCGCCACCCGCATGCAGCGAGTCGACGCCGAGGCCAGGCGGCTGACGGATCTCGGGGCCACGCTCACCGGAGCCCTGAGCGAGGACGGCCTCGATCACTACGCGGTGGGGATGAAGGACCCCGAGGGCAACGAGTTCGACATCAACACCGACCCTAGGTAGGCCTCCGCCCGCCGCGGCTCCTCGTACCGGAGCTGCTATTGCAGTGCCATCCACTTGTCAGGCTTCGCCAGTGGCGCGAACCCCGCCCTGGCATAGACCGCGTGGGCGTCCTCCGTGCCCAGCAATATGCGTCGCAGGCCGCAGGGTTCATGGCAGCAGGTGCAGCTTCCTGGTGATCTTGTCCACCCGGTTGCGGGGGCCGACCAGGCTGAAGGCGCAGACCTAAAGGGGTGTGTCCGACTGGTGGCCTGGCGTATTCGAGTGGTGCGTATTCCGGTGTGGCGGGGTCACCGCGAACACGTCGGCCCATCGTTGTCAGGGGATCAGCCAGGACAGTGCCGCGAGCCACAGCCGGTCGCCCGGCTGGTAGCGGACCCGGCCGATCTGGCGGCGCAGCACCGCGTTCTCGTGTCGGAGCACTAGGAGTCCGCCCGGCGGCATTGGACCATAGCGCGGTACCAGCGCACGATCCTGTCCGGCGTGACCAGCAGCCGCAGCCCTGGCGACGCCCTTTCGGCATGACGCCAGACAGGGGCTGCGGACACCCCTAGCGGATTTGCCGTATCCGGACGCCTGTCAGAGGGTGTCGGCTCGACACCCATGCTCGCCCAGCGATGATGACGTGTCTGGACGTGATGACAGGGAGGCTGGGGCATGCGCTTCTTCGGGAGCTTGAGCGCACGGGTGAACCGGATCATCGCCTGGGCGGATCGCCTGCAGCGCCAGCATGGCTTGCTGGGATTCCCTTACGCAGTGATCAAGAAGTACGGAGACGATGATGGCGGGCGCGAGGCCGCGCTCATCACCTACTACGGTTTCCTCAGCATCTTCCCGTTACTGTTGCTCGGCGTAGCGGTCCTGTCGCGGGTGCTGGCTGATAACCCAGAACTGCGGCAGCGGCTCATCACCGCGATCGTCCCGCCGGCGCTGCGATCCACTGTTGAAAATTCGCTGACTACCTTGCCGACGTCGACCGTCCCGTTCATCGCCGGCCTGGTCGGCTTGCTGTTCTCCGGAACCGGTGTCGTGTTCTCCGCGTACCAGACGCTGAACCATGTCGCCGCCGTCCCGAGGCGCCTTCGTGCCGGGTTTGCGTCCCGATACGTCCGGGTGTTCGTGATGTTGGCGACGTTGCTGCTTGGGGCACTGGCGGTCGGCGCGCTCACTGCGGTGGTCACGGCGCTGCCCGGCGTGCCGGGAACGGAACGCGTTGTGGCCGCGCTCGGGTCGGCCGTGGTCATCTTCGCCGTCTTGCTGTTTGGCGCCAGGCTGCTGCTCGCGCGGCCAGCGCCGGTCCGTGCCCTCTGGCCGGCCGCCGTTCTGGGCGCTGCGGCAGTGACCCTGGCGCTCAATCTCGGTGCACCATTGCTGGCCAGGTTCGTGACCAAGGCCGGGCCCGTCTACGGGAGCTTCGCAACCGTGGCAGGCATGTTCGCCCTGCTCTACCTGGTCAATCAGGCGCTGGTCTACGCGGCCGAGGTCGCAGCCGTCCGGTATGCCGGCCTGTGGCCGCGAGCCCTGGATGTGAACCGGCCCACGGCGGCCGACGTCCGCGCGATGGCTCTGCTTGCCCGCGAGCAAGAACGCATCCCGGCTGCCCGGGTCGAGTTCCGCCTTGTTTCCCGCGATTCACCCCCGCCCGGCAACGGCTCGCCCGGATCAGGCCGTCCCTAGCCGCTTTTGACCGGCACTTCGACCAGTGTCAGGGTGCTGCCGGGCCCTTACGGCGAGCCGGACCCTCTGCCGCAGCTGGCAGCAGAGTGATGAAACGGCCTGGGCCTAGCCGCGGAAGCGCCCAGCTCATCGATGGGATAGACGGCGCCGTCGGGGTTCGCGGCACTCGGTGGGCCGTCCCGCCTTGATGCGCCAGCCCTATCGCCGGTGAGGTGCAGGCGCTGTAGGCTCGTCGCCGACTCGAGCCAGGAGCACACGATCCCGTTGTGCCTTGATCGAACGTGCCCGCCTGTCTAGGGTGCGGCATTCGGTGTGACTGACGAGGAGCGCAGCGGCCCATGACCGGCACGCCGTACAGACTTTCCCGGACGGCCCCGCCGATCCCCGACCGGCTGATCAGGCACGACGGTGATCGCTGAGATCGCCGATGGGCGCCGTGCCTGTCTTACGGCTGGCTGTATCAGCGACGTGCCTGAGGACACGCGGTGAGTTCCTTGTCGATGCCTGAGCTGAGCCAGGCTTCGGCATCGACGGCCATCATCGTCTGCATCCTGGCCGGGGCCATCGCGTTCGTCGTCGGCGTGGCGGTCACGGCACTGATCAGGCGGCTCGCCGCGCGTCGCAATCTTCAGGTCGGGCGACGGCCCATCTGGCGCGCGCCGTTCACTGTGCTGCTCGTCGTACTGGCCGTCCGCGGAGTCCTTTTGGCGGCGGGCACGCAGCGCGAATGGGCCGCCCGCGCCGGGGATATCCTGGGCCTCGCGGCGATCGCTATCGTCGGATGGCTCCTTACGGTGGTCGCGGTCGGCGTTGAAAGAGCGATGCTGGCCCGCTTCCCCGAAGCTGGGCTTGAGGACCGCCGCTCCCGCCACGTCCGGACGAAGATCATCTTTGTCACGCGCGTGATCCAGGCCCTGATCGCGGTGGTCACCGTCGCCGCGATCCTGTGGACGATCCCGGCGCTGCGCGACATAGGCGTCGGCATCCTGGCATCGGCTGGCGTGATCGGAGTGATCGGCGGCCTGGCTGCGCAGACAACTCTGGGAAACCTGTTCGCGGGCCTCCAGATCGCCTTCACCGACGCGATCCGGATCGATGACATCGTCGTCGTTCAGGGGCTGACGGGCCGCGTCGAGGAGATAACCCTCAGCTATGTCGCGGTGCGTGTGAAGGACAACACGACGCTGATCCTGCCCTGCACCTACTTCACGACGACGCCGTTCCAGAACTGGACACACAAGGGCGCCAAGATCAGTGGCGTGGTGGAAATTGCGGTTGACAGTCACGCGCCTCTTGATGCCCTGCTCGTTGACCTGCGTGAGGAGCTCGGCCGGACACTCGAGCGCTCCTCACACTGGGACAGGGGTCGTGGCGACATATTCGTCGAAGACGCGGCTGGCTCGGCGGTGAAGCTGATCGCTGTGGTGACTGCCGTAGATGGTGACGCCATCACGCCGCTGCGCTGGGAAGTCCGGGAAGGCCTCCTTACCTTTCTCCAGCGGAACTATCCTGCCGCGCTGCCGGGCGGCCGTTAGGAAGCCTCGCCGCTAACGCCTGCCAATCGGACGTTAGGGCTCCACGCACCCTTGGGTACGTGCGCGGCTATAGCGGGGTTCACGTGCAGCCGATCTGGTTCCGGCGCTGTTGCGTCACTATTGGCGAGCCATGTGCATGCGCAGTTCGGCTTCGGAGTCGTGGATCAGCTCTCCGCTGATATCCACCGTCACGCTGTGGATGGTGCCGGTGAACTTGAACGGACTGACGTAATCGTCGGTGATCGCGGAGCCGGGGTTGGCCCCGCAGGTGAGCGCACCGGGGTTGATCACGAACGGGTTGGTGACGGGCGCTTCCGCGTTCCCGGTGAGGGTTCCGTCCACGTAGAGCTGGAGCCTGCCGGGCGCGCCCTTGCCGTGCTCCAGATCCGGCTTTCCTGTCGGTTCGAACTCGAACCTGAGCACGTGCTTGCCCGTTTGGAGGACCTCGTCGGATTCCACTCCGTAGATGGCCCGGCCCACGTAGTTGTGGACATAGCGGAGCTTGCCGTCCTTGACGAACAAGCAGTATCCGCCGGCGGACGTGCCCTGGCTCAGCAGCACCCCCTCAGCCCCGTCCGCGGGGATCTCGACTTCCGCGGTGATGCTGTGCGGGCGGTTGAGCACCCGGGGCGCGGCGAAGAACGGGATCGACTGGGTGCCGGGCAGGTAGGTGCAGCTGTCGCGGGGAGGCGCGACGAGCGGCTTCTCGGCGATCATGCGGGCCAGGCCGCTGCCATCGACCGGCATTACGTTGTACTTGCCGGCCTCCACGTACCACGTCCCGATCATCGCGATCAGCCGGTCGCGATGATCGGCGGCCACGTTGTGGTTCTCGGCGAAGTCCTCCGCCACGTGGTAGAGCTCCCAGCCGGTGGCATCCAGTCCGGACAGCGTCGCGGACGAGATCGGCTGCCCGAAGGGCATGCCCGCCTCGGCGAACGAGGGTCCGGGCCAGGGGCAGACCGCCCGCCAGCCGTCGTGGTAGATCGCCCGGTGACCCAGCATCTCGAAGTACTGCGTGTGATGGTTGCTGTCGGCCGCGGCGTCCTCCAGCGTGTGGGCGAAGCTGACCCCGTGCAGGGGCGACTGGGTGACGCCGCGGATCGTCGCGGGCGGCTCGATACCCAGCAGGTCCAGAACCGTCGGCACCATATCGATGATGTGCGCGTACTGGGTGCGGATCTGGCCCCTGGCCGTGATCCGCTGCGGCCAGGCGACGATGAACGGATCGCTGGCGCCGCCCCGGTAGGTCTCCCGCTTCCACCGGCGGAACGGCGTGTTCCCGGCCCACGTCCAGCCCCACGGGTAGTGGTTGAAAAGCTTGGGGCCGCCGAGCTCATCGATCAGCTTGAGGCTGTCTTCGAGCGGCTCCTGGGCGTTGTTGAAGAACTGCGCCTCGTTGGTGGTCCCGGTGGGCCCGCCCTCGGCACTGGCGCCATTGTCGGAGACGACCATGATCAGGGTGTTGTCGAGCTCACCCCGCCGGCGCAGGAACTCGATGAGGCGCCCGACCTGGTGATCGGTGTGGCTGAGGAAACCGGCGAAGACCTCCATCATCCGGCTGAACAGGCGGCGGGCCGCCGGGGGCAGCGACGCCCAGTCGGGCACGTCGGGATCGTGACGCGACAGCTGCGCGTCGGCGGGAGCGATACCGAGTTCCTTCTGCCGGGCGAACACCTTCTCCCGGTACGCGTCCCACCCATCGTCGAACGCGCCCGCGTACCGGTCCGCCCATTCCTTCGCCACGTGATGCGGTGCGTGCGTGGCGCCGAAGCACAAATGCAGGTAGAAGGGCTTGGCGGGATCGACCTGCTTAGTGTCGGCGATGAACTCGATCGCCTTGTCGACCAGGTCCTCGCTGAGGTGGTAACCCTCCTCGGGCGTGCGCGGCGGCTCCACCTGGTGGTTGTCGTACACCAGATCCGGATACCACTGGCTGGTGTCGCCGCCGAGGAAGCCGTAGTAGCGCTGGAAGCCGCGCCCGAGCGGCCACCGGTCGAACGGGCCTGTGGCCGTCTCCTGGTTGCTCGGCGTCAGGTGGTACTTCCCGACCATGAAGGTGCTGTAGCCGTGCTCGACCAGCATTTCGGACAGGAAGCCGTTTTCGAACGGGATGACGCCGTTGTACCCGGGATAGCCGCTCGCCAGCTCGGTGATGGCGGCCATCGCGTTGCTGTGGTGGTTGCGGCCGGTGATGATGCATGACCGGCTGGGCGAGCACAACGCGGTCGTGTGCATGTTGTTATAGCGCAGGCCGTTCGCGGCGAGCGCGTCGAAGCTGGGCGTCTCGATCGGGCTGCCGTAACAGCCCAGCTGCCCGAACCCGGTGTCATCCAAAACGATGAACAGCACATTGGGCGCACCCTCGCGCGCCCGCACCGGTGCCGGCCACGCCGGCGAGGATTCATCAATGGTCCGCCCGATCACGCCGGGGAACGCGGCACCTGGCCCGTACTCGACAACTGCCACTTGAACCTCTCCCCATGCTCTCCTGCGCTCCTGATGACCCGTATCGTCCGGCGCCATGCTGGAGCCCACATCACCCGCCATGGATGAGCTCTGCTCCGGCCACCTCGGCGCAGGCGAGGCATTTCTGGCGAACCTGCCGGGTGTATGAGTGGCCCCTGACCAGTGCATCGGGAGTATTCCCAGGTACTGGCCACTGCTAGATTGACCTAGTCGCCGCCTTCCTGGGGCCGGAACGCCTCCAGGCCTCGTTTGTCACTGAGTTCTGCGGCGCATGCTCCAGTTCTCGCGACCTAACAGGCCTAACAGGCCTAACAGGCTAAGGACGCTCGCACCGCCCGGTACCACCCTGGATGGGTGAAGTCGTTCGGCCACGCGTGGGCGACAGTACCTGCGGGGAAGGGCCCACTTGGCGCGCAAGGGTGATGACATGGCAGCGCAGGAAGATGGCCCGCTGCACGGAACGGGCGCGCCGGACGGAACGGGCGCGCCGGACGGAACGGGCGGCGCGGGCGCGGGCGACGGAGCATCAGCCCGTGCCAGCCGTGGCCAGCGCTGGCTGGCCCGGCTGGCGTTCGCCGCCGCCGCGTCCGCGGTGGTGGTGCTATTGCTCTCGGGCGCTCTGCGGAGCATCACCGCGCTGCTCCTTGGCTTCGCGGGACTGGCGATCGCGTGCGCGGCGGCCTGGGGGTTCCTCGCCAACCGTGGCGTCCTGCGCTGGCTCGCGCTCGCGGTCCTGGTCGCCGCGCCGGTGTTCGTGATCGTCGCGTACGTCGTTGCCGGGCTGCTGTGGGAGGTAGCGCTCGCCGCCGCGCTCGCGGCAGCCGCCGTGGCGGCCGGACGCGCGGCACTGGTCAGCGGCCGCCTGCCGGCCGGGCCGCGCGAACACGCCGCCGCGCCGCAGCAGCGCCCTTTCGTGATCATGAACCCGAGGTCAGGCGGCGGGAAGGTCGCGAAGTTCGGGCTCAAGGACAAGGCCGCCGCGCTCGGCGCCGAGGTGGCCCTGCTGGAGGGTCCCGGGATCATCGACGTGGCCGCGCTGGCGCGGCAGGCGGTAGACGGCGGAGCTGACCTGCTCGGGGTGGCCGGCGGCGACGGAACCCAGGCCCTCGTCGCGGGCATCGCGGCGGCCCGGGATATCCCGATGATGGTCATCTCGGCGGGCACCCGCAACCATTTCGCCCTCGATCTCGGGCTGGACCGTGACGACCCTGCTGCCTGCCTCGACAGTCTCACTGACGGCGTCGAGGTGCGCATCGACCTTGGCCTGATCGGCGACCGCACGTTCGTCAACAACGCGTCCTTCGGTGCCTACGCCCAGGTCGTGCAGAGCCCCGCCTACCGTGACGAGAAAACCGGCACCGCGCTGGCGATGCTCCCGGACCTGCTGACCGGCCACCAAGGGGCGCACCTGGTGGTCCGGGCCGACGGACGGGTGATACTCGACGGCCCGCAGGCGGTGCTGGTGAGCAACAACCCGTACGAGACCGGTGACATCGCTGGCCTGGGCCGGCGCGCACGGCTCGACCAGGGCGTGCTCGGCGTCGTCGGCGTCAAGATCGAGAACGCCGCCCAGGCCGCCGGCCTGCTGCGCACGGCGCTACGCTCCCGCAACCTGACCATGCTCACCGCCCGCGAGGTCATCATCGACGCCGACCAGCCGCAGATCCCCGTCGGCATCGACGGTGAATCAGTCCTCATGCCCACCCCGGTGCGCTGCACCATCCGCCCGCTCGCACTGCGGGTACAGGTCCCCCGCAGTCGGCCCGGCGTCCCCCGGCCACGGCCGCCAGTGGACTGGGCACTCCTGCGCCGCCAGGCTCTCACGTTCACGCGGACCGCAGGCGGCAGCTAACCAACGAGCCAGAGCCCGCTGACACGTGCTGGCAACGCCGCCTGCGCCGCTCGCCACGTCACGCTGGAGGAGTACACGTGGTCCTTGACTTGGTGATCATCGGGCTGGCGATCACGCTGGAGCCGGATGCTCCGGATGCAGCGGTCGCGATCTTCGGCGATACCGCGTCTAGGCCGCCCCCGAGATGGCTGGCCGGTCAGGCGGCGCCGCTGACCGGTTTGGGCCGTCGCCGCATAGGCCAATCGGGCGTACCCCGGTGAGCGCCCAGACCAGAGGCAGGACTCGACCACGGCCAGATCCATAGCTTCCTGGTTCAGCTACATACAGCGGTACCTCCCGCATTTCCCGGCCGCTGGCGAGGTCGTGATCTTCGACCGCAGCTGGTACAACCGGGCGGGCGTCGAGCCGGTGATGGGCTTTTGCACGCCGGCGGAGACCGAGCGGTTCCTCGAGCTGGCGCCGGGGGTCGAGAAGGCCATGGCCGATGACGGGATCCTGCTGCTGAAGTACTGGCTCGAGGTCAGCGCCGGCGAGCAGACCCGCCGCCTGCGGAGCCGCATCCACGACCCGCGGAAGATCTGGAAGCTGTCGGACCTGGACCTGAAGTCCTACAGCCGCTGGTATGACTACTCCAGAGCCAGGGACGCGATGTTCGCCGCGACTGACACCGCGTGGGCACCGTGGTACATCGCGGACACCGACAACAAGCGGCGCGGCCGGCTCAACATCATCAGCCACCTGCTCAGCCAGGTCCCCTACAAGCCGCTCGC
>Ga0070717_10004541_pt1 | contig 10038 bp, 7 predicted proteins | sample LARL113metaG_FD_71366 | JGI IMG/M metagenome (GOLD analysis project Ga0070717, IMG submission 71366) | Corn, switchgrass and miscanthus rhizosphere microbial communities from Kellogg Biological Station, Michigan, USA - LAR L11-3 metaG | ecosystem: Host-associated > Plants > Roots > Rhizosphere ... | reverse complement strand
GTGCCGACGGCATCGGCGGGACGTTCATCCGGCGGTGGCGCGGCACCCCGGTCAGGCAGTAGATGTCGTCGATGAACCGGTCAAGCGGCGGGGCGGGCACCTGGCCGACGTATTCGATGGACTCAGTGTGGCCGACGAGGGTTCAGTTCGCGAGGGAGGTCGCCGGCCCTGAGGCTGGCATGTCGCATGACCTAGGGACGAGCAGTTCGGGCTTCGTCGATCAGTCTCAGCTGCGTGATCACTTCGTCCTTGTGTTTCCGGCGCATGAGTACTGCCTCCTCGTCTCAGATCCTTGCCATGAACAATCGAGCGCGCTACGCGGCCGAGTACCGGCTGCGGGCGCTGGCATCCTCTTGCGGGCCGCCGGCGCGATCTGCCAAGCTGGCGTCAGCGGGAAGAGCGACCACGTTGTCGGCCCTTGAGGTCTGACTTACTGCCGCTAGACGGCCTTGTCGGCGCTCTTCCCGCCCCATTTATGCCTGGGTGATAGTCGCGTGGGCGAGGCAGGACAGATCGATGGGACGCAGGGAGTCGGACCGGTCCCAGACGGCGGCTTCGACGGTATCGCGCTGGCGGACATGCTCGATGAACCCGAAACCGTGTTCCTCCAGGAGGCCGGACATGTCGTCGGGCGACAGGAAGGTCAGCCAGGGCTCGCCGTGCTGAGCGGCCACCGGCATGATCTGCTGTGCGTAGCTGTCGCCGGCCTCGTCGCGCAGGCCCGCAGGGAGCATGTAGTCGGCGATGACCTCGGTGCCGGGCGCGAAACGGCCGATGACCGCGAGCGTCTGGCCGATGGCCGCCCGGGTGAGGTACATGGTGACACCGAGCCAGCTGATCAGCGCGGGCCGGGACGGATCGAATCCGCCATGGGCGAGACGCTCCGCCAGCGAGTCAGATTCGAAGTCCACGGGCACGAAGGCCAGGCCGGCCGGTACGGGGATCCGCGCGGCCGCTAGCACCTGGCGTTTCCACCGCTGGGTCGCCGGATGATCGACCTCGAAGACCCGGACCCGGCCGGCCAGGTCTGAGCGGTAGCCGAACGAGTCAAGGCCGGCGCCCAGGATCACGTACTGGGTGACGCCGCGGCCGACGCTGTCGGCCAGGCGGTCCTCGGTGTAACGGCTTCTGCAGGTGACCTGCGCCCGCGCTGTCGACAGGACCAGATGCGTGCCGTGGGCACGGTGGTAGCCGATGAACTCGTCGGCCCGGTCTCCCAGCAGCGCCGCCGCCAGCACGTCAGCGAAGATCGGCGGGGGACCATCGACGATCAGGTGGGCCGCACGCGCGGCGGCTGCGGTGAAAGCCGTCTGGCTGGGCGGTTTGGTGCTTGCTACGTCAGCGCCCGTTAGGTCATTGCTTGTCACGGAGAGGACAATACCAACTAACATCAAAGCATATCACAAAAAGGAAAATAGCGTAAGTACATTTGAATCACAATTTGGTTGCTCCACAACCTTTTTATGCAGAACGATATGCCGCCACGGACTCCCGTTTACCCAGCCGGCCGCCGTGGCAGCTCGTCACCGGCCGCCCGTCCGATGACGTCGGGTGGCGCGGTGACTGTGCCATCCTGGAGATCGTCTACCAGGCATAGGGGGTGGCGTGTCGCCCGCATCCGGTGTATCGCCCGCATCCGATGTGTCGCCCGCGTCGGGGGTGACGGCCGCGTCGGGGGTGACGGCCGCGTCGGGGGTGACGGCCGCGCCGGGGGTATCGCCCGCGTCGGGGGTGACGGCCGCATCCGGGGTAATGGTGGCTTGCTGTCAGATCGCGCCCCGGGTCGGCGAGCTGGGGGCGAACCGGGCGGCCTGCCGGGAGGTGGTGCGGCGGGCCGCCGGCCAGGGCGCCCGCATCGTCGTCCTGCCCGAGCTGGCCAGCAGCGGTTACGTCTTCCATGACCTGGCCGAGGCCCGCGCCCTCGCCGAGCCGATGGATGGCCCGACCGTGACCGAATGGGTGACCCTGGCCGACCGGCTCGGGATCACGCTCGTCGGCGGCTTCTGTGAGCGGGGCGATGACGGGCTGCTGTACAACACCGCCGTCATCGTCGCCGGCCCGCGCGTGCTCGCCGCGTATCGCAAAGTCCACCTGTGGGACGCCGAGAAGCTCGTTTTCGCGGCGGGCTCCCAGCCGCCGCCGGTCGTGGAGATCGACGGTGCGCGCCTGGCCGTGATGATCTGCTATGACCTGGAGTTCCCCGAGTGGGTCCGGCTGCCGGCTCTCGCCGGGGCGCAGTTGCTGTGCGCCCCGACGAACTGGCCGCGGTTTCCCCGCCCGGATGGGGAGCGGCCGATGGAGGTGGTGCGCGTGCAGGCGGCCGCCGCGGTCAACCGGATGTTCATCGCGGCCTGCGACCGGGTTGGCCACGAGCGTGGCGTGGACTGGGTCGGTGGCTCGGTCATCATCGACCCGGATGGCTGGCCGCTGGCCGGCCCGATGCCGGGCGACCAGGAACGCACCCTGATGGCGATCTGCGACCTGGGCGTCGCCAGCGACAAGAGGATCAGCCAGCGCAATGACGTTATGGAAGATCGCAGGCCCCAGCTGTATGGCGGGCTGGTCGAAGGCCGCGCTTGATCGGTCGTGGGAGGCGAGCGGGGATAGAGCAGTGGCCTGGCCGAATCAGAGAGGCCGCGTCAGGCGTGGCCGATGGCCTCGAAGGCCTCGAGCGCCTCACCCGGCGTGTCGTAGTAGGTGTCGGGGCCCGCGGCGGCGGCGACGCCGTAGCGGTCGAGTTGCTCATGCACCGGGCCGAGGACATTGGCGACAACGAAGTGGATATGGCGTTCGTGGAGCCGCCGGATGACCTGGGCGAGGACCGCGGACGCGGTGTAGTCCACGTCGCCAATAGCCGCGCAGTCAAGAACGAACCACCGGATCGGGCTGCCGTGCCCGACGAGGGTCACCAGGTCCTCGAGAAGCCGGGAGGCGTTGGCGTAGTAGAGGCTGGTGCCGAACCGGTAGACCACCAGTCCCGGCTCGGTCCGTCCGCCGGGCTGCACGGGGACGGCCTGCCAGTGCCCGGTCGGCGACTTCACCAGCACGCTGTTGCGGGGGTGGTAGCTGTGACGCAAGTGGTCGACGACCGAGGCGATGACGGCCAGCGCGATGCCGTTCTCGACGCCGATGACCACGACCGCGGCGGCGGTCAGCACGGCGATGGCGAACTCGTGCCGGCGGCAGGCCAGGATGCGCCGCATCCCTTTGATGTCGATGAGCTCGACAGCGATCAGGAAGACCACCGCGGCCAGGGCAGCGATCGGCAGGTACCTGAGGGGCCCGGTGAGCAGGAGAAGGACGATGAGCACCAGCACGCTGGTAGTGAGCTGGGACAGCTGGCTGCGGCCGCCCGAACTGTCCACCATCTGGGTCTTGGTCGGGCTGCCGTTCACGACGAAGGTGCCCGAGAACGCGGCGGCGATGTTGGCGGCGCCCAGGCCGACCAGGTCGGTGTCCTCGGTGAACGGCTCCTCGTATTTCATGGCGTAGGCGCGTGAGGTCGCCGAGCTCTGGGCGAGGATGACGACGAACATCGAGGCTGAGGCGCCGAGCAGGATCCGGGCGGCATGCCAGCTCAGGGAGGGCGGCCCCAGGTGCGGCAGCCCCCGCGGCACAGGGCCGAGCACGGCCACTCCATGCGCGGCCAGATCCGCGGCCCAGCTCACGCTGATCGCGCCGACCACCGCGATCAGCGCCCCGGGAATGCGTCGGGCGATCATCTTGGCGGCGAGTGTGACCGCGATGACCGCGAGCGAGACTGCGACGGTTTCCCAGTGTGCCTGCGGGAGCTGGCTCAGGGTGTCGACCAGCTTGTTCAGGGTGCCCGTGCCCGTGGCCTTGACCCCGAGCATGTCCGGCAGTTGCCCGGCGGCCACCTGGATGCCGACGCCGGTGAGGAAACCGAGCAGGACGGTGCGGGATAGGAAGTTCGCCAGGAACCCCAGCCCGGCCACCCGGGCCAGCAGCAGCAGCCCGCCGGTGAGCAGCGCGGCGAGCCCGGCCAACTGCACATATTTCGTCGATCCGGCGACCGCGAGCCCGGTCAGGGCGGCGGCCAGGATGACCGCGGTGGCGGAGTCCGCGCCGACGACCAGGTGGCGTGATCCGCCGAGAACGGCAAACACCGCCATCGGCAGGAGCAATGTGTACAGGCCGGTGACCACCGGCATTCCAGCGATCTTGGCGTACCCGAGGACTTCGGGGATACCCAGGGCCGCCAGCGTGATGCCCGCCAGCACGTCGCTAGGCACCTGGGACCGCTGCAGGGGCAGCAGCCCCCCCAGCACGGGCCAGCCCCGCGGCGGGCGCCAGCCTCGCAGCCAACCCTGCCGGGAAAACGGCCTCATCTACCTCCCCCGATTTCCGAGAGGGTCCGGATGGGCCAATCATGCCGTGCGTGCGCCCGTTCCCGTCGCTGACTGGCCGGGGGCTTTGCCGTGGCCGGGAACCCCGATGGTGTTCCCGCCGTCCGGTCGTTCACTTCGGCGTCGAGGACTCCGACGCCCCGCTCGCGAGTACTCTGCCTGGCATGACCAAAGCGCATGAGGTGGTCGCGGCCTACTGGGCCGCAGCGGAAGCGCGGGACTGGGATGCGTTCGCCGCACTGCTGGCCGACGACGTGGTCTACCGCGGCCCCCAGACGAGGGAACAGGTCCGCGGCCGGGAAGCCTACATCCGGTTCAACGTGGAGGGCTTCACCTATGACTGGCACATCGCGGTGCGGCAGATTGTCGGCGAGGACCTGCACGCCGCCAGCTGGATCGAGTTCACCGGGCGAGAGGGCGCACAGCCCGGCTTGTGCTTCTTTGATCTTGGAAACGATGGCCGGATTACCCGGATCACCGACTTCTGGCCCGATCCATACGAGCTTCCAGCCAGCCGCGCCCATCTGGTCGAACGCTACTGAATTCAGTCAATGCCAAAGGACCCAACCAGACCCCCGACGTCTCCGGCCGAGGTTTGAGCCATGCCCGACAGCGGCGCCTGCCGGAGTTGCCCGACGGCGTGCGGACGGACCTCTTACGCGGGTGCCAGCGACCTGGCGACACGCCCTATACGGTAGCCTTCGTGACCTTCTCGTCTCCCAGCGCGCTGCGGGCCTTCCCCATTCGGCACAGGCCCGCCACGGGGCTTGCGATCGCTGGGTTCATCGCATTCGCAGCCGTCCTCGCCAGTTACATCTTCTACGAGGTCACACACCCAGAGATCGTGACGTCGTACCCCGTTGACCTGCATGTATATCGCATTGGTGGTCTTATAGTCCGGCACATTCGACCGTACTACGACCCGCATGTTGCGACGCCTCTCTATGACTGGCCCGGTTATACATCATTTAAGCTCAAATTTACTTATCCGCCATTTGCGGCGGTGCTCTTCGCGGTGGTGTCCGTCATCCGGTGGCCGGTGCTGCTGAAGCTGACGGATTTGGCGAATATCGGCTTGCCGGTGGCGACGCTGTGGTTCACCTATGGCGCCCTCGGGTACCGGCGGTCCTGGCCGGTACGGCTGGGGGCGACGCTGCTGACGGCAGCGGCGGTGTTCTGGACCGAGCCGGTCCTGCGCAACATCTACGTGGGCCAGGTGAACGAGGCGCTGATGGCGCTGATCATCTGGGATCTGTGCCAGCCGGACACCGAGGCGAGCCGCCGCTGGAAGGGCGCGGGTGTCGGGATCGCCGCGGGGATCAAGCTAGTCCCGCTGATCTTCATCCCGTATCTGCTGCTGGCCAGGAAGTTCCGCCAGGCGGCGGTGGCAGGCGCGGCGTTTGCGGCCACCGTGCTGGCTGGCTTCGTGGTGCTGCCCAGGGATTCAGCCAGGTGGTGGTTCAGCGGGCTGTTTGTCAATGAGACCGGGCGGACCGGGTTCGCTGGCTGGACCGGGAACCAGTCGCTGCGCGGGCTCATCACGCGGCTGATGGGCAGCGTGGCGGGCTCCGAGCATGCCTGGTTGGTGGTGGCCGCGCTGACCACAGTGCTGGGGGTAGCGGGCGCGGCACTGCTCGACCGTCAGGGCCACCTGGTAGCCGGCATTCTCACCTGCGCGCTCACCGGGCTGCTGGTGTCCCCGATCAGCTGGGACCACCACTGGGTGTGGATCATCCCCGGCGTTGCGCTGGCCGCGCATAGCGCTGCACACGCCATGGCCGCTAGCGCCCGCCGGGCCGCGGCGGGCCAGCCCGCCCCGCAACGCTGGGCGGCGCGTGCCCGGGGCTGGGCATCCAGCCCGGCCGGCTGGGGGTACTGGGCGCTGGTCGCGGGCATGCTGGCCGTTTTCGGCGCATGGCCGAACATCTTGTGGCACGAGCCCAAGAGCGCCGCCGTCGACCGCTTCGGTGTGATCTGGGCACCGCCGTCCACCGGTCCCACCACCTATGCCCGATTCGGCGACCTGCCCTCGTACGCCGAATATCACTGGCACGGTTTCCAGCTCGTCGTCGGGAACGCCTTCGTCCTCACCGGCCTGCTGCTGTTCGGCCTGCTGCTGGTGCTGGCGTGGATCGCGCCAGCCGCACCCCCCGCCGAAGCCCCGGTGACCATTGGCCCGCACCGCGGCGCGGCCATGCCAGCGGGCGGCCCGGGCCTGGCCGCCGATCCCGCCAGAGCGGCGCTGCCCAGCCCCGGCCCGCCTCCAGACGATGGCCAACGAGACACTGCCTGAGGCGGCCAGGCCCGGCCGTCGGCGGCGCGACGCCCCGGACCTCGCATTCGCCCGGCCCGGTGATCACGAAGGCTCTCACATGCGAGACTCTAGTTCTCACCGGAAAGGGCAGCTGGGATGACACGAACGGCGGCTATCACGGGAGGCGCCAGCGGCCTGGGCCTGGCCAGCGCGGAGCGGCTCGCTCAGGACGGAGTCGACGTCATCACGCTGGACATCGCGGCGGGAGCCGACGTCCACGTTGACGTCACCGACGCCGCCGCCGTCACGGCCGCGGCCGAACGTATCGGCCCGGTCGACATCCTGATTAACAGCGCCGGGATCGTCGGGCCGGGCAGGCCATTGTGGGAGATCACTGACCAAGAGTGGGCCGCGACCTTCGCCGTCAACGTGACCGGCACGTTCAACCTCTGCCGCGCTTTCGTGGGCCCGATGAGGGAAAAAGGCTGGGGCCGTATCGTGAATATCGCCAGCATAGCCGGGAAAGATGGCAATCCGAATCTGTCCGCATACTCTGCGTCAAAGGCCGCGGTGATCGGGCTGACCAAGTCCCTGGGCAAGGAACTCGCGACCAGCGGCGTCCTGGTCAACGCGGTGGCGCCCGCGGTCATCGCGACCCCCATGAACGACGCCACCTCGCCCGAGGTGCTCGCCTACCTCACCAGCTTGATCCCGATGCGCCGGCTGGGCCGTCCGGCCGAGGTCGCTGAACTGGTCGCCTGGCTCGCCTCGGACAAGTGCAGCTTCTCCACCGGAGCGGTATACGACCTTAGCGGCGGCCGGGCCACCTACTGACCGGGCACCCTGGCCGGGCTGCGGCGCTGGCCGGATTCGGGGGCCGGGTGTATGGCCTGGCCACCCCACCGGGCGGCCGGATTCATGGACACAGGTATCTCCGGCGGGTAAAGTTAACTCGTTGCTCCGGACCTCGGCAACTGCAACCCCGTCGAAATGGCGGAAGTGGCAGGCCTCCGGAGTTTTTCTTTTTTGGGGGATTCACGGCCCAAATAGAACCGGCTACCCGTGCACGTGAAATTCGCTACTGACTGAGGAGTCGGTTATGGGCATCATCGCGTGGATCGTTCTTGGCCTGGGTTCAGGCTTGCTGGCCAACATGCTGATCCCCGGCCGAAGATCACAGGGCCTCGTCGTCACCTGCGTGATCGGCATCCTCGGCGCGCTGGCCGGCGGCTGGCTGGCCACCAAGCTGTTCCACATCCACTCCCTCCAGGGGTTCTTCAACCTCTCGACCTGGATCACCGCCGTCGTCGGCGCGGCCATCCTGCTGCTGGCCTACCACATGGTTTCCGGCCGGACCGGCCACGCAGCGCATCGCTGAGCGTGCCCAGCCGGGGAAGCGTGATGACCGGGCTGTGATGGCTGCCCGGCCGCATCTCGGGCGCAGGGTCCTGCGCACCGGGATTGCGGCGGCCCTGGTCGTGGCCACGTTCTGGTTCGCGATCCCGCATTTCGCGTCCTACCGCAGCGTGTGGGCCAGCATGGTCTCGATGACGGGGGCGCAGACGCTGCTCATCGCGGCGGCGGCCCTCGCCAGCATGGTCTCGTGGTGGATCATGATCTGCTCGGTGCTGCCATCGATCCGGCTGCGCCAAGCCGCGGTGGTCAACCTGGGCTCCAACGCGGTGGCGAACACGCTGCCCGCTGGCGGTGCCCTCGCGATGGGGGTCAGCTGGGCGATGCTCTCCAGCTGGGACGTGGGCGCCGCCGAGTACCTGCTGTACACGCTCGTCTCGGGAATCTGGAACGTCTTCGCCCGGCTGGGGCTGCCGGTCCTCGCCCTGCTGCTCATGCTGACCAACGGGCGCCCCGGCGGTGCCCTGATCGTCTCCGCGCTCGCCGGCCTGGTGCTGCTCGCCGCCATGGTCGCCGGGCTCGGCCTTATCCTGCGCAGCGAGTCCCTGGCGCTGCGTGCGGAACGGGTGCTGCAGCGTGTCCGCGCCATCGCACTCCGGCTCCTGCGCCGACCGCCAGCCTCCTGCGCCACCGCCGCGCTGCCGGACTTCCGGAAGCGCGCGGCCGGCCTGCTCGCCGCGCGTGGCTGGCGGATCACCGCCGCCACCGTGGCCACCCAGCTGACCTTGTGGCTGGTCCTGCTGGCGTGCCTGCGCGGAGTCGGCCTGTCACAGGCTCAGGTGCCCTGGCAGACGTCCCTCGCGGCCTTCGCGTTTGTCGGGCTCGTGACAACGCTGCCGGTCACTCCCGGCGGGCTTGGCATCGTCGAGCTCGGCCTGGTGGGCATCATGGCCGCCGGGGCGGATCACCGGATCACCGTGCAGGTCACCGCCGCCGTGCTGCTGTACCGGGCCGTCACGTATCTGCCGCCTATCCCGCTCGGCGCCGCCGCCTATCTGCTGTGGCGGTCCGCACCCGGGCTCGTTCGCGCCACCCCCGTGCGCCTGAGGCCCGAAACCGCCCTGCGGTACACTAGGCAACGTAGGAGGCGCAGCCATCAGGGCGCGCCGGTCGTACATCGCGCAGCGAGCGCACAGGTTTCCACGGACGTGGCGGCCCTCGACATGCGGCCACCCAAGTCCGAAGGACACCCATCAGTGACAGTTGTGCCCATCCAAAGATCCGCTCTGCCGGTGGACCGATCAGGCCTGCCCGCCGGCCGATCCGGCCCTCCCACCGGCCGATCCGGCCTGCCCGCCGATAGATCCGCCCGGCCCCGGCGCAGGCGCCGGACCACCAGGCCAGAGATTCCGCCGCTCGACGTTCCCCGGCTCGACGTGACCTTCGACGACCTCGGAGTCCCGGCACCGATCGTGGCCGCGCTGGCCAGCGCGGGCATCACCACACCGTTCCCGATTCAGGCGGCGGCGCTACCCGATGCCCTCGCCGGCCTTGACATACTCGGGCGCGGGCGCACCGGCTCGGGCAAGACACTCGGCTTCGCTATCCCGCTTGCCGCCCGGCTCGCCGATGGCTACACAAGCGCGTGCCGCCCACGCGGCCTGGTCCTCGTGCCGACCCGTGAACTGGCCAGCCAGGTCCAGGCCGTCCTGGTGCCGCTGGCCCAGGCGATGGACCTGAATGTCGTGACGATCTTCGGCGGCACCTCGCAGCATCCGCAGGTGGCCGCGCTGCGCGCCCGCGCCGACATCGTCGTCGCCTGCCCCGGCCGCCTGGCCGACCTCATCGAACAAGGCCACTGCCACCTGGGCGATGTCGAGATCAGTGTGATCGATGAGGCGGACCACATGGCTGACCTCGGATTCCTGCCCGTGGTGAGCCGGCTGCTCGCGGCGACCCCGCCGGAGGGCCAGCGGATGCTGTTCTCCGCGACCCTCGACAGCGCCGTGGACGTCCTCGTACGCCGGTTCCTGACCGAACCGGCGATGCACGCCGTGGACCCGG
>Ga0070717_10004540_pt1 | contig 10039 bp, 11 predicted proteins | sample LARL113metaG_FD_71366 | JGI IMG/M metagenome (GOLD analysis project Ga0070717, IMG submission 71366) | Corn, switchgrass and miscanthus rhizosphere microbial communities from Kellogg Biological Station, Michigan, USA - LAR L11-3 metaG | ecosystem: Host-associated > Plants > Roots > Rhizosphere ... | reverse complement strand
GGTGTCGATCAGGCCATCGGCGAGGCCGAGCGCCGAGTAGATCTTGGTGGTCTCGAGCGACTCGTCGCGGGTCATCGCCGGCAAGATCGTCGGGATGCGGCGCGCCAGCATGGTCTTGCCCAAACCGGGGTACACAGGGCACGGAGAACCCGATGCGCCTCCTGGCATCTATCATCGCGAAATCGTTTCGGTTCAGCCGAGGGCTGAGATGGTGGAGCAGTGGGCCGTGCGGATGAACGGAACCGACAAGCCACGCTGCGGGTGCGGGTGCGGCACCGAGCTCGTGATCCTGTCGCGCCATCGCTCCATGGGGTTGCCCAGGTACATCCACGGCCATCACGAGAATCGGCTCCGGTGCGGGCTTCAGGACCTCCGGAACCGCGGCTACTTGTTGGTGAGCGAGGTAGCGAAGCAGCTTGGCGTCTCGGCGACCACGCTCCGTCGGATGGAGGCGGAGGGTGTAATCCCGAAGGGCAAGCGCATCGCGTACGCGCGCGGAAACGAGGCGCGCGTGTATACCCGGGCGCAGGTCAAGATGATGGAAAGCTCGAAGGTGCGCGAGCGTTGGCGCCGCGCGCATCCGGGGCGGTGGGCTGCTTGATCCGGTTCGGGAGCTGCCCTTGGTGCGCACGTAGGCCCGAGGCACGCCGCAGCGTGTTCGGTGCAACACCGGCCGCAGTGACCAGCCGGTAGCACTGCGTCAATCCGGTGGCCGGACGTCGTGCCGGAATCCGACCGGACACCTGAGAGAGACGCTCCGAAACCCGTTTGTCGTCGGTGCTCTGCAAGCCTCTCAGGTATTTGGACGTGACTGAATCCCGCTGTGGCCCGCTGGGGGCCGCTGGATCCCGTGGTCGGTGGCGAAAGTTTGGCTAAGAATTCGAGCCCTGTTTCCGCGGGTTCGATTTCCTCGTGCCGCCGCTCGCCAGGGCCGCCGCCACTCGCAGGGCCGTGGGCCGCTCAGCCAGGACCGCGGGCCGCGGGGCGCTTCACCAGGACCGCGGGCCGCTCACCCGGGCCGCGGGGCGCTTCACCAGGACCGCCGGCCGCTCACCCGGGCCGCGGGGCGCTTCACCAGGACCGCGGGCCGCTCACCCGGGCCGCGGGGCGCTTCACCAGGACCGCGGGCCGCTCACCCGGGCCGCGGGGCGCTTCACCAGGACCGCGGGCCGCTCACCGGGCGGGCCGCTCACCGGGCCGCCGTTCGCAAGGGCCGCTGTTCGCCAGGGCGGCCCGCTCGCCCGGGCCGCCGCTCTGGCCGCCGCTCTGGCCGCCGAGCGCCGGGGCCGCCGCTCGCCGGGCGGCCGGCCGTTCGCCTGAGCGGCCACTCTCCGGGGCCCCTGCTCGCCAAAGGCGCCGCCGGGCAGGGCGCCCCGGACCAAGGGGCCGCTAGCCGGCGCCCCCGCTCGCCGAGGACGCGGCGGCCGCGGCTCGCCGGGCCGCCGCTCGCCAGGCCGCATCGCATTCGCGAGCTACGAAGTGGGGGCGGACATCGATTGCCCTGGCATGTATCGTGCCCGAGGTGTGGGACCTTCGAGCTTTTCTTTGTGGTGGCATACCGTCGTGTGTCGCCGAACGACGATGCGTGCGCCTCTTTCACAGGATACTGACTGAATGATCGGCGGTCGGGCAAGCCGCGATGTCAACGCGGGCGAGCGTACGCACAGCTTGAGCAACAACATGCCCGGGCGAAGGTTTGTTTCGGTAGTCGGAATTGACCGCTATCGAGCGTGGAACCGTCTTTACAATGCTGTCAGCGACGCTATGGGGACCCTCAACCTGTTTCTCAGTTTGGGATTCGAGGTGGCAGGTAAGCCACTGCTCGACGGCATGGCCACAGGAGACGCGCTTCGCCGTCTGGTTATCGACGACCTGGCAGAGCTAGGGGCGCAGGACAGCTTGGTCCTGTTCTTTGCCGGGCACGGGCACACGGTGACTCGGACCTACCACGATGGCGCGAGCGTCAAGGACGGTTACCTCATTCCTGTTGATGGGGAAGGCGCCGACGGCCGCAGCGGTTCGTGGCTGCGTCTGGAGAGCTGGCTCACCGACGTGACGCGGATCCCAGCGAAACACATCCTCGTTGTCCTCGACGCGTGTCATAGCGGTCTGGCACTCGGTTCCATCATTCGCCATCGCCACCGAGGACTCCAGACGGTGCGTCCGGAGCCATTCGAGCAGTTGCACGCGCGACGGAGCCGGCGCGTCATCACTTCGGCGCTCGATGACCAACTCGCAATGGATGGCGGACCGGTGCGCGGCCATTCACTGTTCACTGGTTGCCTGATCGAGGCGCTGACGGGCGGCCTCGTATCGAGTTCCGGGCGCCGTATGTCGCTGGTTACAGGCTCCGAGGTGGGGCAATACGTGCAACGCCGGGTGTCTGAATATCAAGGCTCTACACAGACGCCAGATTTCGGTGCGCTGGAGCTGGATGATCGGGGAGAGTTGATAATTCACGTGGCGAGTGATCCGCCGCCGGTGAGTGCGGAGCCTACGTTTGTCGTGAATTGGCATCACCTGGAGGCGTGGGAAGGCGCGCAGGGGACCCGCAACAACGTCGACGCGCTCGCAGTATCGACTACGCCACGAGCATTGCCCACTTCAGATATAGCGCTGGATCGAGCTGCTGCCGACCGCTTGGAAGTCGAATCGCCTCTCTCTGAGGTCGGGCAAGTCTCACCGGATCTGGCAACGGAACCTCGAGACGCGGGCCCGGACGCTCGTGCCGCAGACGCGCCACCAATCCGCCATGTCCCAACGAAGCTCGGTGGGAGCCGTGCGAATCCAAGGCAGTTCAGGAGGATCCTTGCTCTGTTTTCTACGCTTGGCGCTGTGGTCGCGTGCGGGCTGGGGCTCAAGCTCATTGTGACGAACGCAGGCGTGCCGAGTCCGAATGCCAACGAAGGCGCGCAACTAGATGTCGCCAGGCGGGAGGAATCTCCATCGGGTCGTGCCGAGACGTTCTCCCGGAACGCGGAGCAGCCGGCGGAGGGAGCAGCCGACGCTGCGCTCGCCAACGACGCAGCGCGAGCGCCGATCACGAGCGAACTTCCTGCGCCCAAATGCAGTGTAGACATTGGAGATGTGCTTTCCGGCGGCACGGTCTACATCAATCGCTATGACTCGCTTGGCCCTGTGCCTGAGAAGCTCTCGCTGCCGTGTGGAAACGAAGTCACACTTATAATCCGCACGCAGAAAGATAGAAGCTCATTCGAGCTGAGGCGAACGATCATTCCGATGGCAGAGAAGTTCAGGACTGCGACGCGGCACTATCGTCAAAGCTTCGCCCTCGAAGTAACGTCCGACCCGACGCATGCGTCGATCACACTCAATGGCAAGGCCGTCGGCGTCACCCCCACTACAATTCTTGTGCCTGGATTCGACCGAATGGTGTTGGTGATCTCAAAAGGCAAAGACAATACGAATTCAGTGCTCATGATCGACGACGATGGCTATACCGCTCACTCCGATCTTGGTCGGTTGATCGACATCTGATTCCCGTATCGATCATTCCGGGTGAGGCCCCTGGCCGCGCAGGAAGGCGCCCATCGATACCTTGTCGAGCGCGGCGAGCATGCGCCCGCGGCAGATGCCTTGCGAGGCTTGGCGAGCCCGCGGCAGGCGTTGAACTGAGCAAGCTGCGCCGGGCGCATTCGTCGGCGCGTCTGCGGAATCGTGTGGCTTGGGGGGTAGCGCATTGGCTCGATGCCCGTCAAGACGGAAATCGCCAAGCGCTGTCAACTCCCGCCAGCTCGGGTCGTCGCGAGGCCCGGCCGCGCGCACACCTGGGCACATTCCCGAATCTGGACGCCTCGTGTGCGGGTTAGCTTGGTGCCACTCTTGGCTGCGGCGAAAGAAATGCGGCGACGACGTGAGCACGGAATTCGCTAACAGATGGCAATCGGCCGATGGCACATCTGTGGGGATAGGACACCAATCAATCCGACATCCTCAGAAAGGCGAGTCGGCAGATTTGCGATGCACGGCTCCCTGCCGTTGAGAGTCGGCCTGCGAACTAACTTTCCCAGATTTGGGTATAAAGAGATCCAACACGAATTTGCCAGCTTCCAGGACCTGGTCATCAGTCGTGCGGAGTTCGGCCGAAAACTTAAATCTTGCAGAACGGTCAGCTCCAACGCGAACAATGAAATTGTCGACCGAGTGCTCAGCAACTAACTGTGAAATTGGTACTCTAATTGTTATTGGAGATATACCAGCACGAAAGAAGACATCGTATACCTTCTCCGAAGGGGGCACGTATGGTTTCGGCGGGCATCCAAAATTCACGGATGAGGTGAATCGGAAGATTGCCGCTCTGCCATCGGGCTCGTTATATTTTAGCGCGGCAACAATCTTCCCATAGATTTTTTCGCCACATCGACCTAGATATTTGTTTTGGACTTCAGCAGGAAGATATTCGCGAAGTGATATTCGCGCGTTGTCGCTAAATGGTTGCATTTTCAGTTTCCGAGTTACATGAGCGAGACGGACATTTTGCGGTGAGTTGAAAATGTCCAACGAAAAGTCCAATCTCGGATCACTTACGTCACCCCATCCTTCGTTATGTACGATAACTGTACCGCCGAAGTATTCCTCGGCGATCAACACAGGAGACTCGTTGATCGTGATGTCAGTAATATTTATTACTAATTCCGACAGATACGTCTGGCTGTCCTTTGAATTTGATATCTTAAAGGATAGCTCCGGCAGATTCCAGTCAAAGAATCCTTGGCAGCATGGCTTCCAATGTAACGCAGAAACTAGCTTCTCGTTTCGTATTGAACTCAAATAGTCTGAATCTGGAAATATCGAAGTGATTCCGTCTCTACTCTTTGAGTAAGAGTACTTCAGAGAAGGTGTTTGCTCTGAACGCTCGTTTTCATCTGCGCCGCTTGCGCGCATATAGAATAGTACTAAGCACACTGTCAGTGTGCTGCATAACGCAATGCTCGTTTTGTGCTGTGTTTCTCTGAACAAGAGATCCTCCCTTGCTGTTGACGCTCGGTTGCAGTCGCTGTGGAGGCCCATTTATTGGGTAACTGGCGTGACATCGACTGAGAGTCGACCGTGGTTAACAAAGCTTGATGCGAGAGCTATTCCGATAGCTATAGCGATGCCAATACAGACAACCAGGAGGACGTATTTCGCTTTTCTTATCCTAATAATATCGTGCGGACTCACTGCTCGCTCAAGGAGTGCTGAGCCTACATCGAATCCGTCGCGCACCTGAAGGTGCGGACGGTCAGCGTCCGGCAGGCCATCGAGGAGGATCGCCGCCTTGCCCTGCTCGAATGCCGCTGCGACCGACTCGCACTCTCCAATCCCACCGTAGAACCCGATTGCAAAGCTACGCGCCGCGTCGTCGTGGATCGTGCATCTCATGCCCACGACGCAGTCGACGTGCTCGCGCAGGGCCTCGGCGAGAGGCGCCGAGTAGCACGCATTCAATACGACGAGCCGGACCGAGGATCCGACCGCGCCGAACGTGCGTGCGATCGCCTCGGGCGTCACCAGTTGGCCGCGCCCGCCGTCGCCATCGAGCATGAGGCCTCCCAGCGCATCGCCCGAGGGCGCTTCGGCGACGACATCGCGGCCATGCCCCCGATCTGGGGTGCCGACTGGACGTGTGCCGTGTCCGCTAAAGTGTACGATTGTGGGCTTTAGCTCGCGGAGTTCACGCAGCAGGTCCATTGGCTGTACCGCCCACCGGCTCGCGAACTCGAACCGATGTCCGTAACCGCTACGCTTCAGCTCGACGTGGATCGCCCGCGCCTCGCGATCGAGCGCTAGGCGGCCGGTGTCGCGTGGGTTCGCGGCGAGGAACAGGATCACCTGCCTGTTCGCCGGCAACCTGGCGTGTGGTGACTGGTTGGTTGCGAGCTTCAAGGCTGGCAATAGGGCGACGTCGCCCGGCGATCTACGACATGCATTTTCCTAGGAAACTGCCTTCGCGACCACGAGCAGACATCCTCCAGGTAGATCAATGCGTTGCGCGCGTCGCGGCGGCGCCGGCGCCGGCGAACCCAGGGAGCACGACTACGCGCCGCAAGCGACCCAGCCTGTAACGAGGCGGGCTAGATAGAGACTCCAGCGCTCGCGGGACGGACTTCGACCGAGAAACCGAGGTCTTCGAGGCGCTTCTTGAGTCGCTTTGCGGCGTGCTCCTTGTTGCGGCGGGTGAAGTGCTCCGAGCCAAGATCCTTGTAGGGAACCGCGTCACGGAGGATGTGGTGTGCCGCGGTGAGCATCCAGGCCGCGACGGCGATGATGGCCTTCTTGGGACCACGTCGCGCTCGGAGACGCTGGAACTGCGCCTGGAGATCCGAGCCCTTCGTCTTCACCGCAGCCCACGCCGCGCTGACCAGCGTCGTCTTCAGCCACGGTGCGCCCTTGCGAATCCGCGTGGAGCGGTGCTTCCCGCCGCTCTCGTCGAGTTGGGGGCACAGGCCGGCCCACGAGATGAGTTACCCGCGGTTGCGAAGCGGCTCATGTCGAGGCCGACCTCGCCCGCGATGACGTGCGCGGCGACGTCGCTGACGCCCGGGATGGTGGTCAGGTTCTCGATGTGTCGTCGAAAGGGCTCGAGGACTCGCCGATACGCGCCTCCAGATCGCGCATGCCCTGCTTGAGTAGATCCACCTGGGCGAGGTGAAGCCCGAGGAGGAACCGATGGTGGTCGGTGACGCGACCACGCAGCGCCTCGAGTAGCACCTTGCGGCTCGCCTTGAGCCGACCGCTGCACAACGCCAGGAGCTTCTCCGGAGCGGATGCGAACCCTGAGGTAGAGCCTGTTGCAGATCGGTTGGAAGTACCTTTGCCCACCACTACCGCGGTGCAAGAAGTTTCCGTTCTGGCTATCGCGTCGCGAACTGAGGCGATTTGTCAACTCGCTCGCGCAGCGGCCCGCAGCGATCCCAAGGCCGATGGGCGGTCCGAGGCGATCAGCGCCGACCGCAACCACGCGTAGCGCCGGCCGTCTCCCTTCGAGTTCGTCATCGTCGCAGGTCCCCTGATGTCAGCGACCGTGGCGCCCACGCTGGCGCCACGGTGCATCGGCCGCGGTGAAGCGTGGCGGCGAGCCGGCCTGGGTGCGGCGCGTCCGGAAGTGCACCGTGAGCGCGCCGCCGGGTAGGCGAAAGACCGCGCGTCCTCCAGCTGGCGCTTCATAGGGCCGGTCGCGCACCGTAGGACGTTCAAGCGATTCCCAGACGAGGCCGGCGCGCCAGTGGCAGATCCGTGCGAGCTCGTTGCGTCGGCGGTCGGTGGCCTCGATCCCACCCACGAGGCGGAACGCAATCTCACCCGCGCGCCCCGCGAACGGGGGCCACGGGAGCCGGACGTCGACCTGCGCGCGAACAAACCGCGCCCACGCCGCGCCGATCTCAGACGCGATAGCGGCGTCCGGCTGGGTGGCGCATGCCTGGTGTTCCGGGCACGGCCAACCCGGCGCGCATTCGGTGCAGCGTTCGACTGATCTCGCCACGCTACATTTTGCAGCACGCGCGACGGCGCCGCGAGAGCCGATCCCGTCGTACCCGCACGCTGTTCGCGCTTGACATGGATCTGCCGACGCCAGCTCGCGCCTAAGCTTTCGCGGGCGGCGGGTAGCAGGCGAAGAACGTGGCCACGACGCGATCAAGTTGCTTCGGGCACGGATCCGCGGGGCCGCCGGTGGCGGCCCTGAGCGCATCGACCCAGAGAACCGCGTACACGACGTCTACAGCTGCTTGGCATGCTGGTGCTTGAGACCGCTCGCCGCCGCCGGGCTGCTCGCCGCCCCAGGCTGCTTCGCCGCCTCCCAACTCGCCCTGACCGTTCGCCGCGATTCGCGACCTTGGTGCACGTGCTCGTGCTCGGCCCGCCGCGACCGCCGGCTAGATGCGGCAGCTTTCTCGCAAGTATTGACAGCGAGGATAGCATCGCGTCAACTCCGCTGCCGGTGCAGGGGGGACGGAGTACACCGGGGTCACGGTAGCTGTTCGTCACGCGACATCTGTCAGCGCGGGCTAGCTGCCGTATGCCGACCTACCACGGCACCTCGACGCGTACGGCCACGCGCCAACCGCACCAAGCGGTCGAGCAATCCGTGGTCCCCACGCGTGACGCACGAGACAGAAGGAGACACTTTGTCGATCGAAGCCGAGATCAAGAACCTGACACAGGCGTTCCCGCCTCACCCGCTCGACCCCGCAGCCGCGTTCAGCGAGTGGGGCGGGACCTACACGGATGCAGAAAGATTCCGGCAGGGCGTCCGGGGTCGGGCGTGGACCGCGCTCGATGCCGCGTTCCTCGAACACAGCCACGATGCTCTCGTCTTTCTGGGACCATCTTCCATCGCCGACTACCTACCTGCGTACCTTGCCTCGCTGCTGCGACGTGACCCCGAGCTCAGCGCGCTGCCTTCGTTCCTGTTGGGCGTGCTGACACGCGGCACGGACACCGAGCGATTTGACGCGCGCTTCGCGCAGCTCGCGGCGGGACAGCGGGTGGCAGTCGCGACAGCGCTCGCAGCGTTCGAGGTCGACGTCGAGGGGACCTCACGGCAACAGGACGCGACCGAAGCACTCGATAGCTACTGGCGATCGCTGATCGCAGGAGAGGGCGTGTGAAGATGGCCGCAAACAGACTCAAGCTCGGGATGATTGCTGCGTTGCTGCTCATTGGTGAAGTCTCGCTAGCAGGCGGCATAGCGGACGACTTCAAGGACGCGTCGAATCGCGACGGATGCGAAGCCATCCCGTACTCCTCCGAGCGCGGTTCGTGCATCTCGGGTGGGCGCGATGTCGACGATTGGTGTAAGAACGCGTCGAGGTCGTGGAGCTGCGACGACCTCGATCCGAGCGGCCTCAACCGCAACATCGACAACGTCAACAGTAAAATTAGCGACCTTAAGCGGGAACAGAACGACCTAGAGTACAAACGCAACAACGCGAAGGATGACAGCGAACGCCGTGATCTCGAGTCGCAGATTAAGGACAAGAAAGAGCAGATTGAAGCGCTCGAGGCGAAAGTCGAGGCATGGAAGAAGCAGATCGATTCCGAGAAGAGCATGGCTCGCGATCGCATGGACATCGGCGAGCGCTGCGTTGCGAACCGAATCGTGGTGCAGAAGATTTTCGCGTCGGTGAAGACGAAGGTTCAGAACGAGAGCGATCCCGATGCGAAGCAGTACGTCTCGAAGTTGATCGACAAGTACTCCGCCGCCGAGAAGGGTCACCAGGAAGCCATCGACATAACGAATCGCGGTATTGACAAGTGCAAGGGCAAGCGGTGAGGTATGTGCGGTCTGACCTCCCGCTTCGAGGATGACCAGCCCAGCTCACTCGCTCGATGACGTCAGGGTTTTTCCCGTCAGTCCCATGGTCTTCGAGTACCAGTGGTAGAACGTCGAGGGTGCAACGCCGAGCGCGTGAGCAGCCTGGAGGATCGAAGTCGATCGGGCAATCGCCATCAGGTAGCCCGCCGCCTGCCGCAGCGAGGCGAAGTTCCCGTCCCAGCTATGAGCGCGGAGCGCGCGCTGGTTGTCGGGCGACATGTGCGAGAACCGGAGGGAGCTGCCATGCTCCTCGAATATTCGATCCAGCAGCCGATGGATCACCTCGGGCCGCAGCACCAGCGGCCGGATCCATACGCGCTGCATCATCGCGACGTTGTCGACGCCAAGCGCTTTGACGGCCACATCTACGCTGCCCGCCAGCACGACCACGCGAATCTGATGCGGTGGCGAGAACACCGAAGACAGGAATGGTTTCGGCAGACGGTCTGCGTTCTCGCCTAGGTTCAGCACCAACGTCGATCGCACCCGGACGCGTTTCGCGAAATCCACGAGCTTGGGGACCGGACCGGAAAGCTCCTGCGCGAGCGGGACGAACGGCCGCGTCCGGTACATCGAAATGTCGTGGAGGATCTGCGCCAGTCGTTCCTGCATGCAATCGCGGTCACTGGTCACCAGCACGTGGCCGCCGTTCATCGCCGCCACGATCAGATCGCTCGGTGATGGGGTATCGCTTCGGAGCGCGTGCTCGTCCTCGTCGCC
>Ga0070717_10004539_pt1 | contig 10039 bp, 8 predicted proteins | sample LARL113metaG_FD_71366 | JGI IMG/M metagenome (GOLD analysis project Ga0070717, IMG submission 71366) | Corn, switchgrass and miscanthus rhizosphere microbial communities from Kellogg Biological Station, Michigan, USA - LAR L11-3 metaG | ecosystem: Host-associated > Plants > Roots > Rhizosphere ... | reverse complement strand
CTCGGGCTCGCGACTTTGAAGTTGAGGTAAAATTTGCGTTACTCGAATCAAAATGTCGCAGTTCTTGGGGCCGGCTTGAGTGGAGCGGCCGCTGCCCTCTTGCTCAAAGCCGAAGGCGCAAACGTCACCGTCTTGGACAGCGCCGATGAAAAGAAGTTGCTCAAGTCAACGATCGACAATCTGCGCGCGCAAGAGATCCGCGTGATTTGTGGCGCCGCCGCAGATCAGGATACAGGCAAATACGATTTCATTGTCGCGAGTCCTGGAATCGATCCGACTTCGGCCCTGGCGCAAAATTTCTCGTCACGCAGAATCGACATCATCGGCGAGCTCGAGCTCGGCTGGCGTTCCTGCGAAACGCCGGTGATCGCGATCACCGGCACCAACGGCAAGACGACCACGACGGAAATGCTCGCACAGATGCTGAACGATTGCGGACAAAAAACGATCGCCTGCGGCAACATTGGCAAACCGCTCTCCGAAGTCGCGCGCGAGAAAATCAAATACGACGTGTTCACGGTCGAAGTCAGTTCGTTCCAACTGGAAAAGATCCAAACTTTTCGGCCATCAATCGCGCTCTGGCTGAATTTCGCGCCGGATCATCTCGATCGTTACCACTCCGTTGCTGAATATCGCGCTGCGAAGTTACGCCTGTTTGAAAATCAGACAGCGGACGATGTCGCGATTGTAAATGCAGCCGAAAGTTTGCCCCAGCTTCGTGCGCGCAAAGTTACCTTCAGTGCCTACACCAATCGTGCTGAGTTTCGCTTGGCTGAGGGCGCCATCGTTTTTGAAAACAAACCAGTCCTGCGATTGAACCAGACGAAGCTGCGCGGCTCGCACAACATCGAGAATCTGATGGCGACGCTCGCCGCCGGCCACGCCCGAGGATTGGCATTCGAAAAAATGGTCCCGCCGCTTTGCGCCTATGAACCGCGCCCACACCGCTGCGAATTCGTCCGGCAAATCGGCGGCGTTGATTACATTAACGATTCTAAGGCGACAAATCTCGACGCGGTCGAGAAAGCGCTCCTCGCGCAAAGCAAACCGGTCGTTCTCATCGCCGGCGGAAAAGACAAAGGATTCACCTTTGAGCCGCTCCGCGCTCTCGTGAAAGAAAAAGTTCGATCGACAATCTTGATCGGCGAAATGGCGGAGCGGATCGCGCGCGATTGGAATGGCGCAGTCAAAACTGAGCTGGCCACATCGCTTGCCGAAGCGGTTGAGCGCGCTCATGCGACCGCCAAATCCGGCGAAGTCGTCCTTTTTTCACCGGGCACATCTTCCTTCGACATGTTTAAGAGTTACGCCGATCGCGGCGATCAGTTCCGCGCTCTTGTCCAAGCCCTCCCTCAATGAAAAGGAAGTTCAAAATGCCAAACCTGGTCAAATTCAAACGCAAAAAACTCCGCGCCACCGCCGTGCGCCGGCCGCTTCGCATCTCCGCGAACGCGGCGGATTACGGCGACATGGCCGAGCCGAGCATGAAATTATCGCGCGCATTGTTGATCGTGCTCCTGCTCCACGTCGTGGCGGTCGCAGGAATCATCGCATTCAATGCCATCAAAACGCGTCAGGCGTCGCTGCCTTCTTCGCCATCGCCCACCACCGTTGGAATCGCTTCGGCCGACACAAGATCGCAAGCTCCCGCACTCAATCCTCCAACAACGCAGAAGGCGCTTTCGAAGACGCAGACGAGAGTTGGCGACTCGGGAAAAGTTTACGTGGTCGCGAAAGGCGATAATCCGGTGACGATCGCGAAAAAGTTCAAAGTCTCCTACGACGAGTTGATCGCGTTCAATCACATCGACGACCCGCGCAAATTGAAGATCGGACAGAAACTGTTGATCCCGGACAAACCATCGAAAGGAAAGAAGACAGGCGAATGAGGGATGGCCTAAGGAGCGGGTTCTGGGGAGCGCACGCGCCTCGCCATCGCGAACTTTTTTTCTCAAACAAGGTCGACATCTCGAAAACGATTGCGGCGAGGGCGCCGCAATCAGCACGCAAGGGCGCGTGCGCTCCCCGGAAGATTTGTATCTAACAATGTATCGGAAAAGCGCTTACTTCCTGTTCGTTGCGGTGCTCGGGCTCCTCGTCATCGGCATCGTGATGCTTTTCAGCACCAGCGCTTTTGCCCGCGACAGCCATGGCGACGCGTATTTTTTCCTCAAACGCCAATCGCTCTGGCTTGGAGTCGGGCTCGCGATCTGCATCGCGGCGGTGCTGATCGATTACCATTTCTGGCAGCGCACCTGGTGGCTATGGCTCGGGGTCGCAGCAGTGACGCTCGTGTTTTGCTTCGTTCCACACATCGGAATGCGCATCAACGGGTCGCGGCGCTGGATCGGGTTCGGTCCAATTAGTTTTCAACCTTCGGAGATCGCGAAACTTGCAGCGGTGTTTTTTCTAGCGTGGTGGTTCGCGCGTTATGAGAAGGCGGCCAATCATCCACTGTTCGGGTTTGCTATTCCGTTAGCGATCGTGACCGCGTTGCTCGCGTTGATTCTCTTTGAGGTCGATCTCGGAACGACCGCGTTGATCGGCGGGACTACGTTCGTCGTCATGTTCGTCGCTGGAACGAATCCAATTCTTCTCGGCCTGCTCGCCATCACTGGAGGCAGCGTCATTTTTGTGGCCGCAACGCACTCGCGCATGGAACGCCTGATCGCGTTCACCGATCTCGAGCGCTACAAAGAAGACGCCGGACTTCAGCAAATGCAGGCGTTAATCGCATGGGGCAGCGGCGGGATGGAAGGACTCGGTCTCGGCAATGGTCGCCAAAAAATGCTTTACCTGCCCTACGCGCACACCGATTTCATTTTTCCGATGATCGGCGAGGAACTTGGATTGCGAATCAGTCTGCTCGTCGTTTTCCTTTTCGTGGTCGTAATTGTTTGCGGAATCGTCATCGCACTTCATGCCAAAGACCGGTTCGGTTTGATGGCCGCGTCCGGCGTCGTCTCATTGCTGGCGTTGCAGGCCGCAGTGAATATCGGGGTCACCACTTCGCTCTTGCCGAACAAAGGTCTGCCGCTGCCGTTCATCAGCTACGGCGGATCGAACTTGGTCGCCTGTCTCTTCGGCGTCGGACTGTTACTGAACATTTATCGCCAGGCCGTTTTGGAACCGGCCAACAAAAAACGCACCGCACTCCAGGTGCGAATGACGCCGCGAATTTAACGCAAGATCGGCATCACGGAATGAACGCGGTCATCGCATGTGGAGGCACGGGTGGACATCTCTTTCCTGGAATTGCTGTCGCTGAAGTGTTGCGCAAACGCGGGCACGAAGTGCTTCTGTTTGTTTCCGAAAAAGAAATCGACAGTCTAGCGCTCTCTACCCGCTCGCAATTCCGATTCGAAAAGTTGCCAACGGTTGGATTTCCGTCCGTTTATTCGCCGGCCATCTTTGGTTTCATTCGCCGGTTCACCGAAAGTCTTTCACGTTGCCGATCGATTTATCAAAAGTTCAAGCCGCAGATCATTCTCGGCATGGGTGGATTCACTTCGACGGCGCCGATTTTGGCCGGCCGCATGCGCGGCATTTCCACGCTCATTCACGAATCGAATGCGGTCCCGGGAAAAGCGAATCGGCTCGCCGCAAAAATGGTTCGTGCGGTTTTGCTCGGCTTCAAAGAATGCGCCGCCTTCTTTCCCAAGGTGCGGACCGAGCTTACCGGCACGCCGATTCGCACCGAGCTCAGACGCTTGGATCGACAATCGGCACGTCAAAAACTCGGATTGCAAGCGGATGTCACGACGATGCTGGTGATGGGCGGAAGCCAAGGCGCGAGCGGCATCAATCAGGCCATCATCAAATCGTTGCCGCTCCTGCGCGACGCTGCGCTCCAAGTCATACATCTTTCGGGCACACGGGATGAAAGCTTCGTGGCGGACAATTATCGGCGCGAACGAATGCCCGCTTACGTCGCAGCGTTTCATCATCACATGGAAGAAGTTTACAGCGCCGCCGATTTTGCGGCCGCGCGCGCGGGTGCGGCCAGTCTGGCCGAGATTGCTTCTTTCGAACTGCCCAGCATCCTGATTCCGTTTCCTTACGCGGCTGACGATCACCAAACTCGCAATGCTGAAATCTTCGCACGCGCCGGGGCCGCGTTTGTTTTGAAAGAATCGGAGTTAACGCCCGAACTACTTACTCAGAAGATCCGGGAGATGAGCGATCGGCCGGAGCAGCTTCGGCGTATGTCCGAAAGGTCCGCGCAACTCGCGCCGCGAGATGCTGCTAATCGCGTCGCAGTTACAATGGAGAAATACACGCAGTCATGACGTCGGCGGATGTCGATCTTGCAAAATTCCTGACGCAGGAACGCCACGCCGTGCATCTCATCGGCGTTGCCGGCAGCGGCATGAGTGGAATTGCCGGCCTTCTCCTTCAACTCGGTCACGAAGTCAGCGGCTCGGACAAATCGGATTCGCAGGAAACCGATCGACTGCAACGGTTCGGGTTAAAATTTTATCAGCAACATCGCGCCGCCGACGCGCGCGACGCAGAGCTCGTCATTTATTCTTCGGCTATCAAAAAGGACAATCCGATTCTGAAGAGCGCCCAAGAAAGCGGAAAGAGAACTGTGCGTCGCGCTGAAGCGCTGGCCGCGATCATGTCGGCGAAACGCGGCATTCTCGTCGTTGGGATGCACGGTAAAACTACGACCTCCGCAATGACCGCGCATGTCTTGCGCGAAGGTGGATTACATCCGTCGCATTATGTCGGCGCCGAGATTCCGATTCTTGGAACGAACGCGCACTGGGACGCGCGCGGCGAATTTTTCGTGGCCGAAGGCGATGAAAGCGACGGAACGATCGCCTTGTTTCATCCCGAGCACGTTCTGCTACTAAATATAGAAGAGGAACATCTCGATTTTTACGCCGATCTCGCCGCAATCGAAAAAGTTTTCGCCCAACTCATCGGGCAAACAACGGGCGCAGTCTTTTATTGTGCCGATGACCCGAACGCGACCCGGATATGTCGATCTTGTCCGCCAGCGGACGGACTCGCCGTGGCGAGCAATCGCGCGATTTCCTACGGCTTGTCCGAGAGCGCTGATTATCGCGGCACCGACATCGAACTACGCGATTTCGCTTCCGTATTTGGCGTTTATCTCCGCGACCAAAAACTTGGCGAGGCGGTGTTGAATGTTCCGGGAGAGCACAATATTCGCAACGCCGTCGGCGTCATTGCGCTTGCGACCGAACTTGGTGTTCCGTTCGAAAAAATCGCGAGGTCGCTGACGAAGTTCCAACACGCGCGGCGGCGTTTTGAAATTAAATACGATAGCCCGCGTTTTCTACTGGTAGACGACTACGGTCATCACCCCACGGAAATCAAAGCGACATTGAAAACAGCGAAGTCCATTGGACGCAAACGTGTGCTGACGATGTTTCAACCTCATCGCTACTCGCGGACAAAAGCGTTGCGCAGAGAATTCGGGCGCGCGTTCGATCAAGCAGATCGAGTCGTCATCACTGATGTTTACGGATCAAATGAATCGCCAATGCCGGGCGTCACTGGTCAATTGATCGCGGACGAAATCGCGGCGCATGGACATCGTGGCGTCAGTTACGAGCCGCGTCTGGAATGGGTGCACCGCGATGTCGGGAATCTGCTTGAATCGGGCGATCTCGTTCTGAGCCTCGGCGCGGGCAACATTCACGAACAATTATCTATCCTCGCCGCCGATCTTGTCATTGCCGAGAAATTGAAAGAGATCGTCGGCGAGGATGGCGACGTCCGACTTTACGAGCCGCTCTCGAAACACACTACCTTGCGCGTCGGCGGTCCGGCGCAATTCTGGGTCGAGCCGCGCAACGAAGCAGCACTGAGCGAGCTGGTCCGATTTTGCCGGCGCGAAAATCTTCCGCTTTTCGTTATCGGCCGAGGTTCGAACTTGCTCGTGCGCGACGGCGGAATTCGCGGCGTGGTCGTTCATCCTTCCGGCGGCGACTTCGATAAGATCGACATCCACAAAAATGAAATCACTGCCGGCGTGGGCGCGAAACTGAAAGAGATCGCTTACGCCGCGCGCGCGGTCGATTTGGGCGGATTGGAATGGATGGAAGGAATTCCCGGGGCGGTCGGCGGCGCGCTGCGGATGAACGCAGGCGCAATGGGAGCGCAGACTTTCGAAAATGTCGTCCGCGTTCGCTATTTGGACCCAGAGGGAAACGCGCACGACAAAGAGCGATCCGAACTGGAAGTGCATTACCGGCATTTTCCCTTGCTCGAACAAAACTTCGCCGTTTCGGCAACGTTCCGTGGAACGCCGGCCGCGCGCGAACAAATCGAATCGCGTCTCCACGAGTCTCAGGAAAAACGGCGTACTACTCAACCGATTGCAAAAAGCGCCGGCTGTATTTTCAAAAACCTGGACAACTGCCCAGCCGGTAAACTGGTTGACGAATTGGGCTTAAAAAATTCAGTTGTGGGAAAAGCGCGCGTGTCGGAAGTGCACGGCAATTTCATCGTGAACGATGGCGGCGCGACCGCGACCGAGATGCTCGAGCTGATTGACCGAATCAAGCAAGCGGCGCGAAGTAAGCGTGGAATTGAATTGGAAACTGAGGTTCAAATCGTGGGAGAGCCGGCCTGATGGAGTCAAAAACTTTGCCAAAAAAGATTGCGGTGTTGATGGGCGGTCCTGGATCGGAGCGCGAGGTGTCTTTGGCGACTGGCTGCGGAGTTTCAAAGGCGCTGCGTTCATTAGGCGTGGACGTGATTGATGTCGATGTTCGTGATGAAAATTTTCCGTTGCCGGACGACGTCGATCTTGCCTTCATCACCATTCACGGAACTTTTGGCGAGGATGGGCAGGTTCAGAAAATTCTGGAAGACCGCGGCGTCGCCTACACCGGCGACGGTGTCGAAGAAAGCCGGATCGCGTTCGATAAAATTTTGTCCAAAGAAAAATTTCGCGAGCACAACGTGGTCACGCCGGAGTGGGAAATTATCGATGCTGGTCGGCGCCCCAAAACTCCGGTGCCGCTTGTGGTGAAGCCGCCGCGTCAAGGTTCCACCGTCGGGGTGGTGATCGTAAAGAACCAAAGTGAGCTCGATTCGGCGATGGCGGAAGCGGCCAAATACGATCGCGAATTGTTAGTGGAAAAATTTGTATCTGGCCGCGAATTGACGATAGGTATCCTCGGTGATCAAGCCCTGCCGATTCTCGAAATAATTCCGAAGGGCGGTTTTTACGACTTCAATAACAAGTACCCGTTCCTGAATCCGCAGAGTGGCGGCGGCGCCGAGCATGTTTGTCCGGCCAAGATTGGCTCGGCCAAAACAAAAAAAATTCAGGAGTTGGCGCTGCAGGCATTTCGTGCTCTTGGCCTGGTCGTTTACGGACGCGTCGATGTGATTTTGTCGGAAGCAGGAGAACCTTTCGTCCTCGAAGTAAACACGATTCCGGGAATGACCGAGGCGAGTCTGCTTCCCGAAGCGGCGGCCGCGGCCGGAATCAACTACGTCGATCTTTGCCTGCGCATCATCGAGTTGTCGCACGCGAGAAGGGAGCGCGCTCGACGATGAGGCGAGAGCAACGTCCCCGCGTGCGCAACCGGCGTGTTTCCAGCTTCCGCCAACGACGGCAGCAACATTTGCTCGATGTCAAAGTGCGCTCGCGCAAAGCGGTCCAGTATCGCAACCGAAAGTTCCTCGTTGTCTTCTCGAAAATCGCGCTCGTGATTGCACTGATTGCCGCCATTTATGTCGGTGCGCGCGTCGCAGCGAAGCGGTTCTTCATCGACAATCCGGACTACAAACTCAGCGCGATTGAAGTGCAGACCGATGGAACTCTTCAGCGCGAGCAGATTCTGAGTGTGGCCGATTTACGTGAAGGCGAAAACATTTTTCGAGTGAACCTCGCGCGCGTACACGAGCGATTGCAGGAATTGCCGCAAGTCGATGAAGTCGAAATTGTCCGTAAACTTCCGGCCGAAATCGACATCCGCATTGTCGAACGTAAGCCGATCGGGTGGATCACAAGCGAGAAACAAATTGCGGACCCGTTTGCCTCCGACGCTGCTTTTCTGGTGGACGCGCGCGGGGTTTTGATGAAAGAGAAGAAATTGTTGCCGGAATATTTGGGACTGCCGCTCATTCTGGGTTGCGCGAGCGAATCGCTCGAAGCCGGAAAAACCGTCGCATCGCTCGAAGCCAAAGCCGCGCTCGAATTGTTGCGGCTGAGCACGCGCAGCTTCATGCAAACGCGTTTCCAAATTCGCGAGATCGATGTGTCGAAAGACTACTGCCTGGTCGTGACTGATAAAAATCACAGCCGGGTCACGTTTGGTTTCGACAATCTCGACACCCAGTTGCAGCGCCTGGAGCAGTTCCTGATTTATTCCGACGACGCACACCGCGAACTCGCGACCGTGAACCTGCTCGTGCAACGAAACATTCCGGTCACGTTCGCGAAACCGGCAGCGGAAGTGATTAACGAAACAATTACACCGGAAGAATCGCCGCGGGTAATGAAGGCGATTCCGGTGCATGCCGCGCCGAAACCATCGCCAACCAGCGCGCCGGTGAAACGCGCGCTTCCGCTGCAACCTTTCAAGAAAAATTAAAGAACATGGCAAGCGGAGATCTCATCGTCGGTTTGGAAATTGGGACGTCGAAGATTTGCGTTGTGGTCGGCGAAACGCGTCCGGACGGAACGCTGAAAATTCTCGGCGTCGGTCAGGCGCCCTCTCGCGGTGTGCGCAAAGGCGAGATTGTCGATTTTGAAACGGCGATGAAATGCGTGCACGAAGCAGTGGTTGATGCCGAACAAAAAAGCGACGTAATGATTCGGAGCGTTTACGTCGCAATTGCCGGCGGTCACATTCAGAGTTTCAACAATCGCGGTTGTGTGACGCTGCCCGAAGAGCGCGATGAGATCGATGAGCAGGATGTCGAAGACGTAAAAGTCAGCGCGCGCGAAGTCAGCATTCCCGCCCAGAACGCTTTCCTGCACTCGATTATTCAGCACTACCACGTCGATGGGCAGGATGGCGTGCTGAATCCGGTCGGCATGCTCGGAGAGAAATTGGAAGCGGATTTCCATATCATCCACGGCGTTCGGACGCGCATCCAAAACACGATTCGTTGCGTGAAAGAGTTGCCGCTCGAAGTCGAGGACGTCGTCTTCAGCGCACTCGCGTCCGCGCAGGTCGTGCTCACCCAACATCAAAAGAATCTCGGCGCGCTCGTGGTCGATATCGGCGGCGGCACGACTGATTTCATTCTTTACGTCGACGGCGCGGTGAAACAAAGCGGCGTCCTTGCAGTCGGCGGCGACCACATCACCAACGACATCTCGATGGGTTTGCGCATTCCGATGGCGCGCGCCGAAAAATTAAAAACCGAGGAAGGCAGCTGCGTTCTGGGCAATTGCCTGCCCGGCGAAACAATTCTCCTCAAAGACGATTCCGGTTTTGCCGGCAAGGAAATCGAGCGCGAGACGCTCAACACCATCGTTCATTTGCGCTTGCGCGAGATTTTTGAACTGCTCAAACGCACGGTCGAGGAAGAACCGTTCATCAATTATGTCGGCGCCGGAATTTTCATTACCGGCGGATGCAGTCTGGTGAACGGGATCGATCATTTGGCCGGCGAAATCTTTGAAATGCCGGCACACGTGACCCATGCCCAAACCATGTCTGGGCTGACCTCGGCGGTTGAGAACCCGCAATTTTCGACCGCGATCGGTTTGCTCAAATACGCGCAGGCCGTGCAAGTGGACCGACCGCGCCGCGGCATTACTCGAATTTTCGGCAGGTTTTTTAGCGGTATGCGATGACAACAGAAAGATCGACATGATCCAGCTCAGTAAAAATTACAGTTTGCCGGAACGGCAAGAGGAATCAATTCCCATTAACGTTGTCGGAGTCGGCAGCGCGGGATCGAATGCGCTCGATCGCGTGTTGCTCGACGGAATGGACAAAGCGGATCTCATCGCGATCAACACCGATGTGCAATCGCTGGCGAGCTCGGTCGCGGCGCGCAAAGTCCAGCTCGGTCGCTCATGCACTCATGGACT
>Ga0070717_10004535_pt1 | contig 10041 bp, 9 predicted proteins | sample LARL113metaG_FD_71366 | JGI IMG/M metagenome (GOLD analysis project Ga0070717, IMG submission 71366) | Corn, switchgrass and miscanthus rhizosphere microbial communities from Kellogg Biological Station, Michigan, USA - LAR L11-3 metaG | ecosystem: Host-associated > Plants > Roots > Rhizosphere ... | reverse complement strand
CGAGCTCGGAAGGAGGCTCAGATATTGGAAGATAAATTTGGAGAGACGTACCTGCAATACAAGCAGAGCACCTGGTTTTGAGGGTTGTCAGGCCTGGAAAGAATCGTCTTCCGAGTGAAGCTGGCGGAGATTTTCCGGAGGCCTCATCGGCACGCCCAGATTGTTACCCAGCAGTGCGTCAAGGCTGTCGAGCCACAAAACCTGGCTGTGGAAGACGGTGCCGAAGTTGCGGGTGAGAGCGTGGGCAACTTCTTGCATCGGAATCGCGCCGCCCAATTCCTTCTGCATTGACGTGACCGGTTTGGACGTGATTCCGCAAGGAACAATCAAGTTGAAGAAACTGAGGTCAGTGTTCACGTTCAAAGCGAGTCCGTGGGAGGTGACGCCTCGGGAAATGTGGACTCCGAGCGCGGCAATCTTGGATTCTGATTCGTTCGATCGCTGACTCATCGACTTATCCGGACGGGCGACGGCACCCGTCCACACACCGCTGTTAGTAGCCGCGATATCCGCTTCCAAATTTTTGGTTTTGGAGAGAGTGGCATCCCCAACTTTGGTTTTGGAAGGACGGGCGTCCTCGCCCGTCCACACGCCAGTCAATCCAGAGATCCGCTTCGCGGGAATCCCAAAATCGGCGCAGGTGCGAATTAGAACTTCTTCCAAGCGTCGAACATAATCAACCGCGCCAAGCGTTTTGCGGCTCGCGCTTTCCGACGGAAATCCTCGCAAATCGAAAATTGGATAAGCGACGAGCTGCCCCGGTCCGTGAAATGTCACATCGCCGCCGCGGTCGCACTCGAACACTTCAACCCCGCGCTGGACTAGCAATTCAGGGGAAGCAAGTACATTTGTCGATTTCGCATTGCGGCCGAGAGTAATAACTGGCGTGTGCTCCAGCAGCAGAATGACATCGCCGATACGACCATGTTTGCGCAGCTCAACCATCTTCTCCTGCAAACGCAGGCCAGTGGCGTAATCAATATTGCCGAGTTGGAGCACAGCAATCAAATTCTTAGCCGCGAATCTCGGGGATCAAAACAATTCAGTAAGGAAGTCGACTTCTCGATCAAAGGGCCGGAACTTCTACGTATCTCGAGTAGGTGCGCGGCTCAGGAATAGGATCACCGTCGCGCGTCATGCCATCCAAATGAAACTCGATAGCTTCCTGCATCTCCCGCTCAACCTCCTCGCGAGTACTGCCGGTCGCCACGCAACCTTCGAGGTCGGGAGAATAAGCTGAGAAGCCGGTTTCAGTTTTTTCGATCACAACTAAATACTTTTTCATTTCTTCAATCCCGCTTGTTTCAGCACACTATTCAGAGTTCCCGGCGCTAAGTCATCGCCCGGCTTGCCCGGCAGCGTTACCAATACCGTCTTCTTCAAATTTTTATACTACCGATGACTTCCACGAGTGCGATCAAGAAACCAGCCATCTTGCTCCAGCATCTTGATGACGCCTCGTACCTTCATTTTACGCCCGCGCGCAATTAGGCATTGATAGCCAGCCCATACACGCTGTTCGATGCGTCGAGCATGCCCTCGGCCAGTGTGGGATGCGCGTGGATCGTCCACATTAAATCCTCAACTGTGCCCTCGAGTTCCATCGCAGTCACCGCTTCGGCGATCAACTCGGTCGCCTGCGGGCCGATGATGTGGACGCCGAGAATTTCGCCATATTTTGAGTCAGAGACAATCTTGATGAAGCCTTCGTGCTCGCCGACGATCGATGCGCGCGAATTGGCCGTGAATGGGAATTTGCCGATCTTCACGTTGCGGCCCTGTTCGCGAGCTTTGGCTTCGGTCAGCCCGACGCTCCCGATCTCCGGATGACAGAAAGTCACGTTCGGAATACGCAGCGGATTGATGGGCTTGTCTTCTTTGTTTGCGATCTTTGAAACCGCAACAATCCCCTCCATCCCGCCGACGTGCGCCAGTTGCGGCATGCCAAGGACAATGTCGCCGACTGCATAAATGCCCGGCTCTGCCGTTTCCATCCACTCATTGGTCTTCACAAATCCGCGTTCGGGCTGAATACGCGTCTTCTCCAGTCCAACTCCGTCCGTGTATGGCTTGCGGCCAATTGCGATCAGAATCTTCTCGGCTTCGAGTTTCTGTTGTTTTCCGTCGGCGGAAAAATTTACTGCGATTCCGGACTTCGTCTTCTCAACTTTCTCGACCTTCGCGCTGGGATGAAAATTGATTCCACGCTTGCGATAGACCCTCGCCAGTTCCTTAGAAACTTCTTCATCTTCGAGCGGCACCATGCGTGGCAGCATTTCGAGGATGGTTACATCGCAATCGAAAGACTTAAAGATCGAAGCGAACTCCACGCCCACGGCCCCCGAGCCGACCACGATCAGCGACTTTGGAATCGTGCTCAGCTTCAAGATTTCAATGTTGGTCAGAACGCGGTCGCCAGGCTCGAGGCCAGGAATCATCCTGGCTTCTGATCCCATGGCAAGAATTACGTTCTTGGTTTTTAGCTGGCTGGTCTTGCCGCCGTCTTTCAATTCAATCGTGTGCACGCCGTTCTGCGCTGGACCGGTCAGCTTGCCAAAACCCTTCACTGTATCAACTTTGTTTTTGCGCATCAGGAACTGCAGGCCTTTGGCATGCTTGTCAACGATCTTCGTCTTACGCTCCTGCACGGCGTCCCAGTTCAGCTTTCGGGAGCTGACGCCTTCTATGCCGTATTCTTTGGCATCTTTCAGATGGTCCCAGAGCTCGGCATTGAACAACAGCGCCTTGGTGGGAATGCAGCCCACGTGGAGACAAGTGCCGCCAAGATATGGATCCTTCTCGATGAGAGCAGTTTTCAGGCCGTACTGGCCGGCGCGGATTGCGGCCGTGTATCCGGCCGGACCGCTGCCAATTACGGCGATGTCATAAATGGTTTCGGGCAAAGTCGTGCTCCTCTGTCGTGTTCTCTACTGACAATGGATGAGTTCGCGCAAAGCAACGATTCTATCAGGGCGGATTGCAGGCGATGAGCAGCGGATCAGCAAAGATGGCTTCGCGATCAAGGGTCCGTCTTATGCGAGAGGAAGGAAACAACGAGCTTTGTTTCAACCAGGCTAACTGGGAGCAGAACGCTGGCGACGACCAGCAATTCATACCGTTCAGAATGTCGCATCGCCTCAGCCAAAAGGATAATCGCGGCCAACAGAACCAAGACTACAGAGATCCCACGGTGAAACCGGCGGAGTTCCGATTCGATCCACGAATCCAGGTGACTTGTGACAACGCGGCCCTCGTTTGAATCAGTGCAATTGTTCTTCAGCGCGCACCGGTTACATGCCTCTGCCGACGCCCGATAATGAATAACGCGCCGCTCAAAATGCGTTTCTTGACGGAGCAATTGCTGGCCTGCGGGACACTCCCATGCGTCCCGCTCGCGGAAGTAAGTGAACCCAGAGTTTCGGTACCGCTGGGAACGTTTGTGAGAATGGCGTGCCAGCAACTCCAATCCAACTGCGACTGTGGTTAAGAAGATCGCATATGAAGCGGCAAGAACGACCTCAGTATGCACACCAGAAATCATGCGCCGGGTCTTTGTGGGGCCGCAATTTCAGTGAACAGCACTCCGCTTGAGGTCACCAAGCCGGCTTTTCCCCTCATAGAACCAACGCCAAGCCAGCAGAGATAAAACACAGGCAAAGTACCGCCAAGTATAAGTAGCGCATCGCCTGGCAATCGCAACCACTCCAGCATTGCATTGGTGTGGTTCGAGAGAAATTTCAAAGATCGCGCGTCAAAATACCCGACGCTCACGGAATGGTAAAGCTGAAGGACCCCTAGGGGGAACAAGGTCGCAAAAACCATCCATGCGAGCCCAATATTTAGCGACCAGAAGCTGATCTTCGCGGCGCGATCGCTCCAGCGGTCCTCGGGCACCATGTAACGCAGGCAAAACAAGGCCAAGCCTACAGCCAGCATTCCATAGACACCCATCATTGCCGCATGTCCATGGTTAGCAGTGAGTGCAGTCCCTATCTCGTAGTAGGACACAACAGGAAGATTAATCAAAAAACCAAATACTCCGGCGCCAAGAAAATTCCAGAAACCAACGGCAGCAAGAAACATGACCGCCCAGAAATGAGGAAACTGGTGGCGCGAACCGGATTGTTGTTGCGCGCCCAGTTGCAGAAAACTCCACGCTTCCAGCGTCAGAAAAGTCAAGGGGATGACCTCTGCGGCGGAGAAGAACGCGCCCAGCGCCATGTGTATGGAAGGCTCTCCAGAAAAGTAAACGTGATGCATAGTCCCCACCACGCCACCCGCGGAGTAAAGAAGAATATCCAAATAGATAACTTTTAGGGCTACTCGTTCGTGCACAACCCCGAGAAGCACGAAGATGTAAGCGACCATAATGGTCGTGAAGAGCTCAAGAAAATCTTCGACCCACAGGTGTACGACCCAGAAGCGCCAGAAGTCGGTGGTGGTGAAATGGGAATTTGTTCGCGCCAGCAAACCCACGGCATAGAAGGCGGGGATCGACAGCGCGGAGAAGAAAAACAGCCAGGGCATGTTGCCTACGTGTTCAGAAGCCAGGCGACCTCGCAGGCCGCGGAATAAAATAATCACCCAGAAGACGAGGCCGATGACCAATAGAATCTGCCAGAAACGTCCTAGGTCCAGGTATTCGAAACCCTGTGCGCCGAACCATGACCATCCCCGCTGAATCCAGCCGTTAATACCCGCGTATTCCCCAGCCAGACTTCCAAAAACAACAACGGCGAGCGCGGCCAGCAGCGCATAGGAAAGCCAATTCTGGCGTCGAGGCTCGTTCCCGGTAATCATTGGCGCCAGGAAAATTCCTGCCGCTAAAAAAGATGTGGAGACCCAGAAAATGGCAAGTTGCAGGTGCCATGTCCGAGCGATGTTGAACGGAAGGACGCGGCCAAGGTCGAAACCGAAGAAGTTACCGATCTCGGCACGATAGTGTTGCGTAGCACCACCCAGCAATGCTTGCAGGACAAACAACAATGCCATAACCAGAAAGAACCAGGCGCAGGATTTCTGCGCAGGAGTCAGTGCCACTTGGTCAGGCGGGCGGAACGAGACGCGCTGATCTTCGCGCCCATGCCAGCCTAGAAAATTCCAGCGGCCAAATGCCGCTAGCAAAAGTCCTACGCCACCAAGCAAGGCGATGAGAGATAGAACGCTCCAGACAATGGCGTCGGCGGTAGCGTGATTTCCAACCAGCGGCTCGGGGGGCCAATTGTTCGTATAAGAGTAATCAAGGTTGGGACGCAGGGTTGATCCCGCCCACGCGGACCAACTAAAGAAAGCGGTGAGTTGGCGGATCTGCTGGGAATCGGTGATGGCTGAGGGCCGCAATCCGAATTTCGTTGTAGGAGTTGCAAAAAAGTCGGCATAGAAGCGGTTAAGTTCTTCGAAAGCTCTCGCCTGTGCCGCTGAATATTTGAGGATGCCGCTCGCCGCGTCGTAGCGATTCGTCTTGAAATCTGTGATCGTTTGTTGCTTTGCCGCCTCTGATGAGGCTCCACCATAATGATCAATGGCGATAGTTGCCGCGCGGTGGAGGTAGTCTGCGGTGAAATCAGGGCCAAGATAGGCGCCGTGCCCAAAGATCGAACCGTACTCCATAAGCCCGTTTCGCAAAAACACTTCCTGGCCGCTGCTGACGTCCTCCGCGGTGAAAATTACCTGTCCGCTCGGATCGAGCACCCGCGAAGGAATAGGTGGGGCGTCGGTATAAGTACGATAGGCAAGCATTCCAAGGATGAGAAAACCACACAGAAATACAATCACGATTGCTTGTATCCATCCGTTCGCGATCAGCAATGCGCGCTTTTCCAAGCCATTCATAGAGTCCCCCCTCTCCTCTTACGCGGCTTCTCAAATTGGAATGTTTTTGTGAGGTGAGTCTTCAAAATTCAAGGTTTCTCGCCAGCTTCGCTGCAGCAAATAGTTAAGATAAAAGCACTTTCGTCCAATGCTTCTACATCGTGCAGTACTTCGCGGTCAAGCGCGATCAGATTTCCAGCTGGCAGATCTACCAGCTTGTCCAGGATGCGCATCTGAATGTGGCCCTTAAGGACGTGAACGGAAATTCTCCCTGTAGATTTGTGTTCCGGAAATTTCGTATTCGATTTCATCACCATCAACACAATGCTGAAGTTGGGATATTTCACTATCGTTTTCGACAGCCGGCCGCTCTCGCCTGTAATGTCTCGGAGCAGCCTTTCGACTTCGGATTGCCAGTTCACCGTTAGCATCAGATCGGCTGGCGCGGGCTGAGACAGGCTTCCGTTAGGATTCCGTAGTTCCATGTAATCAGCCTCGGGAACAACTGTCGCAACGACTTCGTATTAATATTGCAGGCATAAACTGAATTTAACAGGAGGGTGACCTATGCACCTCTTGGCGTTTTTCTTCTTCCCGATCTTTGGATTCGGGTTTGTTCTGTATTTTCTACCTGCGATCGTCGCCTACGCGCGCAGCAAGCGGGATGCGGCCTCCATCCTGGTCCTGAATCTTCTTCTCGGCTGGACGATGATCGGTTGGGTTATTGCGCTCGTCTGGGCGCTGAAGCAGGATGTGCCGCTCGTGATTCGGTAATGACTGCGAAGCTGATCACGGATTAAGGCAAGAGGTCTTCAGGCCAGCAGTCTCGCCGCTTCTTTGGCGTAGTAGGTCAGAATTATGCTGGCCCCGGCGCGGCGAATCGAAGTCAGCGATTCCAGTATCACGCGGTCGCGGTCAATCCAGTTATTGCGTGCGGCGGCTTCGATCATCGCGTACTCACCGGAGACCTGATAAGCGGCAATCGGTATATCAAATCGTTCGCGGGCCGCGGCAATTACGTCCAGATATGGCATTGCCGGCTTGACCATCACCATGTCCGCGCCTTCTTCTATGTCGAGTACGATCTCGCGCAAGGCCTCGCGAATATTCGCCCCATCCATCTGGTAGGAGCGGCGGTCGCCGAACTGGGGCGCGGAATCGGCGGCTTCGCGGAAGGGACCATAAAAAGCGGAGGCGAATTTGGCAGCATAGGAAAGAATTGGCGTGTTCTCGAATCCTGCTTCGTCGAGCGCCTTACGAATTGCAGCCACACGGCCGTCCATCATGTCAGAGGGAGCAATGATGTCGACTCCAGCATGAGCCAGGGAAACCGAGGTCTTGGCGAGCAATTCAAGGGTGGCATCATTGACGATCTCGTATTCCGGCTTTGCCGTATTCGCCAGTTTTGTTGCAGCGGCATCGATGGCCTTCGCCATGCCGCCAGCTTTCACTGCAACAACAGTTGACGCTTGACGCGCAGCCGCTCCCACCGAGCGAAGGGCATGAGAAGCCCGCACCACGCCACAATGTCCGTGCGACATGTACTCGCAAAGGCAGACATCGCCAATGACAACCATCTCCGGCACTTCGGCCTTGATTGCACGTGCAGCGCGCTGCACGATTCCGTTTTCGTCCCAGGCGCCGGTTGCAACTTCATCTTTCTTCTCCGGCAGCCCGAACAGAATCAGCGCGGGCACACCCAGCGAATAAGCCTCCCCGGCCTCCTGTACAGTTTGATCTACCGAAAGGTTGAACACTCCAGGCATGGAGCGAACTTCTTTGCGGACGCCTTCCCCGGGACAAACAAACAGAGGATAGACAAAATTTTCCGGAGTGAGGCGTGTCTCGCGCACCATGGAACGAAGCGCGCCAGTACGGCGGAGCCGCCGAAGGCGAGTAGCCGGAAAGGCCATGATCGAATTCTAGCAGAGCGAAAAGGGCCTCCTCGTCAAGCTGAGACCGCCTGGGCCTTGACCGGAGCCGGACGGGAACGCCATAGCTCTTGCACTTGCAGGACGATATCTGCCGACAGAACAGAGAACGCCAGGCAAGACCAGACAACAGTTTCTGTGGCGGCGATGCCCAGGTTTTCCCAGCCGGTGATCCCCTGTACCACGCGCACCTCAAGAAAAACCAATGCAACGGCAAAGCTGCGAGTCATCCATTGACGGTGCTGTTGGACTCTTCCTTTGAGAATGAACCCAAAAGCAATTCCGGTGGTACTTATTAGCAAGATGGCATCCACAAGTCCGGCAACACTGAAGGAACGTGGCGCTCCGTTTCGCTCCTGGAAGTACTGGATATAGGCACCCAGAGGGGCAAGAATCAGTGCGCTGGCGACGTAGATTCTACCTGCCACCCGGTGAAACTTTGTAAAACGTTGCCGCAGCCTATCCGAGAACTGCAGCGGTCCCAGCAGGAGCGCGCAGGCGCCGGCAATTCCATGCGGCAACAACCACCACCGGAACGGGTGATAGTGCTGCCACACCGGATCGTTGGGATGAACGAGAAAGCTTTCGTTGTGGCGAAGAACGTAGCCCATCATCAAGCCTACGAACGCGAACAGAAGATACTTAGGACGAATTCGGGACATTCTTTGGACAGCGACTGTCGCGGTTGCCATGGATGGCTCCTAAATTGTGAATAAATTTTCGGACGAGAAAGCTTTCGGACGAGAAACTGGTTCGGGGGAAACTGCCATACGGCAGCGGTGATTACAGTAACATGGAACTCAGTGCAAGTGATAATGGAAAATTCTAGCGCCGCAGTCCTTGAATTCGGACCTTTGCGCGATGTGTTGCGGGGATATGCCGTCTCTGATCTAGGTCGCGGGCGATTGGCGAAGCTCGCCCCATCGGTTGATCTGGCCTGGATTGAGAACCAGCACCTGCTTACGAGTGAAATCCGGGAGTTTCGGCGCGTCGGAGGAAGCTTTGAGTTTGCCGGGTTGAGCGATATTTCCCGCCTGCTCGAAAAATCCCACATCGCCGGAGCTGCGCTCGAGACTACTGAGATCAGGGAAGTGCTCACAGCTGTGGACAGGTCCGCCGAGTGGCGAGAGATTGTTTCCAAGTCCCCTCAGGGGATGAAAACCGATTGGGCTGCAGTACGGCATCTGTCTTCTGCAATCGCGGACTTCACGGACTTCTTGCGCACTTTCCAGAACAAGGTCCTTCCTGACGGGAGGCTCGATGATCGGGCATCGCCGGAACTGGCCAGCATTCGGCGGGAGATTGAAAAGCAAAGGCGGGCCATACAGCAGTCGCTCCACAGCTTCTTGCGGCGATTGAGCGAAGGCGGAACTGCGCAGGAAGAGGTGATCACGGTCCGGGGAGAGCGCTTCGTGATTCCGGTGAAGGCCGAACACAAGCGGCGAGTGCAGGGCGTGGTGCATGGAGCGAGTTCCAGCGGGCAAACGGTGTTTGTCGAGCCGCTCGAAACCATCGAGCAAAACAATGAGCTCGTTCGATTACTGGATGACGAGCTGGCTGAGGTGCATCGCATTCTGCTGGAGATGACTCGAAAAATCGGGGAACGTGCCGGCGAAATTACGGCCGCAGTCGATGTCTTGGCCGAGCTCGAGCTGCAGTTTGCGAAGGCGAAGTTCGCGGAAGACTATGAGTGCGTCGCGCCGGCGTTCAGCCGCAATGCACATTCCGAAGAATCAGATCGAGGAGCGACGGGCGCCCCCGCCCGTCCACCAGCTGCTGAGGGTGGGGGCGTTGACTCCGCGCGGAGCTCTTCGGCTCTCGTCCTTCGCGATGCACGACATCCCCTGTTGGAGAGAAATCTGAGATCAAAGGCGCCACCCTCTCGCAAAGAACGCGAGAAGGATGGGGCACCCTCGGCTGGGCGACCCGCATGGACGGTGGTTCCTATCACGGTCGAGCTCGAAGGCGATCAGCGCGAGCTCATCATTACAGGGCCGAACACTGGCGGAAAAACTGTCGCGCTTAAAACCGTCGGATTGCTGGCCCTGATGGCGCAATCGGGAATCCCGGTTCCCGCGAGCCGCATGGAAATGCCCGTATTCGATTCGGTGCTAGCGGACATCGGCGACTATCAATCGATCGAGCAGAACCTCTCGACTTTTTCAGCGCACGTGACTAATATCGATCGCCTTTCGCGGACTGCAACTGCGCGTTCATTAGTATTGCTCGACGAACTGGGCTCGGCCACCGACCCGGAAGAAGGCGCGGCCCTCGCGGTCGCAATTGCTGAGCACTTCTT
>Ga0070717_10004533_pt1 | contig 10042 bp, 4 predicted proteins | sample LARL113metaG_FD_71366 | JGI IMG/M metagenome (GOLD analysis project Ga0070717, IMG submission 71366) | Corn, switchgrass and miscanthus rhizosphere microbial communities from Kellogg Biological Station, Michigan, USA - LAR L11-3 metaG | ecosystem: Host-associated > Plants > Roots > Rhizosphere ... | reverse complement strand
GTGCTGAGCTCGCCGGTTCGGCGAGGCACTCCCGCCCTGGCGTTCTGCCTCGGGCTGGTCACCGGCGGCGCGATCACCGCGGCCGTGCTCCTGGTGCTCGGGTCGCTGGTCCGGGCCCCGCTGCCCGGGCCCGCGCGCTGGGCCGCCGTCGCGGCCGCCGCGCTCGCGGTGCTGCTGAAGGAGGCGCGGATCGCCCGGTTCGGCCTCCCGGAGGCCCGGCGGCTGGTGCCGGAGAGCGTGTTCCGGCTCGGGCGGCACCTGGGACCGCTGGCGTTCGGGATCGAGATGGGCACCGGGGCGCGCACGTACCTGCCCAGCGCCCTTCCGTACGGCGCGGCCGTCGCCGTGCTGCTGCTGGCCTCGCCGGCGGCGGCGCTCGGCGCGGGCGTGGGCTTCGGCGTGGGCCGGGCGCTCATGACGATGTCCAACCTGCGCTACGGCCCCGACAACGACTGGGATGAGCAGTGGCTGCGGTACCGCCGCCAGCTCGCATGGATGCTCGCGCTGGCGTTCACGGCAGCGCTGGTGGCGGTCATCGTCGCCGCGGCGCGGTGACGGGAGGAGGACGAGAGATGCACCTGGAGGGAGTTTCCCGACGAATCTGGCCGGGCGCGGCCGCGGCCGCGCTCCTGCTCGCCGCGACCCTGGGCAGCGGGCCGAGCCCGGTCGCGGCCGCGGCGCAGCCGGCCGGGCTGCGGCCGGCCCCGGCCGCGAAGACCACCGTGGTCACGCTGATCACCGGCGACCGCGTGGACCTGATCCAGCAGCCCGGCCGGCCGGTCGCGGTCGGGATCCGGCCGGCGCCCGGCCGCGAGCACGTCGGGTTCCTGCACGAGGCGACCGCCGGCCGCCAGGGCACGGACGTCAGCGTGGTGCCGGCCGACGCCGAGCCGCTGCTCGCCGCCGGCCGCCTCGACCCGCGCCTGTTCGACGTGACCGACCTGGCCCGGCAGGGGTTCACGGACGCCGCCAGCGCGGCGCTGCCGCTGATCGTGACCGCCGCCCCCGGTGCGGTCCCCGTCAGCCCGGCGCCGGCCACCGGGGCGGCGACGACCGGCGCCCTGCCCAGCATCCACGGCTCCGTGGTCCGCGAGGACAAGGCGCGGGGGAGCGCGTTCTGGGCCTGGCTGGCCGGGGCCCGCGGGGTCGGCAAGGTGTGGCTGGACGGCGTCGCCCACCCGCTGGACGACGTCAGCAACGCCCAGATCGGCGTGCCGGTGGCCCGGCAGGCCGGCCTGACCGGCGCCGGCGTCACCGTCGGCGTGCTCGACACCGGCATCGCGAGCCACCCCGACCTGGCCGGCAAGGTCCTCGCCGCGCGCGACTTCACCGGGACCCGGCCGGACGCCTCCGACGACATCGGCCACGGCACGCACGTGGCCGGCATCATCGCCGGCACGGGCGCCGCGTCGAACGGCCGGTTCGCGGGCGTCGCGCCCGACGCGACGCTGGTCGACGGCAAGGTCTGCACGACGTTCGGCTGCCCGGACTCCGACGTGATCGCCGGGATGGAGTGGATCGCGCCCCAGGCCCACGTGGTCAACATGAGCCTGGGCGGCACGTCCACCGACGGCACCGACCCGGTGTCCCTGGCCGTGGACAGCCTGAGCGCGCAGTTCGGCACGCTGTTCGTCGCCGCCGCCGGCGACGCCAACGACCCGATCGCGTCCGTCACCGCCCCGGCCGCGGCCGACGCCGCCCTGGCCGTCGGCAGCGTGGGCCCGCAGGACCAGACGAGCGCGTTCTCGACCCGCGGCCCGCGCCTCGGCGACCGCGCCCTGAAGCCGGACATCGCCGCGCCCGGCGAGGGGATCGTGTCCGCCCGCGCCGCCGGCACCCCGGACGGCGACCAGGACCCGGTGGACGCCAACTACGCCATCCTGTCGGGCACGTCGATCGCCGCGCCGAGCGTGAGCGGGTCGGCGGCCCTCCTCCTCCAGCAGCACCCGGACTGGACCGGAGCGCAGCTCAAGGCGGCCCTGATGAGCACGGCCCAGCCGACGGCGCCGGTGTTCGACCAGGGCGCCGGCCGGGTGGACGTGGGCCGCGCCGCCACGCAGCCGGTCACCGCGAACGGCGGCGGCCTGAGCTTCGGCTTCTTCCGCTGGCCGCACCAGCAGGAGTCGCGCCGGACCGTGACGTACCGCAACGACGGCGACCGGGCCGTGACCCTGACGCTCGCCGTGACGGCCGCCGGCCAGAGCGGGCAGGCGGTGCCGGCCGGGCTGTTCGCCACGGCGGCCCCGCAGGTGATCGTGCCGGCGCACGGCACCGCCGGCGTGGACGTGATCGCCAACCCCGCGGTGGGCGGGTCGGGCCTGTACGGCGGCCGGGTGACGGCGACCGCCGCGAGCGTCGCCCTCCAGACCGCGTTCGACGCGTTCGTCGAGCCGGAGAGCTACGACCTGACAGTGCGGCTGGTCACCCGCCCGTCCCAGGCCCACATGTTCCTCGGCGAGGCGGTGAACACCGCGACCGGCGCCGCCGCCGGCCTCCGTCCCGTCGCGTCCGACGGCACCGTCACGCTGCGGCTGCTGAAGGGCACGTACGACCTGGACGTGATCGACGTCGCGGCCGACCCGGCCGCGCCCAACCAGCCCACGGACGTCACCGTCATGGCGAAGCCGGAGGTGGCGCTGAGCGCCGACCGGACCGTGACGCTGGACGCGACGGCCGGGCGGCCGGTGCGGGCGGTCGTGGACCGGCCGGGCGCCCAGCTCCAGTTCGGCGAGCTGGGCCTGGAGTCCACCGACCCGGCCGGCGACCGGGGCAGCACGATCAGCTGGTTCGCCGGCGCCGGGCAGCGGCTGCTCGCCGTGCCGACGGGCGCCGGCGTCACCAGCCACCCGTTCGACTTCTTCTTCCGCGACACGCTGGGCGCCGTCGTGCCGGGCTCGGATCCGGCGGCGTTCGTGTACCAGCTGGCGTTCCTCGAGCGCGGGCGGATCCCGGCCGACGCCGTGTACCGGGTCCACGACGAGGACCTGGCGGCGGTTGACGCCCGGTACTTCGCGCAGGGCGCGCCGTCCGCCGCCGTGCGCGCTGACTTCGCCCAGTTCACCGGCATCCCGGCGATCGACGCGATCAACTTCCAGGTCTTCCAGCACACGCTGCCCAGCCGCCGGACGGAGCTCTACACCGCCCGGCCCGACGTCTCGTGGCTGCAGCTGCTGGGCGTCACCGACGCGGCGTTGACGGACTCCGAGGCCGTGACCCGGATCGGTCCGTACCGGCCCGGGCGCCAGGTGGCGACGTGGAACCGGGCGCCGCTGGGCCCGGCGTTCGGCGACGCCAGCCAGGGCTGGGGCGTGGTGCGCGCGGGCAGCGTGCTCTCGGCGGCCGTGACCCTGCTCTCCGGCAACGACCCGCAGCAGTACACGTCGCCGCCCTTCGGCATGACCGGCACCACCACCCTGTCCCGGGACGGGGCGGCGCTGGGCACCAGCCCGGTGCCGGGCATCGGGGCGTTCCCGATCCCGGACGGCCCGGGCACGTACACGCTGGAGGCCACGGCCAGCCGCGTCGTTCCGTGGTCGGTGATCGGCACGAGCGCCGACGTGACGTGGACGTTCGCCGACCCGGGCGCGGCCGCCCCGGCGGCGCCGCTCCCGCTGCTCGTGGTCCGGGCCAGCGGCGACGTGGACCCGCAGGGGACGGCGAGGGCCGGCGGCCCGTTCCGGCTCGACCTGCTGGTCCAGCGCCAGCCCGGCGCGCCGCCCGGCAGGGTGACGGCGCTGGGGGTCCAGGTCTCGTACGACGACGGCGCCACCTGGACGACCGTCCCGGTGGACCGCGACGGCAGCTCGGGGCACGCCCTCCTCCGCAATCCGGCCGGCGCCGGGTTCGCGTCGCTGCGCCTCACCGCGCGCGACGCGGCGGGGGACTCTGTCACGCAGACCGTGATCAGGGCGTACCAGTTCGGCCCGGTCAGTTGAAGGCAACCGTCTTCGAGGCGGGGGAGGAGCGACGACCGTCGCTCCTCCCGGCCGCCCGGCCGCGGTACCTGCTCTGCGAGCCGCGGTACTTCGCCGTGGTGGACGAGCTGAACCCGTGGATGGACCGCTCCGTCCAGCCGTCGCCTGACTGCGTGGCGGCGGAGTGGACCGGGCTCGTGCGCACCGTGGAGAGCCTGGGCGCGGACGTCGACGTCATGCGCGGCGTCTCGGGCCTGCCCGACCTGGTGTTCACCCGGGACGCGTGCATCCCGCTCGACGGCAGCTACGTGCGCGCGCGCTTCCGCTGCCCGGAGCGGCGCGCGGAGGCCGACCACGTGGCGGCGTGGCTGCGCCGCCACGGCCGCGAGCCGGCCGACCTGGAGCCGGCCCAGGACGCGTACCTGGAGGGCGGCGACGTGTGCGTGTTCGGCCCCCACGTGCTGGCGGGCTGGGGCTTTCGCAGCAGCCGAGCCGGGCACGCCGCGCTGGCCGACCGGCTGGACGTGACCGTGCACTCGCTGCGGCTCGTGGACCCGCGCTTCTACCACCTCGACATGTGCGTGTGCCCGCTGGACGGCCGGCACGCGCTGGTCGCGCCGGAGATGCTGGACCGCGCGGCCCGGCGTCTGCTCTCCGACCTCGTGCCGGAGCCGATCGAGCTGTGCCGCGCCGAGGCGCTGTCATTCTGTGCGAACGCGATCGTCGTCGACGGCTGTGTCGTGATGTCACAGTGCCCGCCACGACTGCGTCACGTGCTCGCGGAGCACGGCTTCGAGGTGCGCTGCGCGCCTGTGGCGGAGTTTCGGAAGGCGGGCGGCGCCGTGAGCTGCCTGACCCTGCCGCTGAACCGCTCGACGCGGCCCGCGGCGTAGTACCCGGTCACACTCGTAACGAGTACCAGGGACCCCCCGTCCTAGTACCTGCGCGAACTGGGGTACTAGTCCCTGATAGGTCATCACGAGATCTCGGTACCAGTACGCAAAACGACTGTGATTTAGTACCGAGAAAACTCACAATTGACACGCTTGACGTGCTGTGACGGGCCTCGGTATAGTCGCTTCCGGTCACAGAAATCGACAGTGGTTGTGAAGCCAGGGTCGACAGACCGATACGACATCAGTCGTGGGGGGATCATGTACGGCAACGTCTGTTTCCAGACAACGCGGTAGCTGCGCGTGCGAACACTGCTCAAGGATCGAAATCTCGTATTCGTTCTCAGTGCCGGCATGGTCTCCCAGCTGGGCGACTGGGCGCTGCTGCTGGCGCTCCCGCTGTTCGTGTACTCGCGGACGCACTCGATCACATCCACAGGCGCGCTGGTCACCGTCCAGCTGCTGCCGCGCCTGGTCTTCAGCCCCATCGCGGGCGTGCTCGCGGATCGCTGGAACCGCAAGCTGACGCTGATCGGCGCGGACGTCTTCCGGGCCGGCCTGCTGCTGCTCCTGGTCGCGATGGCGGCCGGCGCGCCGCTCGGGCTGGTGTACGCGGTGGCGCTGCTGGAGGCGTCGGCGTCGCAGCTGTTCGTCGCCGCGGACGGCGCCCTGCTGCCCGTGATCGTGCGCAGGGAGAACCTGCTCCGGGCCAACTCGCTGCTCTCGGTCGGCACCAGCACCATCCGGCTGGTCGGGCCGCCCGCCGGCGGCCTGCTGTTCGCGGTGCTCGGGCTGACCGCCTCCGCGATCGTGGACAGCGGGTCGTTCGTCCTGTCGGCGCTGCTCCTGCTCGGGATCCGTCTGCCGGCCGCCGCGCGGGCCGCGGCCGAGGGCGCCGGGGACGGCGTGCGGGCCATCCCGGCGGCGTTCGTCCGGGAGCTGGCCGAGGGCGTCCGCTGCATCGTGACCAGCCGCGTCTTCGAGGCGCTCTGCCTGGTGCTGGGGACGGTGATGGTCGCCCAGGGCATGCTCGAGACGCTCCTCGTCCCGTTCGTGGTGGACGTGCTCCACCTGGACCCGACGCGGTACGGGGTGCTGACGGCGGCGCAGGGCCTGGGCGCCCTGCTCGGCGCGCTCGCCCTGGGGGCGGTCAGCCGGTACCTGACCAGCGGTCGCATCGTGGGCGCCGCGCTCGTGGTGGCCGGGGTCGGCCTGGTGGGCTTCGTGGTGGCGCGCCCGCTGGCCCTCAGCGCGGCCACGCTGTTCCTGCTCAGCGTGCCGCTGGTGGCCGCCTCGGCGTGGATGCAGTCGTACTACCAGGAGCACGTGGACAACGAGCTCCTGGGCCGGGTCTTCGGCCTCACCGAGACGGTCTCCAGCGTCGGCATCCTCCTGGGCGTCGGCGCCGCGTCCCTCCTCGGCGGCCACGTGGGCGTCGTGCCGCTGCTGCTCGCGGCCGCCGGCCTGCTCGTCGTCACCGGCGCCGCCGCGGTGGTCGCGCTGTGGACGGCGAGGACCGGGCAGACGGACGTCGCCGCCCCCGCCAGCGAGATGGCGGTGGCGGCCGAATAGCAAAGGGGGAGCTCGATGACGATGATCGGGAGGACAGCCATTTCCACGCGCGCCCGCGAGGTGCGGGACGCGATCCGGGACACGACCTCGACGTTCACCATCCCGGGGGTCCAGGTCGCCTGGTCGTGCGACGGCGTGGTGGACCACCTCGAGCACGGCACGATCGGCGCCGGCCGGCCCGCGCCGGTGACGGCCGACACGCGGTTCCCGCTGGCGTCCGTCACCAAGGTGTTCACCGCGACGCTGGCGATGCAGCTGGTGGGCGACGGCACGCTGGACCTGGACGCGCCGATCGGCGACACGCTCCCGCCGGGCCGGTGCCGCGAGGTGCTCGGCGACGTGACGCTGCGGCACCTGCTCACGCACACCAGCGGCCTGGAGGACGACCCCGCCGAGACCGAGGGCCGGCGCGGGTCGCCGGGCCAGTACCTCCGCCTGTGCACGCGGGAGCGGCTGTTCGCGCCCGGCGAGCACTTCTCGTACGCGAACGCCGGGTACGTCGCGGTCGGCCACCTGATCGAGGCCGCGTCCGGCGAGCCGTGGGCCGACGCCGTCCAGGCGTACCTGCTCGACCCGATCGAGGTGCGGGGCGGGTTCTTCCTGTCCGAGCCGATGCCGCCGGGGCTGATGGCGGACGGCCACGTGCGCCGGCCCGACGGCGAGATCGCCGGCCTGCCGCCGTCCCCCGGCGAGGGCCGGGCGTGGGCGCCGTGCTGCGGCCTCGCGCTGAACGCGCAGGGCCTCCTGGCGCTGGTTCGGCTGCACCTGGCGGACGGCCGGACGCCGCTCGGGTTCCCGCTGCTGGACCCGGCGCTGGCGCGCGAGATGCGGGCGCCGGCCGTGCTCGTGCCGGACCCGACGTTCGCGGACGCGTGGGGCCTCGGCTGGGCCGTGCTCCGGAGCGGCTCGAGCCCGGTCCCGGACGGTCGCTGGTTCGGCCACGACGGCGACGACGCCGGCTGGACGGCGCGCGTGCGGGCCAGCGCGGACGGCGAGTTCGCGATCGCGATGCTGGCCAGCTGCGTCCCGGTGGACGAGGAGTGGGGGCGCCTGGTGGGCGCCCTCCAGGAGCTCGGCGTGGACGTCGGCCAGCCGTCGCCGCCGGCGCTGCCGGCGCGGAACGTGCCGATCGACCCGGCCGTCACCGGCAGCTACGAGAACGGCGGCGGGCGGCTGTGGGTCGTCCCGAACGAGGGCGGGTACGCGCTCACGGACGGGCGGGAGCGGGTGCCGCTGCGGGCGGCGGGACCGGACCGCTGCGTGGGCGTGCCGGGGGAGCCGGGCGACGTCCCGTTCCTGGTCGGGTTCCTGCGCGACGACGACGGCGGGGTCGGCCACCTGTTCCAGCGGGGACGGGTCTCACGGAGGGTTGCGGCGTGACGGTGATCCGGCTGATCGAGGAGCAGGTGGCGCGGACGCCTTCCGCGGAGGCGGTGGTGTGTGGTGCCGAGCGGCTGACGTACGGGGAGCTGAACCGTCGCGCCAACCGGCTGGCCCACCAGCTGCGCGACCTGGGGGCCGGGCCCGAGGCGCGGGTGGCGGTGCGGTTGGGGCGGACGCCGGAGCTGGCGGTGGCGCTGCTGGGGGTGCTGAAGGCGGGAGCGGCGTACGTGCCGCTGGACCCCGAGTACCCGGCCGAGCGGCTGGCCTACATGCTGGCCGACTCGGGAGCCGGGATCGAGCTGACCGACGGCTGGCTGGCCGAGCGGGCGGATGCCATCGCGTCCTGCCCGGACAGCGACCCCGAGCCCTGGGGGAGCGAGTCGAGCCTGGCCTACGTGATCTACACCTCGGGCTCGACCGGCCGTCCCAAGGGCGTGATGGTGGAGCGCCGGGCGCTGGGCGAGGTGGTGCGTGGTGCGGTGGAGCAGTACGGGCTGACGGCCACGGACCGTGTGCTGCAGTTCGCGCCGGCGAGCTTCGACCCGTCTCTGGAGCAGCTGCTGCCGGGGCTGACGTGCGGTGCCACGGTGGTGCTGCGGGCGGGCGAGCCGTGGGTTGGGGGCGAGCTGCTGGAGGGGATCCGGTCGAGCGGGGTGACGGTGGCGAACGTGACGCCGGCGTACTGGCACGGGTTGGTGGAGGAGCTGGAGCGTCGGGGTGAGTCGGGGTTGGGTCGGCTGCGGCTGCTGATCCTGGGTGGGGACGTGGTGGGTCCTGGGGACCTTGGGCAGTGGACGCGGCGGGTGTCGGGTGTGCGGCTGCTGAACGCGTACGGGCCGACGGAGGCGGGTGTGACGGCGACGCTGTACGAGGTGGCCGGGGAGTGGGACGGGCAGTCGCGGGTGCCGATCGGTCGAGGGGTGGTGGGGACGAGCGTGCACGTGGTGGACGGTGAGCTGCGTGCGGTGGGGGTGGGAGTGCCGGGCGAGCTCTGCATCGGTGGGGCGCGGGTGGCGCGCGGCTACCTGGAGCGTCCTGGTCTGAGCGGAGAGCGGTTCGTGCCGGACCCGTTCGGGGGCGGTGGGAGCCGGATGTACCGGACGGGGGACGTGGTGCGGTGGCGGTCGGATGGAGAGCTGGAGTACCTGGGCCGTCAGGACGAGCAGGTGAAGGTGCGCGGAGCGCGTGTGGAGCTGGGCGAGGTGGAGGCGGCGCTGCGTGGGCTGGCGGGTGTGTCGGGGGCGGCGGTGGCGGTGCGCGAGGGCCGGCTGGTGGGGTACGTGGTGCCTGGGGCGGGCCTGGAGGTGGGGCGGCTGCGCGAGGAGCTGTCGCGTGAGCTGCCGGGGTACATGGTGCCGTCGGCGTGGGTGGAGGTGGGAGAGCTGCCGCTGACGCCGAGCGGGAAGGTGGACCGCCGTCGTCTGCCGGACCCGGTGCTGGAGCCGGCGGCCGGGTACGAGGCGCCGCGCGACGAGGTGGAGGTGGCGCTGGCCGAGGTGTGGTCGGAGGTGCTGCGGGTCGAGCGGGTGGGCGTCCACGACGACTTCTTCGCGCTCGGCGGGGACTCGATCGCGAACATGCGGGTGGTGTCCCGCGTGCGCCAGGCGCTCGGGGCGGAGCTGCCGGTGCGGGCGGTGTTCGGCTCGCCGACGATCGCCGGGCTGGCGAACCAGGTGCGAGCGGCCGGCTCCGCCGGCGGGCCGGCGCTGGAGCCGAGGCCGGCGGATGCGGAGCCGGTGCTGTCGTACGCGCAGCAGCGGCTGTGGTTCCTGGACCAGTTCGAGCCGGGCAGCGCGGAGTACAACGTGCCCCTGGGCCTGCGCCTGAAGGGCGCCCTGGACGAGGCCGCCCTGCGCCGCGCCCTCGATCGCGTGGTGGCGCGGCACCGGGTGCTGCGGACCGCGTTCGCGTCCGAGCGCGGGGAGCCGCGGCTGGACGTGCGCGAGCGGGTCGAGGTGCCGTGGGAGGTGGTGGACCTGCGCGGCCTGCCGGCGCCCGAGCGCGAGGCCGAGGCCAGCCGGCTGGCGGAGGCCGAGGCGGCCGCCCCGTTCGGGCTGGACCAGGCGCCGCTGCTCCGTGTCCTGCTCGTGCGGCTGGCCGATGCGGACAGTGTGCTGATCGTGAACCAGCACCACATCGTCACCGATGGGTGGTCGCAGGGCGTGCTGGTCGCTGAGCTGGGCGAGCTGTACGCGGCCGAGGTGGAGGGGCGGGCGCCGAGCCTGCCCGAGCTGCGGATCCAGTACGAGGACTACGCGCACTGGCAGCGGCGGTGGCTGA
>Ga0070717_10004532_pt1 | contig 10042 bp, 12 predicted proteins | sample LARL113metaG_FD_71366 | JGI IMG/M metagenome (GOLD analysis project Ga0070717, IMG submission 71366) | Corn, switchgrass and miscanthus rhizosphere microbial communities from Kellogg Biological Station, Michigan, USA - LAR L11-3 metaG | ecosystem: Host-associated > Plants > Roots > Rhizosphere ... | reverse complement strand
GCTCATCATGGCCTGCCTCCTGGTCTTCCTGGCCGGGTTCCGTCGCCTGATCCGGCAGGCGCGGCCGGATTATGAGTGGGTTTCGACTTTGGTCTTCGGAGCTGGCCTGGTGGTGCTCACCCTGGAACTGGTTGGCGATGCGCTCCAGGGGGGCGCAGCCCTGGACACGTCAGTCCAGGCCAATCCCACGGTGGTCAGAGGCCTCATGGAGGGCAGTTTCGTCTTCTACGGTGCGATTGGGCTCATCATGTCGGCGCTGTTGTTGGCCTCGGCAGGCTACGCTACGCTGGCCACTGGAGTCCTGCCCAGGTGGGCCGGCTGGGCGGCCTACGCCGCCGCAGTTGTCAACCTGGTGGCAGCTCCCTCAATCTTTGGGGGGACCGACTACACCGGTTTCTACACCGCAAGCGGATACGTGACGTTCATCGCTCAGGGAGCGATGCTGATCTGGTTCTTGATCGCCAGTGTCTCGCTGCTCGTTGTGAAGCGTGAGGCCGTCGCACGAACGCCGGCCTATGCAGGTTGAGCAAGATCGGTCAGACATGAGCCATTTCACGCTCATACATTCAGCCGCATTGCAGGAGGAAAGACATCAACACGTTGCAAGTAAGAAGATCAGCGCCAGAGGCTGAGGCTGCTCCAGACCCATCGTGGAGAGGTCTCTACCGGGCCGGGGGCGTTTCAGCCCTGCTGTTTGTTGTGCTTGTTCTCGCAGCCATTGTGCTTATCGTCATTGCGCCGCCCCCTTGAACGCAGACGGGGCGACCACGCTCCAATATGTCGCTTCGCATAAGGTCCTTTACATGATCGAACAGATACTGTGGTTAACACCCAGCGTCTTTGCCGCGGTCGTCTTTCTGGCGCTCTTCCAGGCACTCAAGCACCTGAACAAGAGCTACGCTGCGCTCGGCGCCCTTGCCGGGTTCGTCTCCTGGGTTCTGGGACTGGCCATACCGACTACCGGTGGAGGAGCGCCCGTCCTGGTGTACCTGAGCGACCAGTATATGACAGCCGCCACCGCCGCGCAACACACGGCCTTCGCGACTGCCGCCGAGGTGTTTATCGCAGGCAATAACATCACCTATGCTTCTGGCATCCTGGCCCCGCTCGGCATCCTGATCATCTCACTCGTCATGCTGAAGGGCGTTTTCCCGAAAGGCCTTGCGTATCTGGGCATTGTGACCGGCGCGCTGGGCATCGTGAGCGAGGCTCTTCGGCCCCTTATCGGCCCCGGCTACTTCGTCTATGGTCTGCTCCTGCCGGCCTGGTTTCTCGTGGTTGGCTGGAAACTCTACCGGCTGGCTAGAGGTTGAGGAACGGCTTCTAAAAAACTGAGAACCTGGCGCTTGCAGTGCCTTGATAGGCGCGGTCGCCGGGAACAGGGGACTGAGGGTCTCCCGAGTTCATGTGTTTTTGAGAGAAACGAAAGGAAATAAGGAGGTAACCATCATGAGCTGGTTAATTGCTCTTTTCGCCCGCGTGGCGCTGCTCGTCGTCTGGCTAACGACACCATTAGTAAACCATGCATTTCACGGGAACTGGATTCTGCCCTTGCTGGGGATTCTCTTCCTGCCGATTACCGCCCTGACCTACGTTCTGGTCTACTACATCGCCGGAAGTGTGACCGGTTGGGGCTGGCTCTGGGTCGCCCTGGCAATCCTGCTCGACCTGGCAGCCAATAGTGCTCCTGCCAGGAGCGCCACACGAGCAAGAAGAGCAGGAGGGAGCAGCCCTTCCCAATCTGGAAGCATCTAGTTTCGTCACAGGAGAGCGAATCGCACAGCGTCTGAGGAAATGTCTTCCGCGGAGCAACGCGATGCGCACAAAAAAGGAGGCAGCTGATGACTGATTTCGAAGGTGCTCAGCTTCACGGGAGCGTTCGGGGTGGCCGCGGGCGTCTTGCTTCTGGTAGCAACCCCGCTCTACCTGGTAATGGGAGCGCCGCCTTCGCTCGGAAACGAGACCCAGTTCGCCGCGTATGTGACCAGGAGCAACACGATTGCCATCGTGACCAAGCTCGTGGGCTTCATCGTGTTCGCCGCCGGCTTGCGCCATTTGATCCGGCGGGTGCGCCCGGACTACGAGTGGCTGGCGGCGCTGGTCTTCGGCGGTGCCCTGGTCCAGGTAGCCAGCGTCCTGATGTTCGACGCGCTGGCAGGCGGGGCCGCCCTGGACACGTTCACCGGCCCCGACCCCGGCGTGGTTCGAGCGCTGACCAAGGCCTCCCTCGCCAGCCAGGTCCTCGAATTCATCCTGACGGCGGTGAGTTACGCCATCCTGGCCACGCGAGCGTTACCCCGGTGGACTGGCTGGCTGGGTTTCGGCATCGCGGTTCTCAACCTGCTCGCGGTTCCCGCGATCTTCGGGGGGAGCGACTTCATGGAAGCCGTGGTCGCCGGGGTAACCTCCTCCGCTGGCTGGTACGCCTACATAAACGACATCAGGGGATTCGCGATCATTTGCTGGCTCCTCATCGCCGGCATCTCGATGATGCGCGTGAAGCCGAAGGTTGCTGCACCGATGGTGCGCGAACGGGAGTTGCAGGAGGCCGGATGATGCAACACACAGGGAGCAAGAAGATGCAGCACAAACTGGTACGTATCGCCATCGGCGTGCCAGAGGTATTTAAGGCGCTCTCGGCCATCGGGGGCGGCATTGCCCTGCCGGCCGGTACCTGCAAAGATGGCGTCCTGATAGAAGCGGGAGGGAAAGCCCGATTCCCACTGGAATGGCTCCAAAACACGCCGTTTAGCGATTACACTGTTCCCGCGCTTAGGTGTCGGAGGGAGTTCGCTCACCGCCGCCGTGCTGGTCTGGACATCCCGCGACGAGGGCATCCTCGCGTCTGCGTCTGCTGGACTCGTCATGGCCGGGTTTATTGTCGGAGAGGCAGTGATGCTCAAGCACGGAATCTCCTGGATCGAAGGTCTGTACCTTGGGCTTGGCCTGACGATATCCGGGCTGGCTACCTTCCTCTGGATGGCTGGGCATCGCCGCCATCGCTTGCTAATCACACACATCTGAGAAGACAGAAAGGACACTCTCATGTCTAAAACATTTCACGCCAATATCGCTACTCACACGAGAGATGCAGTGTTCATGACGCTTCTGCGTGCTGGTGTCAACATGGGGCCCACGTCCTTGCTGACGGTACGGGGGCGCAAGAGTGGTCAGCCTCATACGGTCCCGGTGATCCCGATTGAGCAGGACGGGCACCGTTTCCTCGTGGCTTCTTTCGGCGTGTCGCAGTGGGTACACAACCTCCGTGCCGCAGGAATGGCAACGCTCACCCATCGTCGCCATGCTGAGGAGATCACCGCGATCGAACTGCCCGCACGGGAGGCGGCTCCTGTTCTCAAACAGTATCTCTCACAGGTTGCTACAGCTCAACCCTACTTTGATGCCGCGAAAGACTCGCCTGTCGAGGCTTTTGAGCGCGAGGTGCCGCGTCATCCGGTCTTCCAAATTACGACAATGGAGGGCCTGCAGAAGTAATGTAGTCGGCATTGCTTTTCATCAAGCCGGGGAGGAACTGCGTTGCTTTCCCGGCTGCTTGTTGCTCCCGCGTAGCTCCCTCGTATAGACGCTTGAGCATCTGACCCGACCAGAGAGACGAAAGGTATAATGATTAAGGTGGATATGTATATATCAGGATTCAGGAGAAAAGCTAGCATGACACAAACAGCAAGCATGACCTCGTTTCAGTCCGGTCGTCGCCAGCTCGAGGGATATATCGCAGGTCCAGAGGGAAACGGGCCTTTTCCCGGCATTATCCTCATCCACGAGCTCTTTGGCCTCAATGAGAACATGAAAGATATTGCTCGTCGTTTTGCCGCGCAAGGATACGTGGCGCTCGCCGTCGACCTGTTTTCTGGTCGCCCTCGCGCCATTTGTATCTTTCGCGTGATGGTCGGCCTGTTACTCAACCCGCTTCACAACCGCGGCATCCATGATCTGAAAGCGGCGCTGACCTTCCTGTCGGAGCAGCCCGGTGTTGATGCCGCGCGATTGGGGGCAGTTGGTTACTGCTTTGGGGGAAGCTTCGTGGTTGCCTGGGCCTGCACCGATGACCGGTTACAGGTGATTGCTCCCTACTATGCCATGAATCCCCGGCCTTTGAAGGCGGTGGCCCGCCTCTGTCCGGTCGTGGGATCATACCCTGATAAGGATATTACGACCCCGGTAGCGCAAAAGCTGGATGTGGAGCTGGATCGTTATCAGGTGCCGCACGATATTAAAATCTATCCCGGTACAAAGCACGGGTTTTTCAATGACACCTCGAAAATTTATGATGAATCGGCGGCACAGGATTCATGGGGGCGTGTTCTGACGTTTTTTGAGCAGCGTCTTGTGGCAAAGGCCGAGCGATAGCATTCACCCTTCCCCGGACCTACCTCGATCATCTGTGATGGCACTGTGAACATGAAGTCGCCTTTGGTGAGTTCATCGTGATGTCCAGGTAGTATCCTTCATACTGGAAAGGTTTGCACTGTGTCACAAAAAAAGGGAAGGAGAAAGACTTTATGTTTAATTATGCAGGAAAGACCGCCTTGATCACGGGTGCTTCGTCGGGAATTGGGGAGGCCTTTGCACACATCCTGGCTGCGCGCGACATGAACCTGGTGCTAGTGGCGCGCTCAGAAGAAAAACTGCACGCGATAGCGCAAGCACTCTCGCAACAGTACGGCATTCGTGCCGAAGTCATCCCTGCCGATCTGTGCCGCGAAGGCGCTGCGCAGGAGATCTACCAGCAAACGCAAGCACTGGACATCCCGGTTGATCTGCTGGTGAATAATGCGGGTTTCGGCACCTATGGAGACTTTGAGACGCTCGCCTCTGAACGGGAACACGAGGAGATCACGCTCAACGTCACGACCCTGGTGGATCTCACGCATGCCTGTGTGCCAGCGATGGTAGAGAAAAAAGATGGGGGCGTCATCAATATAGCCTCGATCGCCGCCTTTCAGCCCCTGCCCTACCATGCCGTCTATGGGGCGAGCAAGGCGTTTGTGCTCTCGTTCAGCCTGGCGCTGTGGGCGGAGTATCGCACGCGTGGCGTCCACGTGGTCGCCCTGTGTCCGGGTCCGACCGCGACCAATTTTTTCACGGTCCTTGAAGCTCCCGAGATGCCGGTGATGGGCAGGATGCACACGCCGGAGGCAGTGGTCATGGCAGGCTTGCGCGCTCTGGAGCAGGGGCGGCCGTATGCCGTCGAGGGTCGCAGAAATGCCTTTGGAGCACAGCTGACGCACATGACGCCACTTGCGCTGACGACGCGTGTGTTTGCCACGGTGATGCATCCGCGCAAGCAGGAGGCAGCGCCCGGAGGGGAGAGATCGGCGACTCCACTGGCGAGTCGGAGCAGGCCATAGTTCCAGGGGTATCAAGGAAGAGCCATGCTGCTTTGCGACAATGAAGAAAAGAAGGAAGCACTACACAGAAAGGAGCTTGTGCTATGTCAACCGAAGACAACAAGACGCTGATGCACCGTTTCTTCGAGGAAGTGTACACCAAGAAGAATCTGGCTGCCATCGATGAATTGATCGCCCCCACTCACATTGATCATGCTGCTGCTGCTGCCAGTCTACCAGGCGGTCCCGAGGGATCCAGACAAGCCATCGGCATGATGCTGACAGGTTTTCCTGATCTGCACGTCACGGTTGAGGACATGATCGCGGAAGGGGACAAGGTGGTCGTCCGCCTGACGATGCGTGGCACCCAGCAAGGAGCGTTTGGGAGCATCCCCCCAACTGGCAAGCAGGTGGCGGTCTCGACCATCGATATTGTCCGCATCGAGGGCGGCAAGATCGCGGAAGAGTGGGGCATTGATGACATGCTCGGCATGCTCCAACAACTGGGCGTTGTCCCTTCATTGGGCTAGGGCAAGGACCTCTCTGTCGTTCTTTCCCGTCTTCGAGGCGAGGAACTCGGTGCAGAATCTGAAGAGACATTTTCTCAACTACTGCTCTCAGAGAAGCTTGCTTGTTAAAGGCCCCACAAACGTTGTAAATTTCGTTGGCGGGCCTAATAGGCCCATATGAGTCGATGTCAGGTTTCAGCACACTCGGCACACTGGTCGCTTGCTGCGACTCGATAGGTGGTAAGCATGATGGTCACTTGTACGACTGGTTTGCCTGGCATGAGGTGGAATGCATTGGCTTCCCTGCCAGCGCTCCCCATCCTCAAAGACGGGTTGCCAGAATGGAATCGGTGCAGATCAGAGATTGTAGTCCGACCAGGCCTCGCAGGTGGCAGAGGTAGCTTATCAGAGTCGGAGATCAGACTTATCTGATAGCCATAGTTGGAGAACGATCCATCCTCGAAGAGGGCAGCTGATTCGTCGCAATACCCAGGAGGCCAAGGGGGCAGAGTAGCAGCGCGACCGTGACCCATTCAAGCACCGTGATCGTGTGAAAGATACCAGAGAGCATATCTACTAGAGCGGCGAAGGCAAACACGATGAGGAGCCAGCGCGGGCAGGCAGCATGATACCTCAAGGCGGCCACGGAAAAAGCGAACGCTGTCCCCAGCAGGATATACAGGCAGATGGAGAAGAAACCATGGAGCGCCGGGGAACTGATTGGGTAAAGGCCGCTCATGAGCATGGCACAGGCTCCGAGGATCCCAAAGCCCTGTGTGAGGTACAGCATGAGACGCTGCGTCCGGTTGTTTTCCATCTTCCAAAGGGATAACCCCAGGAAGAACAGCGGCAGCACGACTGCGGTGGCGATGATGCCGATGTTATAGAAGAGCGCCCCGGAAGGATTCAGGTCAGGACTGCCCAGGTCACTGAGCCAGTTCTTCAGTGGGGAGTAGGGCAAAGGGTAGCGTGCGAAGGACAGCAGGGCAAACGCCAGGTAGCACACGATGGCGAACAGGCTGCTGACGAAACTGAGCGAGAGATGTCTTTTCATAGATTACTCCTCTGGACTGCTGAGATTTCATTGTTGCATCAAGAGTGTAACCTGCTGATGTCACAGCAAGGTCTCTGTATTCAGTCGGCACATCACGCCTTGCTCACAGCTCTGGTGGTCAGCCCATGCGGAGGGTTACTCAAAAAGAGGTTCTCCCACCCCCGCCATGCAAGTGCTGTCGGGGGCCCTGTCCGGGTTTACCACAAAGGAATGGAACAGGTTCGTGGCACAGGAGTTGCGGCCCACCACGCCATGTCCGATGCCGGGAAACAGGAAGAAGTAACTCTTCGAGAGCGTCTGCGCGGCCAGTTTGCCGTAAGCTGGGGGAGTCGTCGGATCGTACTCACCGGCCAGGATCAGCGTGGGAATAGCGCTGGTGACGGGCTGCCACTGCGCCGCAGGCACCGGCTGCACGTGCCAGAGCTGGCAACTGGCGTAATCTGACTGTAGTGACGTGAGAAAGTAATGCTGTGTCTCAGGCTCCACCATCTGCACCGCGGCCGGTATGGTCTGCGGGGTAAGAGTCGACTCGCTGCACGCGACCGAGTAGAACATACCCACGCTGTCCGAGCCAAGCGCGGCGTTGGCCGCCTCGGTGATCGCCGCCACTTGCGAGTAGTCGTGGTGGGCAAGCTGGTAGATCGCCCTGGGCAGTATGGGAATGAGGGCGGTATCGTAGAGGGCGTTGCGCAACCCGTTAATTACATCGTCGCCCGTGATGACTCCACGTGCTGTCTTGCCGGTCTGCGGGTCGATCACTTGCACGGTCGCCGGATGCTGGTTCAGGTCGCTGACCAGGCGCGCGAAGACCGCCTGCAGGTGCGGATAGTGCTGGTTGCAGTACGGGTTGGCAGCACAGCCCTGGAAGAGCGTATCAAACGCCCGCTGAGTGGCAGCCGGAAATCCTGCGTCGATGTTGACCTGTGGAGGGGAGGTCGAGTCGAGCACGGCGCTGCGAATATCCGCGGGAAAGAGGCGCATCACGGTGAGGGCCAGGCGGGTGCCGTAGGAGATACCCCACAGAGTAACCTGCGAGTAGCCCAGGGCGCGCACCAGGTCATGCACATCCCCGGCGTTCTGGATCGTATTGTAATCGTTCAGGTTGATGCCCTGCCGCACCAGGCGGTGCATTGCCTCACCAAAAATCTTCCCTGGCGGTTTCTCAACTTATGAACTATTGCCTCTTCACCCCTTTGCCACATCAGCCATAACACCTCCTGGTACCAAAAACGCGAAGTATCTTGTTTCTACTCGGGAAAAGCCACAAATGGCGCGTCTTGGTAAGAAGAGGAAGATTCCTGGTGAGGCAAGCGGTTATTGGCTGCCTCATTGGGATGTCACTAACAACTCTGCCATTACGGAGGGTCCATTGAAATCGCCCTTAAGTTATCCAGCCCGGCGCGAGTTGGTTGAACGCATGTCTCCTGCGTATCGAGAAGCGTCTCGTGCACAGAAAATGCTCCTGCTCGATACGTTTGTGGCTCTGACCGGCTATGTCCGCAAATATGCCATGTGGCTTCTCAATCATCCGGTCGAATCAAGGCCGAGCATCCAGCATACGCGTCCCGTTCACTACGGACCAGAGGTCCAGGACGCCCTCTATCAGGCATGGCGCGCCGCTAATCAGATCTGTGCCAAACGGCTCATCCCTTTCCTACCTACCCTTGTTCAAGCCCTGGAGCGTCACGGGCATCTGCACCTTACGGAGAAGTGTCGAAGCCGACTGCTCTCGATGAGCGCAGCGACGGCAGATCGGCTCCTGCGCTCCCGGCGAAAACACCGTTCTGGCGGGATATCCACCACCCAAGCTGGAACACTGCTCAAACACCGGATTCCCATCCGCACCTTCCAAGAGTGGAATGAGACCCAGCCAGGTTTTCTCGAAGCGGATCTCGTTGCTCATTGTGGTCATGAGCTGAAGGAGGTTACCTGTATACCCTTACCCTCACGGATATTGCGACAGGATGGACCGAATGTCTCGCTCTCTTGTATCGCAGTCGGGAGACAGTTCTGAAAGCCATCCAACATGCACGCATGCTCTTTCCTTTTCCGATCCTGGGCCTGGATACGGATAACGGTGGAGAGTTTGTCAATGAGGAACTGGTGGCGTACTGTGCGCAAGAGCAGATAACATTCACCCGTGGAAGACCCTATCAGAAAAGGGACCAATGCTTTGTCGAGCAAAAAAATGGCGCGATTGTCCGCCAGGTGGTCGGCTATGATCGGTTCGTTGGAGAACACGCTTATCGGCAGCTCACCGAACTCTATCGGGCGTTACGCCTATATGTCAATTGCTACCAGCCCTCGATGAAACTGCAGTCGAAGCTGCAAGAGGGGAAAAAGGTTCGATGCGTCTACGATCCAGCCAAGACGCCACTCCAACGTTTACTCCCCTCAGGCGTCCTGCCCGTCCAGAAGCAACAGGAACTCATCGAAGTTGCCCAAGCGCTCGACCCTCTTCGTTTGTTTCAACAACTCGAGCAGTTGCAAAAAGCCGTATTTCGCTGTGCTGTCAATTATGCACCTTTTGTTCCAAACCCACCGCTCGCGCCTCTCAGCGTGTTTTCCGTCGACGATTGTACAGCGGGAGCGCAACAGGCTTCGGGGAGCTTCCCCAACCCGACAGCCGTGTTCCACACCCTGTACCAAGAACAGGAGAGGAGAAAACGTGTCCTGGGCTGGCGACGTACCCAGAAAGACCCATTTGAAGGTGAGTGGGAACAAATCCTGTTCTGGTTGGTTGCCAACCCTGAGCGCAGTAGCGGCGACATCTTCCGGGAACTGAAGCACCGCTCCCCCGGCCGCTATCAACCATTCCAAATCCGCACACTCCAGCGCGGCATGAGGAAAATACGAACCTATCTGCTGGAAACATTTGAGGAGCAGTGGCAAAAAGAAGTGATCCATGGACGATCGCCCCAGTCAGTTTCGTCAGCATCCAATCCCGCCAGGAATTCCTGACGTCAGTTGAGCAAGACGCTGGGGAAGATTTTTGGTGAGGCAATGCACAGCGATGGTCTTCCTGAACACGGATATCGGAGGCAAGCGTGTGCTGGACATGCTGGTGGGTGATCCATTGCCACGCATCTGCTGAAGGAAGCAGCAGATGAATCGAATGAGGCTAGCAT
>Ga0070717_10004531_pt1 | contig 10043 bp, 5 predicted proteins | sample LARL113metaG_FD_71366 | JGI IMG/M metagenome (GOLD analysis project Ga0070717, IMG submission 71366) | Corn, switchgrass and miscanthus rhizosphere microbial communities from Kellogg Biological Station, Michigan, USA - LAR L11-3 metaG | ecosystem: Host-associated > Plants > Roots > Rhizosphere ... | reverse complement strand
CAATCGCAATGACATCACAAGCCAGACAGCTTTTCGGAACCGACGGAATCCGTGGTGTGGCCGGAGAATTTCCGCTCACCGCTGAGAGCACGTTTTTGATCGGACGCGCGCTGGGCCACGACTTGGTAAAGACAAAGACGAAGACGAAAACAGCGCCGCGAGTGGTCATTGGCCAGGACACGCGCGAATCGAGCGGTTGGATTGCCGACCGCGTTGCCCTTGGCCTGGCTTCGTGCCAAGTTGAAGTCCGCAGCGCCGGCGTGATTACCACACCCGGAGTCGCCTATCTGGCGCGCTCGCAAAAATTCGATGCCGGCGTGGTCATCTCCGCTTCGCACAATCCTTGGACTGATAACGGAATCAAAGTCTTTTCCGGTGACGGATTTAAGCTTCCCGATTCGCGCGAATTGGCGATTGAGCAGGAAATATTTGCGATCCTGCAAGCGCCTGGAGCGCATCCAGAGCCATTATCAAAGCTCTCACCGACGCTTCCGGGCGAAGGTTCGCTTCGGACCGCCTACATCCAATGGCTGGCGAAAAATGTCTCGACTGATTTAAGCCGTCTGCGCGTGCTGGTGGACTGCGCGAACGGTGCTGCTGCCGCTGAAGCCCCGGAGTTGTATCGCGCCTGCCGAATTCAGGCGGAGTTTATTTGTTCTTCGCCAGATGGCAAAAATATCAATGAAAGTTGCGGCGCGCTTTACCCGACAGCTGTAGCGAAAAAAATCGCGGAGTCGAATGGCAAGTTCGACCTGGGGGTTACCTTTGACGGCGATGCCGACCGTGCGCTGTTCAGCGACGCCTCTGGACGGGTGGTGAATGGAGACGCTGTGCTGCTGCTGGCGGCCCGCGAAATGCATCGACGCGGGACTCTTCGTGGCAACATCGTGGTTGCGACTACCATGTCGAACATGGGCCTTGAGATCGCGCTGCGCAATGCCGGCATTCGCATGTTGCGCGCGAACGTTGGCGATAAGTATGTCCTAGAAGAAATGATGAAGACCAGCGCCACGCTGGGAGGAGAGCAGTCTGGTCACATCATCTTTCGCGATGGCGAAGCCACCACCGGCGATGGCCTGCTCACTGCATTGCGCGTGATGGATATTATGGCGAGCAGCGGGCGTTCTTTGGCGGATTTGATTTCAGACCTGAAAGTATTTCCGCAGCGCATTCAGAACATCCGCGTGCGCGAAAAGATCCCGTTCGACCAGGTCCCCGAAGTCAAGTGCGCAATTGAGGCCGCGCAGCGCGAGCTCAATGGCGATGGCCGCATCGTAGTTCGCTATTCCGGGACTGAGGCCCTTGCGCGAGTGATGGTCGAGGCCGAGTCAGAAGAGAAGATGAATGCACTCACGGACGGGATAGCGGCCGCGATTAAAGCTGCGCTTGGATCTTAAAGGCTCGGCGCTGCGTCGGTTCAACTTACCCAAAGATACTCTGCGCCTGACGCCTGGGGCCTTAAGCCGTTATAATCAAGAGATTCTGGTGGGAGTAGCTCAACTGGCAGAGCACCGGACTGTGGCTCCGACGGTTGCGGGTTCGATTCCCGTCTCCCACCCCAATTCAAAATCCATATTTCGCGATCACTGTCTTCTCTTTTTTCCCAATTAAAGCCAGCGCAGCATGTTCCGCAGGTAGATTCAGATTGATTCGCACGTCCGTGGCTTTGTCGTGTAGGTCAATGCTTGCATTCTCCGCATTGTCCGAAACAAAAACATAAAGAACGCAATCTTCCAACATAATTGGGTAAGCCATGACCCCAGGCGAGAGCGGAATTGCAAGCTCAAACTGCGGCTGGATTCCGACCCGGCCTGCTACGTAGGAATAAATGTCTGCCGATGCCTGGTCGCCTTGAGCTAGCTCCACCGGCTCCGCTGCCCAGAAAATCCGCCCCTTCCCGTGAACTATTTCCGTGAAGCTGGCGTCGCCAAAGCGTAGCGCATCCAGTGATCCTTGTGCCTGCAAATCAAATGACATCGGCGAAGTCCGCAGGCGCTGCAGATTCGGCGCAGGAGAGACGTCCTGCGGAAACACAGTAGCATTGTGATAAGTGAGCGGAATAGTGTACGCACCCGGCAGCAACTTGGCCGCGCGATCGATTTTCTGCCAGTGCTCATTGCGATCGACCGGGCCCGTAATCAATAAGTTTCCGCCACCATCCACGTATGTCAGCAACTGCTGCCAGGCATTTTCGCTGAGCGCCTGCGCCGAAGGCAGGACCGCCAGCTTTGGTGATCCCATTTTTTCTATCTGGTTCTCGTAGATCAGATATGGCACAAGGTGGTCGTAGTAGGCCAGAGCGCGAACGGATTTTCTCTGCGCTTCGATCTGCATCTCGCCAATTGCAGAATACTGCGCCGCTTGTGAAGCAATGACTGCCACCTGCGCCGGTTGCGGGTTGCCCAGGTGAGGACCCAAGGCTGCCGTGAACTTCGCAAAATTCCGCATGACCGTGGCTTCGGGCTTTTCCGTGCCATCTGCGCGCAGTGCGCCGATAGGGGTTTCATTGCCCTCGGTCATGTACGAATTAGTGTTCCACAACCATTCGATCGCGCCCGAACCCTGCACAAATGACATTGCAAGTTTGCGTTCGAACAGCGCAGCTTCGTTTTCGGGTGTGCGCCGAGAGGTTTCATCGAGATTGAGCTCGCGCTGCAAGCCAGTTTCCTGGATCAACATGGCTTTCCCTGGCTGCTTCGCCACCAGCGAGTCCCATAGAATGGAATCATTCTGCCACCAGGAATGGTTGGTGGTGAAATCAACGTAAGGTGCGAAGAAGGCTGGCGAGAGCCGGTCCTGAAAGCCGCCTTCATCCTGACCGACGGTTATCAGTTGCTGGGAGTCTGCATCGCGAATGCCGTCTCGCATGGAGCGAACCCATCCGGCAAAACTCTCCTGCGCGAACATTTCGTAGTCGTAAATCTTGAGCGAGTTGTGGCCGTCGTACATTCCGCGGGGTGCAAAGCCGATGTCTTCCGGCAACGCTATGGTTCCTTGAACTGACGTAATCGGCACATTCCAGGCTGCGGCCAAGGCTTCTCTGGTCGAATAATGTTTGTCCAGCCACTCGTTCCACTTCTGGGTTTCGATCCAGTCGCCATTTGGGCGCATCGTCCACAAATGCTTGGAGAAGCTAGGCTCGTTGATGAGGTCATATGCCAAAAACGGAACATCATGGAAGCGCGCAGCAACTGAAGCGATAAGGTTCTTTTGTTTGCGGACCGCTTCCGGATCGAGGTAAGGATTCACGCCGCCAAGCACCTCCGGCAGAAACGCAAAGAAATTGAATTGCACCGGCAAGCCATACTTGCGCGCGGTCATCAGGTAGGCTTCCAGCGTACGCAGCGTGCGCTCGTAGGGCTGGCCGTTCTCGTCGGCAAATTTGTCCCAACCCGTCCACCAACCGGTACGAATCATGTTCAATCCCGCGTCGTGAATCTGTCGCAGATCGCGGTCCCAGACATAGACGTTGGGGTGATCGAAGTAAAGGCGTTGGACTTCACTCGACATGTAGGTGGTGCCGATCACAGCCAGCGGCTTGCCATTTAGTTCGAAATAATCCTGATTCACGCTGAGTTTGGGTCCAGAGCGCAGGTAATCGAGGTCGCGAACCCAGAAGGCGGAATGACAAGTCGCGCGCGTTTTTCCGTCGACTGCAAGTCGCGCAGTCATGATATGAAAGCCCTTTTCGTTCGGCCCGGGATAAATCAATGGCTGTGATGCCGGAAGGGTTGTCAACGCAGTATGAAACACAAACCCTTGCCCCTCAACGCCAATTGCGATTTCAACTTCCGCGCGTTCTTTGTTCTTCGAATTCCATCTAACCTCCAGTGCAATCGGCTCTCCCGGTAAATAAAGCGGCATTACCGGCCTCACCGTAAATTCCTCTGCACCGCGGAGAGCTTGGTCGGCCAGTTTGCGAACTAGGTCGGAAGCCGCAGCACTGCTGTAGAAAATGGGCGACAGCTCGGCATTGAGAAAGATCCATCTGCCTCCATCAAATCCGTTTCGAAAATGATCAATCTGTATAACTGGCACGGACATCCGCCGCCCATGGTCTGTTCCCCAGGCGAGCGCATCGAGATTCGAATCGATCGATCCCGCTGAACCTCCACGCTGATAAAGATCGACAGCACTCAAATGAATAATCGGACTGAATCCCTGCTTCCATGCGAACTGCGGAAGTTCGAGCGGAATGTCGGGATTCGATTCAAACTTCAATCCATCCGACCCCGGCGTCTGCTGATACTGATCAATCATCAGCGGACGCGTGTAACGGACGCTATAATCGCGGAGCTTCCAACTTTGGCCATCGCGGTAAGCAAGCCGACTGAACGGTCGTCCCCCTAGAACCAGCAAATTCCCGCCACGCTGCAGAAAGGCCTGAATTGCGGGCCAGGCTTCCTCGGGAAACGCCGAGCCATACGGCAGCACGAGCAGCCGTGCAGAACTCAGCCGGTCTTTGAGCTGATCAGCCGAGGAGAACTGCCCTCCCGCTAACACTTGTTGCAGCAGAGAATCGGGCGCAGGCGCGGAATCCGCTGCTGGGAAGGCGGCCTCGCGAAAAATCACGACGCCAGGTTCCGCTGAAAATAGAGCGCTGCTGGAGAAGACTGACATCATGAGAAAGACCCGGCAAATATATTTGCGAATCATCGGTCGCCCTCAATTGTAAGGACAATATGCTCAATGAACATTGGGAGGATTCAAGATCACACCGGACTTGGGGATCAAGTGGACCCGGCGCGCAGATTCCGATTCCGCGAACATCTTCTGTGACGAGCGGAATTACTAGCGCGATCGCAGAGAATAAGGCGTTCAAACCCTATTTGGCGGAGCAATTTGAGACCATCGGAACGCGCACCGGCGCAGGGAATGTCCCGACTCGAGTCCACCAGCCCGACAGCGACTTTGGTAGATCCGCCATCCATGCCAACGAACAAACGTTTTGCCAATCCAAGCTTTCCAAATTTAAGGCCGCCGTAGAAAGGCCGCCTTTCCTAGGTCAGGTGGTGCGCACGCCATAGCGTTCGCTGTTCGGCTTCGAGCCGCTGACCGCGTAAAACAGAATGTAGAGATAGCAGAACGCCGCGAGAATGAGCGCATAGTGAATGCCCTGCCCCCAGCTGGTTTCGCCCTGAATCATCGACGGGTACCAGGAATGGTTGATCGCATCACCGATTCTTCCCACAACCCATGGAATTATCGCGCCGCCCACAATTGCCATATTGAGCAAGCCCGATCCGTCACCGGTGAGTGGTCCTAATTCCGCAATGCCGCTGGTGAAGATGGATGGGAACATGATGGAGTTAAACAATCCGATTGCCAGTACGGACCACATCGCGAAATGTCCGTTGCTGAGAACTGTAATAACGACCAGCAACGCAGCCATGGTGGCGCAGAACGCCAGCACGCGGGAGGTTTTGACTTTTTGCAGAACCGCGGAGCCGATGAAACGGCCGACCATTGCGCCTAACCAGTAAATGGAAATGTAACGTGCCGCAACCGCCAAGGCGGCACGGTACCGAATCGCGGGATCGGCAACCCCGGACGCAAAGTGTCCGATATTAGGCAACGCGAGGTAGTTCGCGATAGAGCTGCCGATGGCGACTTCCGCGCCGACATACACAAAGATTGCGATCGCACCGAGTGGGAGATTGGGATGCTTCCAGATTGAATCATTAATCTTTTCTCCGGTGTGGCGCTCCGCAGACTCGATTTTTGGCAGCCTGAAAACCGCGAACAGTATGGCCAGCAGGACAAGTACAATCGCGAAAAAGTACACATAGAGTTTGATCACTGCATCCTGCGAAGCTGCCTGCGCCGCTGCACTAACAGTTTCACCTAGGATCAGGCGGGCGCCGACGAACGGGAAAACTGCTGTCCCAAGAGAGTTAAATGCCTGCGTTAGGTTCAATCTGCTGGACGCTGTCTCTGGCCTGCCCAGCACCGCAACATACGGGTTGGCCGCCACCTGCAGCACGGTGATTCCGGCCGCAAGAACCATGAGCGCTGTCAAGAAGAAGGGGAAAGAAGGAATCTTCGCGGCCGGATAAACCAGCAGGCACGCCGCAACCATCGTGGATAACCCAACAATGATGGCACGCTTGTAGCCGATCCAATCAATGATTTTGGCGGCAGGTAAAGAAATAATGAAGTACGCCAGGAAAAATGCGGTCTGAATCAGCATGCTCTGCGCCAGGTTCAACGTGAACACATGCTGCGCAAACGGAATCAGCACGTCATTCAGCGACGTCAGCGATCCCCAGATAAAAAATAATGTTGTGAGTACGGCCAATGCAGGGCCGTAACTGGCCGCGATCGCCCCGGAAGTCTGAACCGAAGAGCTGCTTTTGGTGCTGATTGTGGCCATAGGTCGGACTTGGACCTCGCAGTTGAGTTGGGAATTCCTAACATTTCTATCACGAAAGCAGTTAAAACTCCGGGAGATTCTCGAGGATGTGTTGGCGTTTTTCATCTAGCTTCCGCGCAAGCAAACGTTTACTATGCATGCAAAAATTAGAGGGGAGCTATAGAGATGGACGCCATGAACCGCAGAGACTTTCTGCGTGGCACCGCAGCTGCTACCGCCGGTCTTGCTATGGCCTCGAAATACTCGCGTATGGCATTTGCCCAGTCTGCCGGTGCACGCATTGAGGTCCTGCTCGATGAGCCACTGGGAACTATTTCACCGAACATCTACGGCCACTTCACAGAAAACCTGGGCGGCGTAATTTACGACGGTATCTGGGTTGGCGAAGATTCCAAGGTACCCAACATTCGTGGTATTCGAAAAGAACTGGTAGATGAAATGCGCAAAACTCATCCGCCGATTGTGCGCTTTCCTGGAGGCTGTTTTGCGGACAGCTATGACTGGCGTGACGGCATTGGACCGGTAGAGAAGCGCCCACGACGTACTAACTTCTGGGCGGGAGGAGAACGTCCTGATGCGCCAGCTTCGCACCGCTATGATCCGAATCGCTTCGGCACCAACGAGTTTGTTCAATTCTGCCGCCTGCTCGGGGCGCAGCCTTATCTGGCCGCCAATCTACGGAGCCTGCCGGCCGAGGAATTTTATCGCTGGGTCGAATATTGCAACTCACCCGCGGGCAGCACCACATTGGCCGACGAGCGCGCCGCTGCCGGGTTCAAAGAACCTTTCAAGGTTCGCTACTGGGGCGTGGGCAACGAGGCCTGGGGATGCGGCGGCAATTTCACTCCCCAGGCCTATGCCACAGAATTCCGCAGGTATAGCACCTGGGTGCCCGGCTACAACCTCGAATTGGCCTTCATCGGATCCGGGCCGGACGGCGGAAACTGGGACTGGACGCGTGGCTTCTTCGAGGAGATGTCGCGCAAGGGCAAAGATCAATTGCGCAGCGTTTACGGCTGGGCGTTGCATCACTACGCGTGGAATCTAAGCCGCGGGAAAACGCAAGATTGGGAAAAGGGAAAAGGCGATGCGGTAAATTTCGGTCCCGAGGATTGGTACGAACTGTTGCGCGAAGGCGATCGCATGGAATCGCTGATAGCGGGACACTGGCAGATTATGGGCGAGTTCGACCCCGATCATCACGTGAAACTTGTGGTTGACGAGTGGGGGCCCTGGTATCGGCCGGGCAGCGAACTCACTCCCGGCGATCAACTCGAACAGCTACCAACCTTGCGGGACGCGGTGTTTAGCGGAATGACCCTCGACACATTCAACCGTCATCCGGAAAAGGTTGAAGTCGCCTGTTGCGCGCAATTGATTAATTGCCTTAACAGCCTTTATCTGGCGCACGAAGACAAGTTCTGCGTAACTCCGGTCGGACACGTATTCGCGATGTATGCAGCCCATCAGAACGGCCAGAGCCTGCGCTCTGAATTTTCCGCGCCGGCGGTCCATTACGACCGTGATGGCAAACCTGCTTCATTCTGGGGCTTGCGCGGGTCAGCGTCGTTGCGTGACAAGCAACTCGTTATCACAGCGGTCAACGCCAGCATAAAAGACGCTCTTGAAACGCAAGTTGTGGTGCGCGGTGCGCGCGTCAGTAGCGGAGACGCGACAGTGTTGACGGCGACGGATATTCATGCCCGCAACACCTTTGAGCAACGCCAGGCAGTAGCTCCGAAAACAGAGCACGTGGAAATCACAGGCGACGGTCTGATATTCCGGTTTCCGGCAGCGTCCGTGACTAAGCTCGCCCTGCAACTCACGTAGAAAGCCGCGGCGATATTCGGCGCTCCTCAGCAACTGAGGCCGTTCCCAGCTTACTGCTTTGAATCCTCACTTCCCTGCAGTTGCCCGGCAAGTTTCAGCTCGCGCTCGGCCTCTTCATTGTTGCCTAGGTCGCGGTATGCCTGACCCAGAAGATGGTGGGTGATGGAATTATTCGGATCCATGGCGGCCGCCCGACGCAGGGCACGGACCGCCAATTCTGGCTCGCCTTTTTTCTCCAGAACTTTGCCCATAAGCACATAGGGACCAGTCGAAGTAGGATCAAGCCAGATGGCCCGCTGCAAGAGCTTTTCGGCGTCATCGAATTTCTGAACGCGGGAATAGGCATCGGCAAGTTTGTAATAAGTTGCCGCATCACTCGGATTCAGCGACAGCTCTGCCTGAAAATCAGAGATTGCCTCAGGAATTTTCGATTCGAATAGATGAATTTCTCCGAGAAGAAAGTGCGCCCGTGGAAGTTTGGCATCGAGCGCTACCGCTTTCTGTGCGTACTCTAGCGCTATCGGCTCGAATTCCTGGCGAAATAACATGCGTGCAGTCAGCAGATAACTACCCGCCGAATCTGGCGCCAAGTCGAACATTTTTGCGAACGCCTGGCGGGCACGGGGATAATCTTTCGTCTGGATATAACACTGACCAAGGATGTACGAAGCATCCACATTGGCGCGCGGATACCAGGTCTGCACCTTCTCGAGGTAAGGAATCGCGGCAGTAGGATTTCCGCCCAGGTAATACGAGAGCCCCAGGAGTTGCGTAGCTTCGTTGTCCTGTGGTTCTTCCTGCAAAGCCTTTTTAAAGCTTTCGGTTGCCTGGGGGTAATCATTCTTCTTGAAGTACGCCATCCCCAACTCGTGGGCCACGCCTTTCATTCCCGGATTAGCTGAGGAGATCCCCTGCAGCTCCGCAATGGCTTCATCGTATTTGCCCTGCTGAAGAAGCTGTCGCGCATGCGCGAATTCGGAGTTTGGGGCATTCGGCGCAGCCTGCACACTGGGCGCCGTGATCTGCGGCCAAGCAGGAACAGCAACTACGAAAATAAAAACAAAGAGAAGAACCCTTTTCATGAAAACCTGAAACCCAAGGTCGGGCCATCCAAAAGACTGACTCAGCGGAGGTCGGCTTCCGCAACTCCGACATACTTGTCCGCGCCACCATAATAAAGGAGATAGTGATGCTTGTTCTTCACCATGCCTTCCACAAACACAACGTTCGGAACCTGGCCAGTCTTCTCCCAATCCCGTTCGGGCCAGAACACCGGCTCTTCGCTGCGCCACAACAACTTACCGGGATCCTGAAGTGAGAACACCGCGATCCCCGTTCGATAGATCAGATTATCGTCGGCGCCGTTGTAAATCAGGAGAATTCCGTCTTTCGTAATAATCGGCGGCGGACCCGGTTCGACCACGCGGGAATCAAATTTGCCTTCGCGCTTCGGGAGCACGGGTTGCATGGTCGCTTCTGTCCAGTGAATAAGGTCGTTTGAATATGCGAGTCCAGTCTGGTCAGTTTTGTCTCGACTGGTTCCGAGGAAATACATCCAGTACTTTCCGGAGATTTTTTGCGGCACCATAGCTCCGGATTTCGTCCATCTGACGTTCCAATTGCCTTTGTACGCTGGCAGAAGAATGCCCTTGCGCTCCCAATGAATCAGATCGGTCGATGTCGCGAGGCAAAGCTGGGCATCCTTCTTGTTATAACCGGTGTACGTCAAAAAATAGGTATCGCCAAATTTCGTCAGCCGCGGATCCTCAACGCCTCCATCTTTTTCGTAGTCGGTTTCGGGTGATAGCACTGGCTGCGAACGTCTGGTGAAATGAATCCC
>Ga0070717_10004530_pt1 | contig 10043 bp, 7 predicted proteins | sample LARL113metaG_FD_71366 | JGI IMG/M metagenome (GOLD analysis project Ga0070717, IMG submission 71366) | Corn, switchgrass and miscanthus rhizosphere microbial communities from Kellogg Biological Station, Michigan, USA - LAR L11-3 metaG | ecosystem: Host-associated > Plants > Roots > Rhizosphere ... | reverse complement strand
TACCTGAGATTTCCGTGGATTATTTCTTGACGATCTCGGCGTTCTCGAGCATCGCAATGCCACCGCGCTCCGCAAACTTGCCTTTCAAGGTGATGGTCTTGCCGCAATAGCTCGCAAGTTCATCGTTGATCGGCTTATGTTCGCCGACAACGAGGTAGGCCTTGCCATCACTGACAACGCCGACGGGGCCGCCCCCCTTGATGCACTTCGCGCCGCACGATTGGCCGTGTTTCTCGCCTATCGCGTTATGATCGACATAGCACATCATATCGACCACTTCGCCGGTGACTTCTTTGGAAGCGGCTGCATCCTTGCTTTGCTCATGCTCCTGGGCAACAGCCAGCGGAGATAACGCCAATGCCGCGATGAAAACCGCCGCGACAGCAACTTTCAAGACGGTCGGTTTATTTGGTGTTGAATTGAACATGCGGCAAATCTCTGCCGATCTCGGATGGAGTCAATCCACCGACTTCTTCTTGATCAAATCGGCGAACTGTTGGAAGAAATACGAAGCGTCATGCGGACCGGGCGCGGCTTCGGGATGATATTGCACGCTGAAGACGGGCAATTCCTTGTGGCGCATTCCTTCCACCGTGCCGTCGTTTAGGTTCACGTGAGTGACTTCAATTTCGTTAGGCAACGATTTGGGATCAACCGCGAACCCGTGATTTTGTGCGGTGATGGCGACTTTACCGCTGCGTAAATCTTTCACCGGCTGGTTCGCACCGCGATGACCAAATTTCAATTTGAACGTCGATCCTCCAAACGCAAAACCGAGAATCTGGTGACCAAGACAAATTCCGAAGATCGGTTTCTTGCCCATTAAATCCTGCACGGTTTTGTGCGCGTACGGTAGCGCGGCTGGATCGCCCGGACCGTTGGAGAGAAAAATCCCGTCCGGATTTAGGGCAAGCACGTCTTCCGCCGTTGTCGATGCGGGGACGACTGTCACCCCGAATCCCTTTTGTCGCAGCAATCGCAAAATGTTTCGTTTGATTCCGTAATCGTAAGCGGCGATCTGGAAACGGATCGGAGGCAGATTCGGTTTGTTTCCACCACCGTTTCCATTGGCGATTGTCCACGGTTTACTCAACTCATCAGTCGGGTCCCACCGATAAACTTCGGGTGTGGAAACCTCGCGTACGTAATCCATCCCAATAACACCTTCACCATCAATGGCACGCTGCACGGCCTCCTGGATCGACATCTCTTCGGTTGTTAGGCAAGCCTTCATCGCTCCTCGCGTGCGCAGATGCCGTGTGAGCGCGCGCGTGTCGATCCCCTGCACGCCGGAGATGTCCCACGTACTTAGATATTCATCGAGCGACATTTCTGCGCGCCAATTGCTTGGAACTTCGCTCAGTTCTTCGATGACAAATCCGCGTACGTGCGGGGACCGGCTTTCCTGATCGAGCGAATTAATTCCGTAATTGCCGATCAAGGGGTAAGTCATGGCCACGATCTGGCCACGGTAAGAAGGATCGGTCAGCACCTCCTGGTAACCGGTCATGGCGGTGTTGAAACAAATCTCACCAACGCGCGTGCCCGTCGCGCCAAATGATTTCCCCTCGAAGTATCTTCCATCTTCAAGGGCAAGAACAGCGCGCATTCAATTTAAAAACGTCCAACGTTCAACGCTCAACGCTCAACGCTCAACTAAAATCCATTCTGAATTGAAGCATTGGGCGTTGGACGTTCAGCGCTCGCCACGGCGGAGCCCGGCCAAGGCGGAGGCGGATTGGGCGTTTTCCGTTGCAAAAAAAGAAAAAGGCCTGGATCGACAATCGACCCAAGCCTTCGCAGAATTTTTACCCCGCCGGTGCCGTTTAGGTGAATCTCCCGTTCCCTTTCGGTAAACGGCGGATGACCGTCGCCGGAGCGTCTGACTTCCAATCAAGGCCTGTCATCTTCTCCAAAGTGCGACCTAGCCTCCTTCTGTCAATCAAGTATCGGTTCGGGGACCACACCTGGAATCTCGAACATCGCAGGGTAAATTTTTCGCCCCGAAAACATTCGGGGTTCAAAAGCCGTCGGTCGAGAGTTGAACGGAAAACACTGGTTTCCTGCCCAACCCTCAACGGACGGCTCTTCTTTTCAAAGAACTACTCGCGCAATTCCGCGCCGAGTTCGCGCTGCAACCGCTCGCGAATTTTCGCATGCGCCGCAGTCACTTCCTCGTTTGTTAGTGTGCGACTTCGGTCGCGGTATGTCAATCTATATGCGAGCGACTTGCGTGCCCCACCGAGATCAACTGTGAACAAGTCGAACAACTCCACACTCTCGAGCAACGGCTCCTTCACCGATTGAATCTCATCAACAATCTGCGCGTGAGTTAATTTCTCCGGCACAATCATCGCAATATCACGGGTGACCGCCGGAAATCTCTCTATCTCGTGAAACATTTTTGTCCTCCCCGCGGCTCCTGTGATCGGCTCGACATTTAGCTCCGCAAAAAAAACCGCGGCTGGCGCGTCGACTGCTGATGTTCGTTTCGCCGAGAGTTGTCCGGCAACACCGATTCCTTGATCGCCCGAAAAAACTTCAGCCGCCAGTGCAAGATCGACATCTGTCCCCCGGCGGAATGACAAATCCGGGATTGCGAGCGATTCGATTGCGCCTTTCAAATCCACGAAATCGAGTTTGCGTTTTTCGTCTGCTCGCCAGTACGGTGCGCTCGAGACATTTCCCCACAGCAAGAGTCCAAGGTGGCGTTCTTCCTTGCCGTCCGGTGGAACAAACACGCGGCCCAATTCGAACAAGGCTAAACGTTCCGCCCTGGCGCGCACATTGCGATCGAGAACGGCGAGAAGTCCCGGGAGTAAGTTCGGTCGCAACGCGACATGATCTTCGCTGAGCGGATTGCGCAGCTCGATCGCATTTTCGGTGATCGCAGTACGCGGAATTAATTTTGAGGTGCGCGCTTCCGAAAGGCCGCGCGCAACGAGTCGCTCGCGCAACGACGATTCGAGATCATGCGATCGATCTGCAACGCTCGTCGGAGTGAATCGGCTGCGGTCTGTTCCCGCGATTTTGTCCACGCCATATGCGCGCACGACTTCCTCGATAAGATCGACATCGCGCTGCAAATCGCGCCGGTAACTTGGAATCTTCCATGTCGATCTTCCATTCCTACTCTTGCTCGTGCTCGTGCTCTTGCTCAGCCCAAACCGCACAAGAATTTCATCGACAGTTTTGGGTTTGATCGTGAGTCCGAGAACTTGATCGCATTTCGCGTAGCTCAACGACACTTCGCGAGGATTCGGTGGGATTTTTCCGGCCGCGGAAATTCCCTTGGCCGGATCTCCGTTTGCGATTTCGCGAATCACCTCCGTCGCGCGCTGGGAAGCACGCAAAACCATTCCCGGATCGACGCCACGCTCGAAGCGATAACTGGCGTCGCTCGGCAAATTCAGATTTCGTGCCGTTCGCCGAATGCTCGCAGGCAAAAAATAAGCAGCCTCGAGCAGAACATTCTTCGTCGATTCAGTCACGCCAGTATCTTTGCCGCCCATTACGCCGCCGATTCCAACCGCGCGCTCTTGATCAGCGATGACAAGGTTTTCCGGCGTGAGCGAGTACGTCTTGCCATCGAGCGCGAGAAATTTTTCTCCATTGCGCGCGAGCCGCACGTTGATCGTGCCTTTCAACTTGTCCGCATCGAACGCGTGCGTCGGCTGGCCGAGTTCGAGCATGACAAAATTCGAGATATCCACGATGTTGTTGATCGAGCGAATACCGACGCTTTCAATTTTGGCGCGCAGCCAATCCGGGCTTGGCCCGACTTTCACATTGTCGATCTTGCGCGCGGAAAAGAAGGGACATTCGCGCGGCGCGGAGATTTCAACGCCGGATTTCTTTATGTCGATTTTCGTTTCGGCGGCTGGCAATTTGACTTTTTTTTCCGTCAGCGCAGAAATCTCGCGCGCCAATCCGAAATGACTCAACAGATCACCGCGATTCGGCGTGATCTCGACATCGAGAACGGTGTCGCTCGGAAAAAGATGGACACTCGGCGAGCCGATCTTTGCGTCTGGCGACAAAATCAAAAGCCCGGACGCATCCTCCCCTACTCCGAGCTCGATCGCGCTGCAAAGCATTCCCTCCGATTCGACGCCGCGCAGTTTGCTTTTCTTGATTTCCAATCCATTCGGCAATTTCGCGCCGGGCAAAGCGAGCGGGACTTTGTCGCCGACTTTGTAATTAGTCGCGCCGCAAACGATCTGTCGTTTCGTTCCGCTGCCATCATCTACTTCGCAGATCGCCAGACGATCGGCATTGGGATGTCGCGATGAAGCAGTGATCCGCACGACGATCACGTTGTCGATCTTCGCGCCGCGCGTTTCGATGTTTTCGGTCTCGACACCGGCACGAGTAAGCAATTCCGCGATCTCTTCCGCGTTCTCCGGAAGACCGACAAATTCGCGCAGCCAATTAACTGAGAATTTCATGCGAACTGGCGAAGAAAACGCAGATCGTTCTGCGCAAACAGGCGGATGTCGGGAATATCGAACAAAATCATGGCCAGCCGATCCATGCCGAGGCCGAAGGCAAAGCCGGTCCACTTTTCAGGATCGTAGGCAGCATCGCCGCGGGCTTTGTTAACGGCTTCGAAGACGGCCGGATGCACCATGCCGCAGCCGGCGACTTCGATCCATTGTTCGCCGCGTTTGAGTGCTTTTGAGCGGACGTGGATTTGGAGGCTCGGTTCTGTGAACGGAAAATGGTCTGGAAGAAAACGCACCGCGGTTTCCGGCCCGAAAAGTTCGCGCATGAAAAATTCAAGCGTGCCTTTCAAATCGGCGACGCTGACGTTTTCATCGACGTAAAGACCTTCGATTTGATGAAACTGCGCGCTGTGCGTCGCATCAATTTCGTCGCGGCGATAACAGGCACCGGGTGCGATCACACGCATCGGCGGCGGCGCAGCTTGCATGGCGCGGATTTGAACGGTGGAGGTATGTGTGCGCAACAATCGACCGTCCGGCAGATAAAATGTATCTTGCTCGTTGCGCGCGGGGTGATCGGGCGGCGTGTTGAGCGCATCAAAGCAATGCCATTCATCTTCGATGTCCGGTCCGTCGGCGAGAGCGAATCCCATGCGGCGAAAAATGTCGATCGAGCGATCGAGCATTTGGGTGAGGGGATGGAGCGAGCCGCGCTCGTGCCGAGTGCCGGGCAGTGAGATGTCAATGTTAGCCAGCGCGTCCGATTCTCTTTCCGTGCGGAACTTTTGTGCGCGTTCTTCGATCGCGGCGGTCACTGCGTTGCGAACGTGGTTGAGCAATTTTCCAACAGTCGGTTTCTCGTCTTTGCCGAGCGTTTTCATCTGCTCGCCCCAGGAGGAGATGCTGCCGCTGCGGCCGAGGTATTTCACTCGCGCGGCTTCGAGCGATTGCGCGTCAGACGCGGACTCGATTTCGCGCCGGGCGGCTTTGCGTAATTCTTCGAGCGGATGGGGCATGGCAAAGTTAAAATGTTACAAAGTTAAATCGTTACAACGGCAGCGCATTTGCACCAGCCGTTTTAACTTTTTAACCGTTTAACTTTGTAACCTACGCCGCCTTCTTCGACTTCGATTTATTTTCTAGCGCGCTCTTGGCTTGATCGACAATCGATTTGAACGCGGTCTCGTCGGTGACTGCGAGGTCGACGAGAATTTTACGATCAAGTCCGATACCGGCGGCTTTCAAGCCTTCCATGAAGCGGCTGTAGGTCATGCCGCTGGCCCGGGCGGCGGCGTTGAGGCGTTGGATCCAGAGATAACGGAACGTGCGTTTACGGGTTTTGCGATCGCGATAAGACCAATATTGGCCTTTCATGGTCGCGTCTTTGGCGTAGCGGAAAAGCTTTGAGCGGCGTCCGCGGTAACCTTTGGCTTTTTTGAGCACGCGCTTGCGGCGGGCGCGGCTGGCCGGCGAATTGGTTGCTCTTGGCATTTTGTTTTGCCCCGAATCGCGGTGGGACTCCTCGTTCAGCGAGCTGTTGTTCCATTGTCGATCTTTCCGACCTCGCTCGCCGATTTAAGTCCGGCGGCTGCCGGACCAGGTGGAAAGATCTGGGTAGGGCGGGAAAACTAGATGCCCAAATGAAAAATGACAACCGATTTTCAAAAAGCAGCGCGTTGAGGCGTTGTTGAAGCATTCAAGCGTTGAAGCGGAGTCGATGTAACGCTCTAACGCTCCAACGTTTTAACGGCGGCAGTTATGTCGCTCAATCCCACATGCAAAAGCGTAGGCTTTTGATATATTGGGCCCATGCCTTGGCTCAGCCGGCATCGATGGTCGATCCTGGCCGGCATCTGCTTTTTCTGGACGGCGCTGGTGCTCGGTCTGCGCTACGCGCCTCCTAACGTCCCGTTTTTCTCAACAATTTGGCAGAGCGAACAGGGTTTCGAGGATTTGCTCCGGCGCGAGGGCCGGAAGACGAAGACGCACGACGATTTCGTGTTCCTCGGAATCGACGAGGCGTCGCTCGGGATGACGGTGGTCGGGCCGGATGAAATCGAGGGCAATCCTGCTTTTCAATTGATGACCGAACGGCCGTACCCGTGGTCGCGCGAGGTTTGGGCACTGCTGCTGGATCGATTGTGTCAGGCCGGCGCCCGTCTGGTAATGTTTGACCTGAGATTCGATAAACCGAATGACGGTGACGTCGCCTTTCGCGCCGCGCTCGATCGTTATCGTGACAAGGTCGTCATCGGCGCGAATGTGGATTACTCCGGCGTCCGGGAAATTGGAGATAATGGTGTGATAGTCCTGCCGAACGCCTCGCTGATTTCACCGCCGCAACTGGAAGATGATCGTGTCGGCTATCTTGTTTTCTTCCCGGATCCGCTCGATCAAAAAATCCGGGCTGCGCAATATAGGCTGACAGACCGGCAGTTGGCGCGTCAGCCGCCTTATCCTGGCGAAAAGCAGTACGAATCGCTCAGCGCGCGGACGCTGGCGAAACTGGGGCAGGCCGATGCCGTGCCGCAGGGTTTGAAGGCACACTTGATTCGTTTCACTTCCCCCGACGCTTATCAGCCGCGTCCGCTCTGGGAAGTTTTCCATCCCGCGCTTTGGCGCGCGAATTATGCCGGCGGCAGATTCTTCAGGGACAAGATCGTTATGGTCGGTTCGTCCGCCCGGATTCAGCATGACTTTTTCGATACGCCGATAAGCCCCGAAACGCCGGGACCAGTCCTGCATCTGCACGCAATAGCCGCCGCGCTCGATCACGAATTTTTGCACCCCATGCCCTTGGCGCTTGGTTTTGCCACAATCTGCCTGGCAGGGCTGTTGTCGTGGGTGGTAGCCGTGTCGATGCAGCGCCCGATTCTTACCATTGTCACGCTGCTCGCAATCAGCGCCGCTTATCTAGGTCTCGCCCGGGTTCTGTACGATCGATGGGGTATTCTCATCATGATCGTGCCGACGCTGACCGCATTCCTTCTGAGCGGCGTGTTCGCATTGGCCTTCGAGTACACGCTCGAGCAGTTGGAGAAAATGCGCACCCGCAGCACCCTCGAGCGTTACGTCTCAAAAAATTTGGTGAAGGAAATTCTCGATAATCCGGGTGGCTATTACAGTTCCATGCTCGGATCGCGCAAACCGGTGACCGTTCTGTTTTGCGATCTGGTCGGGTTCACCACTCTGGTCGAACACGCCGATCCGGTCGTGTTGGTCAAGCAGCTCAACGAATACTTAAGCCACATGGTGACGCATGTTTTCGATAATGGCGGCACGCTCGACAAATTCATCGGCGACGCCATCATGGCGGTCTGGGGAAATGTCAGTAGTCGCGGAGTCGCAGAAGACGCGAAAGCAGCTGTTCGGGCGGCATTGGGGATGCGTGCCTCCTTGCGAAAATTAAATGAACAGTGGCGCGCAGAAGGGAAGACCGAACTCAAGTTTGGCCTCGGGGTAAACCATGGCGAAGCGGTAGTGGGCAACATCGGCTCGTACGAGCCGCACGAGCGGCTCGACCCAACGGTGATGGGCGACGCAGTCAATCTCGCTTCGCGTCTCGAAGGCCTGACGCGGACTTATGGTGTCGATATTCTGCTTGGCGAAGCCGTGTGTGATTTGGTGCGGGATGAATTTCATTTGCGGACAGTGGCCCGCGCGCAAGTGAAAGGAAAAAGCGAGCCGGTCGATATTTGCGCGCTCATCGCCGCCCGAAGCGACGATGTTGATCTTGAGTTCCTGAAATGGCTGAAAGTTTACGAGGAAGGGATCCGAAAATTTCGCGAGCGCGACTTCACACAGGCGAAGATTTTGTTCTCACGCTTTCTTGAATTTTATCCCGAGGACAACCTGGCGAAAACGTATCTTGACCGCGCGCTCGAGTACGAACAAGCGCCGCCCGACGAAGCCTGGAATGCGGTGGAAATCTTCAAGAAGAAATAATTTGCCTCAGACAACGATCACAAAGGACACAAGGAATTATTGAGATTGGGACCGTTATGTCCGTTGTGGCCTTCGTGTGAGAATGCTTCCGGGTAGCCAAACTCACTAACGCGGCGTAAAGAAATCATGTGAAGGAATCGCCGCGAAATTTTCATTTTCTCGGGATTTGTGGGACGGCGATGGGCTCGGTGGCGGCGGCGTTGTCTGAACGCGAATTTAAGATCACCGGTTCGGACGAAAATATTTATCCGCCGATGTCGATCTTTCTGGCGGAGCGCGGCATTGCATTGAGCGAAGGTTATCGCGCGGAAAACATTCCGGCCGATGTCGATGTTGTCGTGATCGGCAACGCGATTAAGCGCGGCAATCCCGAAGTGGAAGCGGTTCTCAATCGCAAACTCTTTTATATCTCACTGCCGGAAGTTTTGAGAAACCATTTTCTGCGCGGCCGGCACAATCTCGTGGTTACCGGCACGCACGGAAAAACAACCACGACTGCATTGCTCGCGTGGATCATGGAAAAGGCGGGACACAAACCCGGTTATTTGATCGGTGGTCTGCCGAAAAACCTCGGGCAAGGCGCGCGTTTGAACGACTCCAAATTTTTCGTGATCGAAGGCGATGAATACGACACCGCGTTCTTCGATAAGCGCTCGAAGTTTCTGCATTACCTGCCCGAGCTGCTCATCGTAAATAATATCGAGTTCGATCACGCCGATATCTTCAATAACATCGACGACATCAAGCTGAGCTTTCGCCGCTTACTCAACATCGTGCCGCAAAATGGGATGGCCTTGTTGAATGGCGACGACCCCAATTGTGTGGAAGTCGCGAAAGATTGCCTGGCCCAGATGATCGAGGTCGGTTTTTCAGAAAACTGCGCGCAACGGATTCGTGACGTGGCTTACTCGACGGACGGTTCGCGCTTTAAACTCGGCGAAGACACGTTTGAGATTCCGCTCATCGGCGAGTTCAATGTGCGCAACGCAGCGATGGCCGTGACCGCAGCGCGCTTCTATGACGTATCTAAAGCGAAGATCAACAATGCGCTGAAAACTTTTTTCGGTATCTCGCGCCGCCAGGAAGTGCGTGGCGAAGCGCGTGGTGTGAAAGTGATCGACGATTTTGGGCATCATCCGACTGCGATCGCGCAAACGCTGGACGCGCTGCGTCATCGGTATCTAGGCCACCGTATTTGGGCGGTATTCGAGCCGCGGTCGAACACTACGCGCCGGGCCGTTTTTCAGGAAAGTTTGCCCGAGGCGCTGAAACTCGCCGACGGTGTGTTTATCGCGCAGGTAGCGAAAATTGAGCAGATTCCGGAAAGCGAGCGGTTGAATCCGGAGGCGGTTGTTGATCTCATCGCGCAATCAGGCCGGCCGGCTTTTTACGAAGAGAACGCGGATGCGATTGTTGAGCGAATCACGCCGCTGTTGCGGCCTAACGACATCGTCGCGGTTTTCAGCAACGGTGGATTCGACGACATTCATGAAAAATTGCTCTCGCGGTTGAGATCGTAATTCGTTGAATAGTTAAACGGTGAATCGTCCCGTCGATGCAACGAGTCGTGATTTAATGCGGCGGCGGAGCCGTCGACGTGTGATCATACACGATACGCCAACCGTCGTTCCTTAGGCGGAAGATTAAAGTGAA
>Ga0070717_10004528_pt1 | contig 10045 bp, 9 predicted proteins | sample LARL113metaG_FD_71366 | JGI IMG/M metagenome (GOLD analysis project Ga0070717, IMG submission 71366) | Corn, switchgrass and miscanthus rhizosphere microbial communities from Kellogg Biological Station, Michigan, USA - LAR L11-3 metaG | ecosystem: Host-associated > Plants > Roots > Rhizosphere ... | reverse complement strand
ATCCCGTCCCACGGGGTATGCCGGACTTCTGCTGACGTTCACTGTGCCGTGGGCGCTTCTAACTTTGCTGACCGCTCGTGGCGCGGCATGGGCCTGGGGAATCTTCGTCGCTGCCCTGCTGATTCGGTCCACTATGGCGATTGTGACAGGGAGATTCGTGCTGCGCGATAAAGAAGTCCTTCGCTCATTCTGGCTCCTTCCAATCCGCGACATCCTGGCCGTCGTTGTGTGGCTAAGGGGACTGGCAGGGCAAAAGATAGTTTGGCGAGGCCAGTCCTTTCAGTTGGAAAGAGGGAAGCTAAAACGAGAGCGCAGCTCATAGCCGTCAGCTCGTTGTCGAAACCTGAGGGGTTTGGCGGTGAAGAGCTAACGGCCAAAGGCTAACAGCCGACTTCCGCCCCTTCACTCTTCCGGTCCTGCACAAAGATTTTTCCTTTGTCCGTAAAGCGATAGATCTCTCCCCGCCAATAAAAGTTGTGACTCAGAAAGCTCGCCACCCACACAACGAATCCTTGCAGATCCCGCAGCGGATAGAGCCAGCAAAGACGCAGTGCGCGTGGATCTCTAAGAAGTCCCCATCCAACCAGAACGGACTGAATCACACGGTTCAGGAACGCCGTTGTGAGCAGCGCGAACCCCACCTGGACCTCGCCGAGCGCCGCGGCGGCACTAAATCCGAGCACGCCGAAAGGCATGGCGAAGGTGAGTCCTGTCCCAATGTGGCCCCAGGGGCGCGAGTGGCGTGTGCTCTTCATCCAACGCAACTGGTCGCCGACGGTCCTCAGGAACGTCCGCGGAGTAAGCACGTGACAAATAAAGTGATGAGAGAAGATGACCTTATAGCCCGCAGCCCAGATCTTGTTGCCCAGCACGTAATCGTCGGAATAATACTCGGCAGTGGCTCCAATTCCGCCGATCGCGTCCAGAGCATCACGGCGGAGCGCAACTCCAGGGCCCAGAGCAAAACGAATTCCCTCGAGCATGTCCGCCATCACCACTCCGGAAGGCATTTCCACCGACATGCCCAACGCTTCGAGCAGCGACCAGAAGTCGGAGGCAGGATCGCCCCGGTACAGGCACGTGACCAGGCCGACTTTCGGGTCGAAAAGAGGTGGAATCACATTGCGCAGGAAGTCGGGTTCGACGCGCACATCGCTGTCCGAGATCACGAAGAAATCATTTCGCGATATTGGGATCATCTTGTCCAGCGTAAACACCTTGGCATTCGGCCACTCCGGCGGACCCGAGATCACAATACGGGCCTTCACTTCCGGATAACGCGCGCGCAATCTTTCGGCAATCGCAATAGCAGGATCGTCAGCGCTTCGCGAGCCCATGATTATTTCGTAATCGGGATAGTTCTGCTGGAAGAAGCTCGCCAGATTCTCTTCCAGACGCTTCTCCATGCCATGGACGGGTTTGAAAATCGTAACTGGCGGGAGCAGTTCCGCAGAGACCTTCAGGGTCGAGCAGCGGGCTTTCTCTGCTCGTTTCTTGAAACGCACGGCGGCAATCGCGACTAGAAAAAGAAAAACGGAGGAGCTGACCAGCCCGAAGGCTGAGATTCCGAGCAGCACCCGCCAGAACGACACCATCACGGCGCCAGGTCCCGGTTGGTAAAGATAGATTTCCCGCCACTGCGCGCCAGAAAATAATGCGGTAATCCGCTCAGTTCCTTGGGATGGTCCTGGTCGGTCCAGAGAAAAACCGTACCTGGATCGCTCCAAAGCTGGGCAAATGAAGCTTCGGTCTCAAAGACGCGAGGAGCGTCGGGAAACTTGGAGCCGTACCACAGATTCCCGCTGGGCTCGTGCAGAACCCGAACCCGCACACCGAGGTAGAAATTCAGGCTTGAGGCCTGATGATACTGCCCGTCGATCACAATCAGGTCACCTGGTCGAAAGTGTTTCTCGATGACCTGTGCGAGCTGCTTCGACGACAGGACTGGAGAAAAAGTGACGAAGGCCGCGTGCACGCAGGCCAGCAATGCCACCATCATTGCCGCCAGCACCATATTTCCGTACTCGGGCTTGCGCTGATACCGCAGCCGGAGGTTGAGTCCGGCCCCGACGAACAGAGAGACCACTGCCGCGATCAATTGTGGGCGAAACATGCCCAGGGCTTCAGGCGTAAGGTCGAGGAAATGCCCAAGGGAAAGATCGTAATCCTGAGGATTTTTTCGCAGGAGGTCGGCGAGATCGGCGCCTGGCGCGGCTGACTTGGAAGAGATCAGCAGCGCGATTCCGATCACCGATCCCAGCGCGACGATCGCGAACAATACCCAAGAAGAAATTCGGCCAGCTCGGGACTCGGACTCGGGTGAAGCCGCTTCCTTCGCCAGCCAGCCACCTATCAACAGAGCTAGTGCCGGAACTGCGGGAATCGTGTAGTACTCCTGACGCGTGGAGAAACTAAAGAATCCGACAATCACAAACGCCCAGATTAGAAAGAACAGGTTGGCACGCTGGCTCGAGCTGAGCTGGCTGCGAAATTCGCACAGTCGCAAAGGAACTTGCTTAATACTTTGTGGCAGGAACACCATCCACGGGGCTAGCCACAGTATGGTCAACCCCCAAAAAATGAGCAGGGGGACTGTGTCATACCCCGCCGGAACCCGCTTCCCGACGTAACGGAGCAACTGTTCATTCACAAAGTAGAACCACAAAAAGCCCCGAACCGCTCCCTGGCTCGGATTTCGCAACGCAGCCAGAATGTGCCACGGAGCTGCAATCGCAAGGAATACAAGGGTACTAGAGAGAAGCCTTAGCTTCAGAATGTGGCGCAGGTTTCCAGTGAGGAGTAAGTACAAAAAGATCGCGCCCAGGGGAAAGACCAGTCCTATCAGGCTTTTTGTCAGCACGTTCAGCGCGCAAGTGGCCGCGAACCCCCAGCATGCCCAGCGCGAAGGCTTCTCCTGTTCGAGCGACAACAGAAAAAAGAAAGCGCTCAGCGCCAGCCACAGGCCGACAATGATGTCCGGAATCTGAAAACGTGTGAAGATGTAGGGCCCGAGCGAAGTCGCAAGCACGACAGCCGAGTAGAATCCCGCACGCTCGCCGTAGGCGTGCTTCCCCAGCCCATAGACCGTGAGCAGGAGCGCCAGCACCCCCAGCATCAACGGAAGGCGAGTGCTCCAGTCCTTAATGCCGAACAGTTTGTAGCTGGCGGCCACGCCCCAGTACATGAGTGGGGCTTTTTCCAGGTAGCGGATTCCATCCGTATAGAGTGTGACCCAATCATGACGGAGCACCATCTCGCGCGCGGCTTCGGCGTGGATCGTGTCCACGTCATCGAGAAGAGGCGGAACAAAAATACTGGCCAGGTAAATAGCGGCCCACAGGAGAACAATCAGGCCGAGCGAGAAGTAGCGGACTCGCGCGGTTCCGCAAAACGGCAAAAGAAAAGGTTCGTCTTCGGCGCTCGGCTCGCGGCGCGAAACTAAAAGGCCCATGCTGGAGAGTAATTATACGGGAGCGCCTGAACTATCCACGTCCGGCAGCCGCACGCGCTACCTTTGGCTCCTCTAGGATGGCCCGTATCTTCAAAGCTAAGCACCTGAAGCGAGAACGGTTTCTGCAGAAAGCGCCGGTCGGGTCCGTAAGGCCTTTTCGCCGCACCACGTTTTCCGAGTAGCCCGAAACAAACAAGACCTTCACCACCATTAGGCATGGCATCGCGTGCGTTGACCGCGAGATTGAGAAGCACCTGCTCAATCTCGCCCTCATCGGCCCTGACCTGACCGACATCAGCACCCAGGGTCAGGCGCAGCTCGACGTCTTCTCCGATGACTTTGGGAAGCATTTGGCAGGTCCGCTCCACTGGCAAATTGATCGAGAGCAATTGGAAAACCCTGGTGGACCCAAGTCCAGGCTGTATCGTAGTGACTTTCGGGCACTTTCCCTGCCCTTCGTCCTTGACACCACAAGCGGCTACGAGCGACACTCCGGCTAATTGTCGATGGACTACAAGACCCCAACAGAAGAGGCTGCTCTGAGCGGCTGCGCATCTGGCGACGGAAAAGAGGGTCCTTCTGGCGCGCCGGTTTTCGCGTCTCTCATTCAGACCGCCACGCGGGAATTGCATGCTTCTCTGCAATTGCTTGCCGCGCGCGCACGCTTCGTCACCGGCGCAAGCGGTGTAGCAATTGCATTGCAGGAAAACGGGCAGTTTGTCTATTGCGCTTCCACCGGAACCTCAGTTCCAGAAGCTGGCACTCAGGCCGACACGGACAAAGAAACATTGCGCCAATCTATCCAGGAGACGCGTGCGACTCGTTCCTCGAGCAGAGATGGTCTTAAGGACCCGATTTTCGCTCTGGCTGTGCCAATAATCCGAAAACGGAAGGTATCAGGATTCTTCGAGCTTGCGACAAGTCATGCAGCTTTCAAGGACGACGACATTCAAGTTGTCTCTCGCCTCACCGAAATGGCTAGAATAGCTCTCGATCATATGGAGGCCGCCCGATGTTCCGAAAATCGAATACTTGAAGCGGACCTCGCAGCAGCGCCCGAACCAATCGTGTCGACGCTATGGCATGCTCCGGACCGGGTCCTGGCAGTAGCCTCCCTGCCGCCCAATTCTCCGGCTCTACCCTCTCCCATAAAGATTCACGTCTGCAACTCTTGCGGTTTTCCAATTTCACTGGGCCGTACGCTTTGTCTAGATTGCGAGGAACACCCCCCTAGCGCCGTTCCAACTGAAACCGCTTTGTTCACAATCGAAAAGCAAGAGAGCTGGATCAGCGCTCACGGATACACAATCGCCAGTCTGCTGATAACCGGCCTAGCCGCAGCAATCATCCTCTGGCTGCGCTGATGCCGCACCCCTTCGCTGATTTCTATCGCGGAAAGCGGGTCTTCGTCACCGGTCACACCGGATTCACAGGCGGCTGGCTGGTGGCGTGGCTGAAACTACTCGGGGCGAAAGTTTTCGGATACGGATTGCCTCCCGCGAGCAGACCCAATCTGTTTGACGCCAATCTCCTTGATCGCGGAATAACATCCATGTTCGGCGATGTGCGCGACCGTAACGCGCTGGCAAACGCATTCACTGAATTCCAGCCGGAGATCGTGATTCATAATGCAGCTCAGTCGTTGGAGCAGCATTCTCATCGCGATCCGGTAGAAACTTTTGCCACGAATGTAATGGGAACAATTCACGTTCTAGAAGAAACGCGGCTGACATCTTCGGTGCGTGCTATGGTGGTTGCGAGTGGAGATCAATGCTACGAGAATCGCGACTGGTTTTGGGGCTATCGCGAGGAAGATGCCCTCGGCGGGCAGGATCCCTGGAACTCCAGCCAAGCCTGTGCCGAACTGGCTACATCAGCGTACATCCGAAGTTTTTTTCAAGGAACGAAGACGGCGGTAGCCACCGCCCGCGCAGGAAAGGTCATCGGCGGCGGCGATTGGGCCCAAGATCGACTGATACCAGACATTGTTCGCGGCATCACGGCTGGGCAAGTGGTCGTGATTCGCAACAGCTCTGCGGTGCTGCCTTGGTTTCACGTGCTTGAGGTGGTCCGCGCGCACTTGCTGCTCGCGCAGCGGCTCTTCGAAAGAGGAGCAGAATACTCCGGACCCTGGAACTTCGGTCCGCGGGACGAAGATGAAATCTCAGTGCGAAAATTCGTAGAGAGTTTCACAAATCATTGGGGCCAGGGAGACGGAGAACTGATTCTGAACCCCCAGGATAGCGACGCGCGGCAACCACGACCCCTTCGCCTGAATACCACAAAAGCGCACATACAGCTCGGCTGGACGCCCGTTCTTGGGCTCGATGAAGCCATCGCCTGGACAGTCGAGTGGTACCGCTCATTCTATGCCGATCCAGCTTCGGCTTGGCGAACAACTGAAAATCAGATCCAGCAATTCATGAGATCAACGGCATAAAAAAGACGACCCTCGGCGAGAACCCGAGCGGCAATTGCACTCTACCTTGAGTCGCTCGAAAGGCCGATCGTCTTCTGAGCAACTGTCAGCTTAAACATGCTGATATTTCGGCCAAAAAACTGGATATCCGAGGGCGAGATATCGCTCCGTTTGTGCTGTAACTCGGGCGCAATCCCCACCCCCCATCCTGCTTGGACTACCCAAACATCGCTTCCGGGCCTCAGGGCATTTTGTACTACGAATTCGTCCCAACTACGGGGAAATGTCTCCGGTGCGAACATCCACTCCCGGGCCGGACTCAAGACCAGAGAGTGATCGCCGCAGTGAAGCACCTGAAACGTCGGCATGAGCGCCGGGATGACCTCGGTGCGCGGCCCCATGAAGTCATTCGCACCAACTCCTGGTCCCGACATTGCCGTCTGCTGCACACAGAGATAGTGGCCCAGCATCAGGCTCGTCTGGTAGTCCATGAGGATAGGGTCTGCCGGGGGGATTTGCGAACGGATAAACTCTATGGCCTTGCTCATGCGCGCGCTGCTCTGATCGTTCCTGGTCATATAAGGCTGATGATGAAATCCGAAGGCGTAACATACAGCTACGATGATCGCAGCAGTTGCAACCGCGATCTGAGTGCGTTGCCGAGTGGCCGCGGCGAAGAAATATGCGATGCCTGCGAAGGCAAACATCGCAAGAAAGACCGAGTGGCGTGTCCCGCCGTATGGGTAACGGCCCGTCACCGCGAGAGCGCAGTTTATTGCGAACGGAGACACTAGAAATATCGCCAATAACCATGGCGTCGTTGCAACCTGGTCGCGACTTGGCCGCTTGTTTAGGAGAAGCCCAACTCCAGCCAGAAAAAACAGGCCGGCAATGTCTCCGATGACGTGCTGGCCGAAAATGAACTGGAACACGGCAAAACTTCTGCCCACGACGAAAGATGCCAAGTTGTCGTACCCGGGATGAAAATAGGAGCGTCGCAGCCACTCGTTTATGGCTTGCTCGGCCATCGCACTACCTTTGAGCCTCGATATATGCGTCCGGTAAAGGAAGACGACGACCGCGACCACGCCCAGTTGACCCGCCGCCCACGTTGCCATCACGGTTCGTTTTAGCCGACGTTGAATCAGACACAGCGGCGAGTAAATGCCGAACGCCGCTGCAAACAGTAGCCCGGAATAATGCGAGAGCATCCCGCCCCAAACGCATATGGAAGACATTGCCATCAGCGCGGCAGAATTTTTCGCCAGGGCGCGCTCCAGCAGAAATGCCGCCATCGCTATGAAAAAAAGAAGCAAAGAATACTGCCGGACTTCCGCCGAGAGTGCCACGATCGGAGGTAGCAAGGCCATGAATATTAGCCCAATAAGCCCGGCCGTACTCCCCGCGACACCTTTCAGCCACTTAAAAAATATCCAGCAGAACCCAGTTCCCAGGATCACCGAAGGCAGGCGGAGCACAAATTCCGATGTCCCGACATGTCGCCAGAAATAAAGCAGGAAAATCAAAAGCGGCGGATGGGCTAAAGTGAGACTCGCCCGATACGCTGCCGCCAATGAGGTCTGGTTCGAGACCGAAAAGTGAAGAGCTTCATCCGGATTCAGAAATGTTCCCGCAGCCGCTCTGACGCGGAGCAGAAACCCGGCCGCTATCGTGAGGAGTGCAACCAGATCGGAGTGTGATTGGAACCAGGCATCCATTCGACTCTGCGCCGACTGAGGTCGATAGTCCTCCCCGGCTTGGGACGCTGGCTCCTGCATCTGCGATTGGTACATGGTAGTTAGTTTGGTGCAGCGTCCCTTGGAAAAGACTTGAATTCGACCTGCCGGACCTGCGAAGTAGTCTTCTTCTCTGCGTCCGTGCTAAAGCGAGTCAGAGTTCCTCGCGCTACATAATAGGCTTCGTCCTCCGGCTTCTTGCCGGATCCGTGGCCCAAAACGCCTTCGAACGTAAACCAGGTTCCGTGAACATTTTCAGTGGTGAAGCTCAGCTTGTTGGCCTCGAACTTCCCCGACTTGAAAAACTGGTCCAGAAATGCGCCGCGGTCGCCCTCGGAATCGCCGAATCTGGAAATGAAGCCACTGACTCCTCCCTTGTCTTCGATCGTAATCTGGACGAATTCGCCTTCCCGGAGAAAGGAATACATTCCCGAGTAGTCCTCAGCCGCGAGAGTGGTCGCCTGGGGCGCGGCGCGGAGGAATGAAGGCAATGCCACAAAGAGGAAAAGGAGCACCAAAAATCTCATCCAAAAACAGAGTACACCATTGCTCCCGAACCAGCCGCCCCTTGCGGTAACGAATTCAATGCTCTGGCACGGTTTCTGGGCCTTCATGCGCTTCTTTCTTGACAAATTCTTCGTAGCTGCATAAAGTTCGATCAATCGCTTTTGACCAATGCGTTCCCCTACAGGTGCCAAGTATGAAGAATGTCTACGAAGTTCTGAGGCAGAAAGAATTAGAGCTGGCGCGACTGGAAAAGGAAGTCGAGGCATTACGCGTAGCCGCTCCGCTGCTTTCCGACGACAAGGATGTCGGTTCCGATACAGTAACCGCAAAACCTACGCTGACTGCCGCGCCGTCCGCCACACAGCAACCGATCCGGATCCCGCAACCGGCTGCGAGCCAGGTGCAGCCCACGGCCCGCGCGGCTGGATGGGAAGATAGCGCCAAACGCTGGCCCTAAGAACATCACGGCGGTCACGCTCGACAATCGTCAAGGCCTCGCCCTGGGATGTTTCCCCGGGGCGAACGTGTTTTCGGCATGATGTTTAGCATCCCCGAAGATCGTCGGGAGAGGGCCGTTCCGAAATCGTAACAGCGTTTGGATTCCCGTTCTCCGTGGCCCACTTGCTGCTAGGCTTGCCTTTGCCAAAAATAGCCCCGTTAGTCCCGCCTATTATCTAAACGAATCGCTTCTGTTGCGGTACATTCCGCGGGACTGCGAAAGGTCTCTCGTCTCAAGCGGAGGTGGTTATGCCGACCCGGAGGTGGATGTACATTGCGCCCATCAGCCTCTTTTGCGTCGCAGCCGAATTGATAATTATGTTCGGTGGTCACTGGGAGGCAATAAAGAGTGTGCTGTCGGCTCCGGAAGAACTCGAAGAACTCAATGGCAAGTTTTATATCTTTGTTGCCTTGATGGTCGGCCAGGCGGCACTGTGGGGATACCTCGGGTCGTTGTGCGGCGAATGGGTCTGGCAGATTTGGTCATCGTTTTGTAAGAACGGCCCGTCGCTCAGACGCCTGCCGCGGCACTACTGGGGCGCCATCCTGACTCGATTCGTGTCTGTGTGGGCGGCAGTCGGCGTTTGGTATTACATCGTCCGGCAAATTCACTTAAGTTGGAATTGGGACTTAGGCCCCTATAGTCAAATCAACATACGAGACGCCGGATTGCCTGGCTTTGTACTCGGGGCGTTGGGAGTGTCGGCCATGTGGGTGGTTGAAATCGCAGTGTACAGCTCGTTGCCGCCAGACGATCTAGTGACCCCAACACATCTTGAATGCTATCTGCGACTCCGAGAATATCTGGGTAATTTCCTGACTGTCACTGGGATTGTTCTGGCGCTAGGCACTCTAGGTCTCAATGCAAGCTGGGAATTCGTCAAGGCAGCCAATAAAGACAACCGTTTTCCACACGATCTTATAGTCGTATTTGGCGGGGTGTTTACCGTTCTGCTGGGCATGGCCTATGCCCCGGCCTATCTTGCGCTTCGCACCTTAGGATCTGACATTCGTGACTCTATTGTCCCTCCGGCACTCCCCGACGATCCGAAACCGGCGGAGGAGAAAGGCGGAGGGTTCGAGTTGGTCGAAAAATGGGCTGAAAATCGCGAGAAGCTCGATGATCTTTTGCAGCTGCAGATTCGCGACTGGAAGAGCTTTGGTCCGCAGTTTGCGATCGTGGCGCCACTAGCCACGGGTCTGGCGTCACGCCTGATTGGAGGCAAGTGAGCCTGAGAGCTTGCATGTTACGTCGCGTTTTAGTGGGAGCGACGGTGCTGGGCTTGTCATCAGCGACGAGCGCTGCCGAGTTGCAACCATCCACAGTCGCAGCTTTCGATCACTATGTCCACCTCACTGAACAACGCATGGCCACGGAGTTGCCAGGCTCATTTCTGCGGATTGACAGCTTGCCCTCGGACCAGCGCCAGGCTG
>Ga0070717_10004527_pt1 | contig 10046 bp, 8 predicted proteins | sample LARL113metaG_FD_71366 | JGI IMG/M metagenome (GOLD analysis project Ga0070717, IMG submission 71366) | Corn, switchgrass and miscanthus rhizosphere microbial communities from Kellogg Biological Station, Michigan, USA - LAR L11-3 metaG | ecosystem: Host-associated > Plants > Roots > Rhizosphere ... | reverse complement strand
CCGGGTAGCTACGTGAGGCTGGGATCAACCCCGTGACGGCGTCAGCGTAAACGATATCGGATAGTGGTCCGAGGCCTTCACCTGGTTGTGCACTCGGCCGGAAGCAGCTCGAATTGGTCCGCGGATAAAGGCCCAGTCAATGCGGCGTCCGGATTCAAGCAGGTGACGCGAGGGAGTGGTGGGCATGCGCGGAGCCGCAATCGCATCCTGAAATCCCGCGGTTGCGAATGCCGACGCCGCATTATCTTTGGACGCGTCCAGGTTGAAGTCGCCTGCGACAATTACTGAACACTCAGGGTTTTGGTGTGCTGCATCAGACAAGACCTCCTGCACTTGCGCGAGGCGCAATTCGTCGTTCCCCCTGCTTTCCAGATGGAGGTTATAGATAACGATTTTGCTTCCGGCAACATTGATCTCTGCTACCAGCGCAATTCGTCCACCAAGCCTCTCTTGAAAGGGTTCGACTTTCGGTACAAACCAGTGAGGTTGCCAAAAATTCGACTGCCGAGAGAAGCGGATCAGGCGCGGATTGGAGATGGGCCACTTCGAAAGAACAGCCTGTCCGTGATATGCGGGAGACGTCTTCGAACCCTGGACGAGCTCCTGAAACTCGCGCCCGAACACATAATTCATCTGCAGCTTTCGGGCGATCTCCTCGGCGATATTGAGTTGATGGGTGCGGCGCGCATTGAGATCCACTTCCTGCAGGATGAGAATGTCCGCCTGCGTGCTTACGAGAAAATCTATGACCGCTGACAACTGAAGGCCGCGGTCAATGTTCCAATCGACAATGCGCAAAGAGCTGGGCGCCCAAGTCGCCCAGCGTGAAGGCGCGAAGTTGCCCGAGGTAACCTGATCCATCGGAGAATTGCCCGGCCAAGCCATGAGTCTTGTGAATGCAACCCGAATCGCCAGAAGCAGCAGAGGGGGCCCCAGTTGTCATTCTGGCATATCGGGATCCCCGCCTTCAGCCTTTCCATTCGATTGTTCTTTGGTTACCACAGCTGCTCTCGTCTAAGCAGTGGCGGCCGACTGTGCTACGCGTGTCGCGTGAGCTGCGGCGAATGCGTAGCAGGAGTAAAGCGCGATTATCCACACCAGATTCACGCCAACCGCTGACATCACAAAGGCGACCTTCAATATGTTGAACACCGCGAAAAACAGGATCGCATAGGGGAGAAAGCAGCGGCGGATAATGAACTCGGTGTGTCGGCCAATGTACAGCAGCGGGTTCCAACGTCGAGAGTCCGCTTGCGAATGCCAGACGCTCAAATATTGTTCAGGACGCCCGACCAATCGCCGCCGCTGAAATCCAATAACGATGAAGCTAAGAACAGCCCCGAAAATAAATAGTGAACCCCATGCAAGGTAGGTTCGCGTTCCTGAGCTCCGCCACAATCCTATTGTTATACCGGCGAAGGTAAACAGGTATGAAAGATAGTCACAAATGGTCTCTAGCCAGCAGCCGAAATCTGATTCCTGAAGTTTCAAACGAGCGACCTCGCCATCACTTCCGTCGAGAATGCTTGCCCACACCGATAGAACTGCGCCGACCAGCATGCTCAGATAACCACCGAATGCGAAGAAAACACCTGCAGCCAAGCTGACGCCGAGGGTGAATAGACTGACCATGTTAGGCGTGATAGGAAACTTAATTATCTGCCGGCTCACAGGTATGGAAATTCTGCGGTTCATTCTTGCGAAGATGCCGTCTGTGGGTTTGACGAGCCAGCTGTCCAATTTTCTCTCAGCTGCCAAGCGGTGTTGCTCGCTGAGAATACGTTGCCACTTTTCTTCCGGGACCGGTTCGAACTCAATTGAATTGATGGAGGCGGGCCAGTTGTGTAGGTCGGTGGAGCTGGCTTCTGAAGAACTGAGGCGCGAAAGGTTGATCGCCATTTCTCGCGAGAGCGCACAAATACCGATAAACTCGCCGCGGTTCGTAAACGCCAGAGCACCGCTTTCGACGTCCCACTCGGCCGCCCGTTTAAGCAATGAGGGCTGATACACACTGTCCCCGGCGATCAACACGACATGCCCGTCCACCTCAGATGCGAGCTCTCCTAATAAGGAGGGGAGCGATGCTTCCTTAGAGTCCAAGTCGCACCATTCGAGGTTCCGCGGCAGACGTCCAGTCTTTAGGAGTTCCTCCTGTATGTGGGTGCCTTTCGACCGATCGATCACAACTACGATGCGCACAGCGCCGGTTCTTTGTGCTCCTAAAATGATTCGCAGTAAGACAGGCAATGCTCCGACCCGCGGCATCGGTGAAGCAGAACCGAAAGCTCCGAGATTGTTGGCAAGAATGACAGCGATATGAGAGTGAACTGCCGGCTTGCTCGTGATATTGGATTCTTTTACCGCGGCATCACTTGTCATAATCTCCTCACTACTTTCAAACCGGGGGTTTCCTTCAATCGGGCTACTTCGCTTTTTCGATTTGGCCAATACGGCCAGACAAAGGCCGCCCACGCCCGCCCAAAATAGCGCGCGGAGCCGTCGAATGAATGCCAGCGTCAACCCGGTCGCGGCACTGAAGCCAAACATCTTCACGATGAGCATGTTCCCACCTTCATAGGTACCGATATTTCCCGGATTGATCGTACCCGCGATATTTACCAGCTTGGTCAACGCCTCAACTGCGAGGGCTCCCAACAAACTAACTTTTGCTCCCAAAAGCCACAGGATCAGAAATACTTCGAATACGGCTGCTACGTGACATGCCAGATTTAGAACGAAGCTTGCCCAAAACGAGCTGGGTGTGCGGTGATAGAAGTCGAGTAAATTGTTTTCAACCGAGTGAATCAGTGGACGCTTACTTTCGATCCAGTTTTTGAAATACCGAAGCCTGCCCAGGACACGTGCAGTCACTGAAAGAAACGGCCAGCGTTTTTTAACGGCGACCAGACTTAGAAGAACGAAGCTAACAAGGGGGCAAACGGACAGACCTGCGTACAGTGCCAGCGCGTGCGGCAACGGCAAGATGATCAGCACCGCCGAGAGACCGACGATACTTACCACTGCCGCGCTCAGAACAAAAAGCGCGCGATCAAGAGTTACGGATGTGATGCCACTGGCGAGCGGCATTGCCGGTCCCAGCAGCGTGACGCGCAAGCCTTCGCCGAAAAGTTGCGCGACACCGCCTAGCTGACCAACTGCTTCAGAGCCGAGGCGTAACCCGAGCATGCGCGCGAAAGAAACCTGATACTTTTCGTGAAGGAGCGTGATCCGCCATGCCCATGTTTTCACAACGTGGGCCACTCCACCCCAAGCTATCACCAGTCCCAGTCCCCATCCCAGAGTGGACATGCTTTCAACAATCTTGTTGGGGCCGGCGCGGTGGATCAGGTAGGCGAAAAGCGAAATGCCAAACGCCCCTGCAAGCAGCCGAAGGGGTAGTCGCGCTTTTGCTGGGGCCTCAGACACGGGCCACACTCTCGCGAGCTTGTTCGTGCCAAAGGTGCCCATCAAATAGGCCTGCAGCGTAAGCCAGCGCTTCAGGAGTGTCCACGTCTTGCCACTGAGCGTCCCCGATTTCGAGGGCCCGCAGCCGTCGCTCCCCGGCTAACTGCCGCATGCCATCGGAAAGAGAACAGTTTCCATCCTTGGTTGCTGATTCGAGCCTGTCAAACAGGGCCGGACTGCACAGGAACATCCCTGTGTCGAGCGCATCGTAACGGGCGATCTCTTTTCCAATATCGACGATGTAATTTCCCTGGCGGCGTACTTTGGTCGCATCGTCCAAATCAAAGATGCGATCGATGTTGGGATCTACTGCCAGAATGACCTCACCGGGTGCAAGGGGTTGTTTCAGAAGCGCCTCCGCCGTTTCCGGCTCAAAGATATGGTCTGCCATCAGCAATAAGAAATTCTCGTGAATTTCATCTCTGGCCATCAGCGCGGAGATACCATTGGACTTGTGATAGTCAGGGTTTTCGACCCAGGTCACGGAAGCTCCGAGAGAACGCCGGTCAAACCAGCCGCGTATTAAGTCGGAGCGATACCCCACCACGATCACAAACCTCTCGATGCCGGCCCGTTGCGCTCTTTGAATGACGTGTTCGAGGATGGGCTTGCCACGAAAGTCAACAAGTGGTTTGGGAAGGCCCGCGGAGACAGATCGGATCCGCGTGCCGTTACCGGCCGCGAGAATAAGACATTGATTTACTTTTTTCATTGGTGACCTTCCCATGTGACAAACCCTGTTTCTGCCTGACTAGAACCCGAATACAAACTTCCCTCTAAAAGTGCGATTTGGCCCGTTGAAGAAGTGACCGAAGTGGGAGCTGTTCAAATCGTTTTGCACGTCTCGCGGATTGAAACTGTTGAACAGGTTGAACACTCCGAGTCCCACTTTCACCTTGTGTTCCTTGCCGCGGAACGGGACAGTCAATTCCTTAAGTGCTTGAAAATCGACAGAATTGAAGCGCCGGAACCGCTCGTCGTTACGTGGACCGACAAAGTCGCGCGCCTCGTCCACAACCGAGTAAGGAAATCCGGTGTGAAGGTCCCAGACCGGCATCACCGTAATCTTCCACGGCGCTATGAACTCTCCCCAGGCCAGAAAGCGATTGGGCGCGTCGAACGGCAACGGTCCGCGAGCATCTGCCTGAATTATTGGCTGCGGGATATTTCCGAAGAACTGGTTGAAGTCATTGAGATCGCCTGTGGCCTTGGATCGAACATAGGAAGCATTCAACGTGTGGTGCCCGATCTGGTAGCGCCCGGTAATTTGAAACTCGCGATAAAAATCTCGGCCCCGGCTGTTCAGCGACAAGAGGCTGCTGTTCGGGTTTATGAGTGGATCGAGAACCAGATCATGAACTGTGTTTCGCTGTTGGTAAGCCACCCGGACTAGTAGGTGCTCCACAACCTGGCGGTCAACTTCGACATTCCAAGTCTCACTTCGTGGATTCTGGAGCGCGCCATTGATGACATTGGAATAAGGGATGGATGAAAGCACTGCACCGGCGGGATCGAAGGTGAGAATCGTGCGATCAGGAAATCGGGGGAATGCGGGGGCGTTCAACGGTACGCGGTCATAAAATAGTCCCGCTCCCGCCCTCAGCAGGGTTTTACGATCGCTGGTTAATGCCAGAGTCAATGCGGCACGGGGCGCGGCGTGAGTTGAGTCGGTGATCGAGTCACGGTCGAAGCGAAGGCCAAAGTCGAATGCGACGCGCGATGAAGGCGTCCATTGATCTCCAAGGAACCACGCGAATTCATTTTGGTGGACGGAAAAATTGGTGGCTGCGCTGAAGTCGATTCGTTTCAGCGACGAACCTGTCACGCCAATGATGTTCACGGGCAAAAACTGCTGATACCCGTCGTAAGAGCTGCGCGAAAAATCGAAGCCCGCCTTCAGCTGATGTGCTCCGTAGAAGTGCTTTGTGCTCGACTGATATACCTCCTGCCATTCGACACGATCTGTGTCCCGATTTTGCCGGTTGAAGAATCCGCCTTCGGTTGTATCAACCAAAAGACGATAAGGATCTCGGCTATTGGCGAACAGGTCTGCATTGAAGCTTTCGTAGGTCAACCGCGAGGTGAGCAGCGCCCCTGACGCAAAGGCGAAATGATGTTGTACCGAGATTTGATATCCGCGTTGGTGAAGGTTTGGGGTTGATGGCTGTGGATTAAAGGTGTTCAGCCCGAGGAAATCGAGCTTCTGAGGAAAAACGGCGACTGACAAGGTTGCTGTCTGCTTTTCGTTAATCTTTAAATCAAATTGACTGAAGGAATCAAAGCTTTCGAGCTTGGAGTCGCGTTGAAGTGGAGGCAGACTCTCAACCGGAGTGCGAACGAAGCGGTACTCAAAGGACTGAGTGAACGCGAGTCTGTCTTTCACCAGAGGTCCAGTAAGGGTCATGCGGGGAGTAAACGCCCCAATTCCAACGATGTGTCCGTCGCGGTCTCGGGCTCGTGGAACGAAGTTTTGCGCGGAGAGATGAAACTTTTCGAGGTTGCTGGTGCGAGTTTCAACGCTGGAAACGGCTCCGGTGAACTTCCCATACTCGGGATCGTAAGGATTAGAAATCACCTGGACCGAAGAGACGACGTCGATCGGCAAGTTGATGGCTTGGCCACCCGTCGCAGGATCGGTTACGTTGGCTGAATTCACCAGCCAGCCGGCCTGCGTGGCTTGCGCGCCCTTCATGTTGATACGCCCGTCTGGCCCCCGAACAACTCCCGGGACGAGAGGCAGCAAGCTGTCGATTTTCTCGTTTTGATTGGGCGCCTCTTCTACGACCGATTGAGTGATGGTGTTCTTCTGGGCAGACTCTTCAATCGTGGGAACGTCGTTCGCGGCAACCGTTATAGAACTATCAACCGCAGCCATGCCGAGTTCGATCGGCACAACTGCAGCCACGCCCGGTTTTACTTCCGCTGTGACGACCGCACTCAAACCAGGAGCACTCGCTTCGATGTCGTACATGCCTGGGGGAAGGCCACCGATAGCGAATGCTCCGTGGTCGTCCGACTCGGTCTCCCTGTTTATGGGACCGTGCAGGACGATGCGTGCGCCCGGCAAAACGGCAGGTTCTCCGTTTTGAGTCGTTGTGAAAGCGCTGCCCCGGATTGAACCCGACGTTGTGGGGTGGTCTTGGGGGAAGCAATGGGCTAGGAGCAACAGAGTCGAGAAAGCGATAAGTGAAATTCTTCGCACCGCTGTGCTCCTTTCAACGAAGAGAATTGCAAAGTGGCGGCCAAACCCACGGCCTCGCGATTCAAGTTCAGTCAAGCCGTTGAGGCAGCGGGAGTTTTGAAACTCTGTCGCGAAGAATTCACGACACGAAGTTTGCGGATTGGGAAGTGAGCCAGCTTGTCAGATGTCGAAGTCTTGGCGAATTTCTGGCAGCAATCTTGACGACGCAACGACGCGAAAGCGAATCAATCGAAAGGCGTTATCCCGCTCTTCCACGAAAGTGGTATTGCATCGTCACTTCATTATGTGAGCGAAAAAGACCTCAATCTAGGGTTGTCCACAAATCGCTTACGCTCCATGATGGCATTGAACAAAAAAGGAGATTGTCATGAGCGCAGTCGAATTTGGGTTGGCGTCGCAGACACCTCTTGGTGCGCTTTCGCAGTTGCCGTTCGAGCGACCTTTTACAGGATTGGAACTGGCGGTCAAGTATCAAGCACTGAACCAGCTCGGTCGATCAATTGCGTCTATGACGCTCGAGGACCTCTCGCGAAATCTCGTAGCACTTCTGCGACCGATATTTCCGTGCGATCTTGGGAACATCGTTATTTTCAATGAAGGCACAGATGCTATTCCCTGGAGATCGCTTGGCACAGCGCAACTTGCACCCATGGACGCTCAAATCGACGACACCACGGTATGGTCGGTTTACGAAGAGGAAAAGGCGCTGTGGATTTCGGACTGGCAAGAGGATGAACGATTGGCAGTAAGGAAAGAAGCACAAAATGCGACCGGAATCGGATATCGATCGCTCTGCCGCTTACCACTTTGCACTCCACAGGGTTGCTTAGGAGTTCTCAGTCTCGCGAACGCACGAGCGCACAGCTATTCTGAAACCGAAATTCAATTGCTGTTGTTGGCCGCCGACCAGGTGGCTCTCGGCCTCGCGAACAGCCTGCTTCGCGAGGAATTGAAAAAGCTAAAGAGCGAATCGCCTGAGGACAAAGCCTACGTTGAGGGTGATCAGAGCAGCGTCCCGTTGTTTGAAGAGATTGTGGGCGGCAGTCCGGCCCTGCAACGGGTGTTGCGGCAAGTGGAGGTCGTGGCGCCAACTGACTCCGGCGTGTTGATTCAGGGAGAGACTGGCACCGGGAAAGAACTCATCGCGCAGGCAATTCACAACCGAAGCGCCCGGCGCGATCGGCCATTCGTTAAGGTGAACTGCGCCGCCATTCCTTCCGGGTTACTGGAGAGTGAACTCTTCGGACACGAGAAAGGTGCTTTTACAGGCGCCATCATGCGAAAGCCAGGCCGGTTTGAAGTGGCGGACAAAGGCACCCTGTTTCTGGACGAAGTCGGTGACATTCCGCTCGACCTGCAAGCCAAACTGCTGCGAGTGCTGCAGGAACATGAATTTGAGCGGCTGGGAAGCAGTCGCACGCAGCAGGTGGATGTGCGCGTGATCGCGGCTACTCACCGCGATCTGAAGCAGATGGTCGAAGAAGGAACATTTCGCAGCGACTTGTACTACAGGCTGCATGTTTTCCCGCTGACAGTTCCTCCCTTGCGCGATCGCCGCGAGGACATACCGCTTATCGTCCGCCATTTTGTGGACAAGTATGCGCAACGGATGAACCGGCACATCGAAACCATCCCGTCCAAAACCATGGAAGTCTTTACAAACTATGCGTGGCCAGGAAATGTGCGGGAGTTGCAGAACTTCATTGAGCGAGCGGTGATTCTTTCTCCCGGAACCTCGTTGCGGGCTCCGCTGGACGAACTGACGCAACAGGCAGGGCAGGGCTCACAGACGAACCTAAGCACTCTCGAAGAAATGGAACGTGAACACGTGCTGCGGGCCCTCAAGGAATCGAATTGGGTCACGGGGGGACCTAAGGGTGCGGCCGTCCGGCTGGGGATGAAACGGACGACCCTGGCGTATCGCATCCGCAAGTTGGGGATTCCGGTCCGGCCACAGTGACAGACGGAATAATTTGGTCGGGAATGGTGTTAGTAACTATGAGAGGTTTTTATGTGGTGCATTAAATACAAAGGCCTGACATTGCAGGAGATCCTGATCATGGCTTATATGAACACTCTGGAAGCTGTGTCGCTAGCTTCGCCCGCTGAACGGTTTTCCTGGATATAGTTGCGAGCGCCGGCTTTCGACAAACACAGAAGCCTGCGCCCTTTAGATCTGGATAATTCCCCGTTGCGCCGCAATCGTAACCGCCTGCGTGCGATCATTGGCCCCCAGTTTTTCAAGGATGTGCTTGATGTGAGCCTTCACGGTCTCTTCCGAGATTAAGAGACGATTAGCAATATCCCGATTTCGGTTGCCTCCCGTGGCCAGCTCCAGCACTTCTACTTCCCGGTTGGTCAGCGGCTCATCGCCAAGATGTTCAGCGATGCGAGTTGCCACTTCTGGCGGAATAGGCTTCCGTCCAGCGTGAACTTGGCGGATAGTCTCAGTCAGGTCGTTGGGTAGCATACTTTTGAGTGCATAAGAGCGTGCACCAGCCGCCAATGCCCGGCGGATTTCCGTTTCGCGTACAGAAGTCGTGAATATCATAATGCGCGCATCAGGAAATCTTTCCCGAATTGCGATCATGGCATCGATGCCGCTCATGTCCGGAAGCCTAAGATCCATAAGGGTGACATCGGGCATATGTTCACCGAAATTCTGGACTGCCTCGTGTGCGTTGGAAGCGTGCGCAACTACCCGCATATCCGGCTGGGCATTTATCACGGTGGCAATTCCCTCACGCATCAACGGATGCTCGTCAACGCTGAGGACGCGTATCTGGTTTGTGATTGCTGGCCGGTCCTGTTTATCAAAAATCGCCTCTTCGCAAATTGTATCCATGGTTTCTCTCATAACAGCTCCATTCACAAATCTTCCTCGGCTGGCGTGCCGCGAGGATCTAAATGACGTGTTCATCGATGGTTTAACCGAATAGCGTCCCAGCCCGTGACTCGCGTCATGCATCCTCGCTGGCCTCGCTTGTCCTTGTGTCTTGGTTTGCATTTTTGTTTGCCCCCTCTCTCGTCACCCATTCACGGATATAGGCCGGGCAATTTCGAAGCTCGGTTCCGTTCAATTCGCACGCCGCCAGGAATCTCACGGTTTCGCGGTCGGCCAGAACGACTTGCTTTAGATCGATGGCCAGTGGGCTGCTTTCGTGGTCAAGCGCAGCCCGAATCATATCCACGTCGCGTCCTGTGATCCGTCCGCTGATGCGGAAGATCACGAGACTCGTGCCGTTAATACTGCGGTCGATTTTGCAAGTCATCGTAAGGTTTAGGTTCCATTACCTTAGAAAGCAAGTCTTACGCCACTCGTAATTTATTGAAAATAAATGGGAAGGACGTTCAGAGACTGTCGAAACACGAACACCAC
>Ga0070717_10004525_pt1 | contig 10048 bp, 6 predicted proteins | sample LARL113metaG_FD_71366 | JGI IMG/M metagenome (GOLD analysis project Ga0070717, IMG submission 71366) | Corn, switchgrass and miscanthus rhizosphere microbial communities from Kellogg Biological Station, Michigan, USA - LAR L11-3 metaG | ecosystem: Host-associated > Plants > Roots > Rhizosphere ... | reverse complement strand
TCCGCCATCGATCCCGCCGACATCTTGCGTCCATCGGGCAGAGTGACCGTTCTCGCGCTCGCCAGGTTCGAGCCATCTTTGGCCTGAGCGCAGAATACCGTCACCGTCTCCCCGACTTTGAAAATCTCCCGGTTCCAACCGAGGCGCCGCAGCACGTTCGGGCTAGCCAGCTCCAGATTCCAATTGATCACCTTGCCATCAGCGCCCTTCACGTCGAGGTAGAAGTGGGCGTGTGGATTGGTCCACTCCAGTTTCGTTACTACTCCAGTGAGCGTCACTGCCTTCGCGGCATCGAACTCGGCCTGGAAGGAATGGTGCGCGAGCAGCGGGATCGCCAGCAGTCCCACGCCGGCGGCCAGAGTCCAAAACGCGGCTTTCATCGATTCCTCCAATTCAGATTGGACCGCACCGGGCCGCCGGCCCGCAAGTCGGATCGATTTGGCCGCCCGCAAACGTACCATTCTTGCGTTATACTTAGAACTCAATCGGCCATGTAGCCAGCCCACGTGCCGCGCCTGCACGGACGGTTGAAATGCCTCGACTCCTTCGAATTTTCTCGGCTCTTTTACTCGTCGCCGGCGCGCTTCCAGCTGCCGGCAACCCGCCGTCATTCACCGTCGGCTGGTCCGTCTATGTCGGCTGGAATCCCTACCAGTTCATGGCCCGCTCGGGGATTCTCAAGAAGTGGGCCGACAAGTACGGCGTCGCAATCAAGGTCCAACGCTTCGACTATGCGCCGTCGCTGGATGCATTTGTAGCCAAGAACATCGACGCCTGCACCATGACCAACATGGAGGCGCTCGACATGCCGGCCGCGGCCGGTGTCGATACCACCGCCGTCATCATCGGCGATTATTCCAACGGCAACGACGCCGTGCTGGTACGCCACAATCTTGCACTCAGCCAGATTCCAGGCAAGCGCGTGCTCCTGGTCGAAAAAACCGTCTCGCAATATCTTTTTGAGCGCGCCATGGCTCTCAACAACCAGGCCGGCGACTTGAAGCGCGTGAAATATGTCAACACATCCGACTCCGACATCGCCGGCGCCTTCCTGAGCGACACCAGCCAGGAGGCGGTCGTGACCTGGAAGCCGCTGGTTTCGCAGATCCTCAAGGGCAAGGGCATCGCCAGCATTTTCGATTCGTCGAAGATCCCCGGCGAAATTCTCGACCTGCTGGTGGTCCGCACCGAAATTCTGAACCGTCCCGATGGATCCGGCCAGCGATTCGCCAAAGCGGTTGTCGCCGCGTGGTACGAACTGCTGACGCAAATGTCGAAACCCGGGCCAGACGGCGACAAGGTCCTGGCCTCGATCGCCGAAGCGTCCCAGGACACATTGGCTTCTTATAAAGAGCAGCTCTCCACCACGCATATGTTCTTCACGCCGCAGTCCGCCGTCGAAATGGTAACTTCCGAGCAGCTCAAGAAGACCATGGAGCTGGTGCGGCAATTCTGTTTCTCGCACGGTTTGCTGGGAGAGAAAACCAGCTCGCCCGATGACGTGGCCGTACGATTTCCGGACGGATCCATCGAAGGCAAGAAGGATCGCGTGCGACTGCGCTTCGATCCAACTTTTATGCAACTGGCTGCCGGAGGAAAGCTGTGAGCTTTACGCAAATTCATGCCCAGCCGGGCCGCGCCGCGGTGTGGACGCTCTCCTGGTTCCTGTTCGCCGCCGGCATCACGGGCTATTTCTGGGCGTCGAAGCAGCGGCATCTCGAAAATCCCGACGATCGCGTGATGCCGACCCTGCGCCAGATGGGACAGGCCATTTCCGAAGCCGCGCTCAAGCCCGCGGAAGATGACGAAGTGGCGGCAGGTGCGGACACGCAATCGTGGGCCGCCAAGATCAATCACAGCATGTTGTGGAAAGATACCCAGGCTACCGGCCGGCGATTCATCCTCAGCATGGCGCTCCTCATTCCGGCCGTGCTGCTCGGACTGCACATGGGCATGTTCCCTTACGTCGGTGCATTCTTTCTGCGCTTCGTGTTGTTCTTCGACAAGATTGTTGCGCTATCGCTGCTTCCGATTCTCTTCATCGCTTTCGGCATCGATGAGCTCGCCAAGGTGATGCTGATCGTTATCGGCGTAGCGCCCACCATCATTCTCGACGCCTTCAATCTCACTCGCGGTGTACCGCGCGAGCAGATCGTCAAAGGCTTCACGCTGGGCGCGAGCGATTTTTCGGTGACCTACCGAATCGTCCTCAAACAGATCTGGCCGCGCGTGCTGAACAGCATCCGCCTGAATCTGAAAGCCGTCATGCTGTTCCTTTTCGCCGGCGAAATGATCGCGTCGACCGACGGTCTGGCTTATCGAATTGCCCTGCTCCGCCGCCACATGGGGATGGACACGATCATCCCCTACGTGCTGTGGGTGGCGCTGCTGCTCTTCTTAGTCGATCTGAGTATGCGGGTCTTGAACAAAAGGCTGCATCCATGGTTCCAGGAGGCATAGACATGGCGGCCACACAGGTCACGCTCTCCGAGTCTGCAGCGCCGGTTACCTCCACGCCCGCCGCGATGATTCGCATCCAGGACGTCTATGTGGAATACGGACAGGCGGGGAAAGTCGCGAAGAGGGTCCTCAACGGGATTAGTCTCGACATCACTCCCGGAGAATTTATTTCAGTCGTCGGGCAAACCGGCTGCGGAAAATCGACGCTGCTGCGCCTGGTGCTGGCCGAAGAAATGCCAACCAGCGGGCAAGTGTTAGTGGAAGGCAGCCCGCGGATGCAACCCGACCGGCGCTGCGGCTACGTGCCCCAGAAATACTCGCTCTTTCCCGACCGCACAGTCCTTGAGAACATTACTTTCGGTCTGGAAGTAACCGAGATCGGACTGCTCGGCGGCCTGATCCCATCCCGGCGGGCGCGTCGCAAAGCGTTCCGGTCCGAAGCTCTCAGCTATCTGCGGCGCATGGGTTTGCGCGAATCGGATGCGCGGAAATATCCACACCAGCTTTCAGGCGGCATGCAGCAGCGCGTGGCCATCGCACAAGCGCTCATCATGCGGCCGAAGATCCTGCTGATGGATGAAGCCTTCAGCGCGCTCGATCCGGGAACGCGTTTGGGAATGCAGCGACTGATCAAGACATTGTGGCGGGAAACCTTCACTACTATCTTGTTCGTCACACATAATCCACGTGAGGCCGTGACGCTCGCCACGCGAGTGATCGCGCTCGGACGCCCGGATGCCTCCGACGACGGCGCCGAAGTGATCCTCGATCTCGCAGTACCTCAAACAGACGACGAAGATCGAATCTCGGGCCTGGTCCGGAGTATCGAAGAGACTACGTTTCCGCACGGAATGAAGCACGACGACGAGTCCGAGTCCCCGGAAGTCTAAAATCTCAATATGTCCTTTTATAAAACCCACGCCCCCGGACATCGGGAGCACAAGAGAGAATTGTCGCTGCCCGAACTCGAGGGCATGAAGGCTCTGCGCGACGAGGGCCAGATTCCGTCGCGTCAGTGGCAAGAGGAAGTCAGGCGCGGTAAGGAGTTCGGCCTCGAATGTGTCGATTCCATTCAGGACAAGACCGAGATCAGTTGCTTCCAGCGCGGCGAGCTGCCGCATTGGTCCGGCATCAACACCTTCTTGAAGACGCACTATCTCGAGGACGTGCGCAAAGTCGGCGAGTACGACGTCGCATTCTTGGGCGTTCCCTTCGATATCGGCACAACTTACCGCGCGGGCACGCGTTTCGGCCCGCAGGGAATTCGCCGGATTTCGTCGCTATACACGACTTACAATTTCGAGTTGGGTGTCGACCTGCGCGAGTCGCTTAAGATGTGCGACGTCGGCGATGTTTTTTGCCCGGCCAACATCACGAAAAGTCATGACCAGATTTCGAAGGCGGTCGCACACGTGTTGTCCGAAGGGACGCTGCCGATGATCATGGGCGGCGATCATTCCATCGGCTATCCGTGCGCGCGCGGCGTAGCTCAGTGCATCGAAGGCAAGGTTGGAATCATCCATATTGACAGGCACATCGATACGCAAGAAAAGGACATGGACGAGATCATGCACACTTGTCCCTGGTTTCATGCCACCAACATCCCCAACTGTCCGCCCACGAATCTGGTGCAGGTGGGAATCGGCGGCTGGCAGGTTCCGAGGCCCGGCGTGAAGAAGGGCCGCGAGCGTGGATCGACGGTACTTACTATTCAGGACATCGAGCGCATTGGGATCGACAAGACGGTGGAGATCGCCCTCGAGGTGGCATGGAAGGGCGCAAGCGCCGTTTATCTTTCCTTCGATGTCGATTCCGTCGACGCCGGATTCGTTCCTGGAACCGGCTGGCCGGAGCCCGGCGGTTTTCTGCCTCGCGAAGCCTTGGCCATCCTGAAGGGCGTCGCGAAAGAAGGGATCGTCGCGATGGAGGCCGTCGAAGTCTCGCCGCCGTACGATATTTCAGATATTACGGCGCTGGTGGCGGTGCGCGCCATGGTCGACGTGCTCGCGACGATGGTGAAGCACGGTCGCATTGGTGGAAGGCTGCACTGATGGCGTCCGCGGCCACTCAGGCGCACGTACAGCCCGCGGCCTTTATCCTGACGACTGACCTCGAACCATATCATCCGGCATGGCGTCTGGCCGAAGGGCAGGCGCACGAGATTGCGCTGGCATGTGCGCCGATTCTGGGTTTCGAACCAGTCGTGCGGGTCGCAACAAATGACTCACTCGCCGACGCCATCGACGCCTCGGAAACCTTCGTCCTGCCGGTCGCTCTGGACTTCAACCTGTTTCAGCGGGACGCAATGGGCCGCGTTCTTGCAGAAGCTCGGCGGCATCGTCCGGACATTGTCGTGCACCACGACGACGTCGACCCGGGCCATTCGCTGGTGGTCGATTGCCTCGCCAACCAGGTTGCGACAGCCCTGGGAGACACGCCTCCCGAACGAGCCGGCCTGATTCTCGCTCCCAGCGGTCAAGGCGACGCAGTGAGTCGCGCCCACAGCTATCGGCTCATGCGGTTGATTTGGGAAAGGCTGGGGCTAGCCACTGCAGAGATCGGATTCATCCGCCACTCGCAGCCGTTTCTGCAGTCGACACTGGACAAATGCGCGCGGCATCCGCTGCAGTGGATTCTGCTTCCACAGTCGCAATGGATCACCGAGCATGTCGAGTTCGCCGAGACGATTCTCGAGAATTTTCAACGCAGTCATCCCGAAACATCCGATTGGCGGATGGCCGAGCCGCCGGGCCATCATCCTGCGTTGACGGCCTGGTTGGTGCAACGGATCGCTCGATTGTGGAATGAAAAACGAGCGCGAGAAGCTGGGCGAGTTGCTTCTCCCAAGCACGCCGCCGCTTTGAAGCCGCGATCGTGGACGCTGGGCCAGGGAACAATCGCGTCAATTCCGGATAAGCGATCGATGGCCGCACTGCTCGAGCGCGTCTTGCCCGTCCAGAAGCCCGACCGGGTTCTTGTGAAAGTCACCTGGCACGGGTACGCCACTGGAACTTACACCGATCCGGCCGCGCTCGATCTCTTACTGGGCGCGCTTCCGTCGCCCGCGATCATTCTCGAAGGACACACCAGCAGCCGCAATCTCGAGGACGCAAAGTTCGATTGGGAGACTGAAGCGAAGGAGAACCGAGCCTGGATACGCCAGCAGGAGGCCGAGTATCTGCGTCGCACTGGCCTCGCCGACGTGCTCGCGCGCCACCGCGCCGCATACGTGAACGTCACTGAAGCCTTCTGGGACGGCGCGTGCACCAGCGCTACCGCTTTCGCTATCCCGGAAGTTCTGCTGCAATATCGCGGCTGTCCGATGATAAGCTTCGCGAAGTTCAAAGGGCCGACGCGCCTGGGCATCTCCAACCTTTTCGGCCTGCTACCCGAGCCATTGCGGGCTGCCTGGCATGGCCCCAACATTACTTACTTCGCGCGCGTCTGCTGCGATCTGGCTCGAGCTTACGGCGCGCTGTTTCCGCTATGCGGCGCCAATGAAGCGCTTTTTACCGCGGTACGTTGGAATCGGCAAGGGCTCTATCGCAGCCGCTGGGGAAATTACGACCTGATCAGCAACGCCGGTCATGTAGCTGCGGCGCCGAACCTCGTCACCGCCGACATCCTGGCCAGTCGTATACAAGGACAGGACGTACATCGCAGCGCGTTCTTCGATGTCGTGCGCGCAGAGTTGGGCTGGGATGAAGCCGCCGCTACCGATCCGCTACCCTTAATCTTGACTTAGTCACGGAGATACCATGTCCCACAAATTAGACGACCAAGCACTGGATATTCTTTTTCGCAAGGCGCGCACTCACATCTTTTGGCAGGACAAGCCGGTGAGTGACGATGTTTTGCGGCAGGTCTACGACCTGATGAAATGGGGGCCGACCAGCGCTAATTGCAGCCCCGCGCGCATTCTATTCCTGCGCACTCCCGAAGCCAAAGAGAGATTGCGGCACGCGCTGTCTCCGACCAACGTGGATAAAACCATGCAGGCTCCGGTCACGGCTATCATCGCGCACGATTTGAAATTCTACGAGAACCTGCCGAGGCTCTTTCCCAACAACCCCGCCGCACGCGAATGGTTTTCCGGGAATCCACAACTGGCCGAAGTCACTTCGTTTCGCAACAGCACTCTACAGGGTGGCTATTTCATCCTTGCCGCGCGGGCGGCCGGCCTGGACTGCGGCCCGATGTCCGGCTTCGACAATGCGAAAGTAGACGCGGAATTCTTCGCGGGGACTTCGGTGAAATCGAACTTCCTGTGCAACCTCGGCTACGGCGATGCTTCGAAGCTCTTCCCGCGCAATCCGCGGCTCGAATTCGACGAAGCCTGCAAATTGCTTTAGAATTCGTAGCGCAATGCGAACTGCATCGTTCGCGGGTCCATCACTCCCTGATATTCGCCGAAGGTCAGCGGCGAAGTCAACGACAGACTCGGATTGATGAAGTTCGGATGATTGAAGGCGTTGAATGCCTCGGCGCGGAATTGAATCCGCTGGCCTTCCCAAGGCAGCCGGAAAGCTTTGGCGACGGTGAGATCGACATTGAACAGCGGGGCCAGCCGCAGCGCCGCACGAGTGCCGCTATGACCGGGCAGTTCATCGGCGAACGAATTGGACGCGCTGGTGCTGCCGAAGATACTCGGATTGCCGTTCTGATCGATCCGTACGCCGCCACTCTGCACCGGTTGCGTCAGGATCGCGAGCGAGCTCAGCCAATAATTGGCATTGTATGCCAAGTCGCCGCCTACCGCAGTCGGGAGTCCGGTGCGGTATCGAATCACGCTCGAAAGCTGCCAGCCTCCGATGATCTGGTTCGCCCAGCCGCTCACGCGATTGAGGAATGGTTTGTTCTTGCCGAAGGGCAGCTCGTAAAGAAAATCGGCGGTGATGTTATGCCGCAGGTCGAAATCGGATGAGCCGCGAAATTCCTTGATGTTGAAGATGTTTTGAATTGCAGCGCCTTGCTGCCCGGCGCCGGATTCGGCAGCCGAACCAAGATCGAGCGAGTGAGACCACGTGTAATTGAAGTCAAACGACAAGCCGGCGCTGAAGGCCCGCCGCAACGAAAGGCTCAGGCTGTGATATTGAGCGACGCCGGCATTCATCCAGGTGGGCATCGAACTGCCCTGGATCGGGAAGAAGGTGTAGCAGCCGAGCACCGATAAGCACTTGCCGTTCACGTAGCCGCTGGTGGTGTTGCGATCCACCGCGTGCAGGCAATCGAGGAAGCTGCTGTTGTAATCGTTATAAACGCACATGAAGTAGTTCGCCGATGCGCTGCCCATCACGTCCTGGTTTTTTAGTCCTGGCCACATATTCTCGACGAACGGCAGGTTCGGGACCAGGCTTGGATTCTTGGCGACATCGGCGGGCGTCAGGCCTGCGTCAAACAAGCCGCGGACCTGGTTGGCGTTCTGCGTCCAGGTGATTCCCGATTTCGGATCCTTGAAATATTCGAGCGGCGTATAAACGTCGCCTTCCATCAGCAGCCGGTGGGAAAGCCGACCCGCGTAGCCGATCTCCATCGTCAACTTGCCCGGGAGCTCGCGGGCGAAGCTGGCGTTGAAGAGATAAGAATAGGGCGGCTTCAAATCAGGTGAGACTCCCATGAACTCACCGGCGATGGCTGCAATGCTGGGCGGCGTGAAGGGGAATGGTTCCTTTGCCGGCGCGGCCAGTGTGGGAGGAGCGCCATTGTAGCGCTGGCTGGTGCTGAAGCTGTAGGAGTCGTCGAAATTTCCGGCGGTCGCCAGGCCGATGGAACCGTACTGATCGTACTGCGTGATCAAGTCGCTTCCGAAGCGATCGTACGAAATCCCGGCACCGGCTCGAAACGCCCCGTGCTTGCCGAAAATCTTTCCAAGCAGTCCACCGCGGTCCGACGGCGCGTAAGCGATCCCGATGCGCGGCGCGAAATTCTTGTTGCTCGGAGTCCACCAGGTCGGCTTCCCGTTGGCGGGCCCGTTCAGAGCCCAGCTTAAATTCGCATTCGGCATCGCGTTCTGCGGCACGCCGAAGGTTTGAAGATAATTGCGTTCGGCGAAGTATTGATTGAGCCCGACGGTGGGCGCCACCTGATAGCCGTTCGCTTCGTAAGGCGGCCGGAAGTTTTCCCAGCGCAGACCCAGCGATACCGTCAGCTCACGAGTCGCGCGATAAGTATCGCCGATGTACAGCGCGTAGTCGTGCTCGATGAACGACCGGACTTGCGGAGTGCCCTGCGGCAGCGGGTTTCCGCTCTTGTCGAACAGATCGGTGTGGAAATCGTCGTTCACCAGGCCGAATAAGGCGCCGAGGCCGTTGGTCACGGAGGTCGGGTCGGCGAGTTGGGCATTCGGGATGCGCTGCTGAAGATAATCCGTAACGGAGTTCTGGATGTCGGAACCCAGTCCGATCAGTTCCGTTGCGCCGTACCCGTAGCGCGCAAAAGACGTGGCGAACGACGACGTGTTGTTGTGGATGAAGCGCGCATTGAAGCCGGCGGTAAAGGTGTGCTTGCCTTTGATCCACGTGACGTCGTTAGTCGGATTGAGAGTGGGCAGACGCTGGCCGGTGGGGCGCGCGTATGGGTTCTGAAGTGAATCGATGCCGGTGAAGAACAGTACCGGTCCGGTTGCGCCGGACATTACCTGACCAAATCGCGTGAATCCAAGATTGAAGACGTTGATGAGGTTTGGCTTCATCAGCCAGGTGTATTGCGCCGACAACCCTTTGCTGTTATCGCGCAGAGTCGAAGCCGGTCCCTGCCCTGGAAATTGAGCCAGAATCTGATCGTCGGTATTGTCGGCGAGCGTGCCGCGAACACTCAGAGTATGTTTGCCGGCCGAGTCAATGTGATAGTCGATCTTTCCAACGATGGCGCGATCGTTGCGGTGGCTGGGCGCGTTGAATCGATAGCCGCTGAAGTTGAGGCCGCCATCCTGGCCGAACGCGGGAGCGTTCCCCGCTGGAAACTGATTCAGGACTTTGAGGATCGCCGGATTTACGCCCTGGTGCTGCGGATCGATTTCACGAATCTGATCGGGCGTGAGGCTCTGGATGGATCCATCGGCGAGCTGGAAGCTGAGAATGCCTTGACGCAGCGTGTCGGATGGAACTGCCCGGACGGTGGCGACGCCGCTCGCATCGGTGCGTTCTTCATAGTTGAAGAAATAAAACAGGCGATCGCGAATAATTTTGCCGCCGGCTGAAGCACCGAACTGATTGCGGACCAGTGGCTGGCGCGGAACCCCGGCTTGGTTGTTGAACCAGGTGTTGGCGGCAGTCTGCGTATTGCGATTGTATTCGTATAGCGAACCGTGAAATTGGTTGGAACCGCTCTTGGTGACAAGGGCCACCTGGCCACCCGACGATCGTCCGACGTTGGGACCTTCGCCTGCCACGGTGACGCGAAATTCCTGGACCGAATCGAGCGGAATCGGAAGCACGGCGTTGAAGCCCGGATTGTTGGCCGATCCGTTGGCATTGGAACCCTGGAAGCCACCTGTGCCGGTGGCGGTGTTCTGCGCAATAAGCCCGGAGTTCTGGTTGTTGTTGACATCGGCGCCGTCGAGCGTGATGTTGTTCTGATCGCGGCGCGC
>Ga0070717_10004523_pt1 | contig 10050 bp, 9 predicted proteins | sample LARL113metaG_FD_71366 | JGI IMG/M metagenome (GOLD analysis project Ga0070717, IMG submission 71366) | Corn, switchgrass and miscanthus rhizosphere microbial communities from Kellogg Biological Station, Michigan, USA - LAR L11-3 metaG | ecosystem: Host-associated > Plants > Roots > Rhizosphere ... | reverse complement strand
TCCGCTATTTCAGCAGCAAGACTTTCCCGCCCAATGGCATCAATTGGGGAAATTTCAAAGACCAGCGGGTCGACGATCTGTTATCGCAAGCGCAGGACACCTTCGACCCTGCAAAGCGGACTGAATTTTTGGCCCAGGCTCATGCGCTCGTCGTCGACGAAGCCGCTTGGCTGTTTGTCGTGCATGATCTGAACCCGCGTGCGATGTCAGCCAAAGTGAAGGGGTTCAAACCGGCGCAGAGCTGGTATCAGGATTTCACCCAGGTGACGGTCGAATGAGAGCAATGCAAGGAGCGCCCAGTGGTTGCTTGCGTTCTGACTCATTCAGATAGTGCGGTGCCGACCTGGATCGTCATGCCCGGCTTTGTGCCGGGCATCCACGGGGGCCGCCGAGACCTGCGCCGGCGTCCCGTGGATGGCCGGGTCAAGCCCGGCCATGACGGAAGAGTGAACCTTGCGTTTGCATCTGAACACTAGTGTGCCCGGAAGACTATGGCTCGCTTTATTGCGTTCCGGCTTTGTCACACTGTGTTGATCCTGTTCGGGGTCTCGGTCGTGGCCTTCGGGTTGATCCACCTGATTCCGGGGAACCCGCTCGATATCCTCCTGCCGCCGGAAGCGCCAAAGACGGTGGTGGATCAGCTCCGCGCTGAATTCGGGTTCGACAAGCCGCTTTACCTACAATACCTTGCCTGGTTGGGTCGCGTGCTGACCGGCAATCTGGGAACTTCGGTATTTACGGGGCTGCACGTCACGCACGAGCTGTTGAGCGCTCTGGGCAACACCCTGGTGCTCGCCGTGCCGGCGGCGGTGCTCGGCTTCACCCTAGGAACGACTTTCGGCACAATTGCCGCTTTTAGTCACGGCAGACCGCTCGACAAGGTCTGCTCCGTAATTGCGATACTCGGCCTCAGCATGCCGCATTATTGGCTCGGGATCGCCCTCGTCATCGTATTCGCGGTGCTGTGGAACGTGCTGCCCGCCGCCGGTATGGGCGGCACCGGCGGTGTCCCGACCAGCTGGGAGGAAATCCAGTACATGATTTTGCCAGTCGCCACCCTGTCGATGATCCCGATGGGGGTGATCGGCCGTATGGTGCGCTCGACCGTCCTCGAAATCCTGAGCCATGAATTTCCGACTGCCCTGCGGGCCAAAGGGCTGCGGTCGAGGCGTGTTGTGTTCCATGTGCTGAAAAATGCGGCACCGCCTGCGCTCGCCGTGATGGGTTTGCAGCTCGGCTACCTGCTCGGCGGCTCGATCCTTGTCGAAACCGTGTTCAACTGGCCCGGTTCCGGGCAGTTCATGAACCTGGCTATTTTCCGGCGAGACATCCCGGTCTTGCAAGGGACCGTGCTCGTGCTCGCCAGCTTTTTTGTGCTGATCAATTTGCTGGTCGATCTCCTCCAGGCGCTGATCGATCCGCGCATGCGCAGATAGCCGGAGCGACTTGACGTAATGACCGATATTGCAGTCGTTCAGCCGGCAATCAAGCCGGGTGAACAGCCGGATAGTGAGCCTCGCGGGTACTGGAGGACAGTCGGCGACCGACTGTTGCACGATCGGGTGACCCTGGGCGTCGCAGCTGTTCTATTGGTAATCATTAGTCTCGCTGCGTTTGCACCCTGGGCAGCTACCCACGATCCGCTGCAAGGGAGCGTGATACGTCGCCTGAAGCCGGTTGGTACGCCGGGCTATTTCCTCGGCACCGATGAGACCGGCCGGGATATTTGGTCGCGCCTCGTCTATGGCGGCCGATTGTCGCTGGTCTGCGGTATTACGCCGGTCCTGCTTGCAACGATGATCGGCGGCATGCTCGGCCTCCTAGCAGGTGTCGGCGGCCGATTGCTGAACACGTTGATTATGCGCGTGGTTGATGTGTTCTATGCGTTTCCTTCGGTGTTACTTGCGATCGCGATCTGCGGCGTGATCGGGGCGGGGATTGGCAATACTATCCTTTCGCTGACCGTCGTATTTATCGCACCTATTGTGCGGGTCACCGAAAGTCTGACCACGCAAATCAAGACCCGGGACTTCGTCGAAGCAGCGCGGGCCAGCGCGGCGCCGCTCTTTGCGATCATCCGCCATCAGATCCTACCCAGCGTGCTCGGCGGAATCCTCGTCTACGCGACCAGCCTCGTCAGCATCAGCATCATTCTTTCTGCTGGCCTGTCGTTTCTCGGTCTGGGTGTAACCCCGCCCAATCCGGAATGGGGATTGATGCTCAATGCGCTGCGCCAGTCGATATTTGTCAATCCGATTGTGGCCGCGTTGCCCGGAGTGGCAATCGTCATTACCTCGTTGTGCTTCAACCTGTTGAGCGACGGGCTGCGCAGCGCGATGGACATCAAGCTGCAGACATGACCGACCGGGCTCTCTCTGGCGGGAATGCCCGGGATCGCGGCGGCCCGGCACAACCGCTCCTCCTGGTGCGCGAGCTGAAGAAGCATTTCCCCGGCAAAGGCCGGTGGCTCGGGCGCCGCGAGATGGTGCAGGCAGTCGACGGCGTGTCGTTTAGTCTCGCCAAGGGAACGACGCTGGGTGTCGTCGGCGAATCCGGTTGCGGCAAATCGACGACGGCACGGCTTTTGTTGTACCTGATCAAGCCCGATGCCGGTGAGGTCATCTTCGATGGCGAGGCGGTCGGCGTACCTCAAGGGCTGACAATCCGCGAGCTGCGCGTGCAGATGCAGATGGTGTTCCAAGACAGCTATTCATCGCTGAACCCGCGTGCCACGATCGCCGATATTGTTGCCTTTGGTCCGCGCACGGCGAAACATCTGCGCCGACAGCCGGCGCGTGAGCGCGCCGAGCGGCTGCTCGAGCAAGTGGGGCTGCGCCCATCGTTCTTTGCCCGCCGCTATCCTCACGAACTGTCGGGTGGGCAGCGGCAACGCGTCAACATCGCCCGCGCGCTGGCCCTCCAACCGCGTCTCCTGATCCTCGACGAGGCGGTATCGGCGCTCGACAAATCGGTCGAAGCGCAGATCCTCAACTTGCTTGCCGACCTGCGTCGGGATCTCGACCTGACTTACATTTTTATCTCGCATGACCTCAACGTCGTCCGACATGTCAGTGACCGTGTCGTTGTCATGTATCTCGGTCGTATCGTCGAGGCCGGCTCGGTCGAAGACATCTTTCGTCGGGCGCGCCACCCCTATACTCAAGCACTGCTGCGCGCGATGCCGAGCATGGACCCGGACCGCCGGACCGCGGCGCCGCCGCTGATCGGGGACCCGCCAAATCCGATCAACCCGCCTTCGGGTTGCCGCTTCCGGACCCGCTGCGCCTTCGCCGAGGAGGTCTGCGCACAGGTTTCGCCACGTCTCGATCCGATCGACAGACAGCACGAGGTCGCCTGTCACATGATGGAGTCTGGTGCCGGCCACAGCCGCAGTCATATAGCGGCAGGGGCCGATGGTTGAGGCACTGAATTCAAAATGAAACTCATTTTTCCCATCGTCTTGCCCGGGCTTGACCCGGGCATCCACGCGGGGCCGCCACCCAAGGCTGAAGTGCCGCATGGATTGCCGTGTCAAGCCCGGCAATGACGGTTCTTGCGAGTGGACGTTCGGGTCGGACAGTGGAGCCGCCGGCGATCGAGGTCGCCGACCTCACCGTCCGCTTCCGCTTGCGCGACCGCACGGTTCACGCGGTGAATGGCGTCAGCTTTCGGCTCGGACGCGGCGAGGTATTGGGGATCCTCGGCGAGTCGGGATCCGGCAAGAGCGTCACATTACGCGCGCTGATGCGACTGCTTCCGGCCAACTGCAAGATCGGCGGGCAGATTGCTGTCGGCGGGGAGGATGTGAACGGCGCCTCCGCGAACCGTCTAGAAGATCTGCGCGGCGCCCGTATCGCGATGATCTTCCAGGAGCCGATCACCGCGCTCGACCCGGTCTTCACAATAGGCGAGCAGATTGCCGAGACTGTAGCGCGGCATGAGGGGGTGAGCCGCCGTGAAGGCCGCCGCCGAGCTCTCGATCTGTTGGAACGCGTGCAAATCCCCTCGGCCCGGCGCCGTCTCGATTCGTACCCGCACGAGATGTCGGGCGGGATGCGGCAGCGCGCGATGATCGCATTGGCGCTATGCTGCAATCCCGGCGTGCTGCTGGCCGACGAGCCAACGACCGCTCTCGACGTCACAGTGCAGATCCAGATCCTGTTGCTGCTGCGCGAGCTGCAGCGCGAACTCGGCATGGCGGTCATCTTCGTCACCCACGATGTGGGCGCTGCCGTCGAGGTCAGCGACCGGCTCGCGGTAATGTATGCTGGCCGTTTTGTCGAAACCGGCAGCGCCCGCGCTGTCATGCGCAAGCATGCCCATCCCTACACCGAAGGGCTGCTCGCGGCCAATCTGCACGGCGCGGAGCCAGGCACCAGGCTGATAACGATACCTGGCGCACCGCCCGACCTAGCAGCACTGCCGCCCGGCTGCAGCTTCGCTCCGCGCTGTTCCAGTGCACTGTCGGCCTGCAGCGAGCGCATGCCGAACCTTGAACCATGTGGCGAAGGGCATGTCGCCCGCTGCATCCGCATCAAAGGACGGCTCGCCGTCCCCGCTTAAGACACGAGGGAGATCCCTATGCACTACCGGACAGCGCCTGCTTGCGGGCTGATTGCCAGCCTCAGCTTTGCTGCCGTTCTGGCTTGCCTCTCATTCGCCTCGGCGCGGGCGGAACAGGTGCTGCGTGTCGGCATGACCGCTGCCGACATTCCGACGACGGGTGGCATTCCCAATAATGGGGGCGAGGGCTATCGCTTTCTCGGTGTTCCGGTTTTTGATGCGCTGGTGAATTGGGATTTCAAGCACACCGACCAAACCGCCGAAGTCGCCCCGGGGCTCGCCAGCAGTTGGGAAATCGACGAGGTGGATCACACCCGGTGGGTCTTCCACCTGCGCAACGGGGTCAAATTTCACGACGGCACCGATTTCAACGCCGATGCGGTCGTATTCAATCTCGGGCGGATCTACGACGATAAATCGCCCCAGTTCGACGCGACCTCTTCACCGATAGTGCGGGCAGTGGTGAGTATGGTGGCGCGCTGGGAGAAGCTCGACGATAACACGATTGCGATCTACACCACCGTTCCGTTCAGCCATTTCCCGTACCTCGCCACCCGCATCCTGATGGTCAGCCCGACGGCCTGGGAGAAAGCCGGGCGGAACTGGGTCGAATTCGCCAAGGCGCCGGCCGGCACCGGCCCCTTCAAGATCACCAAGGTGACGCCGCGGGTCAGTGTCGAGATGTCACGCAACGACAATTACTGGGATGAGAGCCGCCGGGCAAAGCTCGACCGCATGGTGGTGATGCCGATGCCCGAGGCCAACACCCGAGTAGCCGCGCTGCGCTCTGGCCAGGTCGACTGGATCGAGGTGCCGCCGCCCGACATGATCGACAGCCTGAGGAAGGCCGGTTTCCAAATCAGCCTATGGCCCTATCCTCATACCTGGCCCTACGTACTCAATGTCATGGGGCAGTCGCCCTTCAGTGACAGGCGGGTCCGTCAGGCTGCCAATTACGCGATCGACCGGGAGGGGTTGGTAAACCTGCTCAACGGCAGCGCCAAACCAGCAACCGGCCTCTACCCAACGGAGCACCCGGTGTTCGGCACCCCCGCAAACCAATACCGTTTCGACCCGGAAAAATCCAAGGCGCTGCTCAAGGAAGCCGGCTATGACAATCGTCCGGTCAAGGTCAAGGTCATGATCTCGACTTCCGGCTCTGGCCAGATGATGCCATTGCCGATGAACGAATTCCTGCAGCAGAGCATGCAGGCGGCGGGTTTCGACCTCGACTTCGAGGTCGTCGAGTGGGGGGCCATGCTGCTCGGCTATCGCAGCGCCCCCGACGCGCCGGCATCGAAAGGCGTTGACGCGCTCAATATCAGCCTTAGCTATACCGACCCTTCATCGATGTTTCGGTACCACCACAGCACCAGCTATTCGCCAAAGAACCAGAATTGGGGCCACTGGTCCGATCCGCGGCTCGACGATCTCTTGATGCGCGCGCAGGAAACTTTCGATCCGTCGGCTCGTGACAAGATCCTCGCCGAGGCGCACGGCTTGGTCGTCGACGAAGCGCCCTGGGTTTGGATCGTGCACGATCTCAATCCACGAGCAATGTCGCCCAAGGTCAAAGGCTTCAAGCCGGCGCAAAGCTGGTATCAGGACTTCACCAGCATCAGTATCGACTGAGTTGTACGCGTCGGGCCGCTCCACTACGGCGACCACCGCCCAGAGAACCGACACGCGCGTCCGCAGGCGCCCGATCTGGAGCAGGACGCCACAGCCGAGTGCCTCATCGCGGAAGGCCGATTTTCAGCCGGGGGACGATGAGCTGAGTCAAATTCTTTGACCTGTTCTTGTAGGGCACGTTAGAAGGGCGGCCCGGGCGGTTCTATTGCCCTCAAGCTCATTGTTCAGCATCGATGAAGCCGATCAGCCTGCGCATCGCCGAGGAACTGGGCGTCCGCGAGCACCAGGTCGCTGCCGCGATCTCGTTGCTCGACGGCGGAGCGACAGTGCCCTTTGTCGCCCGCTACCGGAAGGAGGCGACCGGAGCGCTCGATGACGCCCAGCTGCGTACGCTCGATGAGCGGCTGGGATATCTGCGCGAGCTGGACGAGCGTCGTGCCGCTATCCTCGACAGCATCGCTCAGCAAGGAAAATTCGACGCCGCGCTCAAGCAGGCGATCGACGCGGCGGACAGCAAGGCGCGGCTTGAGGATCTCTATTTGCCCTATCGGCCGAAGCGGCGGACGAAGGCTCAAATCGCACGCGAAGCGGGCATCGAGCCGCTGGCGGAGCAGCTTCTCGCGACGCCAGACCAAAGCCCGGAACAGATGGCTCGCCGGTATGTCGAAGCGAGTGAGGGGGTGACTGATTCGGCCGCCGCTCTCGAAGGCGCCCGCGCGATCCTCGTCGAGCGTTTCAGCGAAGACGCCACGCTGATTGGGACGCTGCGCGAGGAAGTGTGGTCGCGCGGCCGTCTCTGTTCGCGAGTTCGTGCAGGCAAGGCGGAACTCGGCGCCAAGTTCGCCGACTACTTCGAGTTCAGCGAGCCGCTGGCTAAATTGCCGTCGCACCGCATCCTCGCGCTGTTCCGCGGCGAGAAGGAGGAGGTGCTCACCCTCGAGCTGATGCCCGACCCGACCGCGCCGGATCGAGGCGAGCCCGGCGCCTTCGAGCGGCAGATCGCCAACCGGTTCAAGATCGCCGATCACGGTCGGCCCGGCGACCGCTGGCTGATCGATACAGTGCGCTTGGCCTGGCGGACGAGGATCCTGGTTCGCATCGAAAGCGACCTGCGCCTTCGGCTCTGGCAAGCTGCGGAAGATGCCGCAGTGCAGGTGTTCGCCGGGAACCTGCGCGACCTGCTGCTTGCGGCTCCTGCGGGCGCGCGTCCGACGATGGGCCTTGATCCGGGGTATCGGACCGGTGTCAAAGTCGCCGTGGTCACCGGGACCGGGCAAGTGGCGGCGACAGCGACGATCTACCCGCATGAGCCACAGCGCCGTTGGGACGAGTCGATTGCTCAGCTGGCACGGCTTGCCCAAGAGCATCGGGTGGAACTGATTGCGATCGGGAACGGCACCGCCTCGCGCGAAACCGACCGACTCGCTGCGGAGCTCATTCGGCTCCATTCGGAGCTCGAGTTGACCAAGGTGGTGGTGTCGGAGGCTGGGGCCTCGGTTTACTCCGCTTCGGCTTTTGCCTCGCAGGAGTTGCCTGGACTAGACGTATCCCTGCGCGGAGCGGTCTCGATCGCGCGGCGGCTCCAGGACCCGCTCGCTGAGCTGGTCAAGATTGATCCCCCATCGATCGGCGTCGGCCAATATCAGCACGATCTCAGCGAACACAAACTTTCGCGCTCCCTCGATGCGGTGGTCGAGGACTGCGTCAACGCCGTGGGGGTTGACGTCAACACGGCCTCCACGCCGTTGCTGTCGCGAGTCTCGGGCATCGGCGACGGACTGGCGCACAGCATTGTCAATTACCGTGAGGAACACGGTCCTTTTCGTACCCGCGCGGTCCTCAAGAAGGTGCCGCGGCTCGGGCCCAAGGCTTTCGAGCTTTCGGCAGGATTTCTGCGCATCCGCACCGGCGACGATTCGCTCGATGCGTCGGGCGTACACCCGGAAGCCTACCCCGTGGTGCGGCGCATTCTCGCGGCGACCAAATGCGCACTGGAGAGGCTGATCGGCAATACGTCAGTACTACGCCAGCTCGATCCGGAGGCATTCACAGATGCCGTGTTCGGGGTGCCGACAGTCACCGACATCTTGCGGGAACTCGAGAGGCCTGGACGAGATCCGCGCCCGGCCTACAAAACGGCGAACTTCCGCGAGGGAGTGGAAAAGCTCGAGGATCTGAAGCCCGGCATGGTTCTCGAAGGTGTCGTGACGAACGTCGCTGCGTTCGGTGCCTTTGTCGATGTCGGGGTCCACCAGGACGGGTTGGTTCACATCTCCGCGATGGCCAATACTTACGTCAAGGACCCACGCAAGATTGCAAAGCCCGGCGATGTCGTCCGCGTCAAGGTGTTGGAGATCGAGCCGAAACGCCGTCGGATCTCGTTGACGATGCGGCTCGATGAAACCCCGGCAACGAGGTCGACGGCAGCACGCAGCGAAATCGCCCCAACGGGATCGGAGAAAAGTCTCCGATCCGTCGAGAAGCGTGCAGTCCGAAGCAATCCCTTGCCCGCGAGCAGCGACGCGATGGCCGAAGCGTTTCGGCGAGCGGGGTTGGCTGGTAAGACACCAGGACGGCAATAGCGTAGCGAGCCTTGGTGCCCGGCGCCGGTGGCGCGGGGATAATGACAGCCGGCGATGTGATCCGCGAATTCCCTTGTCCAGTGGGATGCCGTCGTGGCCGAGAACTTTATCGCCGGCAGGGCGAGCGGCTTCAAGCCGGGCGATCGGGTAATGGCGATCCTCGCCTATGGCGGTCTCGCCGCGGCAGCCGGGTTCCGCAACGAATGAGTTTACCGAGGACGGTTAGGCGATTCGGGAGCCCCCTGATGTCGGCCTTCTGCAAGCAACAAGCGGATGCGCATGGCGAGTTCCGCCGTGCGGTAAGGTTTCGGAAAGAAAAGCTCCGCTATCTCGATGGCGCGGGCAGCATCGGCATTGCCGGAAGTGAGCACCACGTGGATGCCAGGGTGATGGTGGTGGACCCAGCGAGCAAGACTGAGCCCATCCATAGTGCCGGGCATTTGGATGTCGCTGAAGACGACATCGATCGACACCCCAGCGGCGAATACTGAGATAGCCTCCGCCGCATTAGCCGCTTCGACAACCAAGTTGCCGGAGATCCGCAGATACTCAGCGACGGCGCTGCGGATGAGAACCTCGTCCTCGACAACCAAAACCACGGGTTGGCGGGCGTCTTCCTCTGCGTGTGATTTCACTGCGTTCAACATCGGGGCCCAGCACCGCGTTGAGGGCAAAACACCCTTGGCACCCGATGTGTTCCGGGCGGGCGCCATGTCGCAGGGCTGACCGTCCCCGCTCAAGCCTGCGGCGTTGTTCGCCGTCGCTCGAGAAGGATGTTGATGCGGCGGAGGACCTCCTGCGGATGGTACGGCTTTTCCAGCAGACCCTCGTCGCAGAGGTCCCCTGCCTTCTCGGCAGCCCGCGCTATACCAGAGGTCAAGATCACATCGGTGTCAGGTTGCTTGTCGCGAACCCATTGGGCAAGACCGAACCCGTCCATCCTGCCGCCCAGCTGAACCTCTGCAAAAATAATGTCGATCTTTTGTCCGGATTCGAGCACGGCCACTACATCATCCGCTGTGACCCCCTCAAATACCTTGAAGCCGCAATCGCGCAGATAGTCTGCTATGATCATCCGAACAAGAATTTCGGGCTCCAGGACAAGAACCGTGCTTGGTCTGACTTCGTCGGAGCTTCGATCATCCGAGGGCATAGCCGAGAAACGCAGATCAGATCGACGGGGTTCCGAGCCGCGGCGAGGGGAATGCGTGGCACGGCTCTGTTAAGCCCGTGAAAATCGGGTTCACCGTCCACTCCCAGCAGCTTATTGGAG
>Ga0070717_10004521_pt1 | contig 10051 bp, 6 predicted proteins | sample LARL113metaG_FD_71366 | JGI IMG/M metagenome (GOLD analysis project Ga0070717, IMG submission 71366) | Corn, switchgrass and miscanthus rhizosphere microbial communities from Kellogg Biological Station, Michigan, USA - LAR L11-3 metaG | ecosystem: Host-associated > Plants > Roots > Rhizosphere ... | reverse complement strand
ATTTTGATCCAACCGCTTTCATCACTCTGGCTCTTACTCGTGCTCATGCTCTTGCTCGTGCCGAGAGCTTAACCATGAATCATAGCGATTTCATACGAACCGTAGCTCCTTGAGATCCGTCGTCGTGATTCCGGCGAGCAGGAGCACGAGTAAGAAGAATACAGTCGACACTTGCCAGCCGTTGCCGTCTGCGGAAAGTTTGCTCCCTCTCGACGCTCGGGTGGTGGAATGGCAGACACGTACGTTTGAGGGGCGTATGCCGAAAGGCTTGCGGGTTCAAGTCCCGCCCCGAGCACCATTTTCTGCGACAGCCGCTGCAGGGCGAACCCAATTAAAACTTTTCGTGTCATTTCTCCTCCGATAGGATTTCGAGCAACATGGAATCGCTTTATCTCATTGGAGTTGCGGTACTGGCGTTATTCGCATTTGTACTCGCGATAGTTCTTTTCAATTTCTTCGGTCTCTGGCTGCGCGCACGGATCGCAAATGCGCCGGTGAGCCTCGGCAAAATGATCGGGATGCGGCTGCGCAAGGTGCCGGTTGGTTTAATTGTCGATAATCGCATCACCGCTGTGAAAGCAGGCATCGAGATTCCGAGCGATCCGCTCGAGGCGCATTATCTGGCGGGTGGCGATGTCAATCATGTTATTCTGGCTTTGATCGCGGCAGACAAGGCCGGGATTTCGTTGGATTTCAATCGGGCTTGCGCAATTGATCTGGCCACAAAGGGCACCGGCAAAACGGTTCTCGAAGCGGTGCGGACGAGCATCAATCCGAAGGTGATCGACGCGCCGAGTCCCAACATGGGTCGGAGCACGATCGACGGCGTCGCGCAAGACGGAATCGGCGTAAAGGTGAAAGCGCGCGTGACGGTGCGTTCGCATCTCGATCGCTTCGTCGGCGGCGCGACGGAGGAGACAATCATCGCGCGGGTTGGTGAGGGAATCGTTAGCTCGATCGGCTCGGCGAAAACGTACAAGGATGTTCTGGAAAATCCGGATCGCATTTCAAAAACCGTGCTGGCGAAAGGGCTCGACAGCGGGACTGCATTCGAAATCTTGTCGATCGATATCGCCGACGTCGATGTGGGCGACAACATCGGCGCGAAACTTCAGACCGAGCAGGCCGAAGCCGACAAGCGTGTCGCGCAAGCCAAAGCGGAAGTGCGTCGCGCCGCGGCGGTCGCAGTGGAACAGGAGATGCGCGCCAAGACGCAGGAGATGCGGGCCAAAGTTGTTGAAGCTGAAGCGCTCGTGCCGCAGGCCATGGCCGATGCCTTTCGCGCCGGCAATCTTGGGATCATGGATTATGTTCGGATGAAAAACGTGCAGGCCGACACATCCATGCGCGAATCCATCGCCGGGGGAGACAAACCGCGGACGGATGGGACGTAATTGCGTCAAACTGTTGAAGCGTTGAAGTCTTAGGATGATTGCTGTTAGTCTCGATAATCTACTTTTCCTTCTGCTGATTGTGGCCGCAGCTTTGTTTCAGCTGCTGTCGAAAGCGATAAGCAAAGCACGCAAAAGCGATTCGAACGAAACATCGAGCTCACCGAGGCCAGAAACACCTCGACCAATTCAACGTGCACCACGGGAATCCGACGCAGATCGGATTCGTAAATTTCTGGAAGCCCTGGGTCAGCCGCCAAGTTCAACTCCCCCTTCCCCTGTTCTCCCTCGTACTGATATTCCGCCCCGACGACTGGCGCCTGTCCAACCGCCTCCAGTAATCCCGGGTGTGTGGCGATTACCTCGGGAACGCACAGAGAAATCGGACGTCAGTCAAAGAGAAAGTGCTCCACGTGAACGGCCGAACCGGTCGCAGCAAATCGTTCCATCACCTGTACCGCCTCCGGCTGCACCGGCGTTCGAAGTTCATGAAGCCTTACCCGTTGAGCTTCAGCCGCCGATTATTAAGAAACCGGTCGAAGCTTACGGAGCGGCAACTCAGGCAGTTGTCAAACGTGCTGATTTCAACATGAATATCGCCACGTTGCTCGCATCGAAATCCAGCTTGCGGGAAGCAATTATCCTCCGTGAAATTCTAGGACAACCTCGTGGTTTGCAGACGCTCGATCTTTTGTAGTGTCCGCTACAGCGTAGCAACGTTGAGCTTACGCGGGAATCTCGTATCCTTTGACCCCTAACGCCGGCGTGGCGGAATTGGCAGACGCGCTGGACTCAAAATCCAGTGGCCGCAAGGTCGTGTGGGTTCGAGCCCCTCCGCCGGCAATGGAATCTCAATTGGATATTCGACGTTGGACGTTGCCCAGTGCGGATTCATCTGGGAAAAAAACGCTTCCAAACGGCTTGATATGCGTCGCCAGCTTTGCTTTCCGGATACCTCTGCCGAACCGTTTCCAGTGTAAGCAAAGAACCATCGCCACTCGTGTCGAGCGCGCTTACGGCGCTGGCGGTGTCCGCCAGCCATTGAGGCGCAGGTTTGTCTTCAAAATTTTCAGGTGCGAGCCTTTGCGTCCGATACAACGGACTGACATCGATGAGGCGCATGCTGTCGAACACATTCCATATTCCGCCGGATAAAATCAGCATTCGTTGACCGTCTGAGCTAAACTGTGCAACTCCAATTGACCCGCGGAAGACTGCTGGCTCAGCCGGCTCCTGCATTTGCGCACCCTTTGCGACTTCCACTCGGCCGTAGAGCGATTTAGCCACGAGACGCCTGGCAAAGTCGCCCGGGCCGACAACTATGCGCATGAACTGATCGCGAAACGTCGGTGGAGGCACGGGTGTGACGTTTCCATTTGGAAGATTGAGCGTCCGGATGCCGCTCCAACTCGTTAGGGTGAGTTGATCGTTGCTGGGGCCGAACGCGACACCATTCGGCTGGAATCCCTCGGACAATCGAATCGAATCCTGTCCACCCATAGCACCGGGTATTATCTCCAGATCATCCGCACTGACGAAACTTACCCTGCGCAATGCGGGGGCTGCCGGATCTACGTAGACTGCAGCAATGCCGGTGCGGTAAGCAGCAAAGGCAAGCGCCACAACTTTCATGCTGTTGAATTTGTTCGATTGATCGACCAGTTTTTCGAAAGTAATTCCTTTCACCTCGAAAAAGACACAGTCGGCTTCGTTCAGGCGCGTATTGATCAGCACAGCCCGATCGGATTCAGGGGACCAGATAAAGTTGACCACACGGGAACCCCGGAGCCGCTGGAACTCCAAGTCCTCGCCTGCAGACTCGTATGCGCTTTTCTCCAATGACCACCGCCAGACTTGCAATTTGCACACCTCGCGGCCGCTGCCGGCATTACCTCCTCCTGCGGCTATCTGTTGGAGCGGGCCCTGTGCAGTGGCCTCCGCGGTTGCGGCGGACGCGAGCGTGGGAGCGATAATGAACAGCCATTGTCCGTTAGGGCTGAAAGAGGCAAAGCCCGGTTGCACGACCTCATTCTCCTTGGGTTTCGGTTTTTCAAATAGTGAGCGTACGGGTGACAGGTCACGTCCGTTCCAGAAGAGCAATTGACCGTCGCCCGTTGCAGCAAAAACTTCGTTATTGCTTCCGCCCGGAGCAAAGGCCGCTGCCAATAATGTGTCCCGCCGATAACGCACCTCTGAGGCGGCGGGCGGACACCACACGCGCTGCAGCAATAAATTCCCAGCCATCTTTGCTGCTTCGACGTCCTGGCGATTCAAGTTGAGAGCAAGCGCGAGATTCCGGAGCGCGGTTACATCCTTTACAGGATCGTCCGTGCCACTATCCAAAACTGCTTTTGCGTTTTCTCTAAGAATCTCGCCCTTGTCGACAAGTGCGCGGCGCTGTTTCTCCAGGTCCGCGGCAGTTTGTTTCCAAAGCTTCCGCTTCTCGTTTACGAAGTACCCGAGAGCTGCGAGAGCGATAAGAACGATCACGCCCAAGACCACGACGATGACGCCGAAATTTCGTTGTCGCCGAAGAAGCGATACTTTTTCCGTCTCGGCCCTGCGCAGCTGTTCCTGCTCTTCAGCGCGGCGTCGTGCTTCCTCTAACTCCTCGGCTTGTCGCTTTTTGGTTTCCTCGAGGTGGTTCCTGCTACGCCTAACAAGTTGACGCGCCTCGGGACTTGCGCCGAGAATTTTTGCCGCTGGCGAATTCAAATACTCCTCTGCTTCACGCAGTTCCACTTCATCCAGAGGTTCATCAGATTCGCGCTTAACGTATTCTTCCACCTTTGCGCGAATCCGCTCCGCGTCCTGGTATCGTCCAAGCCAGAGTTTGTTTGATTTCTGTATCGGCTCAATGAACCGATCGTGAGTCAGTTCGTGAGTTATTGTGCCCGAGCGGTCCTCGCGGCGAATGACGTGCGCTTCCTCCAGTTCTTTTAGCGCCAGGCCAGGTATTCTCCAGCTAGCTCCAGGCGCACCGCGAAAAGCAAGTCCGCGTGTTCCGGTAGGAGTTATCAGAGCTGTTCCAAACCAACGCCGCAATTCACCTTCTCCGATCCTGCCTTCACTGGCGGCAGCAGCTCTCTCAACCGAGCGATCGTAATAGCACGCCAAAGCATTATCCACGTCGCCGAAGCGTTCGATGTATTCGGCCGTGATCAGACGCGATCCATCGCTGCTGGCGTTCGGTCCATTCTTCCACTCCGAGGGCAGATTTTCCCAGAGCGATTGGCACACTACTTGAAGCTGAACCGGTTCGACGAATTCGCCGCGGGTTTCACGGAATTTGTCGCCTTCCGCTACTCGAATTTCCGAAAGCTCCGCCATCAATTGGTCGGCTGCGTTCGGGTCGAAGGAAAGGCCCCAGTTTTGGAAAGGTTTCACCACCGCGGAACGGGCGGCATTGCCACGCAAACGCTCCAAGTGCATACGCGGCCGCAATTTTTCCGGGAGCAAGTCGGCGAACGGTTCCAGCTGAGCGATGTACTCCTCGCGCATAACGAAGACCACCTTCATCGTTGGCAAGTCGTAAAGGGCCTTTGCAAGCTGATCGAAAAACCGCCGTCGTTCCTGCCATCGATGTTGATTGGTCGTAAAGAATTCTTCGAACTGATCCAGGATCACAATTAACGGTGGCGAGCTCTCCTCGCCCGCTGCTGGAGCAGCGATGAGCGGTTGAAGAAACTGAGACAACGTGGTCTTCGCATGATCCTTAACTGATTCGCCGCTCGGCGATGTTGCCGCCCAGTACTGAACGGCATGGTAAACAAAAATGTTTTGCACGCTCTCCGGTGGAACGTCATTTGGCAGTAAACCATGAACGCGTGCGGATCGCAGAACCTGGTACTGCTGTTCCTCCAGGCGCTTGATGACACCTGCCCTCAACAACGAACTCTTGCCTGCTCCTGATTGCGCATAAACAAGGACGGCTCGGTGCGCGATGATCAATGAGAGAAGCTCCTCTGTCTCCCGCGTACGACCGAAAAACCGATCGCTGTCCTCTTTTTCAAAAGGCCGCGGGCCTACGAAGGGCGAATCGCTCATCCCCGACTAAAGGCTTCCCATCGCACTCGCAGTTCCTCGCAAAACTCCTGACAAGTGCCCCAATAAATTTTTACCTGCGCGCTGCCGAAATACGAATCGAGGTACTTCACGGCCTTGGCCGCTTTCTCCGCCTGGTCGCCTGGCGTCTCAGAAGGCTCAAGCTGCACCGCGATGTGCGTATTGCCGCTGTCCCGCAGCTTGTTTGCAAAGAGCCGGAAGAGCACCAGAAAATCCCAGTCCGACAGGGTGTAACCGAGGAAAAGCAGCGCGCCTCCCAACGCACGGTCCACGCGATGCGCCAGTGATTTGTAGTCGCGCGAAATGTTGATCAGAAATTCAAAATAATCGTCCTCGGTCACTACCGCCGATTCCGCCCACGGCGTGCAACCATGAAAGTGATAGACAAGTGGATTCGCTACTGAATAGGCAAACTCCGGATCAAAACTAGGCGCTTTCTCAGGGATATGCCGGTTCCACCGACATATAGCAATGCGCGCATCTCTTTTCTTGTATTCCGTTAGTGCGCGATACATCCAATCATCGAAATTACTTGTGAGATAGACGGGAAAAGGAAGATCGGCCAAAACGCGGTGCGGCTCGTTAGGCAACGCCGAAAAATTCGGCGAAGGAAGACTATCGTAATGTTCGGCGAACGCCTCCTTCGGGGCCATAATGTCGTCTGTCGCCGCCACGTATTTCGCCACTCGTTCCAGCTTGGTTTGATCGTCGAGAGGATAGGCGTAATCAGCCGCGAACTTGAGCGCGATCTGTTCCTTCGACGGATATTTCAATTTCGCCCATTCTTCCGAGTCAGCCCCCGTTGGAGGCGCTGTGCATGCACCCGAGCCAAGGACGGGAGTGCATTTGTCGTCCCTGATGCGTTTCAATAGCCGCTCCCAAGTCTTGTCGTCCAAGTCGCGGCCTTTTGACGGCTGAACGTCCTTCGATTCGGTGGCAACGGATTCAGCGCTCATTTTTTCGTTCGTTCGAAAGTTGCCCAGCGCTCATCCAACTGCGATGAAAACTCGCGGGCGGTGCCCCAGAAAACCTTCATGTCCAAGGCGCCGTAAAATTTTTCGAAATACGCCTGATGCGCTGCGCGATTTGGATCGGTTTCATCTGGAGGCTTCAAGACCACTACGCTGCTGAATTGTTGCCGCGCGCGTAAAGTCTGAAAGAGGACGCGAAAATTCCAGTCGCCCAAACGATAGCCAATGAAAAGGAAACTCGTGGCGGCGAACGCCTGTTGTACGACCTCGGGGAGAAGATCTGGTTTGGCGGCTATGTTGGCGAGGAACGTCAGGTAATCATCTTCCGTCAAGACGAGCGACTCAGAAACGTCGAGGGCGCCATGCAGATGGAACACGAGCGGATTGGCCGGCGTTGGTTTGTAGCCAGGTTCCATTTCGAAAATCGATTCCACGTGCTGCAGAATGTCCTGCCAGCGGCAGATCTCGCGGCGTGCGTCTTTCAATTTCCATTTGAGAGCGCGAACCATGAAGTCGTCGTAATTCGTCGTGATGACAATCGCCAAGGGAAGACCAGCTAGAACGCTATGCGGTTCACCTGCGTTCCCGAACTGTGGCGGTTGGGTATACTTTGGCGGACCGGCTGCGCGCAGAATGTCCACCACGTCTTCTTTTGGCGCGTTCGGGTCGGATTGCACAGCCGCATACTGCGCAACCCGCACAAGATCTCGATCCGGGAACGGATAGCCGTAACGGTGCGCGAGCTCTTCAGCGACATCGGCCCCGAGAGGGAGCGCGCCATAGCAGGCGCCCGCTCCCAAAAAAGGAGTGCACTTGCCCGACTGAATCCTGCGCAGGAGCCGATTCCAATCCGCTTCTTGAAGTTCGCTCGTCACATCAACAGACTAACGAAGTCGCGGTATAGATGCTTAGGGATCCTGGCCTAGGATGTCAATACTGCTATTCACGCACCAATTTCCAACGCGGATGGATTGAGCATCCACTCTCGTTAGGCAACGAGGCGACGTGGCAACTGAAAAACCTGGCGATCCGGTGCGCATGCACGTCGCGGCGATTGCCGCGGATCGTGTTGATAATACTTTATACTTGTGTGCGCGAGCGAGAACCACAATGTTGATTCGTGAACGGGATGAACGGTCACGAGGGTACAGGCGAGCCGCGTGAGTTTGTAACTACCCGCTGGAGCTTGATCCTTTCAGCCGCCCACTTCGGGAGTGAAGAGCAAAGAGTTCGCGATGCCCTTGGCGAACTTTGCCGGACTTATTGGCGACCAATTTTCTCGTTTGTCCGCGGCCGCGGCTATTCAATCGAGGATGCGCAAGACCTCACCCAGGATTTTTTTGTGACAATTCTCAAGAATGAGTGGCTGCACAATGCTGATCGTAATCGCGGCCGCTTCCGCTCACTGTTATTGAAGTCTCTTCAGAACTTTCTTGTCAATGCCGCTGAGAAAACTCATGCACACAAACGCGGTGGTGACGTGGAATTTGTTTCCTGGGACGATTGGATGGCGGAAGCGCCGTCGCAATTATCCATCCCGGTTCAAGCACTCGCCTCCTTGCCGCCGGAGCGCATCTTCGACCTCACTTGGGCCACGACGGTTGTGGAACACGCGTTTCAACGGCTGCGGGAAGAATGCGAGAGCAAAGGCAAGCTCTGGCTTTTCAAAGCGCTAAGTTCCCATCTTACAGACGAACGCGACGAAGTGTCATACGCCAAATTATCTGCGGAACTCGGAATGGCAGAAGCGGCCGTAAAAAAACAACTGCATAATATGCGCCAGCGCTATCGCACTCTGCTGCGCGACGAAGTCTCACAAACCGTCGAAGACCCTGCCGACGTGGATGACGAGATCCGTTACCTTTGTGCGTCCCTCGCAACAGGAACCGACTCATCGCAATGACAGATTCAGAACCACGGTCCGATCTGCTTCCGAGCGCTACCAAGGACCACGCAAAATGCGAGAAGTGTGGAGCAATCAAGCGACTCGACACCGCAATTTGCGTGAACTGCCTCCTGCGCGAGGGCTTGCAAGGCAGTGACGAAGTATCTCGAGCATTCTATCAAAGTGTCCTCGCCGAGGTGGACGCGCCGCACAGGTCCTGGTTTCTGGGAAATTACGAAATTCTCGAACAGATCGGCTGCGGCGGCATGGGCGTGATCTATCGCGCAAGGCAACGACATTCCCGGCGCATCGTCGCGGTAAAGCGGGTCCTTAGTTATCGCGCTGATTCGCATGAAGCGCTGGAACGTTTCCGACGAGAAGCTCAGGCGGTGGCCAGTCTGGATCACCCGAACATCCTTCCGATTTACGAAGTGAGTGAAAGCGAGGACGGCCTGCCGTTTTTCAGCATGAAGTTCGCGGAAAATGGAAGTTTGCAGGAGAACGCGCCTTCTCTTCGCAACGCACCCCGCACGTGTGTGCAACTCATGGCAAAGGTCGCGCGTGCTGTCGAATACGCTCATAGCCGCGGAGTGCTCCATCGGGATATCAAACCGGGAAACATTCTGCTCAACGATCGAAGCGAGCCACTAGTCAGCGATTTTGGTTTGGCGAAGCTGCTGGACGGAAACAACGATCTTACACGATCACTGACTACGTTCGGAACCGCAGGTTTTATCGCCCCCGAACAGGTCGGTCACGCAGCCGTAGATTTTACCCCGGTTGCCGATGTCTACAGTCTAGGCGCAGTTCTGTTCAACGTGCTTGCCGGACGTCCACCGTTCCTGGGTCCTAATCCGGTTTCTGTTATTCGCCAAGCATCTGAAACGCAGGCGCCCAAATTGCGCTCGTTGGCAACATCGCTCGATCGAGATTTGGAGACGATTTGTGCCCGCTGTCTTGAACGTGATCCAAAAGCGCGCTACCAGTCCGCCGGAGACCTCGCAGCCGATCTGGAACGCTGGCTCGGCGGCCGTCCAATCGTCGCCCGCCCGGTTTCACCCCCAGCGCGGATCTGGCGCTGGTCGCGTCGTAACCCCAAACTGGTTGGAGCAGCGACTGCCGGTCTCCTTTTAGGCGCGGCTGCGGTTTGGTTATTTCGCGGCGAACTCTTCCGAGCGTCGCAGTTTAATCCCCCAAGCAGGAGTATTGCGGTTCTACCATTTACCGATTCCAGCGAGACAAAAGATCACCAATATTTGGGTGACGGCATTAGCGAGGAGATTCTCGATACGTTGGCGCAGGTTGACGGTTTGCGCGTGGTCGGCCGAACTTCGTCATTCTCATTGAAAGGAAAGAACACAAAGGAGGTTGGAGAAAAACTCAACGTTGGAAATGTGCTTGAAGGAAGTTTGCAGCGCCAAGGTAACCGTGTTCGTGTGACAGCAGAACTGATTGACGCGCGAAACAGTTTTCGCGTTTGGACGGAAACCTATGACCGCGAGTTAGACGGCGCGTTTGCACTCCAGGACGAAATCGCCCGGTCTATCGTTGACGCGCTCAAGATCAAGTTCGGTGTTCGAGTTTCCGCCCACGAACAACCCGGCAGTGCCGTATATAACCGTTATCTACAGGGACTTTTCACGGATGTAACTCATCCGACAGGAGTAAGCGGTGTGGGCATTAGCGTGCCCGTACAGAATCCATCTGATCCATTCACAGTTCCGGATTACACATCTGCG
>Ga0070717_10004519_pt1 | contig 10052 bp, 10 predicted proteins | sample LARL113metaG_FD_71366 | JGI IMG/M metagenome (GOLD analysis project Ga0070717, IMG submission 71366) | Corn, switchgrass and miscanthus rhizosphere microbial communities from Kellogg Biological Station, Michigan, USA - LAR L11-3 metaG | ecosystem: Host-associated > Plants > Roots > Rhizosphere ... | reverse complement strand
ACTGATTTCTCATACGACGACCAAGCAAGGATTAACCGTCACCGCTGTCAAAGATACCAATTCCTATCCAACTGGCATCAAAGTCTCAGACGAAGACCTGGCCTCACTCAGCATCGTGAGTGAGCCTTTTCACGGAGAGTGGAACTATACTATTCAACCGCAATAACTGGTACCTTTATTTCAGTGAGTGTCCTTAGGACTGTTTTGGGACCGGAACCAATGGTATCTTGTAGGAACGAGGCGAGACAGTGATGCAGGGATCAGGTTGTGGCGAGCAGATCGGGTCGTCTCTCTCTCGGAGGCTTCCTTAGCCTTGAGCCCTCCCCAGACGTTTGACATCCAGGATCTTTTAGGGCACAGGTGGCTCAGATCGGCGATAGAGCAATGGCAACACAATGCCCCGGTCGTTCTTCGCCTGGCACGAGCACAGGCCGAACGGCTTCAACGGGACTGGTATTATCGGCATGCTCGATTTGAAGAGAGCACAGGCAATCAAGTGACGATGACCTTTGGAGAGGAAAACCAGGCGAGCGTCTTTGAGTTACTGCGCTGGCTTGGGCCAGGGGCCGAATTGATAGAACCGAAAGCTTGGCGAGCGCAAATGAAAGAGGAACTCCAGCACATGGTATCGATCTATGACACTCCAGAGCGAGGGGGGCGATTGTGAGAAAATGACAAGGACAACACGACATCATGTCATGTCAAGAGCACCCCTGTCTTTCACTCCTCAGGAATGTTTCGTCTCTCCTGTGGGAATGGGCATCTTGTTTTTCTCTACGGTTGCTCCCATGTACCTTGTTGCGCATCCTGTATGACTTACCCACCTCGTCAGAGGGAAGGCTTCCTGACATCGTGTGAGCAGAGCGCTCAGTCGGAGCGACCTTTCCACCTCCCTAACGCAAGCAAGCGCTGTTGAGTCGAGGCTTCGCGCTGCATGAGTGCTAGATACTCCTGATAGGGCAGCGCTCGCTGATGTAAGCCTTTGAGTGGCAGAGAGCGACGATACTCCTGGGGATAGACCACCTGCAAGCTCTGCTCCTTGGCCTGGATAGCTAAGGTGACTTTCTGGGAAGCCGAGCTTGCTGGAGATGTAGTAGGGGTACAAATCCACCTTCACGAAGCCCTGACGATTGACCCGCCGCACCAGATGCTGTCCTTTCACCTGGCTTAACCAGGCGTCGGGATTGACCACATCGGGAAGAGAAGGGAGAGAGGGCAGGTTGGGAAAGGCGACCCGAGGAGGCTGATTGCCACAACTGATCCGCTTTCAGAGGCCGCTGCCAATTAGAGTGGGTAGCAAAAGCCTCCGTCACCTGGCGCACCTCATCCAAGGTCTTGGGGCGCTCTCGCTGCAAGCATTCTTGGTTGAGGGTCCGGTGATACCGTTCGACAAAGCCATTTTGTTGGGGGTGATGCGGATCGCAGAGGAGCACCGCGACTCCTAGAGCGTAACAAAAGCGCACCAGAGCGGCTGGGAAGTCACTGCCTTGGGGCGCTCCTACCCAGCGTGTGTCCCGGTCCAGCGTGATGGAGGCAGGTAAGCCGTGTGGAGCCTACGTTTGTGCCACAGCCGTCAGAGCCGTCTCAGCTGTAAAATCGGAGCGCACGTGGTGAGCCACCAGCACTGAGGTCCCTTTGTCAATGATAGTGAGCGTTTCCACCACGTGTTGTTTTTTGCCGTGTGGATCCGCAGGAACGCTAGAAGCATCTTTGAAATCGAGTTGCCACTGCTGCATCGGCGCGGGGCGTTCGAGGGGGTCGCGCAGCGTGGGAAGGCGCGAGGCAATGCGTCCGTTTTCCGGTCCCGAGTCGGTGAACCGTGCGCGTAGATTTTGGCAACCGCAGCTTGCTTTCTTTCAGGGTTTCATCCCGGTTCAAAGAATAGAGGATGGCCTTGGGACCCGGTGTGCGGCCCAGTCCTTCTGGAGGATCATCTCGGATCTCTAAAAGTCGATCTATTACCACAGGGTCGAGTCTGGGGGGTGGATGATGAGGGGCTCGGGAGAGCCCATGCAGCACCTGCTCATCGTCGAGGGGGGCGCTCAAGAGGCGTTTTTCCCATGTGTCGACCCAACTCCTTGACATCCCGGTAGCCTGGGCTAATTGGGCGCGGGTCCAGGTGGGATGCAAAATCAACACTCGTCTAAGATTGGCTCGGGCGGCGTAGTATACTGCTTCCATGGCAGGCTCCTCCTTTTGAAATCGGTCACTGTTTCGATCTTGAAAGGAGTGTACTGTCTTTTCTTTTGAGCGTCTACGATGTTGGGAAGCCTTCCCTCTGACGAGGTAGGGAAGTCATACACGCATCCCGTGGGTTATTGCCATACCAGACGAGAAATGGGGTGAGCGCCCGCTGGCCTTGATCGTGTTGAGAGAGGAGAGCGTGGGAATGGTCACAGAGGAGCAGATCAAGCTCCACGTCAAAGTAAGAGCCGACCAGGGTGCTATCTCAAAATGGGCGGTACCAGATGCGCGATTTGTAGACATCCTGGAGAAGACCAGTGTTGGCAAGAACGACAAGAAGGTGATGCGCCAGAAATACGGCTAGGAGGAAGCTACCGCACACGCCTCATCCCTCGGGAAATCGAAGAGCAGCGGGCGCATCGGCGGTTTGCGCGTCTATTCGATTAAGACTGCAACTCTTCAACCAAGGGCTAGCCATAGTATTGCCAACAACGCGGAAAGTTATTTTTTAACAAGCCCATATTGCACTTGAGAGCATGTTCAAGCAATATGGGCGTTGCGGTAACGGAGGTTCGTGTTATGGCTCAAATACGTAGGTGCCCGGAGCTGGTGCTCCCGGCTGATACTGATCATTGCCGAGTTCCTGCGGTGCGGGCTTCTGCTTACCAGCTCGCTTGCCCAGCCATTCTCGATAATCGTCCCACCAGGAGCCTGACACCTGCTGTGCTCCGGCAAGCCACTGTTCGGGATCGGCCTGGTAGCGCGCATTGACAAAGTATTTCGCCTTCGGGTTCCCAGGCGGGTTCAGGATGGCCTGGATGTGGCCGCTGCTACTCAGGATAAACTTGCACTTCCCACCCAGTAGCTGAGTGGTCGCATAGCTTGCCTGCCATGGAGTGATGTGGTCAGTGATGCCAGCGATAATATAGGCATCATTGGTCACTTTTGAGAGATCGATAGGTGTCCCCAGCATCTTAAGCGTGCCAGGATGCGTGAATGCATTGGTCTCGAACAGGTCGAGCATCTCGCCATGCAGCCTGGCTGGCAGGCGGGTCGTGTCGTTATTCCAGTACAGCACGTCGAATGCCGCCGGATCATTGCCGATCAGGTAATTGTTGACCCAGTAATTCCAGATCAGATCGTTCGGACGTAGCCAGGCAAACGCTCGTGCCAACTCCTGGCCCTCGACCACTCCCTTCAAGCGTGACGCCTGCTTGGCGGCTTCAATCGTTTCCTTGGTGGCGAACAGCCCCATCGTCGACTCCATATTGGTGTCAAGCACCGTCACCAGGAAGGTAGCGGCCTTCACCCGTCGGTCCCCCTGTGCTGCCAGGTGTCCCAGCAGCGTAGCGAGGGTCATGCCAGCCAGGCAGGCTGCCAAGATGTTGACGTCCTCGCCGCTTGTAATAGCGCGAACCACGTCAATGGCTTCCAGTATGGCTCGGTCGTAGGTTTCGAACCCCCAATCGCGATGCTCCGGGGTGGGGTTGCGCCAACTGATGCTGAAGACCTGCATCCCACTAGCGACCAGATACTGCACCAGGCTCTTGCTTGGCGACAGGTCCATAATGTAGAACTTGTTCACCTGAGGCGGGACGATGAGCAACGGGCGGCTGTACACCTGGGGCGTTGTCGGCTTATATTGGATCAGCTCGAGCGCCTCGTTCTTGAAGACAACAGCTCCCGTCGAGAGGGCGAGGTCCTGCCCGACCTGGAAGGCCTTCATATCGACCTGAGAGGGCAAGCCGCCATTGTTGGCAAGGTCTTCGATCATATGGGTGAGGCCCCTTACCAGGCTGGCCCCGCCTGTCTCGTACATCTTCTTCATCGCAGCTGGGTTGCCTAGCAAGGTGTTGGTCGGGGCAACAGCTTCGGTAAACATCGAGAGCATGAAGCGTGCACGCCCGGCATCCTTTTTGTCCAGATCAGCGTCGTTGATAAAGGCATTCAGGCTATCACGCCAGGTCAAGTAGGTTTGCAGGCACTTGCGGTAAAAGGAATTCGTTTTCCACGCTTCGCTGGCGAAGCGTTTATCTTTCGCATCCGGCTCGACCGTAGACTGACCCAACATTACACGGTCCATCTCAAGGAGAAAATTCGTAGAGTGTTTCAGCATGAATTGCGGCTGCTTTAGCGCTTGCTGGAACATCTGCTGACCAACATTGAAGATATCTGTGCCCTGCAAACCAACAAAGGGAGCGAGTCCGAATGCAGTCGCCTGACTACCTGCCGACTCTATTGCTTGCTCGGAGGCCTCAGTGTGTTTTTCAACTGCGTGTCGCTGTTCTGCGAGTGCCTGCTGTGACTGGGCAGCCTTCAGCCTTTCTTCTGCAAGCGTCGCTTCGACTGCTGTCAGCCTTCGTTGCAAGTCCTCCACAGCTGCTTGCGCTGCGGCAGCTTTGCGTCGTTCCTCCTCGAGCGCTACTTGTGTCGTTGCTTCGGTGCTGACCTTCTGCCGGGATGCGCTGTTGGTGGAGGTTGTTTTCTTTTTGCTCGGCTTTGCTTGATGCAGCTCTGCCGGTGTGCCGCCGTTCTGCGCGCCCGCTCGCCCTGTATTCTCGCCCCCCTGCATAATTGACCTCCTTCATAGGCTCCAGCTCTGTGGAGTTCACAATCCATCGGTATGTGGGCATCTCTGCTACAGTTGCCGACTTTTCCTCATTTTCGATCTCCAGTAGGGGCCATTTATCCCACTGGCAACGCTCTTTTACTCGATCTCTTGCTTGGTAGCCATCAAGAGCTTATCGCAGTGATTACACACCGCCTTTACGGTCGTAGTGTTTCGCATTGGAAGGCAGGTCAGACCTGCTGCCCTAGCCGCCGCGCCCTTTCACGCTCTTTCAGTTCTCGACACAGGATTTTGTCTTAAACAGTCTTGGGAATAACGTCGGTACATTCTACCTTGTGCAGCTTCTTGTAGTCTTTCGGCCTGCTGTTCACAAAGATGATGATCTCACACAATGCGAATCTAGCCACACAATTCCATCACAAAGGTGGGCAGGTTTGTGGGGAGTCAGAACAGAGCATTCCGGACAGCAGTATGCTCAAGGATAGTGAAGAGGCTAATTGACATGCTTCTCACGTCCTTCCCATTCCTTCTCACGTAGCACAAACTTTTGAATCTTTCCCGTGGAGGTCTTCGGTAAGGAGCCGAACTCTACAGCCGCGGGGCACTTGAAGTGCGCGAGGCGCTCTCGACAGAAAGTGATAATTTCTTGCTCGGTCGCTGTTTTTCCCTCTCTCAACGTCACATACGCCTTGGGTCGTTCCCCCCATTTCTCGTCAGGGATAGCAACGACAGCACATTCCAGGACTGCGGGATGTTGTGCGACGACCTGCTCCACCTCGATGGTCGAGATGTTCTCACCACCCGAGATGATCACATCCTTTGCACGATCGCGAAGTTCAATATAGCCATCTGGATGCCACACTCCGATGTCGCCAGAGTGAAACCATCCACCCTCAAAAGCCACATCTGTTCCCTCAGGGTTCTCGTAATACCCCTTCATCACGTTATTTCCATGCATTACAACCTCACCCATTGTTTGACCATCACGAGGCACATCAGCCATCATCCCATCGACAATACGTACAGGATCAGAGGTCACATTGTTCTGGCCTTGTCGTGCAAGAAGACGCGCTTGTTCTCCGAAGGGGAGATGATCCCAATCTGCGTGCCATTCGCAAATGGTATATGGGCCATACGTTTCAGTCAGACCATACACATGAATAGGGCGGATATTCAGCTCTCCTAACTGTTCAAGCAAGGTGGGCGATGGTGGTGCACCCGCTACCGTGACAGTCACCTGCTTGCCCAGACGGTGTGCTTTGGGATGGTTGACCAGGAAAATTTGCACAGTAGGTGCGCCGTTATAGTGCGTCACGCCTTCGGCTTCGAACAAGTCCCACACAAGACCTGGGTCGATTGCCCGCAGACACACATGTGTCCCCCCCACGGCAGTCACCGCCCAGGTAAAGCACCATCCATTACAGTGGAACATCGGGAGCGTCCACAAGTAGACACTGTCGCTGTTCAGCCCTGTCTCGATGACTTCAGTCAGTGCGTTCAGATAGGCTCCACGATAGCTATACATCACGCCTTTAGGGTTGCCAGTCGTGCCTGACGTATAATTAATTGAGATTGTCTCTTCCTCATCTTCCAGCCAGCTCTTGAGTGGCTCGGGTGACCCGGCTGCCAGGAACTTTTCATAGGGATCCTCAGGTGAGCCTGTATCATCGATACGCACGACCTGTAAGCCTTCGATAGTGAGTGGCTCGATCAAGTGAAAGAGCTCAGTATCCACGAAGAGGAACTTCACGCCGCAATGAGTGAGGATAAATGCAATCTCATGGGAGTTCAAACGGGTATTCAAAGCCACCAGGATCCCTCCAGCAGCAGGTATCGCATAGTGTGCCTCGAGCATTGCAGGGATGTTAGGGCATAGAAAAGCAACCCGGTCGTGTCTCTGAAGCCCGCTCTCGCGCAGATGCGAGGCAAGGCGATTTACACGCCACGCAAACTCACGATAGGTATACTTGCGATCGCCATGGACGATGGCTGTCTTATCTGGAAATACAGAGGTGCTACGCTCCAGGAAACTTAGAGGCGTGAGTTCGGTTCGATACACTTTCTCATCCATGAGATGCTCCTTCTGTTGTGTTATTCACGGCAACGACTCTATAGATATACTCTCTTTTTGGTACGTAGACCTTAACTTGCAAATGAAATACTTGTCCAAGTTACTTTCAGTATAACCAAGATAGCGTTATGACAAGCGTTAAAAGAACGTTAGTAGACTCATGTTTCGCTCATGTTCTCGGCGGTTCGTAAGAAGTGCCCCTTGAGAAGGCCGAGTGTCACGTAAGCAGTCCCGTGCTACACGGTATTTCTCGCAGAACGGTATTTCCTGCTTGCTATTTTACGCTTCATGACAGTTTACGTGACACCGGGCTTTACAGGTGCTGTGCCAGCAGGCGTTCCTTCAGGAGATACCTGGCCCGAAAGAGATGGGTCTTGATTGTGCCAATAGGTATAGTGAGGATGTCAGCCATCTCTTCATACGTCATTTCCTGAAGGTGGCGCAGGATCAACACAATGCGATATTTGGTCGGCAGTTTCTCCAACTGCTCACGCACGATGGCCTGCTGGGCGCGTAGCTCAAGAATGTCTTCTGCCTGCTTCCGCTTGTTCACCCCCTCCAGGATCTGTTCCGCTTCGATGTCCGCCCGCAGTAATCGCTCCCGCTTGCGCCGTTCAAGCTGTTTCAAGGCGCAATGGTAGGCGATACGATAAAGCCAGGTAGCAAAGCGCACCTCACCGCGGAAGGATGGTAGCCCCATCCATGCAGCCAGGAAAGCTTCCTGGGTGATCTCGCTGGCCTCTTCGTAGTCCTGCAGCATGCGCAAAACCATATTGAAGATGCGGCGCTGGTGTCTTTGCACCAAAGAGGCAAATGCATCCTGATCCCCCTGTTGGCTGGCTTTCACAAGTTGCGTGTCATCCTGCTCCGATTGTGAAGAAACGACGCCTGAGAGTGAAATCACCGGGCTGTTTGCCATGTGAATGAGCTCCTCGTTTAAGGATAGCGTTAAAAAATGGTCATATAGCCACTTGTATTTCCTTCTATCTTGCTCGGCACTCAGACTCAATGGAACTTTCCTAATGCCAGGCGACCACCTACGAGCCATCCAAGACCGAACGTGATAGAGGCAGCCAGTAATCCAAGCAACACCTGTCGCCCACCTGATTTGAGCAGGGATGCTCCAGTGGTAAGCGTGATGCCTATACCAACAATGAATAAGCCGAGAATACCAAGTAACACACTAGCCAGTACAGCCATCCATCCACTACCGAAAGCAAACGGTATCACAGGGATGGCAGCTCCTACCGCGAAGAGCATGAACGAGGTTATCGCAGCTTCCCAGGGAGAACCGCCCAGTTCTTTTGGATCAATGACGAGTTCTTCGCGGGCCATTGTATCGAGCGCAGCTTCATATTCCCCATCCTGCTTATCAGCAGCAATAATACGTGCGGCCATTTGCCTGGCGGCCTCCGGCTCAACGCCTTTGGCCTGGTAGATGAGCGCCAGTTCTTCCTGGGGAATATCGGCAAGTTCCTGCCGCTCGACCTCAATTTGATGGGTATAGAGTTCGCGGGCGCTCTGCACCGAGAGCCATTCACCAATCCCCATTGAGAGTGCTCCGGCGAGCATACCAGCTAAACCAGTGAAGAGAATGTTATGCCCTGGCAGGTTGGCTCCGGCAACACCCATCACCAGACTGAGGTTAGTGGTGAGGCCATCGCTCGCTCCAAGTACCGCCGCTCGCAGTGCATTCCCACCGCTGGCACTGCGGTGACGTCCCTCAAAACGTGCCAGTAAAGGTCCGGCAATACCTGAGCGAGTGGATAGTTGGACCGCTCGAAAGATGCGTGCATGTGAGCTTTCATCAGCGGGCAGAGCAGCTGCACGCGCTTCTGGCTGTGCTTCATAATCACGACTGGCACCGCGTTCACTTCTCGAAATAATTGGTAACACCGAACTCACACCAAAGCGTTTTGCCATCCATACCAGCATACGCATGCGTAAACCAAATGTATACGTAGGGATGGGCTGGCCCGCAGCTTGCAGACGCTTAGCCCAGATGGAGGCATGGCGCTGCTCAGCATCAGACAGACGGCGATAGAGTTCAACCAGGTTTGCATCCTGTACTGTATTAACAAGCTCTTGATAGAGGAGAGAGCCTTCCTGTTCAGCACGAAAATTCGCCTGGTAGCGTTTGATAGCACTTTTAACCGCCATGAGGTTATCCCTTGTGTGCATCGATGCCGTTTCAAAAATCTCATAATCATGAGGCAAGGGAAGATATGAGGAAGACCGTGGCATTTCTTCTGCGGTCTAAAGCTTATGCAATACTACCCGAACATCATCAACTAGTTCAGGAGTAAGATTATTCTGTAGACGAGCAACGTTAGCTACTCTCCATACTTTATTCCACTCCGCACTATGAAGCCCACATTCCGCAGTTTGGCACGAAATTTTTAAGAATAGTGTGGATCGCAAGTAGAGCGGTGATTTTATGCACGAAATACATGTATTGCCCGACTATGTGATGAGTTTTGTGAAGTTCTGTTCCATTTTTGAGTTCCTCCACGCTTTTTATAGAACGACAAAACAAGTAGAAGACGCAATAGATATTCATCAAAAAAACGTTGTCCAAACTGTGGAATGTGGGTTATAATGACTCTAGCATTATGTTTTCCTCATGATGAGTTGTTGTCGTGTTCAAGAAGAGGAAAAGAGCATCAACCATGGCGATGCTCATCGTTCCTACAAGGGTCCTTGACTTCAGTTTACCCACTGAGCGAGCAGAGGACGGCCTATCTTTTCTTGAGCATGAGCCATGGAGATCGTCCCCTTTTTGACCAACACCTGGAGCGCGTAGCCTGTAATCCGGATGAGACGTTTTTTCCCTCATGAAAGGAGTCACAGATCATAGGTGCATGGAGTTTGATGCGATCACTCTCTCGCGACCAACGGTACACCTTCCTGGCTAGTTTCCTTGGCTGGTCACTGGATGCCTTCGACTTCTTCCTTGTCACCTTCGTCACGCTCCGTATAGCGAAGGAGTTCAACGTTGGACTTCCCGCCATCTTATTTGCCGTCACGCTGACGTTGGCCATGCGTCCTGTAGGAGCCCTCATCTTTGGTATCCTGGCCGACCGGTTTGGGCGGCGCACTCCCCTGATGATGATCGAATAGGGCTTTAGCCCGCCGCAAACTGCTGCGGCTTTAGCCCAGGCAGTTAGGCGATGGTGGCTTTAGCCCTTGCTTGTTGACACTTGTTGAGTTTCGTGTAGAATAGCAACT
>Ga0070717_10004518_pt1 | contig 10052 bp, 9 predicted proteins | sample LARL113metaG_FD_71366 | JGI IMG/M metagenome (GOLD analysis project Ga0070717, IMG submission 71366) | Corn, switchgrass and miscanthus rhizosphere microbial communities from Kellogg Biological Station, Michigan, USA - LAR L11-3 metaG | ecosystem: Host-associated > Plants > Roots > Rhizosphere ... | reverse complement strand
TATCCCCGAGCTGGAGATTCCCACCGGGATACCTCTTGTTTACGAGCTGGACAAGAGTTTGCGCCCATTGGCGCGCTATTATCTGGGAAACTCCCCGGTCGTCTCGCAGGCTCAGGAGGCCCTTGACCACGTTGTTCGAATCTCTGGAAACACGCTATAACCAGCGGACTCGCGCACCTTGTTAGCAACTCGGCAGTGTTCGGGCCGTTTTGTGTGAACACTCGTAGCCGCCGGTTATTTTTAACAAATAAAACTCATTCTTAGTTGCTATTAAATTAAATATGAAATCTCCCCTGAAAGTCGCTGTGACAGGTGCTGCGGGTCAGATTGGTTATTCGCTCCTGTTTCGTATCGGTTCCGGCTCGATGTTGGGTCCAGACCAACCGGTCGAGCTGCGTTTGATCGAGATTCCCAGCGCCCTGAAGGCGCTTGAGGGAGTCGTGATGGAATTGGCAGATTGTGCGTTTCCCTTGATCACGTCGATGACTCTCACTGCTGATCTCGACGAGGGTTTTCGAGGAATCAACTGGGCCCTATTGGTCGGAAGCGTTCCGCGAAAACAAGGGATGGAACGCAAGGAGCTGCTAGGAATCAACGGTAAGATTTTCACCGGACAGGGACGAGCCATCGAAAAAAATGCGGCTTCAGACGTGCGCGTGCTCGTGGTCGGGAATCCGTGTAACACTAATTGCCTGATCGCGATGAATAACGGAAAAGGCGTGCCAAGCGATCGTTGGTTCGCAATGACTCGCCTTGACGAAAACAGAGCAAAATCGCAACTGGCGGCCAAGGCCGGCACCCACGTCTCCTCGGTCTCCAACCTGGCGATTTGGGGCAATCATTCCTCAACGCAATATCCCGATTTCTACAATGCCAAAATTGATGGCAAACCTGCAACTGAAGTGATCAAGGATGAACCGTGGCTCAAGGAGACCTTTATTCCAATTGTGCAGCAGCGTGGCGCGGCGATCATTAAGGCGAGGGGAGCATCTTCGGCAGCTTCCGCAGCGAATGCCGCAATCGACACGGTTTGGTCGCTGGTCCATCCCACTCCTGCAAGCGATTGGCACAGCGTCGCAGTTTGTTCTGATGGAAGCTACGGCGTCGAAAAAGGTCTGATCAGTTCATTTCCCATTCGTACTGTGGGCGACGCGTGGGAGATTGTTCAAAACGTGTCGTTGAATGACTTCAGCCGCCGGAAAATTGACGCGAGTGTCAACGAATTGAAAGAAGAAAAGGGGCTAGTCGCAGAGCTTCTGGGATAAGATGCGCACGCAAAATGCGTGTTTCATGAGGTAAGAAAATCTGTCTCGCGGACGATCGTGAGTTCTTCGTTTGTGGGAATGACCAGGCATAACAGGCCTGATTCGGTGCTGATCCGTCCATTGCTCTCCCTTCCATTTTCCTGATTCAACTTTGAATCGATGTCCGCATTCAGGATCGCGAAATGCGTGAGCACCTGCGATGGGTAGACGCATTATTTTCTCAGATGCCGCCGGTAAAGATGGGAGCAGCGATCATCTGTGCTTGCGCCCCAGCCGCCTTCCGGTGGCAAAGGATTACGAAGTCGTCGGCATAGTTGACGATGCGGCTTGTAACTTTTGGTCGCAGCTGTGATGAGATAGGAATCCCATGCAAGTCGTTCCCATCGAAATCTATCACGCGAGGCTCCGTTCAAATCGATGAAGCTCAACGCACCTTTTAGAAGCTCGTGTTGCGCCGTGACATTCCGCCAGGCTCGCCAACTGAAAGGTGCAGTGCCCCCTGATTATTTATGAGCGCCTCCACACACTTGTTTCCCGACTTATTCTCTGCCAAGACACACCACCCGACTTCTGACGCTGCATCGCGTGCGGGGGATTCGTCCCCCCGATCTTTAACAAGATTTCGTTCCCGTAATAGCGAGGTCGCATCACCCATGCGGCGCTACTCCCAACGCGACCTGAATACCCTTACATCTTCCTGTTTTGAGGGGAGGTTTTGCTAGCCCTATGAACTGGCTCTTCCAGATGCACACGGCGCAACCGGTTGCGCACGCCATCGGCGTCCTCGCCTTGGTGTGCGTGGCGGGAATGGCAGTCGGGAGCTTCAAGGTGCGCGGCGTCGGCCTGGGGACTGCCGGCGTGCTGTTTGCCGGCATCCTGGCTGGGTACTTTGGCAAACCGGTGGATCATGCGACGCTGGAATTCGTGAAGGAGTTTGGCCTGATCCTGTTTGTCTTCACCATCGGCCTGCAGCTTGGACCCGGTTTCCTAGCTGCTTTACGCCAGCAGGGCCTTGCGCTCAACGCGCTCGCCGCGACGGTGGTCGTTCTCGGCGCGCTGACGGCGCCGGGCCTAGGCTGGCTGCTGGGCATTGACCCGGCCGCTGTGCTCGGCCTTCTGTCCGGCGCGACGACCAACACACCCTCCTTGGGTGCTGCACAGCAGACCCTCGCGACCCTGCCCGGCGTTTCGCCTGACCGACATGAATTGCCGGCGCTGGCTTACGCGGTGACGTACCCCGTAGCGATTGCCGGCATCATCGGCACCTTGCTTGCATTGAAAGGGCTCTTTCGCATCGACCCGCTCAAGGAGGCGGAGGCATTTGCTGCTGAGCAACGCCGCGGCGCTGAACCGCTGGAACGGCGTACCCTGATCGTCGAGAACCCGAACTTGGAAGGCGTGGAGGTCGAGGCCATTCCAGGTCGGCGGGAAACGGGTGTGACGGTGTCGCGAATTCGCCGGGCCGGCGAGGCCGAGGTCCACCTTGCCGCAGGCGGCACTGTGTTGAAGAACGGCGACCGGATCGTCGCCGTGGGCACCGGCGCGATGCTGGACCGGTTCCAGCAGGTCGTGGGAAGTCGAAGCGACGAGGACTTGCTTCAGGCGCCTGGCGACTTGACCTCTTCGCGGGTCGTGGTGACCAACAAGCGCGCCCTCGGAAAGTCGGTCAGGGAATTGGGGCTCGATCAATTGTTCGGCGTGGTCATCACCCGGATGACGAGGGCCGACCTGGAGCTGAGCGCAGTGCAGGACCTGCGCCTGCGTTTCGGGGACGTACTCCAGGTGGTGGGCAGCCAGGAGAGCATCCAGAAGGCGGCGGTTTTCCTGGGCAATTCGCTCAAAGAACTGAATGAAACGCACTTCATTCCCCTGTTTATCGGCATCGCGCTCGGTATTGCCTTGGGCACTGTGCCCGTGGCCGTGCCGGCTTTACCGCAGCCGCTACGGCTTGGGCTTGCGGGCGGAGCGCTCATCGTGGCGCTGGCACTGGGGCGCGTGGGGCGGATTGGCCGGTTGGTCTGGCTCATGCCAGCCAATGTGAATCTGGCGTTTCGCGAGTTCGGTATCGCTCTGTTTTTCGCGACCGTGGGACTGATGGCTGGAGCAAAATTCTTTTCGACCGTCTTTAGTCCGGTGGGTGCGCTCTGGCTGTTTGTGGGGCTGTTCGTCACAGTCCCGCCCCTACTGGTTGTCGGCGTGTTTGCGCGCGCTGTGCTAAAGATGAACTTCATGGCGCTCTGCGGTTTGCTGGCAGGTAGCATGACCGATCCACCGGCGCTCGCGTTCGCTTCAAACATCAGCCGCTCAGATGCTCCAACGGTGTCCTACGCCACCGTGTATCCACTCACCATGGTGTTACGCATCCTGTCGGCGCAGATCCTCGTGCTGCTCTTATGTGGATGATTGGCGAATATTACCAGCAAATCTGGAACGTAAAGCCCGTACGCGTGGAGGTGCGGTGATGAACATAACTTCCCTCGGCGAAGCCCGCTTCCCCTCACCCATTCCGCACACGGTTAGTGACCAGGTACGAATTCCCGCCATTATTGTACGCGATCCGGCTGCACCTAAGCGGGATGAAGTGCTCTTTGAGTTCGCCGGGCCGCGACCAAAGCTGTTCTTTGACCCCGCGAAGACGCGCGCCGGTATCGTAACTTGCGGAGGCTTATGCCCAGGCTTGAACAATGTGATTCGCTCGTTATTCCGTGAACTCCACCATACCTATGGGGTGGCCGAGGTGCTGGGATTCAGAGGCGGTTATCAGGGTCTTGACCCCGCGCGCGGTCCGGAACCGACGGTGATCACGCCCGCATTTGTTGACCAGATTCATCAGCATGGCGGAACAATACTCGGGACTTCTCGCGGCCCTGTCGATATGGCGGCCGCTGTGGATAACCTTATTCGGCGTGATGTTCACATCCTATTCACCGTCGGCGGCGACGGCACCCAGCGCGGTGGAAACGCGCTTTTTCAAGAGGCCAAGCAGCGAGGTCATGCGCTTTCAGTGGTAGGTATCCCGAAAACGGTGGACAACGACGTAGCGTTTGTGGCACGCGCCTTCGGTTACTTCACTGCGGTTGAGGAAGCCGTCAAAGTTCTCGACCGCGCGCACACTGAAGCGCGCAGTGTTCACAACGGCTTGGGCCTAGTGAAACTCATGGGCCGGCATGCCGGGTTCATCGCAGCTGGCGCCACGGTAGCGAACCAGGACGTGAATTTCACTCTGATCCCGGAAGTACCCTTCAAGCTGGACGGCCCGAATGGCCTTCTTTCAGCATTGAAAGAGCGCCTCAAAAAGCGAGCCCATGCTGTCATCGCGGTGGCCGAGGGCGCCGGCCAAGAGCTGTTCGAGGATGCGCCTGCCGACAAGGATCCGTCCGGCAACATTAAGCTCAGAGACATCGGCTTGCTTCTCTGCGAACGAATCGAGGCCTACTTTAAGGAGGCGAACATTCCGATCATCATGCGCTACTTCGACCCAAGCTATCTGATTCGAAGCAGCCCCGCCAATGCTGCCGATTCGGTCCTATGTGATCTGTATGCGCGCAACGCCGTGCACGCTGCGATGGCTGGAAAAACCGGCTTAGTTATCGGATTTCTGCACGATGTATTTATCCATATCCCCATTGAGATGCTGGTCCTTGAGAAGAAGCAGATCGACCCCGATGGCTTTTGGTGGAAGGCTGTTTTGGCGGCAACAGGGCAACCGATGAGATTCGAATAATTGTCGCTTCCGGAGTGCTTGCCATTCTTCAGCGCCCAGGCGAATTAGTTCGCCCGCCCGCTTGCTCCCAACGATGTACTCAAGGATCGCAGGTGGGCGAGTTCGTTTGCGCTGCCGTATAGACGAGTGGGTAGGGTATTTTGACCTTGGCTTCGGCATTTAACCAAACCCTCTCGATAACCTTCTTCGTAGCCCTTTTGCCGACCCTCGTCCAACCCGCTTTGGCGGCCCTTCGAGTAGGCGAACCAGTCGCCGATTAACACTAATGCACCGATTAATAGGGCCGCGAGTAGTTGCCAACTATGCTCTAAACCGTGAATCGTCATCCTCTTAGCGCGCTCCTTTTTTCTCGATTTCGATCGAGCCTAAATAGTCGGGCGACTGGCTCCTTCCTAAGCGGCTAACGGGATCTGCCTACAGTTCTAAACGAAGGACGGTCGGACAGACCCCCCTCGATTAAAACCTTTAGACCCTCCCCTGGCTTCACCCCAAGATAGGTTGCCTCCTTATAGGTAAAGACGGGCGGGAATTGGCGCTGACGCGGTGGTGATGATGATGCATAAAAAAAACGCTGGAACTCTGGCTAGCGCAATCTTCCTTCGGCTCGCAGCGCAATCGTTCGAATTTGTGTTGATTCCAAAGCGTGAGGTTTTGGATTTCCGGCGAAACCTTAAACCGGAATTTCATGCTTTAAGCCAAACGTTGACTCAATATTTTTCGCGGTTTGCGACAAGCTCCGACGCCAACAAATCGCTCATCCGGTGCTAGCGCTTGTGATGGGGAGAGCAAAGCGCCCAACTGTGCCGATCCTCGTATGTTCTTTGTGGCGCTGCGAAACAAGGCCGTTGCGTTTCGCCCGGGTTCTGACTTAGCGTTTTCATTGAGCAAGTTTAACGAATCGGAGCCAGTGCGTGAGTTCTTTGATTGCGTTCCGCTGTCCGCCAAATCAGGGGAGGTCCCTAGCGGCCCTATCAACCAGGCTTGGAATAGTCACATTGGCTAGCCGCCTAAGGACAAAGTTGATTAAGGCCTTCTCTGCCGGGTTGGAGTTACAGTAATGCTGCAGCAGTCCAATAAGTGGAAATGGTATATTATGGCAGGGCAGGGCGCACACCCACTCTACTTCAAACTCTTCCAGGAATATCCGCTTCATAGATGACGCTAGCTTACCGAGATCTTTCTCCTGGCTGAGGATCTGGCGCAGCATCGTTTCGTCACTCTCCTGATAGAGATCCTCCAGATACATATTGATCTCTTGAGCCCAGCGGGTGATGGCGTCAATTTGCGCAGGACTTAGTGCAGCCATGCCCTCCCCATTATTGTGGTTATTGGTCATACTTGTTTTAATGTGCTGCGGTCTTTTTTCGGTTAGCTGCCAGACCGGTTTTCAATCATGGTGCTATAAGTTGCCCCTGCGAGTCTTTGGCCTGCTCCATCAAACCGACGGCCACGAGTTTTTCCGCGCTTCTATCATGCATTCAAGCAAGGCTTGCTCGCTCGTCGGCGCATGAGCGACATAGGTTAGTCGGCTTTTATCAGGGGGAAGCTTTGGTAAGCGATTGCTCGTTTACTAAGCTCGGCTTTTACTCGCTCTGAAGCTTTACCGTCCGTCCAGATCTCAACGCTTTTGATGTTCGAATCACTTCCCGCGAGGCCGGCCAGCCCGTCTACCCGTTGAGCGACCATCGCGGTCCAGATGGCATAGTCGAGCGATACCGGAACAACCAGTACCCCATTGTGGTCGACTGCGTAGAGCAGCCCGTCTTGAAGTCGGAGGGACTGCAAGGGCGCCACCTTATGCGAGTAAGCGGCGAGCAACTGGGCAACCTGCTCGAAGTATTTTGCGTCCTGCTCCGTCAGCGCCTTATTTGCAGACTCCAGAAAGAGGTCCGGATTGGTCTGCGTTTTGTTTAGCGATGCCGTAATGATCGTTGCCTGCCTGAGTGAATACCACGGATGATTAAGGAACTGGACAATGAGATCGCGCTTGGCACCCAATTTTAATAAGTTCTGTTCATTCCATTTTCGCAAGCTGTCGGGGGACGAGTCGTTAATCAGACTGTCGACGGTCTGGTCGATACCGATCAGCGTTAGGCCGATTCCGGCTGCGCCACCGATCGGCAATGTACCAATATCAAACGCCATTCCGCCGCCTGCCGTCGCTGACGCCACCCGGTCGAGCTCTTCCTGAAGGGCCTGATTGCGCGAATAGACATCCACGTCAAGACGCGCCGCGAGTTTCCTCTTCTCTTCGTCGACTCCGAGGAACCCTTTGACGGTCTCGCCGGGTGAAGACTTCTGGCCGGCATCTTCTTCGTCCTGGCTAAAAAAGCCTTTGACCTTTCCGAAAAACTTGGAGGCTCCTTGAGGAACCTTTTTCACGGAACTGACGGGGTCTCGTAACATTTGTTTGCCAGTTTGGTAGGTCCCTTTTGCCGACTGCTTTAAACCGCGCGAGAAAGCTTTCGCCGTACTGATCTGACGGAGTTCGCTAATCGCTTTTAACTCCTGCAGGAGCTGTAGCGTTGCAGCGCTCCCGGTGACCTCGTATTCTTCAGCACCCGCTTTAATTCGATAGGTATTCTGCAGGCCATTGTTCTGGGCGATTTTCTCAACGAATATCTTCTTTCCAGCAAAGGCAGATTTTGGAAGAAAGTCTTCGGCGTTAACCGGGCCAGGAATCTCGTATTCGTCGGTCGCTGGAATGCTCTCTTCTGAAACGGCGAAGGGTGCGAGGTAAAGTAGCAACGTCACGTTCACGACGTACAGGCAGAATCGCTTGATCGCGATTCTTCTGACGTGAATCGACACGTTTTCGATTGTCGTGGGGAGAGATTGACGAAGGATCATGGAGCAGACTGTAGGCAAGAATACATCGCGATCCCGCAGCTGGAGAATGGGACCTTAGTCCAATACATTCGGATTCAGGAACTGGTAAGCTAACAGGAAATCGCCTTGAACACGACGCCAGTGACGTTCTCAGCGGTTACCCGAGATCGAAAAAGCCCTCACATGCTTAGCCAATAGACAACCGCTAAAACAATCGCAACGCAGCCTATGAAATGCAATAAACCCCTCATCCTGCTCGCCGCGCTCGGCTTCGCGAGCTGTTCCACTGTAAGCGTCCGTACAGAACATGATCCTCGAACGAACCTAGCAAAATACGGTACCTATGCGTGGGCGCCTCGTCCGAAGAACGGCATCCAGCCCGGCCCTGGTGTCCAGGCGCAGATCGAGTCATCGATCGATCAGGGCTTGGCGGCGAAAGGCTACACCAAATCAGCTCGCCCAGACTTCTACATCGTTTATCACATCACTAGGAGTGAGCAGGTTCAAGTGAACCAGTACACAGATTGGGGTTACGGTGGAGGATACAGTTACCGCTATGGCCGTGGTCACTACTCTCTCTGGCCGAACTATCCAATCAGCTATGCACAGGTGACTCGGTACACCGAAGGCACTTTGATTGTCGATTTCGTCGACGCAAAGACCTCGACATCAATCTGGCGAGGGACGGCCAGTGGGACCGTTGGGAGTGCGCAGAGCAACCGGCGGAAAATCGAAGAAGCGATTCGCAAGATGTTGGAGAGCATTCCGCCGAGGACCTGATCTTAACGGCGTGTAGCCCAAATGGCGCGCTAGCCTACGCACTCAACTCAGCGCTCCCTCTATGAAAAAGAATCTATTTGGCCGCACTGGAAACCCCATCTTCAGAAGACTCTGGCTGGCGACGGTGATCTTCGGAAGTTGCTCGCGCCCATACAGCCAGCGCGTTGCTCTTCAGCGTTGGTTTCGCGTTTGCCTCCCCGGGATGTCTCGGGAATTATCGGCGGCTGCTTAGAGAACTGCTATGTGACCAACGTCCCATAGAAGCATCCAATGGAGTTGGTAAGCTGCAAGGCGTGAGCAGTAATGGCCAAGATGGGTTGAGCGAAGAAGTCTGGATGCTTTTGAATGACGGAAGTGGCTAACCCTGCGTCTGCGCAATCCCCTTACTAACTATGACCCCCAGATCACGTTTAGCGAAGGCGTTTAGTATCGCCGTCGTCCTTAACCTTTCCGGCTGTGAGAAGAAGATTATCCACACCGAGACGCCGCCGCCGGAGGTGCTGGTGACTCAGGTCATTAAAGCCGATGTGCCGACGGTGGGTGAATGGGTTGGTACGTTGGATGGCGAGCAGAACGCCGAGATCCGAGCCCGGGTGACCGGCTATCTGCAAAAAAGGGAGTATCAGGAGGGGAGTTACGTGAAGGAGGGTGATCTGCTGTTTGAGATCGATCCTCGGCCATTCGAAGCCGCTCTCGACGAGGCAAAGAGCCAGTTGGATCAGGCGAAGGCCATCCAATTGGCGACGGAAGCCGATTTCGAACGATCCCAAGAACTCTTTGATAAAAAGGTGATTTCCGTGCAGGAATTCGAGAATAAGAAGCAATTAAACCAAGCGAATGTCGCGAAAGTCGGAGCGCTCGAGGCCGCAGTGCAAACAGCGCAGCTGAATCTGGATTTCACAAAAATCACCGCACCGTTGGATGGTATAGCCGGACTTGCGAAGGCTCAGATTGGGGATCTGGTGGGCACTGGCTCCACTTCATCACTAACCACCGTTTCGAAAATAGACCCGATTCGTCTCTATTTTCCATTAAGCGAAAAAGATTACAAGGAGCACGCAAATGGACTTCGGGGGGCAATGCAAAAGCCGTATTCTGAGCGCCCAGAAACCATTGAAATGGTGTTTGCCGACGGGAGCGTTTATCCGCAAAAAGGAAGATTTTCGTTCGTGGATCGCCAAGTGGACCCAACGACTGGCACGATCTTGATTGCCGCTAGTTTTCCGAATCCGGAGCACACGTTGCGGCCGGGACAATTCGCAAAAGCGAGAGCTGTGATCGACAAAATTGTTGGTGCTTTGGTCGTGCCCGAGCGGGCGTTAGTAGAGCTTCAGGGAAATTATCAGATTGGAGTCGTCGGCGAGGATAACAAAGCCGAAATTCGCCCGATAAAAATCGGACCGCGCTTTAATCGGCAGGTAGTTGTTACTGACGGATTGAAGGAAGGTGAGAAA
>Ga0070717_10004517_pt1 | contig 10053 bp, 9 predicted proteins | sample LARL113metaG_FD_71366 | JGI IMG/M metagenome (GOLD analysis project Ga0070717, IMG submission 71366) | Corn, switchgrass and miscanthus rhizosphere microbial communities from Kellogg Biological Station, Michigan, USA - LAR L11-3 metaG | ecosystem: Host-associated > Plants > Roots > Rhizosphere ... | reverse complement strand
CGTCAGCATGCGCTCGGCGAGTATAGCGCAGAGTTCTGCTACTCTCGATGACAACTCATCATGCTGGCCCCGCAATTCACGTCTTCGCTATTTTCCTTGGGAACGGTGTGTTCCTGGGGGATGAGCGATTTTATCGGTGGCTATACCGCGCGACGTTTTCAGCCATTCTTCCTTGCCGCTCTGGGGCACCTTGCCGGAACAGTTTTCGTTGCGACTCTGGCTATCGCCGGGCATGAGCCGATTCCGGCAATGTCGCACCTGCTTTGGGCGGGGGCGGCCGGCGCTACTGGCGGATTCTCGCTGGCGCTGTTTTATCGCGCTTTATCGCAAGGCAATATGGGACTCGCGGCCCCGGTTTCGGCTGTACTAAGTGCCGCCATTCCAACCGCGTTTGCGATTCTGACCCAGGGAACCCCGGGCCTTCTGCCTATCGCTGGGTTTGCGTTAGCCCTGACCGGGATTTGGCTGATTTCGCGCCCTGAGGATGGAGGGCGCCCCGAAGGGCTTGGCCTGGCCCTGGTTGCCGGCGTTGGCTTCGCCATGTTCTACATTTTCATGAACCAGGCTGGAAGCGGCGCGGCCTTGTGGCTTTCCACCGCATCTCGAGCAACGGCTTTTGTTATGACTGCGATTGTTACCGTTGCCGGGCGCAAATTTTCGCCGACCTATCCCCGAGGCTTCGCCTTCGGTATATTGGCGGGCTGCATCGATGTCACCGGAACAGTTCTCTTCGTCCGAGCCTCACAAACGGGCAGGCTCGATACAGCGGTAGTACTGAGCTCGCTTTATCCAACCGTCACTGTGTTGCTGGCGCGCATTCTACTGAAAGAACACTTCACCCGATGGAAGGCGGTGGGCGTAATAGCAGCGCTCGCGGCGGTGCCCCTGATTGCAGCCGGCTAGAAGGTTGCGAATGGCGGACTTGTAGGTCGCACCTACTCCGAACCGTTCTTCAGAAGAACGTCTCCACCACGTCGATCACTTGAAAGTTTGCATCTACCACCGGCAAGTAGCGCCACTTGTCGAATGTCAGACACGGATGCGAGATGTCGAACCCAATCATGTCGCCGACGCGCAAATCAGCACTCTCCTGAATCTGCATGTGCGCGTGCTGGTCCCATAGACGCGTGACTTTCCAGTCCTGCGATGCAGCAGTTGGCTTGTTCTCTCCCGGACGGAAGTGCAGCGCTGGAATTGGCAATCCCGCGTCGAATGCGGCGTCCCGCTTGCCGAAGCCGACAATCGCAACATTCTTCTCCGGCACCGATTGCACATACGCCCACAATTGAAGCGCCGGAATGAGCCCGGGCGCCATCTTCTGCGCGACCGGATTCTGTTTCATCATGCGCACCTGCGCGTCGCGATACACGCCCGCATCATGAGTCACATAACATCCGGAGCGCAGAAGTAATTCGATTTCGAAATCAAATTTCGATTTGCTGAAGATCTCCGCGACTACGTCGAACCAAGCCGAACCAGCCCCGGTCAAAATGACTGGAGACCGCTGAAACCACTTTTGCCGTGCCACGTCCTTCGTGACATCAACCGCGTTCTGCAGAAACTCGCGAATTGCTTTCTCATCGCTCAAAAGGCCTTCGAAAAGCTCGACCCCGCAGAGTATGACGCCATCTTTCCACGCGTTCAAAGCTGTCAGGATCGCTTCCAGTTGCTCGTGATTGCGAACCCCCGTGCGCCCACCTTGTACTCCGACTTCGAGCAGCACATTCAGACGCTGTCGGCGCGAGCCGAGAAACCGGCCAAGCGCGTCGACCACCTCTGCGGAATCCACTAGGCAGAAGAACTCGAAATCTTTGTCCTCAAGCAGGCGTGAAATCATGGCCATGTTCTGCTTGCCGACAAGTTGATTGGCCATCAACACTCGCCGGACGCCATAGTCGTAAGCCACTCGCACCTGATGCGCGGTCGCGAGCGTCATTCCCCAAGCACCCGCCTGTAATTGGCGATGCCACAGCTTCGGCGCCATGCTGGTTTTGCCGTGCGGCGCAAGCTTTGCTCCGTAGGCATCAGCGAATTTCTGCATCCATGCCAGATTGTGCGCAATCTTCTCTTCGTAGAGCACGGCCGTAGGGAGGCTTAAGTCTTCGCGCAAAAGGTTCCATCCCAGTTTGACGACGTCGCCCGAATCCAGCGGCTGATCAAGGAATCCGATCCCTTTGGATAATGGCCGGAGCACAGCTGCGGGGATCGCTGCGTCGGCCACGTGAGTTGTGTTTTTCATACTTGTGCCCTTCTAAGTGATGGCCGTTTGCCGTGGTAAAAAGTAACATACGTCAGCGCATTAAAGGCACCGAGATTTGCGGAGTTACTTTGCCTCACTGCGACACGCTAATTCGCAATGTACGGATTCTCGATGGTACTGGGGCCGCGACTCGGGCCGACGAACTTGCAATTACAGACGACGTGATCGAAAGAATTGGCAGCCTATCCGGGTACACCGCAGAGCGAACCTTTGACGGCGAAGGTAAAGTCCTTGCCCCTGGTTTCATAGACGCGCACACTCATGACGATCTCTATGCCCTACGAGCACCGGAGATGCTCCCGAAGCTTTCGCAAGGCGTCACCACAGTCATTGCCGGGAACTGCGGCATCAGTGCCGCGCCAGTCACTTTGAACGGTCGGCTCCCGACTCCCATGAATCTGCTCGGCGATCCCGAGGCTTTTCGTTATTCCAGTTTCTCCGATTACGTTGCTGCCCTCCGCGAGGTGCGCCCCGCCGTCAATGTCGCCGCACTGGTCGGACATATGTCGCTGCGTAATAACGTCATGGAGAGATTTGATCGCGCAGCTACCGCAAGAGAGATTGCAGCTATGCGCGTGCAATTGGACGACGCTCTGGAGCACGGCGCTCTCGGTTTAAGCACCGGGCTTGCATATTCGGCTGCGCACTCCGCCCCGACTGATGAGGTGATGCAGTTGGCGGAGGGCCTCGGCCCGGCTCATGCGATTTACGCAACACACATTCGCACCGAGGGCGACGGCGTGCTGGACGCGCTTGAAGAAGCGATTTGCATTGGCAAGCACGCCAAAGTGCCGGTCGTGATTTCACACCTGAAATGTAACGGCATCCGCAACTGGAAACGCAGTAGCGAACTGCTTCGCTTGCTCGACGTCCAGGACGAGAATGCCATCGGCTGGGATGTGTACCCGTACGCTGCCAGCTCTACGATCCTGGATCTGAATCAAGTCGACGAGCGCATCGAAATTTTGATTACCTGGTCAACTTCGCATCCTGAGTTCTCGGGCAAGACGCTTGCGCAGGTTGCGACCCGGTGGGGCGTCTCCCAAGTCGAGGCGGCGAAACGCCTGCTGCCCGCCGGCGCCATTTATCATTCCATGTCCGAGGAAGATGTCCGCGCCATACTCGCGCACCCGCGGGCAATGATCGGATCAGATGGTTTGCCGAACGACAAATTTCCCCACCCGCGACTTTGGGGTACATTCCCACGCGTGCTCGGGCATTACAGCCGTGAACAACGCCTGTTTCCAATTGCCGAAGCTGTCCGTAAGATGACAAGCCTGCCGGCTCAGCGGTTCGGCTTGAAGAACCGAGGCGTGGTGCGTGAAGGTTGTGCGGCTGATTTAGTGTTGTTCAGCCCGGAAAACGTAAAGGATACTGCCAGCTTCACGCAGCCAGTGAAGGCGGCGCTCGGTATCGATGCCGTGTGGGTGAACGGAGTTCTTTCGTACTGGAAACAAACTTCAACCGGTGAGCGTGCCGGATGTTACTTGCCTCGTTCTTTCTAGAATTCACGAATCTACAGGAGCTAAGAGGATGACCATAAAGCGGTATGGCGCAGAGGGCGGCAAAGACTCGAGAGAGCAGCAGCTTCCATTCGCCCGAGCTGTCGAAGCGGACGGCTGGCTGTACGTATCCGGGCAGGTGCCTATGGTCAAAGGCGAAGTTGTGGAAGGCAACATTGAGACCCAGGCTCGCCAGGCGATCCGCAATCTTCTTTCGGTGCTCAAGGAGGCCGGTTATGGTCCGGAGCACGTTGTCCGCTGTGGAGTCTGGCTCGACGACCCGCGGGATTTCCAATCATTCAACAAGGTTTTCAGGGAACACTTTGGCCAGGACCCTCCGGCGCGCGCCTGCGTGGTTTCAAGTATGGTTGTTGACTGCAAAGTTGAGATTGATTGCGTCGCGTATAAGCAGCCGTCCAAGTAACCTCGGATTTCGTTAGCTGTCAGCCAAAGCACGACGGGGCAGATTCACAATGATCAATAGCCACGATGCCTATCTGCTGCTCACCGCATTGGCGTCGGTAATTGCCCTGGTTCTGTTGATTGCACGCCTGAAGCTGAATCCATTCATCGTGCTGATGGCGGTTTCCGTGGCCCTGGCGCTGGTCACGCGCATGCCCCCAGCGAACATAATTAAGTCATTTGAAGCGGGCGTTGGCGGGACGCTTGGGCACATCGCCATCATCGTCGCGCTCGGCACCATGCTGGGCAAGATGATGGCGGAATCCGGGGGCGCCGACCGGATTGCCCTTACCTTGATCGATCTCTTCGGGGAAAGCCGCGTGCCCTGGGCAATGGCCGCGGTCGGCTTTATAGTCGGCCTGCCAGTTTTTTTTGAAGTGGGTTTTGTTCTACTGGTTCCGATCGCGTATAACGTGGCCCGGCGCACGGGAACACCGCTGGTGCTTGTCGGTCTGCCGATGGTCGCGGGACTCTCAGTGGTGCACGGCCTCGTGCCGCCGCATCCTGCCGCAATGCTGGCCGTGACCGCTTACAACGCGGATATCGGGCGGACCGTGATATTTGCCGTGCTGGTCGGCATTCCGACCGTGATCATCGCCGGTCCTCTGTTTGCGAAATTTATTTCCCGCTACGTTAAGGTCGATCTGCACAACCCGATTGCAGATCAATTCCTCGAAGCCGCGCCCGATCGTAAGTTACCGAGCTTTGCCATCACCGTCGCCACAATTCTGCTGCCCATTGCGTTAATGCTGATGGGCAGCTGGGCCGATAGCTTGTCCACTCCACAATCGTGGACTAACGGCGCACTGCGGCTGCTCGGGAGTGCCGATCTCGCACTACTCATTGGCGCAGCTGTGAGTTTCATCACGCTGGGCCGAATGCGAGGCTTCAGTCGCGCAACCATTCTCAAGTTTTCCGAAGAATCGCTTGCCCCGACTGCCACCATTACGCTGTTGATCGGCGCGGGCGGCGGCTTCGGCCGAATCCTGCAAGACAGCGGAACATCGCAGGCGATCATTAACTTCGCACTGCATGCTCACATTTCAATTATTCTTTCCGCGTGGCTGGTGGCTGCACTCGTGCGGATTGCAACCGGCTCGGCAACCGTGGCCATGACCATGGCATCCGGAATTGTTGCGCCCATTGCCGTTTACAGCGGAGTGCGCCCTGAACTGCTGACCATTGCGACCGGCGCGGGATCTTTAGTCCTCTCACATTTTAATGACGGCGGATTCTGGCTGGTAAAAGAATACTTCGGCATGGATGTTCCACAGACCCTGAAAAGCTGGACAATCTGCGAGACGATTATTTCCGTGGTTGCGCTGTTGCTTACATTAGCTCTGTCGGCAATCATGCCACATTGAGGGAAAATGAAAACAATCGTTGGTTCCGTGTTAGGAGTTCTGTTAACTCTGACTTGTATGACGGCCTCGGGTTTCGCACAGCAACACAGCGGGAAGTATCTCCTTTACGTCGGAACTTACACCAAAGGCGAGAGCAAAGGCATTTATGCGTTCCGTTATGGCTCGAAGTCAGGCCGTCTGAGCCCACTTGGGCTGGTTGCGGAGACTGCGAACCCATCTTTCCTCGCTGTCGATCCCACTCAGAAGTTCCTGTATGCCGTGAATGAGCTGCAGGACTACAAGGGCGCGAAAAGCGGCGCAATCACTGCGTATGCGATTGATAGGAAAACCGGGAAGCTTTCTCGTCTAAACGAAGTTGCGTCGCGCGGAGAAGATCCCTGCTACATCAGTCTGGATAAGACAGGGAAATATGTCCTGGTCGCAAATTACACCAGCGGAAACATCGCTGTCTTCCCAGTGCAAAAAGACGGCAGCCTGGGTGAAGCCTCCGCCTTCGTGCAGCACCGTGGCAGCGGCCCGAATCACCAGCGCCAGGAAGGTCCGCACGCCCATTGGATCGAAACCACGGCTGATAACCGATTCGCGGTGGTTGCTGACCTCGGTTTGGACAAGCTGCTGGTCTACCGCTTCGACGCTTCTAAGGGAACGTTGACGCCGAATGATCCTCCCGCAGCCGATTTGCCTCCTGGCAGCGGGCCGCGGCACGTGGCATTCACGCCCGACAAACGTTTCGCATATTCAGTAAATGAGTTGAAATCTACCGTCACCGCATTTTCGTTCAATGCAGCCCAGGGAGTCTTAAAGCCGTTTCAAACCCTTTCCACGCTGCCAAAGGATTTTTCCCGAGAGAATGACACGGCGGAAATTCACGTCGCAGCTAACGGCAAGTTTCTTTACGCTTCGAATCGAGGCCACGATAGCATCGCCGAATTCTCCATCGACCCCAAGACTGGCCAGCTGGCTTTCCTACATACGTTCTCAACTCAAGGAAAGACTCCGCGGAATTTTGAATTGGACCCGACGGGATCGCATCTGCTGGTGGCTAATGAGGACACGGGTGACATCTTCGTCTTCCGGCTTGACCCGTCCACCGGACGCGAAATCCTGGCTACTGATGACAGCGTCAAAGTGTCCTCACCGGTTTCGCTGAGGTTCGTGCCTGAGCCGTAGACATCGGCCGTTCTCGCATGAGAATGCGTGATGGCGACGAACCAGAGTGAAGGAACGGTTCGGCAACTTTACTGCTGGATAGTTGTGGGTCCAGCGCTCGCGGCATTTCCAATGGCATCCCCCGAGAGCACCAGCTCGACGCGGCGGTTCTGCTGCCGGCCTTCAGGAGTGTCATTCGACGCGATGGGCTCAGTCTTGCCGAACCCAAGAGCTTTGATGACATCAGCAGAAATACCCTCTTGCACGAGATAATCCCGCACCGCGCCTGCGCGTTTTTCAGAAAGCGCCTGGTTGTAATCATCGGTACCGATGCTGTCGGTATGGCCCTCAACTTGAAGGTGAAGGCTTGGATATGCCAGAACAATGCCTGAAATCTTCGCCAGACGCTCGCGCGCTGCGGGCATCAGCTCAAAGCTGCCAGTCTTGAACAACACATCTGACATATTGGCGATCAATCCGCGCGCAGTGTCGCGAGTTGCGAGCACCGCATTCAGTTGCTGCAACAGCCGCCCGCGAAGGTCCTGCTTTTCTTTTTCTGCCTGCTGGCGCAACTGTTCTGATTGCGCGGCCGCCTGCTGCGCTTTGGCGGTTTCTGCAGCCAGCGCTTGCTGTTGGGCGATTGCCTCGGCCTTGGCTTTTTCGGCTTCTTCTTTCTGCTGCGCTGCTTCCTGGGCAGCCTGCTGCGCCTCTGCTTTCAGCCGTTCGGCTTCGGCCTTGGCCGCTTCAGCCTGCTTCTGTGCCTCTTCGGCTTCTGCGCGGCGTCTGCCTTCAGCTTCGGCATCGGCGCGGGCTTTGGCTTCCCTCTGTTCGGCCGCAAATTTGTCAGCTGCCGCCTTGGCCTGCGCGTCATCTTCGGCTCTTTGTTTCACGGCCATTACGCGAGCTTCTTCAGCCGTCTGTGTGGCCTCTCGCGCGGACGACTCTATGGCAGCCTTGCCTTGCTTCTGCCGGTACGCAGTTTCGGCCTGCATCAGCTGCTGGTCGGCTTTGCTCAGAATAGACGTGGCATATTTTTCTGACGCGGCAATATGCGCGATTCGCAGCGCGTTTCTGGCCTCGAAAAGTTGCAGCGGAGTGCTGCGGTCGATTCCGAAAATTGCATTCTGGATGCGTTCGTTTGCCGCGGTATAGGTGCCGCGACCCACCAGCTCATATTTCGCCTCAATGTTCTCGTTCTTGGCGACGGTTTCAGGCACAACGCTTTCCAGCACGACCGTATTTCCTGGCTGGGTCACGGCGAAATAGGGTTCAGCGGTAACGATCAAGCCGAACGTCTGCATATCGGTGGACGTTTTCAGGTGCGCGTTCGAGTGATCGAGTACAAGTTCTCCCACATTCACAGCGCGGCCTTCAGGTGAGATTGCCCACAGCACGTAGGTCAGATATTCAAGGCCAAACTTGGTCGGATCTTCCATCCCCTGAAATTTGACGTCAATGGTGACATTGGTCTTCTTGCCCTCGATCTTGGCTTCGCCGCTGGCATTCGCCATCAGGTCGGTGGGGCGGAACTCAACCTTCACCGTGCCGCCCTGGTGATAATGCACCGCTTTGGCAGTGCGGGAGACGCTGCCCGCGGGGTTATCCGAAGGCGCAGGTGTGGCGAACGCTACAGTGCCGGCCATCAGATTGAATGCGATCGAAAGAACGATCAGAACGCGCCAAAGTGTTTTCACATTGTCCTCAAATCACAAAGATAAAGATGTGGGGATGGTTGTAACTATGATCAGCGCGATCTACGCGAAAAGAAAGGACAGAAGGTGTTGCAACTTTGGTTACCTGCTTGGTTCCTCAAAACCGAAACACAATGCCGGTGGAAAATCGGAAGTGGTCTTGTCCATGGCCGAAGAATCGGGTGTGCAGTTCATCCCCTTGCACCCTCCAGGCGATGCCCTTGATCAATTTGTAGTCGAGTCCACCGCCGATAGCGGTGGCCAGGGACGTGTCGGAGTTCGAAATTCCTGAGCCCTCGTCGTGGACGTGTCCTGCGCCGATCAGGGCGTGGGCGAAAGGCGTAAACTTTCCCACCGAGACGGACACGCGTGGGCCGAACAGGAAGGTGTAGCGTTTAGCGTCCGCCTTGGGGAAACTGCATGGGGGCAATACGAAGCTACAAACTTCGACGTTGTGAGATCCGTACAGCCCGCTGAGGTCGGCAACAATTCCGACCCAGGGCAAGAATTTCCCTTCCAGAGAACCTTCCCAACCATTCAGACCGGTAGTATGGGAGGCGCTGAGACGCTCGGGCGCGGCTTGAACGAATACATCGCCCCCAGAGTAGGAATAGCCGACAAAGATATTTCCAGAGGTCGGAACCTGCGCCTGGGCGAGGCTTCCGAGAACGACAACACATGCGACGGTCAGAACCTTGATCACCGGGGTCTCCAGGTATTGAACTGGTCAGAAATGAAAAACAATGCCTGTAGAGATGCGGATATCGTTCTGCGCGCCGCCAAAAAAATGCGTGTGAACCGAGTCTAACTGTCCGCGCCAAGCTACCCCTTTAACCAACTTGTAATCCAGGCCTCCGCCAATAGCCCTCGAAAAAGTCGTATCTGAATTGGAAATGCCGCCCCCGGTATCGGACTGGTGTGCGAACCCCAGCAGGAACTCTGCAAAGGGCGTGTACCTTCCCAATGTGATCGACGCGCGCGGACCGAACAACACAGTGTGCCGGCTGGCGTTGAGGCGAAATTTTTTGGGTATGCAACCGGCAGTAATGCAACCAAACAGATCGGTGCCGCCGTAGTGCCAATCGAAGTCGGCGACCCCTCCAAGCCAGGGCAGAAATTTGCCCTCAACTGTGCCCTCCCATCCATTCATATTCGTATTGTTGTTGCCGAAGACGCCGAAGGTCTGTCCACGCGAGTAGGAGTAACCAAAGAACACGTTTCCGCTGGTTGGAATCTGTGCCCAACCGGCAGTGGTTAGAAAAAGAAGTGTGAAGGTGACAGCTGCAGGCTTTCGCAACGATCTCTCCGTGGACGGCGAAGGCGTTTGGATGCACCCCGAACGTAAGTAGGATGCCACTGTGTCCTGCGCAGCTGGAAAAACGCAACCTCCGCCATCATCTTTGGCTTGTGTAAATGCCTGATTCGGCTACGTCGCACAAGCCACGGGTGGACCGGAGGGTCTCAATCTGCTTTTTTGTCAGAAAAATGTAACAATATCGCCCTGATGTGCATCAATCTTGGAACGCCATTGTAGCGGACCGACGTTTGGATTGACGCGCAACGGCTGTGCCCCTGGAAAACGCGATGCGAGCAAGCCGCGCCCAGTCTCATCAAGCCGAAATGCC
>Ga0070717_10004516_pt1 | contig 10053 bp, 8 predicted proteins | sample LARL113metaG_FD_71366 | JGI IMG/M metagenome (GOLD analysis project Ga0070717, IMG submission 71366) | Corn, switchgrass and miscanthus rhizosphere microbial communities from Kellogg Biological Station, Michigan, USA - LAR L11-3 metaG | ecosystem: Host-associated > Plants > Roots > Rhizosphere ... | reverse complement strand
TACTGGACCAGGAGCTGCCTGCGTGAGCGTCGTTCCAGATTTGTCGCAGCAGGAAGCTTTTCGCATCGTGGATCCGGGCGGTTTGCTCGCCATACTGGGTGGGGGGCAGTTGGGCCGGATGATGGCCATGGCGGCGCGCACCATGGGCTATCACGTGCGGGTGATGGATCCCGAGCCGGCCTGTCCCGCCAGTTTCATTGCGGACGAAACTATCACCGGTCGATGGGACGACGTGGACGCCGCGCGCCGGCTTGCGACTGGCGCCGATGCGGTCACGCTGGAGATCGAGCAAATAGGAGTGGATGCTCTCTCTGCAGTGGCGCGGCTGGCGCCCTTGCGGCCCGGTGTTGAGCCTATTCGCATCATCCAGGACAAAACCCTGCAAAAAATATGGCTTGCCGAAAACGGTTTTCCGGTAGGTCCGTTTCGCGTGGTGTGCGAAGAAATTGATCTGCACCATTCGGTGCCGGCGCTGGGCGGACGCGTGTTTCTCAAGATCGGCCGCGGCGGATACGATGGCCGCGGGCAGGCGCGGATCGGTTTCGATGAGCCGGCCAGTGATGAAGACATCGTCGGGGCGTGGCAAAGCATCGGCCGGCGTCCCGCAGTTGCCGAACAGGCCCTCGATCTCGAATGCGAGATCAGCGTGATGGCAGCGCGCAATCCTTCCGGCGAAGTGCGCAGCTTCCCCGCGGCCCGCAATCATCATGAAAACCAGATCCTCGCGTGGAGCGTGTTGCCGGCCGGCATCTCCGAGGACCTGGAGTCGCGGGCCGAGTCGCTGGCGGCGACGATTATCGCGAAACTCGGCATCGAAGGCATGCTGTGCGTGGAAATGTTTGTCACCCGGCAAGGGCAGTTACTGGTGAATGAGCTTGCCCCGCGCCCGCACAACAGCTATCACGAGAGCGAGCGCGGGTGCGTGACCAGTCAATTCGAGCAGGCGGTGCGTGCGGTTTGCAATCTGCCGCTGGGGGATACGGCGCTGATTTCGCCGGCGGCGATTGTGAATCTGCTTGGGGATGTGTGGCTCGACGGCGCGCCGCCGAATTTTGCCGCCGCGCTCGAAATACCCGGCGTGCGGTTGCATTTATACGAGAAGCACACGCCGCGCGCGGGAAGGAAGATGGGACATCTGTCGGCGACTGGAGCGACGGCCGATCAAGCGCTGGAGCGCGTGTTAGACGCGAAGGCCAGATTATAGTTTCGATTTCGGATTGCACCCGATCGCCCATCAGGCTCCCGAACCGCAGATCCTTCCACTGCGGTCGCCAAGGCGACCTCCGCTCAGGATGACAAACAAGTGATCAGGGTCGCCATGAAGTCAATCAGGCTTCCACCGTTTCCCGGCGTTTGGGCCGGCGGTTGGCCTGGAGGACCTTCTTGCGCAGGCGCAGCGATTTGGGCGTTACTTCGACTAACTCATCGTCGGCGATGAACTCGATGGCCTGCTCCAGATTCAGCGTGCGGTAAGGGACCAGTCGGATTGCTTCGTCGGCGGTGGACGCGCGCATATTGGTCATCTTCTTTTCGCGCACCACGTTCACGTCGAGGTCGTTGTCGCGCGAGTGCTCGCCGACAACCATGCCTTCGTAGACCTCGACTCCGGCGCCGAGAAAGAGAATGCCGCGCTCCTGCAGCCCATTGAGCGAATACGTCGTGGTCAGGCCCTGGCGGTCGGCGATCAACGCACCCGTGGGGCGCTGCGGGATTTCGCCCTGGTAGGGAATGTATCCATCGAAAAGCGCATTCATGACGATGGTGCCGCGCGTCTCGGTCAGCATTTCGCTGCGCAACCCGATGATGCCGCGGCTGGGCACGCGAAATTCCATGCGCACGCGCCCCGAGCCGTGGTTGTGCATCTTGGTCATCTCGCCTTTGCGCGGCCCCAGCTTTTCGATTACCACGCCGGTGTGTTCTTCGGGCACGTCGATGGTCAGGTGCTCCACCGGCTCCATGCGCACGCCGTCGACTACGCGCGTGACGATCTCCGGCCGTCCCGCCATCAGTTCATAGCCTTCGCGCCGCATCATCTCGATGAGGATCGCGAGCTGCAATTCGCCGCGCCCCAGCACTTTGAAGCTGTCTGGCGAGCCGGTCTCTTCCACGCGAATGCTCACGTTGGTCAGCAGCTCTTTTTCCAGGCGCTCGCGCAGATTGCGGCTGGTGACGTACTGGCCTTCGCGGCCGGCGAAGGGGCCGTTGTTCACGCTGAACTGGATGGCGATGGTCGGCTCGTCAATCACGATCAACGGCAGCGGAGCGGGGTTCTCGACGCTGGTAATGGTCTCGCCGATGGTGATGCCTTCCACGCCCGCGACCGCCACGATATCGCCCATCGTGGTCTCCGAGGTTTCAATGCGTTTGAGCCCCGAAAAGGTGAAGAGCTTGGTAATGCGCGTCTTCATCAGTGAGCCGTCGCGCTTGGAAATCACCACGTCGTCGCCCGCATGCAGCGTGCCCTGGAAGACGCGGCAGATGGCGATGCGGCCGAAGTAATCGGAGTAGTCGAGGTTCGTGACCAGGATCTGCAGCGCGCCCTCGGGGTTGCCGGTGGCTGCGGGGATCGTATTCACAATACTTTCAAACAACGGCTGCAGATCGACGCCGGGCTTGGCAAGATCGGTGGTTGCCGAGCCCACCTTGGCTACCGTATAGAGCACCGGGAACTCGAGCTGATGCTCGTCCGCATCCAGATCGATGAAGAGGTCGTATATCTCGTTCAGCACTTCCTGCGGGCGAGCGTCGGGGCGGTCGATCTTGTTAATGACCACGATGGGCGGGAGCTTTGCTTCGAGCGCCTTGGCCAGAACGTAACGCGTCTGCGGCAGCGGGCCCTCGGCTGCATCTACAAGCAACATCACGCCATCCACCATCTCCAGGGCGCGCTCCACTTCACCGCCAAAGTCGGCGTGACCCGGCGTGTCGACAATATTGATTTTGCCGCCCGCGAAGTTAATGGCGGTGTTCTTGGCGAGGATAGTGATGCCGCGCTCGCGCTCCAGTTCGTTCGAGTCCATCACGCGGTCCGCTACCTGTTCGTTGGCGCGGAACGTGCCGGCCTGGCGAAGCATGGCGTCGACCAGGGTGGTTTTACCGTGGTCGACATGGGCGATGATGGCGATATTGCGTATCGTCTGGCTCACTTAGGAAAATTCCTTCTCTCGGGTTCGGCCCGTTCGGGCCACAGGGTCGTCAAGGATACAAAAAGGATCAAAATGGCCGCATGATGGACCAGTATCTATTCTACCAGTTCAGTAATTGCAATGATTTCAGCCGTTTTCATGAGACCGGCCCGGTCGAGTACACTGCTTCGCAATGCGAATCTCCCCTCACGAACTCCTGCGTCCCTCGAAACCACGTTTTTCGCTTCGGTTTACCCGCATGGTTGCCGCGGTCCTGACGTTTGCCGGCCTGTATTTCTGCCCTGCAATCCCCGCCCAGCAAGGCCAGCCGAACGCATCGAAGTCGTTGCGCATTTACTCCATTGATGTGGAAGGCGGACAGAGCACGCTACTGGTCGGCCCTTCGGGCTCTTCCCTTTTGGTCGACAGCGGTTGGCCCGGCAATAGTGGGCGCGACGCCGATCGCGTGCAGGCCGCCATGCGCGATGCAGGGATTACGAAGATCGACCACCTGCTGGTCACGCATTACCACATCGATCACGTCGGCGGCGTGCCGGAACTAGTCAAGCGCGTGCCCATTGGTGAGTTCCTCGATCATGGAGAAAACCGCGAGGACTCCGACATCACGCGCCACGATTACGCGGCCTATATAAAGGCCATCGCCGGCAAGTCGCACCGGGTGGTGCATCCCGGGGACACCATCGATCTGACGGGTCTCTCGGTCATTGTTCTTACGGCCGATGGAGAGCATATCAGCGCCATTCCCGGCATCAAGCCGCAGCACAACCCTTACTGCGGTTCGGAGCCGGAGGCCGAACCCGATCCAAGCGAAAACGCGCGCTCCGTGGGCGTGCTCGTCACCTTTGGCAGGTTCCGGTTCCTGGACCTGGGCGATCTAACCAAGGCCAAGGAGATCGCGCTTGTCTGCCCCGACAATCCGATCCCACCCATTGACCTCTATCTCGTCACGCATCACGGAATGAATCTGTCCAATGCGCGGCCCATCGTGGATGCGATGCATCCCCGCGTGAGCATCATGAACAACGGCGCGCACAAGGCGGGCAGTCCCGAGGCATGGCAGACCGTCCACGACAGCCCCGGCATGCAGGACCTGTTTATGCTTCACACCGCCGAGGGGTCTGACGATGCGCATAACAGTTCCGAAGCGCTGATTGCCAATCCGAAGGGCAGCGGAACCGATGGCGCGTACTTCAAGGTGGTTGCATCCGCCGACGGCAGCTTCAAGGTAACCAACAGCCGAACCGGGCAGACGAAGAACTACGCGGCCAAGTGATATCGCGGCGGTGCTGCACGATCATGAGTAGTCAACCGCCGAGTCTCACCACCGGGGCACGTCCATTTCAAGGCAACCGGTGGTGAACACAAACGGAAACGGCCCGGGATCGCTGGTTCGATACATCCCGCCGAAGAATATGAACGCATGCTGCGGGTCTTCCTCGTCGAACGCCAGCGATGGCTTGAATGGCCCCGCATGCCAGCCGCGGTCCTCGGCGGTCATGATCTGCACGGGTTCACTCCACTCGGCCAGCACGCCTGACGGCGAATCGCAACGGCACAACCACAATCCAGTCTCCGCGGCCGGGTGCGACTTAGCGACCCACACCCGCGAATACGCCGCAACAAATTCCTGCTCCCGCGGCCGCACGCAGAAATCGAACATCTTCATTTCCGCCGGCGCAAAAACTATATGCCTGCCCCATTCGCGCCCGTCCGCACTCTCGGCATAGCCATGCACAAGGTAGTCATCGCGATTCGCGCCCGCCACGTACCACATCTTCCATTTGCCGTCGTGGTAGATCAGGTTGGGTTCATACACGCTTCCGTGCTCCCAATCTTCGATCGCGCGGAACACGGGATTGTCGACCTCCACCCACTGCGCGCCGTCCCACTCCGCATACCCGATGGTGTACGGTCCTCCGATGTGTTCGCGCGCGCCCGCGTAATAGATTCGCTCCACCCAGCGGGCGGTGTGCGGATCCCATCCCTTCACGTTGCTCGGGCAATGCCGTCCTCCGTCGCCGTCCCAGGCGCCCGGCCGGCTCTCTGGCAACAGTGGCGCTGCCTCGCCGGCCGCGGTTCGGGCAAGTGCCCACCCCGAAGCGGAAACCGGAGCGCCCGCAGAAAGGGAGGCGCTGAAGAGTTGCGGCGGACCGAACCCGTGTGCCTGCCCGGCCAGCACCATCCACCACTGGTTGCCGCGCTTCACCACGCTCGGGTCCAGCAGTTCCGCGCCTCCCGATCCCGTCGCCGCATCCAGCGGATCAAATATTTTGGTCTGTTTTCCCATCCGGATTGCAACCGGCTTCCCCATGCAGTCTGCCCCTCCCAAAGTTAAAAGCTAGAAGCCAGGAGCGGTTTTCTTCCACAGTTCTTCCAGCGCGTCGCACGCGCTCTGCACGCCATTCTCATGCGCCAGCTTCTTCGCCACGATCTGCGCGCAACGCGCGAAGTTTGGCTCTTCCAGAATCCACCGGATTCTCCGTGCCACGCGCATCGGCTTGTAGTCATCGCGGCGGATCACGCGCGCCACTTTCAGCCTGCGCATGCGACGCGCGTTGTCGGGCTGGTCGTGTGAATAGGGCATAATCAGCATTGGCTTGCCCGCTTGCAGAGCCTGCGCGGTGGTGCCCACGCCCCCCTGGTGCACCACCAATGCGACGCGCGGAAACAGCGCGGAATAGGGTGCGTACTCGGCCACGCAGATCGAATCCGGCAACTCCTGGTGGGGGCGGTTGCGCGGATCGTTCCCAATCAGCAGCACGGCGCGCACGCCGGCCTTGATGGCCGCGCGCGCCGAGTGCTCGTAGAACTTTCCCGCGGTCAGGACTGCCGCCGAGCCCAGCGTAAACGTTACCGGTGGCTCACCTTGGGCAAGAAATGACTCCAGATTCGCCGGCAGCCTCGCATTCCCGCCGTCGGCGTCGTAAAAGCAGAACCCCGTAATGCGCGTGTTCGCCGGCCAGTCTTTTTGCTCCACCCCTAGTACGCGCGAAAACAGGGCCAGCACCAGGTGCGGCGAATGCTTGGCATCGAACAGCGGGTTCGCCCCGCGCGGCAATCCCAGCTCGCGCCGCAGCACGTATATGGGCTCCGCCCACTTGCGCGTTGTGAACCGCGCCAGCCGCCTGATCACTCGGCCCATTCCCGGCACCGCCTTGTCCGCTCGCGCCAGGCGAGGATAAGGCGGGAGAACCGGCGGATCGAATGCCGAGAAAAACGACAGTGGCGCCAGCACATAGCTGGCCCACGGGATGCCCGTCACCTCAGCTACGAGCGGCCCGGCATAATTCAATTCACCTAGCAGCAGCAGGTCGGCGCGCGCCGGCTGCGTGGCCGCGTGCAGCAGGTCCTCATACGTGTCGCGCAACGAGGGGAAAAGAAAATCGCGCAGCCCGTGCTCGGTGCCATGTTTTACGTCGTAGACCATGTCCACCAGGATGCTGTTGGCGGGGTCGATATCCGGGCGGACTGCATGAAATTCCAATCCGAGCGGACAAATCTTCGGCTCGTATACCTTGGGCACGGCGATTACCGGCGTATGCCCTCGCCGCTTCAGCTCCAGCGCAATTGCGATCAGGGGATTGATGTCGCCGGACGTGCCTATGTTCGAGAGGATGATGCGCACAATCAGGTCCCGGAATGTGGTTTGAGCTGCATCTTGAGGGTAAAGCATGAAGGCAGGGAGCAAGGGAACAAGGGAACAGGGAAAAGGATGAGTGAAAATGACTCGCGCAGCGGAGTTATACGATATGGGAGAAGTCAGGGGGATTGCGTGAACAAGCTGCCAGTCATGCTGATGGGAGTTGGGATGATGATGTCCGCGGGAATTCGAGCGCCGGCGCAGGCTCCTCAGACAGCTCAATCGCCGCAGAATGCGCATCGCTGGGCGATTGTGGTGCACGGGGGCGCGGGCGTGATCGAGCGCTCCAAGCTTGGGCCGGAGGGAGATAAGGCGTATCGGGAGGGGCTGAAGAATGCGGTCGAGGCGGGCACGGCGGTTCTCGACAAAGGCGGGTCGGCACTCGATGCAGTCGAGGCCGCCATTCACGTGCTTGAAGACGATCCCCATTTCAACGCGGGGAAAGGCGCGGTGTTCACGCGCGAGGGCAAGAACGAGATGGACTCCTCGATCATGGACGGCTCCAATCTGATGGCGGGCGCAGTGGCCGGTGTCACGCGCCCGCGCCACCCCATCAGCGCGGCACGCGCGGTCATGGAGAAGTCGCCGCACGTGATGATCGCCGGACCGGGCGCCGATGCTTTCGCCCAGAGCGTCGGTCTCGAATTGGAGCCGCCCAGCTATTTCTTTACCGAGAGCCGCTGGCAAGCGCTGGTGAAACAACTGACCAAGGAGGGCAAGCCCATCCCGCCGCGTCCCGCGGGCGTTCCACCGGCCGGTCCGGTCATCCCGGTTGCCCAGCTTGATGAATCGCCGGACGCGCACACGTATGGAACTGTCGGCGTGGTGGCGCTGGACCGGCAGGGCAACGTGGCCGCGGGTACGTCCACGGGCGGCATGCAGGCCAAGATGCCGGGGCGCGTGGGCGATTCGCCTATCATCGGCGCGGGCACCTATGCGTCCAACCAGTCGTGCGCGGTTTCGGGCACCGGCGACGGCGAGTACTTCATCCGCCTCGGCGTAGCTCGCGAAGTCTGCAACCTGGTTTACTTCAAGGGTATGAAGCTGCAGGACGCCGCCGACCAGGTCATTCAACATGAACTGCAGGCCTTGCACGGCAGCGGTGGCGTTATCGCCATCGCGCCCGACGGGCAGCAGGCGTGGAGCTTCAATTCTCCGGGCATGTTCCGTGCGAAGATGAGCGAAGGCGGGAAGCTGGAGATGGGCGTGTATCGGGATGAGCCGTAGAATAGAAAACAATGAGTTTTTCGCCTAATGCGATGCGCGTCCGATTCGACGAGGACAGCATGTGGGTCGAACTGAGCGACGGCCGCACCCTTGGTGTGCCGCTCGCCTGGTTTCCTCGACTCCTGCACGGCACACCGGAACAGCGTGAGCAGGTAAGGATCAGTTCCCGCGGTCTGCACTGGGAGTCGCTGGACGAAGATATCTCTATCTCTGCTTTGCTTGAAGGACTGGGCGATCAGGGCGCTCCTGGCAAGACGTTTGCAGCATAAGAACATCGTTCACCCCAGGTAACTTTCATATGGCGCTGAAATTCACCACCTCGTATCTCGAAGATTCGCAGGCCGTGTTCCGGTACTACAAGAATCTCGCGGAAAAGGCCATGGAGCAGGTTGCCGACGAGCATCTGTTTGCCGTGCTTGATGAAGAGGCGAACTCGATCGCCGTCATCGTGAAGCACATGACGGGCAACATGCGCTCCCGGTGGACTGACTTTCTGACCACCGATGGCGAAAAGCCGAACCGCAATCGCGACAGTGAATTTGTCGATCCGCCGGCCACGCGCGCCGCATTGATGGCCGACTGGGAAAATGGCTGGGCGCGCGTATTTGAGAGCCTGGAGTCGCTCGCCGACGAGGACCTGGCGCGCACCGTGACCATTCGCGGCGAAGCGCATTCGGTGATGCAGGCCATCAACCGCCAACTCGCCCACTACCCGCATCACGTGGGCCAGATCGTGCTGCTCGCCAAACATTTCGCCAGCCATCACTGGCAGTCGCTCAGTGTTCCCCGCAACAAGTCGGCGGAGTTCAACCAGAAAGTAGCCGCCGGACAAGCCAGCCAGCGCTGAAACAATTCTGTCCGCGGTCAGTGGTGCAGCCAGCTATAGAGCAGGCACGCTGACGCCGCAAAGATCACGGCGGTCGTGATTCCACCCAGGATGTTGGCGACCGGCCGGTTCACCTTGTCGCCCATTACGGAGCGGCGATTGGTCATGATGAGCAGGAGAAGCATCAGCGGGGGCGTAGAGAATCCTTGCACGATGCCGGCCAGCACCAGCGCGCGCATGGGCTGAATGCCGATGAAGTTCAGGCCCATGGCGATGAGCGTGAAGAAGACGATGGCGCCGTAGAACCGCCGGGCGTACCCGGGCTTGTGGTGCAGCCCGCTGATCCAGTTGAAGCTCTGGCTTACATCGTACGCGGCGCCTGAGGTCATCACCGGCACTGCCAGGAAGCCGACCCCCACGATTCCGATGGTGAACAAAAGGCCCGCCGCCTGTCCCGCCACAGGCTTGAGCGCCTGCGCCGCATCCAGCGCGGAACCGATGGTGTGATGCCCCGCGGCGAACAACGTGGCCGCCGCCGACAGAATGATGAAGTACATCACCGTGTTGGAGAAGAACATCCCGGCGATCACATCCCAGAGGCTGGTCTGCAGTTCCTCGTCACTGGCGCCCCGGCGCTGGCGCAGGCTGTGTTTGCCCTCCGCTTCCTTTTCCTCCACCTCCTGGTTGGCTTGCCATGAATAGAGATAGGCGGAAAGCGTGGTGCCGATCAGCGCCACAAGGATGGAAAGCGTGTTGCGGTCGAACCCGATGCTCGGAATGAAAGTCCCTCGTGCGACCTGGCCCCAGTCAGGGTGCGACCTGAACGCCGAGAACACATAGGCCAGCAGCGACATCGCCAGTACGCGAAACACATTCTGAATCAGCCGATAGGATCCCCAGATCTGCAGTACCAGGACCGACGCGGTGACCGCGAAAACAATGGCCCAGTGCGGCACCGGAATCAGGATTCCTATGGCGGCCGCCATGCCGCCGATGTCGGCGCCCGCCTCGATCACGTTGCCCGAAACCACGCCCGCCAGGACCACTAAAGAGAGCCATCGCGGCGCATGGCTGCGCAGCACCCGGAAGAAGCCCTGGCCGGTGACCTTGCCCAGTTTGCCGGAAAGGTAGACGATCACCACCATCATCGGCAGCATGATGGGCGCGGTCCACAAAGCTTTGTAGCCTAGTTGGGCGCCGGCCTGCGCATAGGT
>Ga0070717_10004515_pt1 | contig 10054 bp, 10 predicted proteins | sample LARL113metaG_FD_71366 | JGI IMG/M metagenome (GOLD analysis project Ga0070717, IMG submission 71366) | Corn, switchgrass and miscanthus rhizosphere microbial communities from Kellogg Biological Station, Michigan, USA - LAR L11-3 metaG | ecosystem: Host-associated > Plants > Roots > Rhizosphere ... | reverse complement strand
CTGTGGATCCTCTTCATCTCGCTCGGGCTCGCGCTCGGGCTGACGGCGGTGGACGCCTCCCGTCCGCTCGGCTTCTCGAAGGGCGCGGGCATCGGCGGCGGGCTGTGGATCGTCATCACCGGCTTCATCTCCCTCTTCGTGGGCGGCTGGGTGGCCGCGCGCACCGCCGGACCGCAGGACCGCACCTCCGGCATCCTCCACGGCGCGGTGCTCTGGGGGCTCTCCACCGTCGCCCTGGTGTGCGCGGTGTGGATGGGCTTCAGCTCCGTGGTGAGCGGCCTGGCCGGCGCCGGCAAGTCCGCCGTGCAGGCCATCGGCGCGGCGGCGCCGGGCGCCACCCAGGGCGTCTCCCAGGCGGCGAGCGCGCTCGGCATCAACTGGGATGACGCGCTCCGGCCCGTCAATCAGCGCCTGCGCTCCGAGGGCAAGCCGGCGGTCACCGCGAATCAAATCCAGACCGCGACGCAGGACGTCCTCGGCAACGCTGTCCGCACCGGCAAGCTGGATCGCAACCTGCTGGTGAGCACCATCGCGCGGGACACCAACCTCTCGCGCAGCGACGCCGAGGACATCGCCGGCCGCGTGGAGACGACGTTCAACCAGAAGAAGGACCAGGTCGTCTCGCAGGTGCAGCTGGGCGCGGCGAAGGTGGCGGACACCACGGGCAAGGTGTTCTGGGGCATCTTCGGAGCGCTCCTCCTGGATCTCGTCTCCGCGGTGCTGGGCGCGGTGGTGGGCGTGGCGCGGCGGCGCGAGGTGTTGACGCGCGTCGAGGCGCCGGTGCCTCCGCTGCCGCCGGTGCGCCGCGAGGTGCATCCGTAAGGCGCCCTGCTCTCCGGGCAGGCGAGGCCGGCGGTTTGCGCTCGGACGCCCCTCTCGGTTTCTCGTCTTCCGAGGAGCGTCCGCGCGCAGGTGTCAGCAGTCACCAGGTGGTGAGCGCTGTTTACGTGCGCAGGCGGTGACGGCTGTCATCAGCGCGTGTCGACACGCGCGTGCAACGTGCTGAAATCGCGAGCGGGGCGGAGGTGTCCCACGGATGGGACAGTTGGCGCGGCGGCTGCAACTGAAGCCAGGCAACGCAGCACCGAACCAACCTCCAGAAGGAACCTCCCCCATGAAGACGACGCTGACCCGCTCTGCCTCTGTCCCCAGCCTCTCCACCCGCACCACCGCCCCGTCGCTGACGCGCAGCAACAGCACCTCGAAGCTCACCCCGCCCAGCAAGGACAGCTTCGAGCACGCGCCCGCGCAGCGGCCCCCGGCGCCCACCGCGCAGCAGCTCCAGCAGGGCCGCGCGGCCCTCAAGCGCACCGAGGGCACCGTGCCCCCGCACCGGCCCACGGCGCCCACCGCCCAGCAGCTCCAGGACGGCAAGGCGGCCCTCAAGCGCACCGACTACGGCACCGTGCACCCGGAGCTCGACGGCATCCGCACCCGCCGCGACGGCCTGGCGGCGCATGAGTTCGCGGACTTCACCACCGACGTGCGCGCCTCCACGCACCAGCTGATGTCCCAGCCCAACGGCGCGCGGCTGATGCGGGAGCTCAACGGCCGCACCGCCGCGGTGAACCCCGGCGCCGTCGGCACGAAGGACCAGCCGCTCACCGTGGCGGACATCGTGAAGGGCGACACGATGAAGCAGAGCCCCCGCTACGATCCCCACAACCTCGACCTCGGCGAGATCCGGAAGGCGTACCGCTACGACGGGACGCCCGGCGCCGGCCAGGCCAGCAAGATCACCTACAACCCGGACCAGATGGACGCCCGCCGGTTCAACAGCCTCGGCCACGAAGGCACCCACGCGTGGCGCGCGGCGAACGGGGTCGCCGTCAGCCCGCCGCTGGTCAGCCCGATGAGCAACGCCCCCGTCCTCAAGATCGCCTCGGACGACGGCTCGTCCACGGTCGAGGACTTCGTCCAGCGCCACTCCCACATGCGGGAGGAGTTCGAGACCGTCGGCCTGCGCCCGACCCCGCACTCGCCCAACCCGGACGGCTGGGCCCCGAATGAGAACCTGATCCGCCAGGAGCACGGGATGCCCCGCCGCAACGACTACTCGGGCCGCACCCCGGAGGGGGAGGACGCGCGGCTGAAGAGCGCCGACGAGGCCACCGATGACCGCTCCTGGCTCAAGAAGACCTTCTCCAAGGAGCCCTCGCCGGTCCAGAAGGTGATCAACCACCTGGAGCAGTAGCGGAGGGCCACACGACCTAAAGGTCGCTTCATCCGCCGCCTCCTGCCGCTCCGGTGGGAGGCGGCGCCTTTGCGGGCGGCGCGCCCCGTCCGCGGGGGCCGTCCGGGGCAGGCGTATCGCTACGACGGCAAGCCCAGCGCCGGCCAGAAGAGCCGCATCACCTACAACGAGAACGACCCGAGCGCGAACCGCTTCAACAGCCTCGGCCACGAGAGCGTGCACGCGTGGCGCGCGTCCAACGGCCTCGCCGTCAGCCCGCCGGAGATCGCCCCCGGCCGCTACACCCACGCCTCCACCCTCAACATCCCGTCCGCCGACGGCAAGAAGACGGTCAACGACTACGTCAACCACCACGCCCACATGCGCGAGGAGTTCGAGACCGTCGGCCTGAGCCCCACGCCGCACTCGCCGCACCCGAGCGGCTGGGCCCCGACGGAGAACAAGATCCGCCAGGAGCACGGCCTCCCGGAGCGGACGAACTACTCGGGCCAGACGCCGGCGAAGACCGACGCGATCCTCAAGCCCGTCGACGAGGGCACCGACAACCGCACCTGGTTCCAGAAGACGATGGGCAAGCCCTCGCCCGTCGGCGCCGTCATCGACCACCTGGAGAAGTAGTCCCGCGCTTCGAGTGGATTCACCCGCCGGCCGCGCGGAGGGCTCGTTCCCGCCCCGCGCGGCCGCTGCGCTTTCGGCCGAGCACTTCGGTCATGACGCCCCTGGACTGGTCGTGAATCCGCCCTCGGGCTTAAGCTGCTCGGCATGTACCCCAAGTCGCGTCGCGCCTCGGTCAGCAGCGCCCCGTCCGTCCCCCAGCAGGTCGCGAGGCCCCGGAGCAACTCGGCGCCGGTGCAGGGAGACGGGCAGCTCGGCCACACGGTGGACTCTGCCCCGCTGCGACCTCCGGCGCCTACCCCAGAGCAGCTCCAGTCCGGCAAGAACGCGTTGAGGTTCACGCCGCCCCGGCTGGATCCGGTGGACGCGGTGCCCTCCATGAAGCAGCTCCGCGACGCCAAGGCCGCCCTGAAGCCCCCGAAGTACCGGAGCGCCCTGACCCCGGAGCAGTTCGCCGCCGGCAAGGCGGCCCTGAAGCGCACCGACTACGGCGTCGTGCATCCGGAGCTGCAGGGGATCCGCACCCGCCGCGAAGGCCTCGAGGCGCACGAGTTCGCGGATCTGACGACGGATGCTCGCGCCTCCACGCACAAGCTCATGGCCGAGGCCAACGGCGAGCGCATGCTGCGAGAGCTGAACGCCCATACCAACGCGTTGCCCTCCGCCAGCAACGGGCTGGGTGAGCCGCAGACGGTGGCGAACATCGTGTCAGGTCCGAACATGATGCATTCCCCTCGCCACAACGGCACCTACGACGATCTCCAGAAGGGGTACCGCTATGACGGCAAGCACGGCGACGGGCTGGCCAGCAAGATCACCTACAACCCCAACGCCAAGAGCGCCCTCCGGTACAACAGCCTCGGCCACGAGGGCGTGCACGCCTGGCGCATGGCGCATGGGCTCGCCGTCAGCCCGCCGGAGATCAGCCCGATGCGCAACGACCCCTCCCTCCAGATCCAATCGGAGGACGGCAAGTCGAAGGTCCAGGACTTCGTCGACCACCACGCCCACATGCAGGAGGAGTTCGAGACCGTCGGCCTGCTCCCCACGCCGCACAAGCCCAACAATGACAACTGGGCCCCGAACGAGAACCTGATCCGCGCAGAGCACGCGAAGGACTACCTGGATGATCAGAACCAGGCCCATCGATACAAAGAGAAGGGCAAGGACAAACAACACGACGACGGCAAGGACCACGTCATGGACCTGCCGCAGCGCATGGATTACTCGAGCGAGACCCCGGCGCGTGCCAACAAGCTCATCAACACCGTCGACGAGGCGACGGACAATCGCGACATGAAGGCGAAGTACTGGGACAAGACGCCCTCGCCGGTCCAGAAGCTCTTGAAGCACCTCGAAGACTAGCGCGCGGCCCGCCGGGCGGGCTTCTCCCGCGACTTCTCGCGCTCCCACGTCCCGCTGCGCCCGCCGCTCTTGTGCTCGAGCTGGACCGCTTCGATGACCATCCCGCGGTCCACGCTCTTGAGCATGTCGTAGATGGTCAACGCCGCGGCGGAGACGGCGGTGAGCGCCTCCATCTCCACGCCGGTGCGGTCCACCGTCTTCACCCGGGCCCGCACCTCCACCCCGCCCTTCGAGAGCGTCACCTCCACGTCCACGCCGGCCAGCGCGATGGGGTAGCACAGCGGCACGAGGTCCGGCGTCTTCTTCGCCGCCATCACCCCGGCCAGCCGCGCCGCCGCCAGCACGTCGCCCTTCTCCACCTGGCCTTTGCGGATCCGCGAGACGGTGGCGGGTAGCATCTTCACCCGCGCCGTCGCGATGGCGATGCGCTCGGTCTTCTCCTTCGCGCCTACGTCCACCATCTTCATCGCGTCACTCCACCGCCCGTTCCACCGCCTGGAGCAGGTCGTCCGCGATGTCGTCCGGATCCTCCAGCCCCACCGAGACGCGGATCAGGTTCTCCTTGATGCCCGCCGCCTCGCGCTCCTGCGGCGTCAGCCGGCGGGCGCTCGCCGTGGCCGGGTGCATCACCAGCGTGGCCACGTCGCCCAGCGAGGGCGCCGCCTTCGCGATCTTCACCCGCTCGAGGAACTTGAACGCCTGCGCGCGGCCGGCGCCCTTGATGCCGAACGCCAGCATCCCGCCGAAGCCGCCCTTGAGCAGCTCGCGCGCCACCGGGTAGCTCGGATCCTCCGGCAGGCCCGGGTAGCGCACCACGTCCAGCCGCGGCGAACGCAACAGGCGCCGCGCCACCGCCTCGGCGTGCTCCGAGTGGGCCTTCATCCGGATGTGCAGCGTCCGCACCCCGCGCAGGGTGAGCCACGCCTCGAAGGGCCCGAGGATGGCGCCCTGGTACAGCCGCGCCGCCTTCAGCGTCTGGATCCGCTCCTTCGAGCCGGAGACGCTGCCGCCCACCGCGTCGCTGTGGCCGTTGAGCCACTTGGTGGTGGACTGCACCGCGTAGTCCGCGCCGAACTCGCACGCGCGCTGGAGCGCCGGCGAGGGGAACGTCGCGTCCACCGCGAGCAGGCCGCCCCCCGCGTGCACCGCCTGCGCGAGCGCCCGGAGATCCGGCACCGCCAACAGCGGGTTGGTGACGCTCTCCGCGACGACGAGCCGCGGCCGCAGCCGCTGGATCTGCTCCGGCGCCTTCGCGTCCGAGAGCGGGAAGGCGTGCAACTCCACACCGCGCTCGCCGCACAAAACCTTCATCAGCGCGCGGGTGACGCCGTAGCCGTCGGAGGCCATCACCAGCTTCTCGCCGGGCCGGAAGCCCTGGGCGTCGAAGACGGCGCGCAGCGCGGCCATGCCGCTGGAGAAGACGGCGCACTCGTCGGTGCCCTCCAGCGCGGCGATGGCCTCCTCCAGCAGCACCGTGTTCTGCGCGCTGATCCGGCCGTAGGAGAAATCCTTGCCGTCCAGCGCCGCGTCGAGATCCTCCGCGTCGTCGAAGTAGCTCACCGCGGACGCGTAGATGGGCGGCACCAGCGCCACCGCCTTCGAGCCCTCGATGCGGTTGCCCGCGTGGATGGCGACGGTCTTCCGCTTCAACCGGTGCATGCGCTACTCGCCCTCCTCGATCATCCAGCGCTCGGCCTCGATGGCCGCCATGCAGCCGGTGCCGGCGGCGGTGACGGCCTGGCGGTAGATGGCGTCCTGCACGTCGCCGCAGGCGAAGATGCCCGGCACGCTGGTGCGGGTGGTGCCCGCCATCGTCTTCAAATAGCCGTTCTCCTGCAGCTCCAGCTTCCCGCGGAACAGCTCGGTGTTCGGCTGGTGCCCGATGGCCACGAAGAGGCCGGTGGCCTTCTGCTCGAAGCGGTCGTTCGTCTTCAGGTTCTTCAGGATGGCGCCCGTCATGCCGCGCGCGTCGCCCAGCACCTCGTCCACCGCCGTGTTCCAGATGGGCTTGATCTTCGGGTTCTCCAGCACGCGCTTCTGCATGATCTTCGAGGCGCGCAGCGTGTCCCGGCGGTGCACCAGCGTCACCGTGCGGCACATCTTGGCGAGGTAGGAGGCCTCCTCCATGGCGGTGTCGCCGCCGCCCACCACCAGCACGTCCTGGTTCTTGAAGAAGGCGCCGTCACAGGTGGCGCAGGCGGAGACGCCGCGGTTCTTGTAGACGTCCTCGCCCTTCACGTTGAGCCACTTGGCGGAGGCGCCGGTGGCGATGATGACCGTCTCGGCCAGGCACTCGACGCTCTCGCCCTTCAAGCGGAACGGGCGCTTGGAGACGTCCATCTCCAGCACGTTCTCCATGTGGATGACGGTGCCGAACTTCTCGGCCTGCTTCTGGAAGCGCTCCATCAGCTCCGGGCCGGTGATGGCCTCGGGGAACCCGGGGTAGTTCTCCACGTCGGTGGTGATCATCAACTGGCCACCCGGGACGCGGGCCGGATCATGCTCGATGGGCCCGCCGGAGAACATCACCGGCTGGAGGTTGGCGCGAGCGGCATAGATGGCCGCGGTGTAGCCCGCAGGGCCAGAGCCGACGATGACGACCTTGTGGATGTTCTCTGCCAAGAGGTGCACTCCTTCGGGGAAGGGCCGGCAAGGTACCAGAGCCTGAGCCGCGCGTGGTACGAAGCTATAACGACCATGGACCCCACCCTGCTGAAGAAGGTGCCCCTCTTCGAGGGCCTGACCCACACCCAGCTCGCGAAGGTGGCCGCGCTGGCGCAGACCCTCCGCTACGACGGCAGCGCGCATCTCTTCCGCGAGGGAGACACGGGCCAGGGCATGTTCGTCGTGCTGGAGGGGAAGGTCCGAATCTCCAAGCTCATCCCCGGAGCAGGCGAGGAGGCGCTCGCCATCCTGGAGACCGGCCAGTACTTCGGAGAGATGGCGGTGATCGAAGACAGCCCGCGCTCGGCGGACGCCATCGCCCACACGCCGTGCACGGTGGCGCTGATCGAGCGCGAGAAGCTCGACCAGCTGATGTTCACCGACAAGGATCTGGCGTACGTGCTGCTCTGGACCTTCGTCCGGACGATGTCGGGCCGGCTGCGCGAGACGAACGAGAAGCTGCGGGCCTTCTTTGCGCAGTCGAAGTGGTAGGGGCGAAGCGCGCGCTTCAGTGCTTCAGGGAAGCGCCCTTCTTCGCGCCGTTCAGGCTCTGCTTGAGCGAGGCGCGGAAGTCCTCGAACTGGCGGACCACCTCGTCCACCGCGTGGACGGACTGCTCGGTGAAGGTGCGGGCGGCGCGCTCGGCCTGCTGCACGCGGGGCTCCAGCTCGCGCCAGCGGTCCTTCAGCTCCATGCTGGCGAGGTGGATCTCCAGGCGGATCTCGTCGCTGATCCGCTTCGCGGTGGAGTAGCTCTCCTGCAGGCGAACCTTGATGTCCTCGTTCTTCAACACGGCGTGCTCCTTTCGAGTGGGGCGCTCCCGGCGGGAGCGGCTTCCGCCGTCTTGCTCGTGCAGGGGCGGTGCCAGCGGCTTGTCGGCGCGTCTTCCCTGAGACGCTCCTTTGAGAAGGGCGTGAGCAGGGCGGCACCGGGCGCCGGCAGCGCGCAAGGCGTTCGGAAGCGCCGCCGGGCAGCGCAGAGTCTGCGGGCGCGTCTCCGCTCGCGCCGCGGAAGCCCCCCGTGGCACAGGCAGTGCACACCGTCACCTCAGGGGCGCGGAGCGCCTTCTCCGGAGGAGGCACGGCATGGAGCGGATCATTGCAGCAGTCGACGGCTCGGAGGAGTCCCGGCGAGCACTGGCCCTGGCGACGCGGATGGCCCGGGCGCTGGGGGGAAGGCTGACCGTCACCCACGTGATTCCCACCTACGACGAGCAGCTCGAGCTGGGCACCTACCAGGAGTTCGAGCAGGCGCACGAGACCTATGCGCAGTCGGTGCTGTCGGAGATGACGAAGGCGGTGGAGTTCCCGCTGGAGCGCCTGGAGCTGAAGGTGCTGAAAGGCGCGCCGGCCGAGGCGGTGGCGCAGGCGGCGGAGGCGAGCGACGTGGGCATGGTGGTGGTGGGCAGCCGGGGCCGGGGCGCGGTGGCGCGCGTGCTGTTGGGGAGCGTGTCGGATCGGCTGCTCCACATCAGCCCGAAGCCGGTGTTGGTGGTGCGGTAGAGCAGTCCATGGCAGCGCGGGGGGTGAGGCCATGGAAGCACGCAACAGCGTGTCGTATGCGCTTGCGGGCGCCGCGCTGGCGCTCGGGGCGCCGTTGGGGTGGCTGGCCGTCCGAGGGCTCCAGGGCGGGCTGAGCGCCGGCGTCGGAGCGGAGCTCCAGGGACACCTGGCGCTGTACCTGTACCTGCTCGGCAGCACCGCGGCGGTGTTCGCGGGGTTCGGCGCGTGGCTCGGACACGTGAGCGATCGGCTCCAGGCGGCGAACGCCCAGCTGGAGCGGCTCGCCACCACCGATGGGCTGACGCGGCTGCGGAACGCGCGGCACTTCCATCAGCAGCTCGAGCAGGAGTGCGCACGCGCGGATCGCGAGCACGCGCCGCTGACGCTCATCCTGCTGGATCTGGATCACTTCAAGCGGGTGAACGACCGCTACGGGCACTCCACCGGCGACGAGGTGCTGGTGCACACGGCGCGGCTGCTCGGGCTGCCGCTGCGCGCCACGGACACCGCGTGCCGCATCGGCGGCGAGGAGTTCGCCGTCCTCTGCCCGGGCGCAACGAAGGAGGAGGGCCGCGCCATCGCCGAGCGGATCCGCGAGGCGCTGGATCGCACCCCGCACCTCTCGTCGGAGGGGCAGGTGCCGCTCACCGGCTCGTTCGGGGTGGCAGAGCACCGGCACGGCGGCTCGCCGCGGGAGCTCTTCCGCGATGCCGACGCGGCGCTCTACGTGGCGAAGGGCCAGGGGCGGAACCGGGTGGAGACCGCTCCCTCGCTCGAAGCCAGGCCGGCCGTCCCGGACGCAAATTGAATGGGAGCCCAAGCGACCGGACGCGAATTGGATGGGAGCCCCATCGAATGGGAGCCCAAGCAGCCGGACGCGAATTGAATGGGGCCCCAAGCAATTCGCGCATCCCTTGCAGGCCTTTGGAAAGCCACACGCAGCGGTTGCGGCGGGGCGGCCCTTCTTGCGGGCGCAGGCGGGTTGGAACGCGGGTTGCTCTGTCACGGCCGCATGACGCACAAGAAACTCTGGCTGGCCCTCCTCGTCGTCTTCGTCGGCTCCTTCGCCGTGCTCGGCACGCAGGGCGCGCGGATCCACCGCGCCCTCCCGCCGATCCCGTCCCGCGTGGTGACGCCCCAAGGCGACGTCGTCATCGATAGCGGCGCCATCCAGCGCGGGCAGAACGTCTGGCAGTCGCTCGGCGGCCAGCAGCTCGGCTCCATCTGGGGCCACGGCGCCTACGTCGCCCCGGACTGGAGCGCGGACTGGCTCCACCGCGAGTGCCTCTTCATCCTCGACGCCTGGGCCCGCCAGGAGGGCCTGACGGACTTCGCCTCCGCCTCCACCGAGCGCCAGGCCGCCCTCGAGGCGCGCCTCCAGACGCTCGTGCGGCGCAACACCTACGCGGCGGATCGCGACGTGGTGGTGCTGGATCCCGTCCGCGCCGACGCCTACCGCGCCAACGCTGCCCACTACGCCGACGTCTTCGGCAACGGCCGCGCGGCGTATGCCCTCCCGCAGGGCGCGCTCGTAAACCCGGAGCGCCAGCGCGATCTCGCCGCCTTCTTCTGGTGGACGAGCTGGGCGGCCTCCACCGAGCGCCCGGGCGACACCGTCAGCTACACGCAGAACTGGCCCCATGAGCCGCTCGCCGGCAACGTCCCGGTGTCCGGCACGGTGCTGTGGAGCATCCTCTCCGGGGTGCTGCTGCTC
>Ga0070717_10004514_pt1 | contig 10056 bp, 5 predicted proteins | sample LARL113metaG_FD_71366 | JGI IMG/M metagenome (GOLD analysis project Ga0070717, IMG submission 71366) | Corn, switchgrass and miscanthus rhizosphere microbial communities from Kellogg Biological Station, Michigan, USA - LAR L11-3 metaG | ecosystem: Host-associated > Plants > Roots > Rhizosphere ... | reverse complement strand
AGCTGGAGATCCAGGCGCGCGGAGGCGTCGGCGTTAACCACGACATTCGACTGCACCGTGCTCTTGAATCCTTGCGCTTCAATTTTTACGCTATACGTATCGGGGATCAGGTGGGTCACAGCGTAGTTGCCGCTCTCGTTAGTGGTTGTGGTTTCCGTCGTGCCTTTACTCTGGTCGGTGACCGTGACCGTCGCCCCAACAACCGCTGCACCTTGCGGGTCGGTAACTGTTCCGAGGATGCTGCCGTAAACGGCCTGCGCGCTGGCGCGCGAAGTCCACAAACCACAAAGGAGCGCTGCGACGAGCAGAGCACTGAAGGTGACTACCTTTTTCATTTAAGTTCCTCCCACGATAGGAAAACCGGTTGAGTGCCTGACAACTGAACTTGAGTGTGCAGAGAACTATTACTCATTGGTAAGCAGTTTGAGTTCCGAAGTTCCGTAACCGCCAGTGCGTTGAAATCATTCGTTGTTCCACGACTTCCCATAGCGAGTGCATACAGCAAACAGGATTTCTAAAAACCAGTTCTATTAAAAAATGAATTTCAGCGTGTAGTTATCGTTATTTCGAAATCCGAGGAAGCCCGGCTTCTCGAAGTTTCGATAGGGTGAAAGAACAGAACGATCAACCTGAGCGCGAATCCCACGAATCGGCGGTACATCTCCGCCACGCAAGCAAGAAAACACTTCCGCCGAATTCCGAAACGAAATTCAGCGTTCCACAAGTTTGCGGAAGCATGATGCCATTTCGCTGAATTAGAAAGTCTCAGTGGGTTTGTTACGGTTACCTGCCCGTAAGCCTATGACTTGAAAGTTGCAGAATCGATTTGTTACTCTCTGTTACCGTGGGCGTAACAGGACATGTAACCGACGCGGAGCCGCGCCTCGCCGAGATTGACAGGTTGGTTAACAGCCACACCCTGCACGGATCCGAATCTCTGTGCAAGCTTCTGCGCTATTTGGCGGACCAAGCTATCCGTCATCCTGGAGTCGCACTCAAGGAATATCAAATTGCGACTGAGGTCTTCGGCCGCCCATCTGATTTCGATCCGCAACTGGATTCTCTAGTTCGCGTGCAGGCGGGCCGTCTTCGCTCAAAAATCTCCGAGTACTATTCTTCCGAAGGCACTGACGATCCCATTGTGGTTGAACTGCCGAAGGGAACCTACGCTCTGGCATTTCATCCGGCTACTGCATCCACCAAGACAATCGTGCGGGAGATGCACGAAAAGGAAGAGGAGAAGGGCACCTCTCAGTCTATCCGCTCTTCCCGAGCGGTACTGATTCTGTCAATTCTCCTGACTATTGCGGTTATCAGCATTGCCGCGCTGCTCGCTGGCAGAATCACAGGCAATGGATCCCCCAAAGTGGACGAGAGTGCGCCCGCCGCCTACCGCGTTTTCTGGCATTCGTTCATTGCTGGACCCGATGCTCCCTGGGTCATTTTCAGCAACGGAGCATTCATCGGCCGTCCTGAGACTGGGTTGCGATACTTCAATCCTGCGCGCGATTCCCGGGACGCGATCTCAGATCATTACACCGGAGTCGGCGAGGTCTTGGCGGTTTATGACCTCAATCAGGTTTTCGCCCAGTTGCGCCGTCAGATTCGGGTGAAGCGCGGAAGCCTGTTTTCGCTGGACGACGCTCAAAATAATAACCTGATCTTTGTTGGCTCGCCCGCGGAAAACCTGAGCCTACTGGATATTCCCAGCACGCACCATTTTGTATTTCAACGTGCCACTTCCGGGCCACGAAAGGGGGACCTTGCGATCGTCAATGTCGATCCGCGGCCGGACGAACCCAAAATGTTCTTCGCCAGCCCGTCGGGGACGCCCCTCATCGAAGACTATGCCATCGTTGGTCTTGTACCCGGCATGAACTCGGCACGCTCGGTTCTGATTCTGGCAGGCACAACCACGATCGGGACCCAGGCAGCTGCAGAATTTGTCTGCCGGCAGGATTCTCTGCAACAGCTGCTATTGCGGTTAAGCGTCTCCGATAACGGAGAGATGAAACCATTTGAAGCGGTGCTGCATGTGAAAGTCGCGCGCGGAGTTCCCGTGGGCACTCAACTGGTGGCTCTGCGCGAAGTCGCCCGGTAATATTGAATTTGTTACGGTGCCGGTTTCGACCCTGCCAACTGCGCCGCTTTCCGGTACTCCTCGTCGGCTTCTGCCTTTTGCCCCTTTTGCGACAGGGCCTGAGCCAGCAGTTGATGTGCCGGCGCGTAATCTGGCGCAAGATTTATTGCAGATCGAAATTGCAAGATGGCACCATCCACGTCTCCCGCCCGGAGGAGCCTCTTCCCCGAATTGGTGTTGAAGCTGGCCGCCTGCAAGCTGTTGGAGTGTTTGAATAGCTCTTGTGCTCGACGGCTTTCCGCATCGGCGGCAACGCTATCACCCTGCTGGCGCAGGATCGCCGCCAGGTTTGTGTGCGCTCCCACCAGTCCGGGATCAATCTCAATCGCCTTACGCAGGGCGGCGGCGGCATCTTCGAGCTTTCTGTCCTGCTTCAACACCGTTCCAAGTGTGTAATATGCTTCCGCGTAGTCGGGTTTCGCCACTGTCGCAGCCCGTAACTCTCGCTCCGCTTCGGGGAATTCTCCCTTCTGCCATAGAGTGACCCCCAAGGTGTAATGGATGTCAGGCTGTTCCGGCGACAACTCTGCGGCCTTCTGGAATTCCGTTATCGCCTCAGGCAGTTGGTCTTTCATCTTCAGCGCCAGTCCCAAGTCATAATGTGCGGTGGCATCTTGTGGAGCGATTTTCAAAGCGGCCTGAAATTGCTTAATTGCGGAATCAAAATCGGCCCGCTGTAAGTACGCGGTCCCAAGGTTCTCGACATAGCTCGCATCATCCGGTCGCAGTCGAATGGAGGTTTCGAACTCCGGCATGGAACCTTCGGCATCGCCCGATTGAAGCAGCGCCAACCCCAAATTGTTGTGAGCATCCGGATTGTCCGGACGCAGGTGGACAAGTCGTCGAAAAGCGGCAACAGCATCTTCGGTATTCCCCGCGCGCTGCGACAACACGCCAAGGCTCTCCTGCGCATCCACAAAATCCGGCTGTAAAGCTATGGCTTTTTGAAATTCCGCAATCGCCTGTTCGCTCTGATGCTGATCTTCTAGGACGTGTCCAAAATAGTAGCGCGCCTGGGCGTCTCCAGTGTTTAATTCCACCGCTTTAGCCAGGACCTCGTGGGCCTCATCTAACTGCTTTTGTTGCCAAAGAACAATTCCGAGGTGCAACTCGGCGGGAAAGTAATCTCGTTGCAGACGCAGGGCCTCAGAAAACTGAGCTGCAGCCTCATCTACCTTGCCGGCTTGTTCAAACAGCGATCCGAGATCATCGTGTAAATCCGGGCGCCGCGGTTCGAGATTTATTGCCGATTGCAGTTCAACGATCGCGCCCGGCAGGTCTCCCCGGAAGCTCAGGATGCGGCCCACAGTTCTGTGCGCTTCAGAATCTTTCGGAGCAATGCGAACAGCTTCCCGCGCCTCAGACTCTGCTTCCGCGAAATCGTGTCTGCCGGATAACGCATTCGCCAGATTCACATGCGCTTGCACAAACGCGGGCTGCAGCTTCAGGGCGGCGCGGAACTGCGTCACCGCCGAATCTAACTGTGCCTCTTGCAGCAGAACCCAGCCGAGTGAGTTGTGGGCCTCTGGGCTATTCGGAGCGAGGCGCACAACTTTTTCGAACGACACGCGTGCACCGTTGAGATCGCCCTTCCTCAGCGCCACCATCCCCTGCGAATAAAGTGTCTTAGATCGATCTTCGCCATGGCGGGACTGCGCAGAGCCTTGGCCCCAGATCAGCGATGCACCGCAAACCAGAAGCCAAAGCACCTTCAGGAGATAAACAGCAGAAGACTTTGCCGATCGAGGAAAGAACATCGCAGTTTTTATTTCTTATTTCATGCTACTACGCCACGCACTGGTCAGCTTTCGCGGGACTTCTGAACGCGTGTAGTATGTTGCAGGTGTGATGCGTTCTCGGGCTTCCAACGTTCGCTGCTATCTCCGGCCAATTCTCATCGCTGTTCTGGTATCCACGGCACTGCTGGCGCCATTCACCACGAAATCTGAGCAACCGCCTCGGCTGGCGGATTTCGAAGACGTTGCTCAAAAAGCCGGCCTCACCATGATGAACGTCTTCGGCGGCGTGGACACCAAGAAGTACATCATCGAGACCACAGGTACCGGAGTTGCGATTTTCGATTACGACAAAGATGGCTGGCCCGACATTTTCATCGTGAATGGCACAACTCTCGATGGATCTTCCAGAAATGGGACTCCGACGAACCACCTCTATCGCAACAATCATGACGGCACGTTTACCGACGTAACCGTGCAGGCCGGACTTGTTGCCACCGGCTGGGGGCAAGGCGTATGCGTGGGCGATTATGACAACGATGGCTGGGAAGATTTGTATCTCACCTATTACGGGAAGAATCGGTTGTATCACAACGAACACGGCATGTTTAAAGAAGTCGCCGATGAAGCGGGCGTCGCAGGATCCGGCAAAGCCTGGGGCAGCGGTTGCGCTTTTGTAGATTACGACCGTGATGGCTTGCTCGATCTGGTTGTAGCCAACTATGTTGATTTTGACATTTCAACGGCTCCCGGTCCGGGCGAGCGCGCTTCGTGCGTCTGGAAAGGTGTTCCGGTCATGTGTGGACCGCGCGGACTGCCGGGCTCAAAAAATATTCTGTACCACAATCTTGGCCGCGGAAAATTTGAGGATGTAACAACTAAGGCGCACATTGACCAGGCTGCCGGCCACTATGCGTTGAGTGTTTCCACCCTCGACTACGACGATGACGGTTGGCCCGATATATATATCGCGTGCGATAGCACGCCTAGCATTCTGTATCACAACAATCATGACGGCACTTTCACCGACGTCGCTGTAGTCGCGGGCGCGGCCTTCAATGAAGATGGGCGCGCTCAGGCCGGCATGGGAAGCACGGTCGCCGACTTCAATGGCGATGGCAAACTCGATATTTTTCGCACGAACTTTTCTGACGACACTTCCACCCTCTATCGAAATAACGGGAACGGCACATTTGACGACGTAACTTTTGCGGCCGGCCTTGGCTTGCACACGCAATATCTCGGATGGGGCACCATGTTCTTCGACTTTGATAATGACGGCTGGCCTGACCTTCTGGTGGTGAACGGCCATGTCTATCCCGAAGTCGATAAACAGCATCTGGGCAGCAACTTTCAGGAACCGAAAATTCTGTATCGCAACAATGCAAACGGCACTTTCACGGACATATCAGCGCAGGCGGGTGCCGGCATCACCACGTCAACCTCTGCACGTGGTCTTGCCATCGGCGATCTCTGGAACAACGGTCAGCTTTCAGCGGTAATCAGCAACATGAATGCGCACCCAAGCCTGCTGGTAAACCAGATAAAATCGCCGGACCACTGGATCGCTTTCCGCACCGTCGGCACAAAATCCAATCGCGACGGAATTGGCGCGCGTCTCACGGTCAAAGCCGGCGGACGCTTGCGGATGGATGAAGTCCGCAGCGGCTCCAGCTATTCATCGAGCAGCGATATGCGAGTGCACTTCGGCCTCGGCGAGACAACTAAGATCGATTTCGTTGAAGTACGCTGGCCCAGCGGATTGCTGGAGCGCTTCGAGGGGCTAAGCGTCGATTCGATTCACGAGTTAAAAGAAGGCACAGGTGCTGCGGTAAAGGATCCGAAGTTATGACAATTTCACTCTGACGCCGCTCTGTGTTCGGTGTGCCACGGCTAGTGGTTGAGAGGTGTTTGCTTTACCGGGCGCGCCGTTCTCGCACGATTTGACTATAAGGGCGATGTCCCGCTGAGAACTACCTGGTTTCGGTTCCCGACTATCGGGGCTTTTGCGCTACACTCCCTGCGTGCACAACGAGCATTCACTTATCGCGGCGTTCGTGAAACGCAACAAACGCGACCGTTACCGGGAGATCCTGTCCAACCCACGCCTGCGGCGCAAGTTCACCGACCAACTCGGGCACTTCGCAGACTTCGATCCTAAATACCGCCTGCCGATTCCTAGCAACAAACTTTTCGTCGACAACATCGCTTTCGAGTTGCAGAAACGGCACTCTCCGAACATCGTCTCTGCCATCTCCGAAGACCCCGCGCTCGACCAGAAAGAGCTCCCGCTGCTCGAAGCTCTCAACCAGATCGTTGGACGCGGCATGGGTACCGTCCTCTCCTGCATTCCCGGACGCCTCGCCTTCGTCGAGACAGAAGATGAACGGTTCATCCTCGAGCGTCACGATCCGCTTGAAAAACGCGGATACATTCGCTTCGTCGTTGGCCGCAAAGACGAGGACAGTCATGTTGAGCAGGGAATCTTTCAGGCAGCAGCGCTGGCGATAGAGTGGCACAACATAACTGGCGCCGACGCCGATGAACTGAACAAGCTGCGAGCGTGGTTTAGCGAGAATCTGGAAAAGCCAACCTCCTTCGGGCGTGACAAGCTTCGCCTCGGCATTTGTTGGTTCAAGACGGGCTCCACGGAGCACATCTCGCGCATATGGGAGATGGTTCGCATCCTCGAACGCAACGCCATCTACGTGAAGAAAATCAGAACAGACAAACCCGGCTACATCATCTACGAAGATGAGTGGCAGCTAGTAGCCGAACCCTTTCGAAAAGGAATAATGTCGAGAAGATAACGCCGATCACCGCGGATATTGCTGTTTGCGGCATCGGTTGAGATCATTTGTTCCCGCTATATTCCTGAACGTGCCTGAGATGATAGCTTGTGCTGGGAATTCGGTGCCGTCGTCACGTTCCGAATTCTCTTTGCGTTATCAAACAGTGAACGTAATATTCTCGGTTTGATTCGAAATACTTGTTTCGTGGGGAATCCATGTTGACTCCGCTCAGATCCGCATTCCTGGTATCGCTGTTCGCCGTGCTGATCACTGTTCCGTTTCGCGCGCAGCAAGCCACCGCACCTGCTTCAAACGATCCCTGGTGGAAACATGCGGTGATTTACGAGGTCTATCCGCGAAGTTTTCAGGATTCGAACGGCGATGGCGTCGGTGACATGAACGGCATCACGGCGCGGCTTGACTATCTGAAAGATCTCGGCATAGATGCCATCTGGATTACGCCCATGTATCCTTCGCCCCAAATTGACTTCGGCTATGACATTGCTAATTACGAAGCCTTTGATCCTCAGTACGGCACCATGGCGGACTTCGATCGCCTGGTGAGCGAAGCAAAGAAACGGAACATTCGCGTCATCATGGACTATGTCGCAAACCACACGTCCGACCAGAATGCATGGTTTCAGGAATCGCGTTCATCACGCACCAATCCGAAGCGCGACTGGTACATCTGGCGCGATGGAAAGGGTCCAGGCAAGCCGCCGAATAACTGGCAATCGTGGTTCGGACATTCGGCTTGGACCTTCGATGAAAAAACCGGCCAATGGTATTACCACTATTTTTACGTGCAGCAGCCGGACCTGAATTGGCGCAATCCTGAAGTGCGAAAAGCGATGTACGACGTAATGCGCTTCTGGCTCGATCGCGGAGCAGCGGGCTTCCGCATTGATGCGGTGTCACGACTATTCGAAGATCCCAATCTTCACGACGATCCCATTCTTCCCGGCAAAAATGCCTTCGGGGATCCCAACATTCAACACAAATACACAGACGATCTCCCGGAAGTTCACGACGTGCTGCGAGAGATGCGTAGTCTGGTGGATAGCTATCCGGGGAATCCTGTGCTGATCAGCGAAGCCGACGAGCCCACGATTCAGGACCTCGACAAGATGTACGGACCGAACAACGATGAAATTCATCTGCCCATGGATTTCAAGGTTGCTGATGTGAATAAACTGTCCGCCTCGGAATTTCGGCGGCTGCTCGATGAAATTGAATTCAATCCTCTGGACGGGCAGCCTTACTTCTTTTTCAACAATCATGATCAAGCGCGCACTTGGGACCGCTATGGAGACGGTGTCCACAACGAGCAGATTGCAAAGCTTATGGCCGCGCTTCTGCTCACAACTCGTGCCACCCCGCAAATGTATTACGGAGAAGAGATCGGCATGCGCACCACCGTTCCCACGCGGATCGAGGACGTAAAAGATCCCGTCGGGCGAACCGGGTGGCCGAAAGATAAAGGCCGCGACGGCGAACGCACTCCTATGCAATGGGACAAATCGTTAAATGCGGGATTCAGCGCCGCTCCGAAAACCTGGTTGCCGGTACCGCCCAGCGCCGCCCAATACAACGTCGCGACCGAGCAATACGACCCCAATTCCATTTTCAATTTTTACAAACACGTGATTGCGTTGCGGCGCGAACTGTCGGCGCTGCATGACGGCTCATACGTGGCGGTGAACCGCGAGGATCCCAACGTGCTCGCGTATCTGCGGAAGGCAAAGAATGGCACTGATTCCGTGCTGGTTGCGTTAAATATGAGCGCGCAACCACAAGTTGTAAATTTCACACTGCAAGGATTTGGCGTGGACGGAAAGTCATTACATGTGCTGCTGGCCGCGCCACAGCCGACAAATTCAGAATTGCCCTTAACGGGAGTGAAGCTGGAGCCATTCGGGGTGTTGATTGCGGCAGTGGAGTAGTGCTGTGCGATCTTTCCAGCACGGTGAAAATACTCTGATCAGAGATATAAACCAATTGCCGAAAGGGATTTCCTCGGCGATCTTTACACAGAGAACGACGAGAATAAATTTTTAATTTAGCTTGTTTTTCCCTTGAACTTATTCGCACTAACGATCCCTACTCCCTCTTTCACAGTTACAAGCTTATTCACTACCAGATCTTTCAGCGTATCTACCTGCCCGCTTGGCCAGCGAATCTCGATCACATCCACCTTTTCTGCTTTTCCCAGACCGAAGTGCACCCGCAAGTCGCTCTGCGAAAAATAGCCGCCACCGCTGCGGACTTCATCGATCTGCCTGTGCGGTTTGGTCTCGCCGGGAAAAGCGGCCACGCAACTTACCCGCGCGCCAATTGCACTGCGGTTCGACTTCGTCCCGATCAGTTTCACCTTGATCCAATTATTCCCAGAGGTCGAATCGCAACGCAGCAATTGTGGCAATCCATTGACAGTATTTACGACCATGTCGATATCGCCATCATTATCGAAATCGCCGAATGCGCATCCGCGCGCCGCCACCGCCGCCGTGATTCCGGGTCCAGCCATGTCAGTGATTTCTTCGAACCGGCCATTTCTCAAGTTTCGATACAGCAATTTGTGTTGAGCATATCCCGCTTCGGTCTTCAGTTGCTCGACTTCCGGGTACACATGGCCGTTGCAAATCAAAATGTCCGCCCAGCCGTCGTTATCGAAATCGAAAAATCCGCATCCCCAGCCAAGATATTGCGTGTGCGCTCCGAGTCCAGCCGCGAAAGTTCTGTCCTCAAAATTAGCTCCGCCGAGGTTGCGATATAGCGAAGGCGTGTCGCCCGCGAAATTGGTTTTCACGATATCAAGATTCCCGTCCAAGTCGTAGTCAGCGGCAGACACGCCCATACCCGCCTGCGGCTTGCCGTCCGGACTGAGAGCGCATCCCGCTTCGACTGCTATGTCTTCGAACTTGCCATTTTTCTTGTTCTGATAAAGCGCGCTGGGGGCAGAGTCGTTCGCGACATAGATGTCGGGCCAGCCATCGTTATCGAAATCAGCAGTCAAAACGCCGAGGCCATATGTGCCGTTCGCCCTTAAAATCCCGCTGGATTCTGAAACATCCGTGAAGGTGCCGTCGCCGTTGTTATGAAACAAAATGTTTTTGCCGCCCTTTAACCCTGGCGGCCCGCAAGCAACCATCACGCCCTTGTATAGACACGGCCCCGATTCAGGTACCGGAGCGGTTGCTAAATCCAAATCAATGTAGTTCGCGACAAACAGGTCGAGTTTCCCGTCGCGGTCGTAGTCAACGAATGCGCAGCCGGTATTCCAGCGTTTGCCATTACCGCCCACGCCGGCTTTGTCGGTAACATCGGTGAAAGTTCCGTCGCCATTGTTGCGATACAAAACGTTCTTGCCGAAGTAGCTGACGAATAG
>Ga0070717_10004513_pt1 | contig 10056 bp, 9 predicted proteins | sample LARL113metaG_FD_71366 | JGI IMG/M metagenome (GOLD analysis project Ga0070717, IMG submission 71366) | Corn, switchgrass and miscanthus rhizosphere microbial communities from Kellogg Biological Station, Michigan, USA - LAR L11-3 metaG | ecosystem: Host-associated > Plants > Roots > Rhizosphere ... | reverse complement strand
GCCGTAGCCCTTGTCGTCACGCCAGAACTTCACGACTCCGATCGACGTCCGCTCCGTGTGCAGCGGCTCGGGCGGGTCGGGAATGAGCTGTCCAAGCACGTCGCCGCGACCGAGGAACTTCTTTTCGCCATCGCGCAGTATCCAGACGACGTCGGCGGGAAGTGATTCCACTTTGCTGAACCGGGCCGGCGCACCGAACGCGCGTTCTGTTGCCGCAAGTGCTCCGGCGCTCAGATAGACGTTCGCGCCAGCGCCGCGCGCGACGATGCCAACCTCGACACGCCCAACGTCTCGCAAATCGACTCGCGGCGATGCGAGCTGTCGGCTCAGCGCCGCCACGAGTCCCGCGGCCTCGGCGATATCGTCGAAAGGGACGTCAAAGAACTCGCTCATGAGAGCATGAGATTAGTGCGAGAGTCGCTGATCTGCACGTCGGCGACATCGCAGTCGCGTGCTCACCGCTGCCGCGGCATTCTATAGAAGTCGATGATCGCGTTCGTGACGTCCCACGGCGCCGCCTGATCGTCGTTCGCCATCGCCGCTGCAGCGAACGACTTGCCTGGGATCATAACGAGCTGCGTCGTCGTGCCCTGTTGGCCGCCGCTGTGTGACACGACCTTCTGGCCGTTGACCGTGACAATTCCGAAGCCGAGCCCGTACGTCGATGGCTGACCATTCTCCAACTGTGGCACGCCTGTCGGCGTCCACATCTGCTCGAGTGTCTTCGGCTTGACCAGCTTCCCCGACATCAACGCCATCCCGAACCGCACCAGATCCTCGGCCGTCGACACCAGCCCACCGCCGGGAATCTTGTAGCTCCCGTCCATCAATCCCGCATTCGTCACGCTGTCGCCATGGGCGTGATAGCCGCGCGCCCGATGCGGCACGATCGTGAAGATGTTGTCGACCACGGTGTGCGTCATCCCTGCGGGGATGAGCACATGCTCACGAACGTAATCGTAGAACGGGCGCCCGGACGCACCCTCGATCACGCAGCCGACCACCGTGTATCCGTACGTGCTGTAGCTGTAGTGCGTGCCGGGCTGGAAGAGCAGAGAATCGTTCGCGAAGATCGCGAAGCCGTCCGCCATCTTCGCGTAGTGGTTGGTATTGTCGGCCTCCGTGCCGCGGTAATGCCGGATTCCAGCCGTGTGACTCAGCAGCTCGCGCGTCGTGACCGGCCAGGGCTTGGTCGGAAACTCCTTGCAGTAGTTCTGAACTGGTGCGTCGAGATCCAGGCGTCCCGCTTCCACCAGCGTCATCGCCGCGACGGCGCTGATCGACTTCGCGATCGAACCGGTCCTGATGAGCGACGCCGGCGTCATGGCGACGCCATTCTCGACATCGGCCTTCCCGACAGCATGCGAATACACGATGCGACCATTCTCTCCGACGGCGACCTGGAGCCCCGGCAGTCCCTGCCGCTCGAGCTCGTGCGCAACTATCCGGTTCAGCGTATCCTGAACTGGACGACTCGTCTGGGCGGATAGCTGATGTGATCCGACGCCAGTTGCGAGGCAGATACCGAGGAGGCCGCGAAGGGGGGTGGCCGGTGACATGGTTGCGGGTTGCGTGTTGTGGTTGCGGGCAGCGGGTTGGAAGCCGTTACGCACAACGCGCCACGCTCAACGCGCAACGCAGTTGTCCGGCGGTCTCGGTTATGCGTGGCTGTACCTTGTGCCCGAGGCCCGGACGCTGTCAACTGGAGCGAGCCAATGTCATCCCGAGGGATCAGGTATTTCGCGCTTGCCTTCGCGCTGGCCTGCAGCAGTCCACCGCGGCCCGGACGCTACGAGCTCGTATCCATGAACGGCCGGCCGTTGCCCTTCCGATGGTATGAGACGCCTAACGGCTGCCTGGGCAGCATCGCCGGCGGCTGGTTCCAGCTCGACGTCGGCCGGTGGAGCATGGCTGATAGCATCCATTGGCAATGTGCGGGCACGAGCTCGATGACTACATCGACTCGATTTGCGCCCGGCCTGAACCTCATCCACCACTCCCACGACACCCTGAATTTCGTCATTGCCGACTCGGTTGCCGACCCTGGCTTCTCTGCCTACAGTGGCATCATTCGACATGACTCACTGTACATCGTGGAAACATTCGCGGACTCGGCTCCTCAGCGCGTGTATGTGCGGCGTGGTAGCAGGTGATCGCGACGCGCCGGCACAGAAGGCCGCTGATACCGCTGACGCGCGCTAAAACCGCTGATTGCTCCGCGCCCTGCGACAGCGCTGCGCACCGGTGCTGATTGTTTTTGTGAATGCCTCAGGAGGCCTCCCGGAGCCAGGCTTCCCGAGGCCGTTCAACAAAGACAAATGACTCGACTGGGTGGGTGGAGGTCTCGCTGTTGAGGAGACTATCAGCGGTTTCCGCGTCCGCCCGCAGCGCGGCAGTGGTATCAGTGACCCCAGGACGCCGTCCCAGAACAGAGCTATGGAACTGCGCCAGCAACCCACCCGTACGGCCCGGGGAATCCTCGCCAGGAGCCCGCCCGGTGTCCTCGCATCTCCTCACTCGCCTCACCGAGAACGTCGCCCGCGACGCCGCGTTCGCCGCCCGCACCCTGAGACGAAACCTCGGGTTCACCACCGTCACTGTTCTCATCCTCGCGATCGGCATTGGCGTCAACACCACGATCTTCCGCTTCGTCAGCGCCCTGCTCCTTCAGCCTCCGCGCGTCGCGGACGCGGGCCGCCTCCTCCAGATCTGGAACGTCAATCCCAGGGCGCCGTCCGTCATCGAGCGATACGTCCCGCTCAGCTACCCCGACTACGCGTACTACCGGGATCACAACCGCAGCTTCGACGGGATGCTCGCGTTCGACGGCGACCCGAACACCGTGAGCTGGATGCGCGACGGGCAGGGAGAGGTCGCGCAGGCGCAGTACGTCTCCGGGAATTTCTTCCGCATCCTCGGCGTGAACGCGGTCCTCGGCAGCGCGGCGTTGCCGGCCGACGATGGATCGGCGAACGGCACACCAACCGTCGTGATTAGCGATCGCTTCTGGCGCGCGAGGCTCGGGGGTGACCGCGCGGTCCTCGGCAGCACGATCGACATCAATGGCGTCACGTTCACCGTCGCGGGGGTCGCGCCGCCCGGCTTCACGGGACTACTCGCCGGCTTCGGGCCGGACGTCTGGGTTCCATTCTCCGCCGCCGAAGCCGTTAGGCACAATCGCGGACTGCTCTCCAGCAAATCCACCTACTGGTTGTTCGCTGTTGGCCGCCTGCGAAACGCCATGCCCGCCGAGCGTGCGACAAGCGACATCCGGCTCCTTGCGCGGCAGCTCGCCATCGAGGAGCGTGGGCGCCCGGCGGCATCGCCTGACGAGAGCCGCGGTGTGTTCGACATCGCTCTCTTCCCCGAGACCCTGGTGCCCGGGCCCTTTCGGCTGCCGGTGAGCGCCTTTGTCGGACTGCTGCAGGTCGTCGTACTCATGGTGCTCCTCATCGCATGCGCCAACGCCGCCAATCTCTTTCTCGCGCACGCCGCATCACGACGGCCGGAGATCACCCTGCGCTGGGTCCTCGGCGCTTCACGCGCGCGACTGGTGCAGCTGGTTCTCGCGCAAACTTTGCTCGTGAGCCTGCTCGCCGGCGCCGCTGGTTACATATTTGCTCAACAAGCCGCGCCGCAGCTGTTGCGCCTCGCACCTCCCACGCTGCCGATTCGCTTCGAGCTCTCGGTCGATTGGCACGTCGTGGCGTTCGGTGTCGCGCTCGCGCTTGGCGCGGGCCTCGTCTTCGGATTGCTGCCCGCGCTCCAGACGACGAATGCCGCCGCGCTCGGCGCGGGACGCAGCTCGACGAGCGGCCGCGGAAGCTCGCGCCTGCGTACCATTCTCGTCGTCACGCAAGTGGCCGTGTCGCTCGTACTGCTCGTCGCCGGCGCGCTCTGCTGGGAGAGCCTCATGCGCGCGCAGAGCGTCGATCCCGGATTCCGCGTCGCCAATCATGTGGCGGCGGAGATCGATCTCAACAGCCTCGGCTACAGCGACAGCGCGGGACGCCTGCTCGAGCGGCGCCTTGTCGAGCGCGTCGCGGCGCTGCCCGGCGTTAGGCAGGTGAGCACGACGAGCTATCTCCCGCTCTCGACGACGAAGCTCATGACCGGCGTCAAAGTGCCCGGTGCGCCGGCCGAACTCGGCATCCAGCTCTTCGACGTCGGGCCGAGATACTTCACGACGATGGGGACGCGTCTCGTCCAGGGACGCGAATTCGCCGCTGGCGATGACGAGAACGCCCCGCGCGTTTGCGTGGTCAATGACGCCGCCGCACGGAGATTCTGGCCTAACGGGAATGCTCTCGGACAGGTCGTGAGCATGGGCCTCGAGCCAGGCAAGAGCGCGCCCTGCGAGATTATCGGCGTCGTCGCGACCGGGAAGTACCGCAGCCTCAGCGAGCAACCGACGCCGATCTTGTTCCGCGCCGAGCGACAATCGTATCATGGGCGATTGACGGTGGTGGCGGACGTCGAGCCCGCGTCTCGCGGAATGGTGATCGGCGGTGTGCGGCAGGCGGTCCGGGCGTTGGACCCGAAGCTCGTGGTGATTACGGGCACGCTCGAGGACCACCTCGGCTTCGCGATCTTTCCTGCCCGCGCGACGGGCATCGCGCTCGGCGTCGCTGGTGTCATCGGGCTGCTCCTCGCCCTCGCGGGCATCGCGGCGGTGCTGGCGCAGTCGGTCGCCCAGCGCAAGCGCGAGATCGGCATCCGAATGGCGCTGGGCGCCGATCGCCGCGATATCGTCGGTGGCTTTGTGCGTGAGGGCGCGCGCCTTCTCGCGACCGGCATCGTCATCGGCGCCCTCATCGCGCTCGGCGCGACGCGACTGTTGTCGGGTGTCCTATACGGCATCAGCGCCACGGATCCCTTGACATTCGTTGGCGTGACCGTGCTGCTCGCGGCGTCGGCGTTAGGCGCGTGCCTGCTCGTCGCCATGCGCGCGACCGCTGTCGATCCCGTGGCGGCGATGCGCAGCGAATAGTTGTCAGCGGCTGTCATCCTGAGCGAAGCGCCTGCCCTCGAGGAGCGCAAGCGACGAAGGGAAGGATCTGCTGTTACTCGCCGTTCACTTGCTTTCCTCGACGCGGAATCGCACGCGCGCAATCTGCGTGATCATCGGAGATCCGCGATACATCTCCACGCGCCCGACACTCAGCTCGTACTCGGCGCCCGGCACGAGCGGAATCGCCGGCTTGGCGGCGATGCCTGACGGCGCAACGCCGTACCGCACTGGCTGCCGGATGGAGTTCGTGCTATCGGTCAGCTTTAGCTCCCACACCTGCTCACGCGTATCGTTCCGGCCGACGTGCAGCCAACCAAGCCCGGAATCCGGCGACCACCGAATCTCGGGCTGGAGCCCTCGGCTCACGGTGATCGTGACGCGCTGCTCCAACCCCCGCACCGGCGTCACGTCGACATTGGGACTCGGCGCGCAGGCGGCGGCGAGCGCGATGACCAGCAGGGGAGCGATAAAGCGGGAACTCAACGAGACTGTGCAACGATAGATCATGCGAATGGGGTGGGTCGAATGAGAGGTGTGCTGCTGAACAGGGAAGGAAATCGGAACATACTCACGCGCCACGCGCCACGCGGGTGACGAATTCAAGGTTGTGCCCGTCGAGTGTCAATCGCCGCCCCTGGCCCCTAGCCCCTAGCCCCTAACCCCTCGCTCCAGGCCCGTGCGCTCAACCGTCGATCGCGTCCTCAGCCTTCTCATCACAGTCGCTCTTGCGGCTGCCACTGCTGCGTTCGCAATCGGCGACCGGCGCTACGGCTGGACCGTCTTCGTCAGCATCCCGTTCTTCCTCGGCTTCTTCCCGGCGGCGCTGCTCCGCTTCTCCGGACCCAAGGCCTGGCGCGAATGCCTGCGCCTCACGATTGGAACGGTGTTGGTCCTCTCGCTTGGATTTCTCGTGTTGCGCGCCGAAGGGATCATTTGCCTGCTGCTCGCGGTGCCCCTCGCGCTGCCCGTCGCCATCTTCGGCGCGTACATGGGCTACTTGCTTCTGCACAAGACCGCGACCCTGCCGCCGGTTGGAGCCGCTACCCTCGTCGTCATCGGTCTCGCGACGTCGCTGCTCGCCGAGATGAGGCAGCGTCAGGGGCTGACGTACACAGTCGCCAACAGCATCGACATCGCCGCGCCCCCTTCTATAGTGTGGACCGCGCTCATCCACATGGGTGACCTCGGTCCGCCCACCGATCTCCTCTTCAAGCTCGGCGTCGCCTGCCCGCAACGCGTCGACATCTACGGCAACGGCGTCGGCGCGATGCGGGTGTGCACCCTCAGCACTGGGCAGCTGCACGAGAAGATCGTCGACTGGCAGCCGGAGCGACGGATGGCGTGGCTCTCCGTGACGACGCCGGCTCCGCTCAAGGAGCTCAACCCCTTTGGCACCACCGATCCGCCGCATCTCCACGGCTTCTACAAGTCAGTCGGCGGTCAGTTCACTCTGACCCCGATCGGCGCGGACAGCACGCGCGTCACGCGGTCGTCGTCATATCAGCACAACATGTATCCCGCGTACTACTGGAAGCTCTGGTGCGACTACGTCGCGCGGCGGGGGCATATACATGTGCTGAAGGTGCTGAGAGAGGATGCTGAGCGAGGCAGGCTGGCAACGGCCCACTGAGATCAACGGCCTGCCTGATCGTGATTTTCGCGCATCCTGAGCTCTTATTTCATGAAATGCGAAATTGCCTCTTGCGCGAAGGGGTCGATTTTCCGTTATAGAGAGTAGGGGCGAAGAGTCGCGGTTTTGCTGCTGGCTCAGAGTAGCCGTCGCGATTGGCGCACTTTCCTCACCTGCCGCCAACCCTCTTGAACGCCTCGCGAGCATCCCGTGCCGCGACACCCGGCAAAAACTGCCTCTTGCGCGAAGGGGTCGATTTTCAGTCAGAGAGAGTAGGGCAAGAATCGCTCTGACCGTGTCGCCGCCACCCTTATTGCTCCTCGTGCCGTTGCGAGTGAAGCACGTGCCATCTGATTGACACGTTGTACTGCTCGAGTGTCTTCGTCGCCCGACGGGAAGCTGCCGCCGATCGAGCGAATTGAAGGTCGTGCCGAGCGTTTCAACCCATGAGCGGAAGGATTTCGCGGTGTACCGCGCGAAGTGAAGGCCGTACCGAAGAAACAATCGAGCGATCCGCCCGAACTCACGCTCGTACATCGTGAAATCATCGCCGTCCCGATCGAATGATTCGCCGTACCACTCGAATGGTCGGCTCCGCCGCTCGAACTGACTGTCGCACCGAAGACCATGTCACTCGCGCCGATCCAATTGATCGCTATGTCGGGAGAACCACCTGCCGTACCGAACGAATGAATCACCGTTCAGGAGCAAGTGATCTTCGCACCGAGTGGACAATCGCCCGTGCCGATGAGGCGCGAGCTCGTGCTGAAGAGATGCGGACCTCTCCCGAGTCAGTTCATCTCCGCGCCGAGTCAATTCACCTCTCTGCCGAGTCAATTCACCCGTGTTCAGAATGAGTGGACTCTCATGCGGAAGGCATTCAGCGCGATACCGAGGAGATGCACCGTTGTCCCGAAGGCATTCACCGGTGTGCGGAAGATATTCACCGCTGTCCTGAACGCATTCTCTGTTGTGCCGAGTGCATCGACCGCGGCGCGGAATGCATTCACTGCCGCCCCGCTTACGAATCACTCTGTGCCGATCGTGTTGCGCCTGCTGCGGACAACGTCTCGACCTCTACCGATCGCTGTTCACCGTATCCCGAGCGGGTTCACTGCTCTGCCGATCACATCTCGCCGTATGTCGCATAGCGATCGCTCATAATCGCTGGCTTCTCACACCGTACAGATCATGTTCATCATCCTGCCGCTCACCGCACGCCCGCCGCCGGGTATCCCGACGAAGAATCCGACGATGTGTCAAGCGTCGCCGGAAGACCACTCGCTCCACCCGGCCATCGCAACGGACGCGCAGGTGGCCGAGGCCAAGTCCTCGCGTCTGCTAACCACAAAGGAGATCATCATGTTGGGTATACAGGATGCCGTATCCGATGCGCTGACGCGCTCGCAAGGCTTCCTCGACGAGAATGCAGCCCAGCTGACGAGCGTCGATTTCACCGCCGCCCGGAAGCGACTCGACGAGGTCGCCGCCGATCTCAGCTCGCACGCGCTCGATCAGCACGTGGGCAGCCGCACCGCAAAAGGAGAGACCGCAAAGCAACAGCAGCTCCGGGTCAAGTTGCGCCGCGAGCAGATGGTGCCCGTCGCGCTCATCGCCCGCAAGAATCTGAGAAGTGTGCCGGAGTACGCGTCACTCCAGATGCCAAAGGCTGCGCTTCGAGGTGAGGCCTTCCTGGCCAGCGCCAGCGGTATGGCTGATGCCGCGACGATTCATAAGGATACCCTCATCGCTCATGGGTTGCCGTCGACGTTCCTCGATGACTTCAAGGGGGGCGTCGCCAACCTCGCAGTGTCGCTGAGCAATCGCGAGAAGAATCGCAGTCAGCGCGTCCGGGCCACCAAGGCACTCAGCGTCGCCGAGACGAACGGCCGCACGGTGCTCGGTGTGCTCGACGCACTCGTGCAAGAAGCCGCGGGCGACAATGCGGCGCTGTTGCGCCAGTGGAAGTCTGCTCGGCTCATCCGTCGCCGACCGGGCGCTCGCGCTACTGCGACCGCACCGGCAACGACACCCTCAACCACACCGTCGACAGCCCCAGCGCCGGCGGGGTGACAGCAGCTGCTCCGGCACCACTCCCGGCGGGTGAAGGCTCACCCACCGCAGCGGCGGCATGACGAGTTCGTAGATACTCACAGAGGTGGCGCCGCCTCCGTGAGTATCCGCCGCGTCACGAATACTCAGCCCGAACAGGACACCGATGTGCCCCGGGCCCCACCCGCAAGTCGCCCGCCGAAGGCCGCGGCAGGTACGGGCCCAGCCGGCACCAGCTCCTTACGCCCAAGATCGACGCGCAAATTGAGGCTCTCGAGCCCGATCGCCCCTAACAACGTCATGTCACCAGTCTCACCGAACACCACCGCCGCTGCGCCGGAGCGGCCACCAGCATAAATCATCGCGAACCCGACGTCTCGTTCGAGCACGCGGCCATCAGCGATCTCGAAACGATCTCGCCGAACACGCACGACACCGAGCGACTCGAGCACTCCGCTCGGCACCCAGTTGTATTCGGAGCCGGTATCCACCATTACGTGGAGCTCAACGAGAGGCGCAGCGCCGGTGAGGCTGCCGACGCTTATGGATGTTCGAAATATTCCCATGCCGTGCATCATACCGAACGCCCTCCGAGGAATCCGTACCATTCTATCACTCAATGGATCCAGCACACAGAGTTGTACTGCAGCTGCCGCTAGTCGAGCTCTGGGACGAGCACGGACCTGTCCCTGCGGTTCGGGACCGGTTTCTTACCCGAGAAGCCCTGCGGATCCTTCTTCAAGGCAGGCCCGTGCGCTTCGTTGTCGCCGATCCAGGCCATCCGCCGCGCTGGATACCGCAGGCTGAGCGCTTCGTATTCTGGAAAGTGGAAGTCCGCCCGCGCCTCGTCGAGCGTCCCGACCACCCAATCGACATTTATCTATACCCGGAGGACCGCGCTTTCGTGGCATCGGAGTGGTTGCCCGACGACCCGGCTTCACTGCCAATCGTACTGCTCGAGAGCTATCATTGACGCGCAGCGTTAGGCAACAAACCGACTTCTGCATGACAGATCTTCGCAACGCAAGCTATGAGGAGATCGTCGCTTTCGTCTTCGACCACTGGCCCGAAGAGGAAGTCGACGACAAATGGTATTGGAACCTTCAGGAGGACGTGCAGATAGAGCCGCGCCAGGCGATCGCGTTCCTGACACAACTCTGTAATCGCTCTGGCGAGCTGTTTGACCAGTTCACTCCTGAACAAATCGCCGAGGGAATTCATTACGTCTTCGGCGCCGGCGGCGGATACGAGTTCTACCGCCATGTTTGGAATCCGTCGATCCCGTGGCCCGAGCGTCGCGCCTGCATTCACGCCATTCCACGGTTGTATTCCGACGTCTTCGAGCGCGACTTCGAGGAGCTCC
>Ga0070717_10004512_pt1 | contig 10057 bp, 9 predicted proteins | sample LARL113metaG_FD_71366 | JGI IMG/M metagenome (GOLD analysis project Ga0070717, IMG submission 71366) | Corn, switchgrass and miscanthus rhizosphere microbial communities from Kellogg Biological Station, Michigan, USA - LAR L11-3 metaG | ecosystem: Host-associated > Plants > Roots > Rhizosphere ... | reverse complement strand
TCGAGTAGGCGAAAGGAATGATTCTCTGCCAAGGCTTGCTCGACTACGTTTTCGTTTTCTTCTTTTTCCAGGGAGCAAGTGGAATATATGAGCCATCCACCGAGAGTAACTTGGGCAAGGGCGGAGCGCAGGATCGCAGCCTGACGATCGTGTAACTCTACGAGATCGTCGAGCTCGAGCCGCCATTTGATCTCGGGATTGCGGGCGAGCGTACCGGTGCCGGAGCAGGGGACGTCGGCGAGGACCCGGTCGAACTGCGGGGAAATCGGGAGATGCTGCACATCGGCGTTCACGATGTGGATTTGCGCGTGGGAGTGCGATGCAAGCACCAGCTTTTGCAGCAGGCGCGCTCGGTGAAGATGAAGTTCAACAGCGGTGATTGCGGCTGCAGGGTTATGGTCGGCGATGGCGAGTGTCTTGCCGCCAGGTGCGGCACAGCAGTCGAGAATGTTTGATCCGTCGCCTACGAGAGCAGCAACCAGTTGCGAGGCTTCGTCCTGAACGACGATTTGGCCGGTTCGGAATGCTTGAGTCTTTGTAATGTCTCCCGCCTCGACACGGCGAGCGGATGCCAGAAGACCTCCGCTGGTTAGAGTGACTCCTTCCTTTTTGACCATCTCCTCCGCATCGGGCCTACGGAGGCGGATTGCAGTGGCGGGGATCGTCTGGTTGTATTGACAGATTTTAAAAGCGGCGGACAGTCCGTAGGTACGAGTCCAACGCTCAACTAGCCATAGAGGATGCGCAAACACACGAGCCAGGGCTTCGGCAGAAGCGGCGTCGCCTTGAGCAGCGGCGTTACTGTTTCGCGGCACGGCAGAGAGCTTGCGCAGGACAGCATTCACGAACGGAGCCGCGGAGCGTTTACGGGCGCGTTTCACTAGCTCGACACTCTCGTGAAGAGCGGCGCGCTCCGGAATTCGATCGAGCCAGAGGAACTGATAGAGGGCGAGACGCAGCGCAATGAGAATTTCAATGTCGAGTTTGGACAGGGGCTGGGAGGACACGGTTCCGATCTCGGCATCGAGGCGCGAACGCCAGCGAACGACGCCCATAACGAGTTCCGTTGCAAGGGCGTGATCGGAGGTGGACAGGCGTTCGAGTGCTTGAGAATGCAGAAGCTCGGAGGCGTAGGACGATTCGCGCTCGACGCGGAGAAGAATATCGAAGGCGGCAGCACGGGCGGGAGAGACGGGCATCGCTCCAGATTGTAGCTTTCGCGACAGAAACTTAACCACAGACGGCACGCAGGAACACAGAGTTAACCGAACTTTTCACCCGCCTGCGGGCGATAGCCGCGGACGAAATCTGCAGCGGAGATGCGTTTCTTACCTTCTAATTGAATCTCTTGCAGTTCGAGTGAGCTCGCATGACCGCAGCCAACTACGAGCCGATCGACTGTGGCATGGAGTTCGGCCGGAGAGAGTGTGTCGCGTGCAGGTCTTGCTTTGATGATCTGCAGATTTTTGCCACGGAATTTTGTGTGGACTCCGGGCCAAGGCTGGAATCCGCGAATGCGGTTGAAGATTTCTTCGGCGGAGCGGGAAAAATCTACGAGGCCATCTTCTTTCTTGAGAATCGGTGCAAGGCTGGCTTGCGAGTCGTCCTGGGGACGAGGGTGAACCGTACCGGCTTTCAGGCCGTGTAAGGTCGCCACCATCAGATCAGCGCCGATGGAGGCGAGGCGCGGGGCGAGAGTTTCCGAAGTGTCGTCGGGCGCAATAGAAAGTTGTTGCTGAAGGAGGATGTCGCCGGTGTCGAGGCCGGCATCAATGCGCATGGTGGTGACTCCGGTGACGATTTCGCCGTTCGCGATGGCCCACTGGATGGGCGCGGCGCCGCGGTATTTCGGCAGCAACGAGGCATGCAGGTTTATGTTGCCCAGCGGAGGAAGATCGAGCATCCACTGCGGAATGATGCGGCCGTAACCGACGACGATGATGGCGTCTGGCTTCAGGTCGGCCAATTGAGCGCGGAATTCCTTATCATTCTTGATGCGATCGGGCTGAGTAATGGGTAAATTCTGTTTGAGAGCCGACTGTTTTACCGGCGATGGAATAAGTTCAAGACCCCGCCCTTTCGGGCGATCGGGCTGAGTCACGACAAGTTGGACGCGGCATCCAGCGTCAACCAGTTTTTCAAGCGTTGGAACAGCGAACTGTGGTGTGCCGCAGAAAACCAGATCCAAGGACATTTTGTAATTTAGTAATTTGGTAATTTTGTACCTTCACAACGAGTCTAGTGAGAATTACAAAATTACCAAATTTCCCAATTACAAATTCTCTACCATTCTCCCGCTTTCACCATCTTGCGGATTTTTCGTTTCATCAGGTCTCGCTTGAGGGCGCTGATGTGGCTGATATAGAGCTTGCCGTCTAAGTGATCGGTCTCGTGCAGAAAAGCGCGAGCCAGCAACTCCTCTCCGGTCTTCTCAAAGACCTTGCCATGAACGTCCTGTGCACGGACGGTGACCTTGTTGGGACGAGTGACGTTTTCGCGGAAATCCGGGATGCTGAGGCATCCTTCGCTCTGAGTATGTTTGCCTTCGGTGTGAATGATTTCGGGATTGATGAGGACGAGTTTGGCGTTGGGATCTTCCTGGAAGGTAACGTCGACGACAGCTATGCAGCGTCCAATGCCGATTTGTGGGGCGGCAAGTCCGACACCGTGGGCGGCGTACATGGACTCGAACATGTCTGCGACAAGCTTCTGCAGTTCTTCGTCGAAGACGGTCACGGTCTCTGAAGGCTTTTCCAGAACTGGATTGCCGAATTTTACGATGGGATAAATCATCAGTAATTTTTCAACTGCTGGCAGTAGCCCTGGAAATTCCTTAGCGTTTCCGTCATGGAATCGCCGCCAAACTTTTCCAGAGCGGCGCGCGCCAGCGTCAAAGCGACCATGGCCTCGGCCGCAACCCCCGCAGCGGGTACCACGCAGACATCAGAACGTTCGTACGCAGCCTTAACGGGCTCGCGAGTCGAAAAATCGACAGACCGTAGCGGACGCCGTAGCGTCGAGATTGGTTTCAAATACCCACGCACGCGGATTTCCTGTCCGTTCGAGACCCCACCTTCGATGCCTCCAGCATTGTTTCTGGTGCGGGAGAAAGCAGTGTAACCGGAGGTAGCGCTGTAGCCGATTTCGTCGTGCACGGCGGAACCGGTAGCAAAGGCGGCGGCGACGCCCGCGCCGATTTCGACGGCCTTGACGGCTTGGAGCGACATAACCGCACCAGCGAGCATGGCGTCGAGACGTTCGTCCCACTGCGCGTAGGTGCCAAGGCCGGGCGGGACCTGATGGGCCACGACCTCGAAGACTCCGCCGAGCGAATCTCCAGTCTTGAGAACTTTGTCGACTTCCTTTTTCATACGCTGTTCCACTTCCGGGTCGGCACAGTTCAGGAGAACGTCGTCGCGATCGTGGAGCGCGCGAATTTTTGGCCACGGAACTTCCTCAGGAACCGTGACGGCGCCGGTGGTGACGACGTGACTGAGCACCTCGACGCCCAACCCCTGTAGAAAAAGTTTGGCAATCGCGCCGATCGCAACACGAGCAGCCGATTCGCGGGCCGAGGCGCGCTCGAGCACGTAACGGGCTTCGGAGAAGTTATACTTCAACGCTCCGGCAAGGTCAGCGTGCCCCGGCCGGGGAGAAGCAACGCGTTTGTGTTTCGCAGGATCTCCTTCGCCGACCGGCAACGATTCCTGCCAATTCTTCCAATCCTTATTTTCAAGTTGGATGGAGATCGGCGAGCCGATGGTCATTCCCTGGCGAACGCCCGAAAGAATGTGGACAGCGTCGCGCTCGATCTTCATGCGTCCGCCGCGGCCGTAGCCTTGTTGGCGACGCCAAAGTTCACGGTCAAGGAAAGCCTGATCGATTCTCAATCCGGCGGGAATGCCGGAAAGGAAGGCGACCAGAGCTTCGCCGTGGGACTCTCCCGCAGTGAAGTAGCGCAGCATAAATTTTCGATTGTACCTGATGGGAGAGCTGATTCGAGACCCGAGACCGGCTTCCGTACGCTAAATAACATCGAAAAACTGCATTTTTACAAGCCAAGCGGCGGCCTGAACGGTTACAATGATTCAACAAGTTTCCAACTGGGATTCGAACCGAATCCGATCTGCGCTGCATCGTAATTTTCTCTGGCCATAATGAAGGAGCTGCCTGTGTGCCCCCCGGCACAGACCGAACGCGAAGAAATATACGGCAATAAAGGAATTCGTTGTCTTCTAGTGCACGATCATGTCCTATTGCGCCAGGGATTGCGTCGTTTGCTGGAAGATGAGCCGGACATTGCCGTAGTTGCCGAGGCTGGGAATGCGGCCGAGGCGCTACAGAGGGTATTCGAGCATCGCCCCGAGGTGGTGATCACGGATGCTCACATATTCGAGTGCGCGCCTGATCAAACCGAGCGCCTGATTCTACGTGAGTCTTCTCGCAGCAAGATATTGTTCCTGACAACACACGAAGGCGATAGCGTGCCCGCGCCGCAAGATGGTACGAGCTGCGCGGTGAGACAGACTTCCGCAGAAGAGTTAGTGGAAATGGTAAGGAGAACGCACGCCTCTCACACGACCGGGGTGGGGATAATACCGGAGAGACGGCGAGGGGATTGGCTGCCCCAGGAATTGCTTCCGCGAAGGCGCGTTTTAACCGCACGAGAACGCGAGGTGTTGAAGCTGCTGGCCGAGGGCAGGACCGTCCGATCTGCGGCAGTCATCCTGGGGCTCAGCGTCAAAACCGTAGACGCGCACAAGTTCAATCTGATGCGAAAGCTGGGCATTCACAACAAGGCAGAGCTGGTGATGTGGGCGATTCAGAAGAAAGTCGTGAAAGTACCAGCGAATTTCTAGCTACGCCTTGTGTGAAGAACAACGCCGCGATGCATCGATAATCTACTCCCCTCAACATTGCTGCCATCTTCGTATGAACGTCCATAGCTGCCCGCCAGGGTAGAATGCGGCATGGCCGGGGACGCAAGAGATTGCTACGACGAACTCGCCAGTCACTATCATCTGATTTTTGAGAACTGGGAAGCCTCCATCTCCCGCCAGGCCGAAGCACTCGCTCCTATTCTCAAACGTGAGTGCAACTCAGCGGGGACGATTCGTATTCTGGATTGTGCTTGCGGAATCGGTACGCAGGCGCTCGGATTGGCCCACATGAGATTCGATGTCACTGCGAGCGACCTTAGTCCTGCGGCAGTGGCGAGGCTACGACTGGAGGCTTCTCAACGTGGCCTCGATATTCATTCGTTTGTCGCCGACATGGTTGATCTGAATTCCATTCCGGAGTCCGATTTCGACGCCGTGATTTGTATGGATAACAGCCTTCCACATCTGGAGAGCGACGAGCTACTGGTTCGAGCGCTCGGGCAAATGCGGATGAGGCTGCGGCCGCATGGCGCGCTGATGGCTAGCATCCGAGACTACGACCGCCTAGTCAATGAAAAGCCATCAGTGCAAGGGCCTGCTTTTTACCAAGACAACGGAAGCCGGAGAATTGTCGTCCAGGTTTGGGATTGGCTCGATGAGCATCGGTATGTCTTTCATCTCTACATCACGCGTGAAACCGCGAACGGGTGGCAGACTTTTCACTGCACTGCAGGTTACCGTGCCATAAAGAGGGACAGGCTGACGAACGCATTGAACCAAGCGGGGTTCAGAAATGTGCGCTGGCTCTTCCCGACCGAAAGCGGATTCTATCAACCCATAGTCCTCGCACAAGCAGACGGACGAGACTCAGTGGGCCTTTAGTCGTGAAGGGCAGCGGCGGCGAGTTCTGCCAGGCTTGAGACCGTGAGATCGGGCTTAGCTTCGGCGGCTATGACGGCGCCGACACCAGGACGGGCCGAGGGACGATTCACCCACACAGTGGCAAGGCCAAGCGATTGTGCGGGAATTACATCGTGGTAGATGCTCTGGCCCACGTGCAGAACGCGATGTGCGGCGGCGTGGACGCGGCTGAGCGCGAGTTCGAAGAGTTTCAGCGAAGGTTTATAGGCTCGCGCCTGCTGCGCGGTGATCACCTCATCGAAGTCAACGCCGAGTTGAGGTCGCGTGCGAGCGAAGAGGTCATCGTCCACGTTGGAGAGAATCGCCAACCGAAAGCGACTCTTGAGCTGGCGAAGAGCGGCGACGGTGTCGGGCCAGGGCTTCCACGTCGGAAGAGAATCGGGCAGTGAGCGGACTTCTTCAGCGCTGGGAGTGAAATGGAACTCAGCGCCGAATTGGCGGACGACTGACTCCAGGACTTCACGGTAGGGACGAAACGCGCCCTGTTCAGAACGCAACTCAAAATCTCCGTAGAGTTTAAGGAGAGTGGCGTCGTCGATTTTCTTTCGATGGGCCGAGAGAACTCGATGAAGCGCCAAAAGAATACCAGCTTCCCAATTGATCAATGTGCCGTAGCAATCAAAAGTGAGGATTTCGAAGCGGGTGAAGTCGAGCATGCGCGGGCCCTGTTCGGCGAAAAGAGATTTTTAGTTGAGTCACCTTCAGAACAGGGCTGAAGGTGACACAAGGTTCTTGCGGTTGACTTCTATTGCCGTATTTCGAGCGGCCGCAACAACTCGAAGCTGAGAGCGGATTCTGCAGGCAATACAATTTCTTTGTTTCCAGTGAAAGCTGCGCCACCCGTACCGGCGCCTGCACCAGCGGCCAGCCCGATCGCAGCACCTTTGCCTCCGCCGGCAAGGCCGCCAATCAATCCGCCGAGAGCAGCGCCTCCGCCAGCCAACACGGCGGTACGCTTACCTTTTCCCTTCTCAGTAAAAGTTCGCGCTGCGGCACGCACGCGAAGATCGGCGCCATTCACGTTGATGGAGTCGAGCCGCACCTCAAGTACTGCGCCGCCCTTGAACCTGCCGAGGGGCTTGGCGTCGACGACAGTGCCGGTAACCTGCGCGTCCCGAGGGATCGCCACCACGTTTCCCACCATCACATCCCTAGCGATCGTGCCGGTAAAACTTTCTCCAGGCTGGCTCAGCTTGGAACCAATGGGCGATCCAAGACGCACTGTGAGCTCTGTTCTGGCGGGCACAACAAGCGGCTGTCTGCGGGCTTCCTGACGCTCCGAGGGCGCTGCTTTGTTGTCGGCCGCAGGCTGAGAACTCGGATTGCTTGCGTCATTGCCGGCTGCAGTTCCGCTGTCAGCAGGCTTGCGGCTGCATCCCGATACAGCCAATGCGAGATAGAGACCGAGAATAGTTAACAGAAGGCGTGAGCGCATAATTCCCCCAAGCTGCGAATAGGTTTTCGATTGATGCTGCCACTGTACCGGAATTGGCCGACGGGAGGCAACTATATCGCAGCGAAGGTGTGACTCAAAGGTGCTTGAACGTTGGGCGAGTGCTGCTTTACCGCTGGGGCTCGATCTCGGGCAAGGTGGAAGCTGGCTCGGGGGGCTCCTCAACTTCAGTATCACGAGCCTCAACAGAATCTTCCGGTGGCGAGACTGTTTTTGGTGCCAGAAATTTTTCAGTGTTGAGGAGCGGGCGGCCGAGCGATGCGTTGTAGGTAGTCCAAGGGCTGTCGAAAGCGGCTTCGCGCTCGAAATGGGCACGCATTGCTTCCATTTTCGAGTCGAGGTCATCGAGATAGTGCAGCATGAGAGCTTCAGGAAACATCGGCAACTTGGGCGATCCGAAATCGTACTGGCCGTGATGGCTGATGATGAGGTGCTCGATCAAAGTTTTGAGCTCATCAGGGAATCCAGGTTGGAGAGCAAGCTTGGCCTGCAACATTTCCAACTCAATAATCATGTGGCCGAGCAGCTGGCCTTTGGTCGTATAGGAGAACGAGCGGTTATAGGTAAGTTCGTGAATCTTTCCGATGTCGTGCAGAAATGCTCCGGTAAGCAAGAGATCACGATTGACCTGGGGATAGTTGCTGCACATCAAGTCGCAGGAACGGAACAGGGAGACCACGTGATCGAGCAGACCGCCAATGTAGGCGTGATGCAGCGTCTTGGCCGCGGGAGCGTTGCGGTAGGCGCCAGCGATTTCAGGGTCGGCCATGAAGGCCTGGATAAGCGACTTGAGATGCGGATTCTGGAACGAGGAGACGAAGGTCGTCAGCGTTTGCCAGAGTTCATCGACGTTCTTGGTCGTCTTGGGAAGATAGTCTGCGAAGTCGATCTCGCCTTCCCCCAGCTTGCGCAGCTTGTGGACCGTGAGCTGAAAGCGATTCTTGTATTTGTTGATGAGGCCCTTGATTTTGAGGAAGTCATCCTGCTCAAAGGCGTCGAGAACCTCCTCGACGTTGTCCCACATCTTGGCTTCAAGTTGGCCGCTGCGGTCGCCGAGCGTAAGTGCCAGGTAAGGTTCGCCGGACTTCTTGGGCTTGATCTGCTTGCCAACTACCACGAAAGTCGAGGTGATGACCTTGTTTTCTTGCCGCGAGCAATCACAGATATAAAAGTCTTTCATGGGTAGTGCTGAGTATAAAGCACGCGCCGCCCGCTAGAGATCAGAGGATACCCAACTTTTTGTGTTTCTTCTTTCCGAGTTTCTTGGCGTCAGACTCCTTAGCCGCGGCGGTTTCGATCGGCTTCGTCTGATTGGGGCTGGCGCCGGTGTCGACGTAGCCCTGCTTGACGTCAATGTAGGCATCCTCGCGCAACTTGGTAAGGTAGGCGCGGAGAGCGGGCTGCAACTTCTCTAAATAGAGCGCGTCCATGATTTTGGGGAGCACGTCTTTCATGGGAGGGATGCCGGCCTGTTGGTGATCGACCACCTTAAGAATCACGTAGCCCTGCTTGGTGCGAATCACGTCGGTGACGTCGCCTGCCTTCATGGCAAAAGTCCGGTCCTCGAGTTCTTTGGCAAGCTGGCCGCGCTTGAACATGCCCAATGCGCCGCCGTCTGCCGCAGAGGGACCGTCAGAATATTTTTTGGCAATGTCTTCGAAGCTGGCGCCGCCGCGAATCTGTTTCAGGAGATCATTCGCCTTGGCCTCGGCGGCGCTGAGAGCGGCTTCGTCAGTAGCAGCCTTGGCAGCCTCATCGGCTGGGGGTTGGGCGGCAGGCGCGGAACCTGCTGCGCTCGGCTCGGGGGTGATCGAAGGCGTGCTGGCTTTTGGAGCAACCAAAATCTCGCTCAGGCGGATGTACTCCGGCTGTTCCATCTCGCTCTTGTGGTCGTCGTAGAACTTCTGTTCCTCGTCTTTGCCGATGGAGAGTTTACTGCTCACTTCCTCGCCAATCACCTTCTGGGTGATGATCTGATTGCGCATGTTTTGCTTGAAATCCTCCCAGGAAACGCCCTGCTTGGTCGCTTCCTTTTCGAGGGCCTCGAGGGAATCAAGCTTCATGTCCTTCCGCATCTGGTCGAGGCGTTTGATCAGGTCGGTATCGCCGGTGATGCCCAGATCCTTGCCTTTGTCGAGAAGGAGTTGCTGGTCCATGAGATCGCGAAGAATGTCTTTTTCATGATCGGCAAAGGCTTTGTCGGGATCGTTGGGACTTTGCTGCTTGACTTCGTCCTTCAGCTGATCCTTGCTGCGCTCAAACTCCGACCGGGTGATGATCTGGTTGTTTACGCGGGCAATGATCTCTTCGACGACTTGTCCGGTCGCAAGTGCGGGCAGACATGCCAGAGCAACAAGAATCAGGCAAAGGTTCTTCATAGAATGGTTGTGGCCGCCACGCTTCCTGGGCTTGCGGGCAAAGGTGGGCTCGGGCCGATTGCCATATTTTACTACTTGGAGGCACGCCCGGGACAATCTCTATCTGACACCACTTATTGTATGACGCCCGAGCGGGCCTGAGAGTCGGCCGCCGTCAGGCGGTCCGCACCAGGGCGAGGGCTGTACGGTCGTCGTGTGAATGGGATTTCCCCTCGAACTTAGCGACGGAACTCAGGACAAAAGCGCACACGGCCGCGGCACCGTTCTCGGGAGCGCTACGGAAAACTTGTTTGACCCGCTCAGGTCCAAATTCCTCGGCGCAATTCTGTTTGTGGTTCTCACACTCGATCACTCCGCGCGAAACCAGCAGCAGAGCTGCACCTCTCTGCACGCCTATGGTTGGAGCGTCGGCAGTGGCGTGGGAA
>Ga0070717_10004511_pt1 | contig 10058 bp, 18 predicted proteins | sample LARL113metaG_FD_71366 | JGI IMG/M metagenome (GOLD analysis project Ga0070717, IMG submission 71366) | Corn, switchgrass and miscanthus rhizosphere microbial communities from Kellogg Biological Station, Michigan, USA - LAR L11-3 metaG | ecosystem: Host-associated > Plants > Roots > Rhizosphere ... | reverse complement strand
TTGACGGGTTCGGTGACAATCTTCGTGATGTGCGCTGACCAGTCTTTAGCCCTCAACGCCTCACTAATCGCTGGCGTCGGTGGCAGGGTCGTTTCTTTCTTGCTCATAGCTCATTCCCCTGCGCATCGAAGTACAGCAGGCGACGATTGGCGGTTTCCAGTTCCGCCATCAGCCGCCGCAGTGAAGTCGCCAGCGCGTCACGTTCGATGGTCAGCTTGGCGACTTCGGCCTGCAAACTGCTGATACTCGGTTGCTCTGGCATCACGTCGTACTTGTCGTGTACCCGCTTGCCGTCCACGTACTGCGAACCGCACGTCTGGCACTCGCCAGTCAGCACCGTGCCGCCGCATAGTTCACACTGCGATGTCGGTACGAACGTTGCGTCGCTCATAATAGTGTCCCCGACCATATATCAGGCGGTGCTTCGTCGCTGATCATGTACTGGTAGATTTCATCGACCTGCTCACGAATTGCTTGCAGTTGCTCATCGGTAAACGCGTCGCCCTTCGCCAGCACCATCACGAATGCGATGCCGTCTTCGGAAGTGTCAATGCTGTGCGAGACGAACGGCAGTTCGCCTAGCTCTCGCGTCCACACGTCATTTGCGGCATATGAGACACATTCAGGTTGATACTTGATGTACACCACCGTGCGCTCGGCTTCGATGATGTACGGTTTGATTTGCTTGTCGGTTGTCATCGTGGTATCCTTTGTCGTAATGAATTTGCGTATCGTCACGAGCGGCCCGGCCTATCACCGGGTCGTTTCGCTTGTGTGCTAGCTTCCGGTGCCTGTGAGCGTCAACTGTCCGTGGCTCTTGGGCTTCGCCACGCATACCTCGCGTAGTACGCTTATGTGGTACCGTCCGACTGGATACGGCCCCTCGATTGCTTCCTTGCGCTCGATATTGCGGGCGCTGCTGAGTTCACTTGCGGCCCTGCCCCACATGCTGAGAATTGACGGCGTGTACTTGATGCGCTGTTTGATGCACCATTGCCGCACCGTGTAGTAGTCGGCATCGTCCAGCCGCTCTACAACCGCCTCAATGGTCATCGCTTGTCCTGCCTGTAGTTCGTGTAACTCGCGTAGTTCCCGGCGTTGTTGGTCCTGAGCACGTTCAAGATCAACCAGCTTCTGAGCTTGCATCAGGATAATTTCGGCGGGTGACATTGCCTGAAGTGCATACGATCCGGTCTTGCGTAGGGCTGGCAGAACCTCGTGAGTTATCCAGCGCTTGAACGCTTTCGCTTCCTTCTTGCGGGAAGTCAGCACGAGCGAATAAAGCCCTGACTCGTTAACCGTGAGTACGTCTTGAGATCCGCCAAGGGTATATACAGTAGTGAGACCCTTTTCATCGTCGTCCAACCGGGCGACGGCTTGTGCGATGTTGCTGATTTCAAGTATTTTGCATACGTCGCTGGCGATGAATCGAGGCTCGCTGCTTTCGTCAATGTTGGCAGTAAGCGGATTGCCATTGAAGTCAAATTGCAGCGGTTGACGATTAGAGTTTTGGTATGGTACGATTTGCGCAGTCAATTGATGTCCTTTCGATTGCAAAGGCCCGCCGTGTTCTAGCACGAGCGGGCCGTTCTTTTGTGTTGGTCATGTAAATACCGCTTTTCAGGAACTACTTTACGCCTAGTGCTTCAATACCCTTACGCGTGATTTCTTTCTTTGGATCAATGTGACCGCTATCTATCAGGGCTTGTAAATCATCGGTGTCGATATTGCCGACTTCAAACATACCTGCCGTAAGGCTAAACCGATCACCGAATGACACGATGCTGCATCCGTTACTCAGCGCGTTTAGGATTTCAAGTTGCTTCACTGTCAGTTTGTTTGCAGGAAGCGCATCCTGCAAAGCCTTGATGGACTTTTCCAGCTTTGCAAAACGTTCGTCAATGTCCCCTTGGATGCTGGCGATCTCCATACGCATATCGTTCGTTATGTCAATGTCTGCGTGCTGCAACAATAGCGTGATGTAGTACGTTAGATTTGATTGCATGCTGTTTACTCCTGATGCTTATTGAAAATAGAAATTTGGGTTAACAAAATCCACCCGCCGTTAGCCATACCACGCCAGCGCGTGATGATATGTAGTCTTGGTGCTACAAATGAGGCGGGCTATGGGGTGTTGTTAAGGCGCTGTGTGAATCACAAAACCCGCTGGTTAGGCGGGCAGAAGTAGGCTAGCGATAGTGTCCGGTGCGAACGAGGTTGCGGAACTGCTTATCTTCACGCGTCAGCGGCCCGACGTTCGAGCAGCGCATGTAGCGCGGTAACAGCGCCCCGGTGTACGCGCTGTACTGTGCCGTCACGTCGTATGGGCGCAAATCGGTGTCGTCACCGATGGTCTGGAGATGTAGTTCGCAGCTTGACTCAACGCAGGTGATCATCAGCACGGACGGCAGTAGCGTTGCGCCGTTCATGCGGTAATGCTGCCATGCTGTCGCAGCGAGTGAGCCACAGCAGCGGCAGTAACGGATAGGCTCGGTTGACTCAGTAGAGGTGGATACGTTATCATTGAGGATGTTCATTGCTAACCCTTTGAACACGCTCACCGTCGAAGTTGTCTAGGCCCAGACGGTGAGCTTTATCTATGCTGATAATTGTAGACGGTTATCGACAATTATGCAACATATTGTTATGAAAAACTTATAAAGATTTTGGCCTGCCGGGTTTGCGCCGTGTGCTTAGCCATGTCTGCATGTCACCTTCCGTGATGACATACTGAGCGCCTAGAAGTTCGGCGTGTAGTTGGTTGCGCTCTATGGCCTTTAGCACGGCATGTTTCGACAGTCCTGTCTTTTCAGCCACTTGTGCTGCTGTATACAATTTCGTTGCCTCCCTTCGTTTCGACACGCGATACCTCCAATAGTGCGCTGATGCTCACTATCAGGATACCATATCGCGTTACTTGTTAGCCGTTAGTTCATCCAGCGGTGCCTTTTTCGCGGCGATGGCCTTGATTAACGCCAGCGTCAATTGACAGTCACCGTGTGCGTCGTGAGCGTTCTCCACCGTCGCGCCCTGATCTTGTACTGCTCTGGTTAACCGCACCCACCGATAGCTGCCGTGTCGCTCGTCATATTCGCCGTGGTACATGGCGTACCACTCCATGACACAGCGCCAGTTAACATGCTTCCAATCTGGCAGATTGTAGTGGTTGCGGTTCTCATTGAGTCTGTTGGCATCGAACTCGACGTTGTAGCACAGTACCGTTTTGCCCTCAATGATTGGCAGTAGCGCTGCCCACATTGCCGGGAACCCAGGCGCATCCTTAACCGTTTCGTTTCCGATCCCATTGATAGAAAACGCGGTGGGCTTTTCTACTTCGTTACCGTACCAATCCTCGCCCATCTCGGTCAGCGCTTCGTTAATCGGCTCATCGTGCTTAATGTAGGTATTCAGCAGAATATTGCCGTGCATGTCAATGACCGAGATAGATAGGACGCGAGCGCCGTAATCCAGTCCAGATGTCTCTGTGTCCAGAATGACACAATCGCCAGCTAGCCATTCTCGCGCCCGCGTGATTTCGTCCTGGTCATCATGACAGGCTGTGCATAGTTTGACGCCGTACTTGTCGGATGTCTGGATTTTGTAACTGCGTTCTTTGCCGCAGACAGGGCAGGTGCGATTTGCAAGGGCGGTAGCTGCTGCCTTTTCCATCGCTGCCTGCTTTTCGGGCGTGATAACCTTTGGCGTTGCCAGTGTGGTATCAAACAGCAGGATGTAGTGCCCCGGTTCGCCGCGCCTCTTCATGTATTTGTTGCCATACCACACGCGGGCAACTGGATCGCCACCGGGGATCAGCCCCTCCTGTCCATGCTGACGCTCTGTTTTCCATGTTGGGTGCTGGGGCCAGTCGTCCCAGCGCATGATCGGTATCTCTTCAGTCATCGTCGCCGCCCACCCCGGCACCGGGGACAAACCGACAGCATCATGCCGACGCCGATAACAACCTTGCCGTGACGCTTCTTGACGATTTGCGTCACCTGTAACGCACCGCCACACTTCGGGCAGGTAGCAGGGTCATCGGTGAACGGTAGACGTTCGACGGCGCGACGGTCACCGTCCTGACGCGGTAATGTACTCATACGATCACCCCTTTACGTCGATTGCGATCTAGCCACACTTGCGCGTTGTCGGTGGCGAAACGTCGGTGCAGTTCGCCGCCGGGATTCAGGCCGATGCTGTCGAAGATGAACACGCGCCCATCCTCGGTATCCTGCTCAACCTTGACGTACCAGCGCCCATCGAACTTGTACACCTTGAAGTGAAAGTCGTTGTAGGTTGCCGTGGATTGGTTGTCGTCGCCCGTCCAGGCGAGACGCACGGCGGCGTGTTCAGTTCTCAACATTGGCGCTCCCCCTGTACTTTGCTGTCACCGAATTGAACGCTGCCAGCGCGTCGGCCTGCTGCTCATCCGTCGCCGCCGCCTGTAGAATGTCGCGCATCGATAGCTTGATGCGGAACGCCTCATCCTCGTCTAGCCGCTGCTCTAGCACCGCCTGCGTCACGGCGTTACGAGCGTCCCAGTATTGAACGTTGAGCGAGTGCCAGGTGTTATGCATCGTGCACCCCGTACTTTTCCAGCCAGTCAACGTAGATGATTAGCTTCTTGTCCGTCTCGTGCGGTGCCTGCTGCAAGTTCTGCTGCAACTCGACAAGCGCGTCGGCGGCGTCGGGGCGGTCCATTTCGCGCACGACGAGACTGATGCGAGCCTGCAGGATTTGCAGGGGCGTGGGTGGGTCCGACTGTTGAGCGACCATGATGTACTCCTGTCTGTGAACAATAAGTAGTTACGTGCTGTACAGAGCATCGATGACGTGGTATCCGTTGCGGTGCGGCGCGTCGTGGGGTTCGGTGCTCTATACAGGACGCAAGTGGTACGCTGACCAGACATCGGGTAAGGGAATGTGCTTACAGTGCATGGATAGTGCGTGTTACGATTGCTGTCAACGTAGTGTTGCCAATCTTCGCTCACATGCCCCAAGCGGTCAGTTATCGGTTGTAAAGGAACAAGTCTTGCGACTGAAGGCGACGGGCAATCGCGTTGCCCGCCAGCGTCAAGCGCAGGCTAGCATATGCCGTCCAGCAATCGAGCGACGGTTATGTCGAGAGCATTTGCAACGACCTTCATGGTTTCGAGCGTGGGGTTTGCACTGCCCTTGTAGCCAGTTTCCAGCATAGAGATGTACTGTCGCTTTACGCCGCTACGCTCGGATAGTTCAAATTGAGTCATGCCGCGTTCTTTGCGCAGGCGTTCAATGCGCTGACCCAAAGTTTCGCGGGGCATCCATTCGGGGTAACGTGGCGTAGGTTGGTCCGTCACGGCGTCACCGCCCACTCGTCGGCGGCGCGCATCGCTGCGGCGGCGCTGTCGTGGCCTGAACTGTCGTCTATTGGCAAATTTTCAGGTATGGTCTGAGCCAACCAAGACCAACCGAAATCAGCGTCGCAGTACACGGTCATGAACGCTTCTAATTTCGGAGCGTACTTGATGAATTCATCGCCGTGCTCTGTCCAGCCGTCCGGTATATCGATTGGCCCGAATAAGTCGCTCATCGCTACCGTCCCGCCGCGAACTGTCGTGCAATCTCGCTGGTGTTGCCCATCGGGAACTCGGACGGACGGCGATACCATGGCAGCACGTCGAACGCGGGGCCGGACTTGCCGCTGGCGATACCGCGCTTTGCCAGTGCGGGCCACGTCGCGACGAACTCGCTCACGAAGCGGTGCCGCGCCTGTGCTGTCGTAGCGCACACGGCAGGCAGCAGCAGCACCGAGCGCTGTGCTACCAGTGCCAACGCGCCGGTGATGCGACGCGAGAGCCGCGCCAGGACGACGTTGCGGATGTGCTGCAGCGTGGCGAACAACGCGACCAGGGGCCGATTGGCGGCGCGGGCTTGCGCGGCGGCGAGTAGGGGCCGGGCGTCGTGGATGTTGCGGACGGTGCGAACGGGCGGGACGACGGGGATCATGTGGTTTACTCCTGTGAATGCGTGTCTATGTCTTGCGGGCGGTTGTGCGCGGTTTTCTTCCAGCAATACTGACGGTACAGCTTGCCCTTGATGAAGCGCGTTACGGTTCGTGGATGAACATTGAGGTGAGCAGCCACCGCTTCGACGGACTGCATCTGATCGAGTAGGTGCTGTATCTCGTCTATCGATACTCCGTTGCGCTCTAGGATGCTTATATCAGGCATTATATTTGCTTGCCTCATAGAATTTCTGATGACGTTTTTAAAAATAAAGCACCGCTAGGCGCTGTAATATGATACACTGATACAATATCATAGAATTCTATGAGTGTCAAGCAACTCGACAAATGAGGTACAATATGTTAAATCAAACCGAATCTGCTGTAAGATATAACCGCGCAGCACTGCCGCGAGTACATCAAATGCCTACGTTCGCTGACCGAATGAGACAATTGCGCAAAAGCCGTGGCTGGACTCAACCGGAAGCCGCCAAGTACTTCACTGAGTACATGAAAACTCACAGAAGCGACAGCGACCCCAAAAAGCATAGTTATGCGCCTCAGCACATCAGCGATTGGGAACGTAAGACTACTCCACGCGGTGACACATTGGAGCACCTGGCGTCGTTCTATAACGTTTCCGTGGCATATCTATTGGGTAGGACCGACGATCCATCCCCTGAGATTACCGATCTGAAACCGCAAGAGATTCAGCTAGTATCTAAATTGAGGGAGCACCCAGACGAGGCGTCATTTATTTACAGGGCGTATGGGATTGAACCCCCCGCACGGACCCTTACGTCGGGTGATATGTCTACTGGAGATGAGACGGACAAGTAAAGTGCTTTGCCCAGTGTAAATAAAGTTTCGGATTGCGAACTGCTGGAGCTGGTCAGTCTCAGCGCCACTTCGACGAATCGCTTTAATTAACTCAATCTCCTCTGGCAGATACTCGTCTTCAAGCACCATAGCACAAATACCCCGTTGTCGCCTCAATGCTTCTTAATATTCTAGCACGGCTGTTCTAACGGCTATCATATACGTACTTCTACCGATGAGTCAAGGAATTGATCGAAAGTTAGTCCAAAGTTCGATCACATTCTATATATGGGGGTATAAACCCGCTCATGTAGCCGTATTGTGTGTTGTGGCAACTCAACAGTTACCCGGTAGTTTGACTCGTTTTACCAACAGTCTTATGCTTGTTGGTAATATCCAATGCAGCAAGGTCAAAGACATGGCACCGACGATCCGCGAAACAGTGCAGACCCTCATCAAAACGAAGCAATATGCAGCGGCCCGCGCTGTGCTCGAAACAATGGGCGATGATGAGTGGGCTGCAAAAGGTCTGGCTTGGCTAGATAAGAATGCGCCAGTCGAGGAACCCGAGCTATCGCAGAATCGGAACTTGTCGCCGCTGATCATCCTGTTAGGTGCTGTGACGCTGGTTGTGCTGGTAGCCGCTGGCGTGTTGGTCGGGCGCGAATTGAACAAGCGCGAGATTGCCAACACGTTCGGTGGGCTTGGGGGTGGGCCTATCGAAGCGGATGTATCGGCTGCATTTGTTACGCCAACCAACGTTTCCGCAGTAGTTGCCGTCATCGAAAAACCAACAGCCACGTTAACACCATTGTCTACCGAAACGATTGCGCCAACCAATACGACGACATTCACCAGCACACCTCACCCGACTCCGGTTATTACTACGGATACTGGAAAATGGAAAAGTGACACCACAAGGTCGGAGCTTGATAATACAACAACGACAATCCTGCGACTTGATGCAGAAAACCAAGTCTCAGGATCAACAATATCCAGCAAGCCGACACTTATACTTCGCTGCAAGAACAGACAAACGGAGGTTTACGTCGCGGCGGGCATGCAACTTAAAGAAGATTACGACACGCATACCACACCTATTCGCATGAAGTTGGATGATCTCGATGTGATAGCTATTAATGGCGACGTGGCATCAAGTGGAGACGCAGTGTTCTTACCGACAGGCGGCACTGCTCAAACAGTGACCACATTCGCCTTAGCCAAGCGTCTTGTGTTTGAGATTACCCCATTTGAGGCACTTCCTGACGAGGCAGTGTTTGACTTGAAAGGTCTACGGTCTACCATTATGACGGTAAAGCAAAGCTGCGGCTGGTAGCCATAGCCCTTTTGAGTTTGGAAGAGTAGCAAAGGGAGGACAGATTTTGTCCCCCCTTTTTGATTCCACTGAGGTACGCCTCCTGCACGTTAAGTGACAAGAGTAAGCACTTGCTGACGGGAAGTTATCTGGCCGAGATCAACCCCACGGATACATCCACCGATTCGCGACACAAGCACATTTGAGCTACAATTTACCTACTGAAAATCGGAGGAGTAATGGCTCAAAACGGCGCTCTGATACTGTATAAATCTGATGATGGCATAGTCAACCTGCAAGTTCAATTAAAGAATGATAATGTATGGCTCAGTCAGTCTCAGATGGCAGAATTGCTTCAGACTGATCAGAGCGGAATTGCTCGACACATAAAGAATATTTATGCAACGGGTGAGCTGGATGAAAAGAGCACTATGCAAAAAATGCATAGTGCTCAATCGACAAAGCCGGTTGCGCATTATAGCCTTGATGTAATTATCTCAGTCGGCTATCGTGTCAACTCGCATCGCGGCGTCCAATTCAGAATCTGGGCTACCAGAACACTACGCGAGTACATGGTCAAGGGCTTCGTCATTGACGATGATCGCCTGTCCGGAAACCTGCCCAATTATTTCGATGAGTTAGTCGAACGCGTCCGGCGTATTCGCACGTCAGAAGCGAATTTCTACGATAAAGTTAAGGCGATTTTCGGTACAAGCATCGACTATGAGCCAAAGTCGGATGCGGCGAATATGTTCTATAGGGTTGTTCAGAATAAATTTCACTATGCCATAACGGGGTACACAGCAGCGGAGCTTATCGTTAACCGCGCCAATGCTTATAAGGCCGATATGGGCGTGGTACATAAGAAGGGGTTCGTTGTAACCAAAGCAGAAGCTGAGGTAGCCAAAAACTATCTTCAGGAACTCGAACTGAAGCGCCTCGAATTGCTGGTAGAACAATTCCTATCGTTTGCAGAATTGCAAAGTATCGAGCAGCGTCCCATGTATATGAATGACTGGCTTAGCAAGCTGGATGACTTTATCCGACTAAACGATAAGAAGGTTCTTCAGAATGCAGGTAAAGTATCGAGTGCCGATGCTAAAGCGCTGGCAGATGAGGAATACCGAAAGTATATAAACCGTCTCAAATCAGGGCAAGGTGTGGACGGCGAAGAATTTGAGGGCGAAGTCGAGCAAGTCGCACGGATGATCCTCGGCGGACCATCTGACGACTAAAACGTGAGGCAATCACTCATTCAGTGAAACAGTCGGTGGTGGAAAATCTCCACCACCTTTTGATTCTGCTTGTCAACCGGGGTTTACAACTAGAACCGCGTCGTTTGTTGATACGTCAGGATCGCCCCTGAATGCCTGGTGATGTCACTGGCGTGCCCTTGCTCATGGTAGTCGCCGATCACCCACAGCGCCATGCCCTTCACATTGATACCACTGTGACGCACAAGCATCTCAGACGTTTTGACGCCTGTCATATAATCATCAGTACCCAGCTCAGCCCCGACGTAGGTCAGGAATTCCGCGAAGAACACAGGTACGCTCCGGCAATCGGCGGGCAGATACGCGATACCACGTGCAACCCTGGTTAGCTCGGCACTATCCCACGGGCCACCGGGATCTGGCTGGCGATAGGCGTGTACCACCAGCGCGTGACCGCCGCGGATGATGTGACGCATGAGATTAGCGGTTTCAGGTCGTGTCCAGAACGTTGAATCAGCCCTATCGATGCGATTCGGTTCTGTCGGCAGCGCTGGCCAACCTACGGGAGTGCACAGCACCGCCATGTGCAGCCCATGCGCCTCCGCAGCGTCAAGAATACCTTCCCAGCAGGATACGGTCCCCAGTGCGTTAACAACCACTGGCTCATTCATGATCTGAATGTAGTTCGCCGATGCGCTGCTTGGATACGCCTGGACATATAACTCCA
>Ga0070717_10004510_pt1 | contig 10059 bp, 4 predicted proteins | sample LARL113metaG_FD_71366 | JGI IMG/M metagenome (GOLD analysis project Ga0070717, IMG submission 71366) | Corn, switchgrass and miscanthus rhizosphere microbial communities from Kellogg Biological Station, Michigan, USA - LAR L11-3 metaG | ecosystem: Host-associated > Plants > Roots > Rhizosphere ... | reverse complement strand
CTTTCGAAAGTCCGAGGATGAACGCGCCCCGGAACTCAAGAGTGACCTTGAGGCACGGTTAGACGAACTAGGCGACAAGCCAGGACAAGTGGGCGACCGAAGCGCAGGCCATGCAGGAGACTCGCAAGCGCTCTCGGCTGAGGAAGACGCGAGCGACGAGTCGGTAGAAGAGTTGGCGGACACTGACCAGGCGCTGGAAGCCGCGGCCGTAGAGGGTGTGGAAGACGCCGCTGATCACTCCGAGCGCCCCGTTCATACCCATGATGAATATGGCCGGCCGGATGCCCCCGAAAGGGAAAAGGGATGCGGCCTGAAAAACTTGCTGGACCGAGCGGAAGTCTAAAGGAAGAAAACACTTAGCAATCTCGGGGAACCGCTGTATTGGACCTCTGCTCGCTAAGCGGGAAAATCCTAGGGTCGAATTGATCGCTCACGGAATTGGTGCGCATCCCAATCTGAGAGCGATGTGAAATACGACGAACCAAAGCTCATTTTGGAGGTTGCATATGCGACGTTTACTACTGCTTCTTTCGGTTCTGCTCCTCGGTGCGTGTTGGGCCGTAGCGCAGGACTCCACCAGTCAAACAAGCTCGAATTCCAGTGAAAGCAGCGCAAGCTCGGGTCAAAACAGTTCAGCTACCGCGAGCGGCGCAACCACGGTTCAGGGTTGTTTGAGCGGATCCAGCGGGAACTTCACTCTTACCGACAAGAACGGCAACACCTATCAGCTAACCGGGGACACGGCGAAGCTGAGCGAGCACGTGGGACACGAAATAAAGGTTACCGGGACGACCTCGAGTTCAGCCTCCGCCGCCAGTGGTGGAAGCGCCGCCGGCACTGCGGGAGCGGCTGCGAATTCCCAAACGCTTGAAGTTAGTTCCGTGAAACATGTCTCCAAAACTTGCCAAAGTGGTGGCGGGATGTCGAAATAGTCTTACGCCAATTTTGTTCCTCTAGCCCAGCCAAACGGCTGGGCTTTTGTTTTAGACGAGCAGCTAGATGGAAAAGGTACCGGGGCACAAACCCGAGAGCGCGTCGATTAAGCCGCTTCACGAGACGGCGGCTTCGCGTGGACGATACGCGGCTTGCCGTGCGCTGGCCTTCGAATTTCCTGACTCGGGCTCGGCCCTTTCTTACCGGTCAGTTCGGGGATGGGAACCGCTCTTTTCGTTCGCGCCGATTCGTAAATTGCTTCTACGATGCGAACGTCGGCTAAGCCCTCCAGTCCATTCGGTTCAGGCTCTTTGTTTTTGAGAATGCAATCCGAGAAATACACCAATTGGGCAGCGAACTGATCTTGCTTTGGAAACGTGTGAGTCCTAGTTTTTTCTCCCACTGTAAGCTGATGTTTGATTGCCATCGCATACTCGTACGCGGGATCCGCACGAAGCACGCCCTTGGTCCCAACGAGTGCATATCGGCTGATATCGGCAGCCCCAAAGCTGCACGTGAAGCTACCCAGGCGCTCCTGGGGAAAACGCATTACCACCGATGTCATTTCTTCAACGCGCTGAAATCGTCCCTCGCCATTGCTCGCAGTTACGGCCAAAACTTCCGCAGGCTCTTCGCCAAACAAATATCGCGCCGCATTAATGCAATAGACTCCCATGTCGTAAACGGGGCCGCCGCCGCGCTCAACCGGTTCAGTCACACGAACATTGCCCTCAGACACCTGCTGGGCAAACTCCGAATTGAAGATCCGCAGTTCGCCCAGTTTGCCGCTCCTTGCCAGGCGAATCGCTTCCAGGTTCCCCGCCTCAAAGTGGAGGCGATAGGCAATCATTAATTTCACATGGTTCTGTTCTGCGGCTTCAATCATGGCCCGGCATTCGTCGGATGTGACAGCCATTGGCTTCTCGCAGAGCACGTGAACTCCAGCGGCAGCCGCGCGGACAGCATATTCCCGATGTAGATGATTGGGGACGGTCAAATAGACGGCATCAACGTTGGACAGAGCTCGGCTGTAGTCCTGATAGGAGTAAAGGTGCTCAATAGAATATTTCTTTCCTGCCTTTGCGAGTCTGTCTGCATCCCCGGAAACGAGCGCAAAAAGTTCCGAATTCTCCGCGTTTTTGAACGCGGGCAGCACGGCGACCTGCGCAATGTGTCCAAGACCAACCACAGCGTAGCGAACTTTCCGTCTTGACATTCCGCGTCGCGTCATTCCAGCCCTCCGATTTACGTTTGTGGAACCACTCGGCAGCGCGCAATCACCCCGGCGTACCTCTTCGATTTTGATGCGCTTTCCAAAGCTGGGGTAGGCAGTCAATTACACCCTGGGAAACCCAAAAAGTGCGAGAGTTCCGCTCGGGCTAGGGGTTCTTCTGAAGAGTCGTAGAGGAAACCGTGTGCTTCGGTTCAGGAAATATTGGTCCACTCTACAGATTCTAGGTGATGGTTCCCACGGAGCATCTGTCCTAAGAAAGAAAGTGGCGCGCGTGCAAGCTGTGCGACAGTGAAAAGCTGGCTTGCCAGGCGGTGAACGATGCCGGCCCCACGGGAAGCAGTTGCCGTTCTGAAAGTTATTGTTGGCTTTGTGTTTCTCCTCAGTCTGCTGGATTCGGCAGGTTTGACCCAAGTTAACGTGGACGACGTTCACGTCGTACCAAGGGGAGTCTCTCCTGCGGTGGCGCATGCCGTAGCTCCAACCCAAAGGGCGGACGGATCGCTCCTCCCCATAGTTAAGACCTACGTGAAACTAGTTCTGGTTCCGGTTAGCGTGACCGATCCGAATCAACGGCTCGTGAGCGGCCTTCTGGCAGAGAACTTCGAGCTCTTCGAAGGCAAGAAACCGCAAGAAATTAAACATTTTTCAAGCGAAGATGCCCCAGTCTCGATCGGCATCATCCTGGATGCCAGTGGCAGCATGCGCGAGAAAATGAATCGCGTGCGCGAGGCCGTAACCAAATTCTGTGAAGCCGCCAATCCGCAGGACGAGTTCTTCATGATCGTCTTTGCCGATGAACCTCATTTGGCAACCGATTTCACCTCTGTTCCCGAGGATATTGAAAAAGACCTGCTCTTTACGCAAACCAAGGGACGCACAGCCCTGCTCGATGCCATCTACATGGGTTTGACCAAGATGAAAGACGCGAAGTACGCGAAGAAAGCTCTCCTGATTATTTCCGACGGGGGGGACAATCACAGTCTTTATACCGAGAAGGACGTAAAGGCTGCGGCCAAGGAATCGGATGTGATGATTTATGCGATCGGAACCTTTGACCGCTACGTTCCTACCGCGGAAGAGGTTCGCGGGCCCGAGCTATTGTCGCACCTTGCCAAACCAACCGGCGGAGAAGCTTTCACCTTGGAGAACGAGATTGGCTTGCCGGCGGTCGCCAGTCATATCGGAAAAGAGCTGCGAACTCAGTACGTACTCGGGTACCGTCCGGAACAGATGCCAAAAGATGGGAAATGGCACAAGATTCAGGTGAAGCTGCGATTGCCCAAGAAATTTTCGTTCTTGCGGGCGCGCGCCAAGAGCGGATATTACGCGCCCGCTGAGTGACAGACGACCAAGTGCGTAGCCCTGTATTTCAGCACTTGTTTTCGAGTCCGTCTCTCGGTGAATGACTGTATTTGTGGAGCGCAACACATGTTCGCGTCTCTCCGTCACTTCACGACAACATCCTTGAAATCAACCGCATCACATGACGGCGGGTTGCACGCAATTGCCTTGATTACGAGCTGTCGCTTTCGGAAGGTAGCGAAAGGGCTTTGCTGACACCGGCTTCGGCGGTCACGTATGCGCTGGTTAAGTGTCGCGTTTTTGTTGTGGAGCGCACCCCTATTGGCGCAACTCACACCCCTGGGACCGCAAGCCACATACAACGGTCAGAATGTAAGCGACATTTCGCTTATCGCAAATCCGCACCGCGATCTGACACCACTCTATCCGCTCGTCACTCAGAAGGTGGGTACGCCCTACTCCCAAGACGCGATCGAGGCTTCAGCCCAGGCGTTAAAGCAAGCCGGCGGATTCCCCAAAGTTGACGTCAGCATCGAACCGGAAGTCGTTGGACTACGAGTCAACTTTCTCTTGGAGCCGGCATATTACATCGGCATCGTGGACTTTCCTGGAGTTGGCAAGTATTTCCCTTACACCCGGCTTCTGCAAGTCGTGAATCTCCCTGATGAGGATCCGTATGACCCGGCTCGCATTCCAGTTGCTGAAACTGCGATGACGGACTTCCTGCAGCGGCATGGATATTTCCAGGCGAAGGTGCACGCCGAACCCAACATTGATGATGCTCGCGAATTGGTCAATGTGAGCTTCGTGGTGGAGATGGGCAAACAAGCTCGGATCTCCTCCGTCAAGGTCGAGGGACCTGCAGATCCCGAGAATGCCCGGCTGTTGCATGCCGTAAATTCGCTGCGCGCGCGGCTTTCCGGGGGTCTGCTGAAATCGGGCAAACCTTACACCCCGGCAAGAATCAGCGAGGCCACAAAGCTGATGAAGAACGTGCTGACCAAGCAGCGCCGGCTGGCCAGCAGCATTCACGAGAATCCACCCCAATACAACGCCGCGACCAATCGGGTCGATGTGTCGTTCAAAGTGGAATTGGGGCCGGTGGTTACTATCCGTACGGTCGGAGCAAGGCTCGCTGCCATTCCGTTTCTGGCGGGACGGCAAATGAGGAAGCTCATCCCAATTTATTCCGAGGGGACTGTCGATCGGGATTTGGTTGAAGAAGGTCAGCGGAACTTGACTGACTATTTCCAAAAAAAAGGCTTCTACGATGCGAAAGTAACGATTAACTACCAGAAGCAACCCGATCAGATTCTCATCGTCTACACCATCGATCGCGGGAAGAAACACAAGGTTGATCGCATCTTTTTTAACGGAAATTACGAACTGACCGCGAAGGAACTGATGGATCAGGTGACGGTAAAGAAATCGCATATCCTGACCCACGGCCGCGTCAGCCAGAAATTGCTCAAACAGAGCGCGGCAAACATAGAGGCGCTCTACCGGGACCGCGGATACGAAGAAGTGAAAGTAAAGGCTCGGACCATCGACGATGAACCCAAGATCGATATCGCCTTCGACATTGAAGAAGGCACTCAGACCATGGTCGAAGACGTGGAAGTGTCGGGAAACCAGAACATCCTCTACGGACAACTGACGGCCCCCAAGGGATTCCAGCTCCGCTCAGGGGTTCCGTTTTCTCCGCGTAAACTGGCCGAAGATCGAAATCGCATTTCGGCAAACTATCTGAATCGCGGCTACCTCAACGCGGAAGTCAAAACGGCTGTGACGAAGAACCCTGGTGATCCGCACCGCGTTACCGTCAGCTACGCGATTACCGAAAACCAGTTGGTGCGAATCGGCGAAGTCGCTTATCTCGGACAAAAGAACACGCGACTCTCACTCCTCCGAAAGACGGCGAAGATTCCTCCCGAGACGCCGATGCGGCGAGATCAGATGCTCGCGGCAGAAAGCCAGCTTTACGACTTGAACATCTTTGACTGGTCCAGCGTTGGTCCGCGAAAGCCCATCACCGACCAGAACGAAGAAATGGCGCTGGTCAAGGTCCACGAAGCGAAACGCAACGAAATTACCTACGGATTCGGATTTGAGGTATCGCACCGTGGCGGAAACATCCCCACGGGGACCGTAGCGCTTCCAGGAGGCGGCGGCGCGATCGGACTGGGCGGCAACCAGATCGCGCCAAGCCAATCGACCTTCGCCAGTCCCCGCGGTTCGGTCGAATTCAACCGTCGCAACATGCGAGGTCTGGGGGAAACCGCGAGCGCATCCATTCTCGTGTCGCGCCTCGATCAGAGAGCTTTGACGACCTATACTCAGCCGCACTTTATCGGCTCGGAATGGCAGTCGCTGAGCAGCTTTTCGGTGGAGCGCAACAGCGAGAATCCCCTTTTCACGGCCGGCTTGGGCGATCTCTCTTTTCAAGTGGAGCGGTTGATCAGCCGCAAGTTCAACACGCGGTTACAGCTTCGCTACGATTTCAACAAGACCACCTTGTCGCATCTGCTCGTCCCACAACTTGTGCTGGACAGGGACCGGCATGTGCTGCTGTCGACGTGGTCGGCAACGCTGATTCGCGATACGCGCGACAAGCCGCTCGATGCGCACCATGGATCATTTTCCACTGTCAATTTCGGGATCACGCCTACAGCATTTGGATCGAGCGCAAACTTTGCCAAACTCTTTGGTCAACACGCTTACTACAGGCCCGTGCACTCCTTGGTATTCGCGAACAGCATCCGTCTCGGCTTTGCAACTTCGTTTTCAGGCAGCTTCGTGCCCACCAGTCAGTTGTTTTTCTCCGGCGGCGGCACTTCTCTGAGAGGGTTTCCCATCGACGAAGCCGGCCCGCAACGACTTGTCCCGTTCTGCAACGTACTCAAGGGCCACTCGGGATGCGTGAATGTCACGGTGCCGGTGGGAGGACGAGAGCTTTTCATCCTCAATTCAGAAGCGCGTTTCCCGCTGGGGATTACCAAGGCGCTCGGCGGCGTGGTCTTCTACGACGGAGGCAATGTGTTTAGCGCAATCAACGTCAACAATTTCGTGAACAACTACAGCAACACGGTGGGAGTTGGATTGCGTTACGCAACTCCAATTGGCCCAGTCCGTTTTGATATTGGGCGCAATCTGAATCCAGTACCGGGGATCAATCCTCTGCAGTACTACATCACCATTGGGCAGGCTTTTTAGGGGGAGTCATGAACTGGAATTGGAAACGGGATTGGAAACAAACGATTGGCTGGTCGCTGGCGGGATTGCTTGCCCTGCTTGTCATCGCGGTTCTTGGTGGATATTTTTATCTCCGCAGCAACAGCTTTCAACAGTTCGCTCTGCACAAAATTGTTGAGCAAGCCGATCTCGCTACCGGAGGCCACACTCAGATCGGCGGCCTCAATTTCAATCTCTCAACCTTGACGGCCCATCTCTATGACATCACGATGCGTGGCACCGAGGGTCCCGACAAGCCGCCGCTCCTGCATGCCGACGAACTGACCGTTCGGATCAAAATTCTCTCAGCGTTGCATCACCAGGTCGCGTTGCGCGAACTCCTCATCGCTCATCCCGTGGTTCATTTTCAAGTCAATCGTGAGGGAAAGAATAATCTTTCGACGGCTCCGCCCAGCCAGAGCACCAGTCACACCAGCGTCTTCGATCTCGCGGTAGAGCATACCCAACTCACGAACGGCGAGATAGACTACAACGACCGCAAGACCCCACTGGAGGCCGATCTATATGATCTGGGGACCGACATTCGGTTCGAGTCTCTCGCGAAGCGCTACATTGGGACTGTTTCGTATGATAACGGGCACGTGAAGTATGCCCAGTACGCGCCTCTTCCGCACAATTTGAACCTGAAATTCAGCGCCGCGCCGGATCAATTTGATCTTGAGTCTGCGCTTGTGAAGCTCGGCTCTTCGGTTGTTACTCTCCACGCGGGGGTTTCGAATTATTCGAACCCAATCGCGGACGGCGACTACCAGATTCAGATTCATACCCAGGACTTCGCTGCCATGTCGCCCCAGGCGTCGCCGGCCGGCGACGTGACGCTGACCGGCAAACTTCACTACCAGGCGGTTGGGACACAGCCGCTGCTGCGCAACGTCTCCGTCAATGGCCAACTTGCCAGCCACGTGCTTTCTGCCGTCGCCTCGGGCAATCGCGTCGAGTTGCATAGGCTGCAAGGGACATACCAGTTGGCTGGCGGAAACTTAACGGTAAAAGATCTCGCCGTGGATTCGCTGGGAGGCCGCATCACTGCCAATGCTCAGATCAAACATCTGGACACGACGGCCGATTCGCGGATTGACGCTGCTCTGCATAACATTTCCCTCAAAGCGCTGCAGCAGGCGTTGCGCACGCAGGGAGTGAACGGCGCGACCCTTTCCGGCACGCTCGGCGGAAAAGCTGAAGCCGCGTGGAAGGGGAGCATTTCCAACCTGCGCGCGCATTCGGACCTGACAGTTCAGGCCGTTGCCGCCAACAACTCGAATCCATCAGAAAGCCGCGTTCCAGTCAACGGAGCGATCCACGTCAGCTACGATGGTCCTCGTCAAACCATCTCGCTGCGCGAGACCACCTTACGAATTCCCTTAACCACACTCACAGCGCAGGGCACGATCAGCAATAACTCCAGCTTGCAGGTTCAAGTCGCAGCGAACGACCTGCACCAACTCGCCGCCTTAGCGTCTTCCTTCCGTTCGACGCAAACGCAGGTTCCAGCCGTCTCGGGTTCTGCAACGCTCAATGCGGTTGTGAGCGGCTCAATGAAAAAGCCCTCGATCAATGCACAACTGAGCGCCCAGAACCTGCAAATCGAAGGCAGCCAATGGACCACGGCGAAGCTGGAGATGCGGGCCAATCCCACAGAGTTCGCTGTGCAGAGTGGATCGCTGGTCAACGCGAAGCAGGGACACACCACCTTCAGCGCAAGTGTTGCACTGCGGAATTGGTCCTACGAGGATACGAACCGAATCGAAGCGCATCTCGACGTGCAGCAAATTCGGATTGCCGATCTGCAGCGATTGGCCAAACAAAATTACCCCATCTCCGGCGATCTCACGGCCAAGCTCTCTCTGGGAGGCTCGCAAGTCAATCCCATGGGCAGTGGCTCAGCGCAAATCACAAACGCGAGCGCATACAACGAGCCCATTCAGAACTTCGCCGTAAAATTCAATGCCGCCAACGGCTCTATTGTTTCCACATTGAACTTGGCCGTTGCAGCCGGCGCTGTTGAGGCAAATCTTTCTTACACCCCGAAAACCAAGGCCTACAAGGTGAAACTCGCCGCGCCCTCTGTAGTTCTCCAAAAGCTGCAGACGGTTAAAGCAAAGAACCTACCCCTCACCGGGACTGTAACTGCCTCTGTCGATGGTGAAGGCTCTGTGGACGATCCACAGCTAAATGCGGTCATTCAGTTGCCTCAGCTTCAACTTCGCGAAAGCTCAATTTCCGGATTGAAGGCAGAACTTGCCGTCGCCCATCATTCTGCCGATTTCAATCTGAACTCCAAGGTCTCGGAGGCCGCGGTTCGCGCGCATGGGCATGTCGCTCTGAGCGGGAACTACTACACCGACGCCGCCATCGACACCAGTACCATCCCTCTCGACGCTCTGATGGCAACCTATGCACCGAGCGCGCCGAAAGGATTTCAAGGGCAAACGGAGTTTCATGCAACGCTAAAAGGGCCCCTGAAAGATACGTCGCAGGTTGAGGCGCACCTCTCGATTCCAGTCCTGAACGCCAGTTACCAGGCACTGCAGATCGGTATTGCGAGCCCAATTCACGCGGACTACGCCAATTCGGTCGTAACCCTGCAGCCTGCCGAAATCCGAGGCACCGGCACATCGCTGCGCCTGCAAGGCCGATTGCCGCTCGCCGGAAACGGTTCTCCGACGCTGTCTGCAAACGGATCGGTCGATTTACATATTCTGAAAATCGTCGCACCGGATGTCTCCAGTGCCGGCACCCTGGCGCTGGATGTACGCGCCTCCGGAACGGCGGCAAAGCCGACGGTGGCGGGGCAATTGCAGTTCAAGAATATCGCAGTCAACACACCGGATGCTCCGATCGGCGTCGAAAAGCTGAATGGCACACTGGATATCGCCAACGACCGCGTGCAAGTGTCAAACATGACCGCTCAGGTAGGCGGCGGCCACGTCTCCCTGGGTGGCTCCATCGCCTACCGGCCCGCTGTGCAATTCAACCTGGCGCTGCAGGGTCAATCGATCCGTCTTCGTTATCCCGAAGGTTTGCGGTCGTTGCTCGACGCCAATCTTGCGTTTAGTGGCAACCCTCAGGCTTCCACGTTGAACGGACGTGTGCTGGTCGACAGCTTGTCGTTCACGCCCGACTTTGACCTCGCGAGTTTTAGCGACCAGTTCAGCACCGGGAACACGCCGTCTCAGCCTGGATTTGCCGACACCGTCAGACTCGGGATTAGCGTGCAGTCGCAGGAGGATTTAAACGCCCGGAGCTCGCAAATCAGTATTGCGGGGCGAGCCGCTTTGCAAGTGGGCGGAACGGCAGCAGATCCAGTCATCACCGGTCGAACAACCTTGACGTCGGGC
>Ga0070717_10004509_pt1 | contig 10061 bp, 6 predicted proteins | sample LARL113metaG_FD_71366 | JGI IMG/M metagenome (GOLD analysis project Ga0070717, IMG submission 71366) | Corn, switchgrass and miscanthus rhizosphere microbial communities from Kellogg Biological Station, Michigan, USA - LAR L11-3 metaG | ecosystem: Host-associated > Plants > Roots > Rhizosphere ... | reverse complement strand
TACACGGTTACACAGATACACGGTATCCGTGTAGTTCGTGCCGATCGCGCTCATCGCACGGACCAGCTCAGCGCCGCGACGGCGACGGCATGCCGTACGGCGCGAGCGCCTCGCGGAAGCCCGGGCTATCGAGCGCGACCGGCGGCAGCCACATCGTCTCCTGATCGCGGATCCACCAGTCACCGCTGTCCGCCGGCGCGAAGCGATACACGAACCGCCGGATCCGGATCCAGCGCGGCGCCGCGCCGGCGAACGGATCGACCGCGAGCAGCGCGCGAACCTCGCGATCACCGTCGAGCAGCTTCCACACCAGGTGGATCACCCATGGCTCGCGCGGCGCGTCGTCCATCGCGGCGAACCAGATCAGCCAGTCGAGCCGTCGGTGATACGGCCCGAGCACGCAGGGCCGGCGCGCAAGCTGGCCGGGCTGGCACGGTAGCTGGTACGCCGACCAAGCCGCGGTCGCCGGATCCGCGTCGCGCGTGCCTTCGATGACGAGCTCGTGGCGCACCGTGCCGACCGAGCCGAACGCGCCGTACGTGTTGACCAGCGCGAGCCGGTCGTAGCTCTGGTTCATCGCCTGGTGGTGCGAAGCCAGGTTGCCGATCACCGGCACGCTCTTGGCGGCGACCAGCAGCGCGATCGCGGCGACGAACCAGCGGTGCGGCCGCGTCGCGCCCCGCGCTGGCCGCGCCGCGAGCCAGCCGCGCAGCCGGCGCGGCACGCAGCGAAGGATCGCGTCGTCGTCGAGCAGCGCGAGCACCGGGACCAGGGTCAGCCAGTTGAGGAACGCGAGGTTGCCGCTCGCGATCAGCACCGCCTGGAAGCCGATCATGCCAGCCGCCGCGATCAGCCGGAGCCGCCGCGGCCCGAACGCGAACCATGGAAGCACGACCTCGACGAGGTGATTCGCCACCACGCCAGCGGCGTGCACCGCGTGCGGCAGGTGGTGGAACCACGCCGACAGCGGATTCGGGATCGGCTGGGTCTCGAAGTGCGTGTCGAGACAGGTCAACGCGGTCCAGCACGGATCGCCGCGCAGCTTGATCAGCCCGGCGCCCAGCATCACGCGGAACGCCAGCCAGCGCATCAGCGCGATCGCCATCGCCGGCGGGGCCGGCGCGCGCAGCGGCCGCGGATCCCATGGGTGGACCAGGCACGCGGCGATCACCGTGGTCTCGAGCAGCTGGATCTCCCAGCCGAAGCCGAACCACAGCTGACCGATCCGCTCGTACGAGCCGTAGATCAGCCACACCAGCGCCAGCGACGGCAGGTTCGCATAGCCGGCGACCAGCGCCGCGGCCAGCACCGCGCCGACGATCGCCCAGCCGCGCAGCGCACCGTCCGAGGCGTCGAGCATGAACAGCGACGGCACGTCCCACCCCGTCATGCCCGCCTGATGCAACCGGTCGACGTAGCCCGCCGCCGGCGTCAAACCGTGCTCGCCGAGCAGCGGCAGCCCCTGGAAGATCAGCCCGAGGAACGCGAACAAATACACCACGCCGAGCAGCCGCAGGATCAGCCACCGCGTCACCACATCGCGCCGCGGCGCCCCGAGCCACGCCCGCAGCCGCGCCAGCGGCGTCGGCGCGCGCACATCGGGCACGTCAGGCTCGGACGCCTCGGCCATGCACCGAGTCTACCCGCTCGCGGGCGGCACGCTCAGCGAGCGAAGGTGCCGTGGAACGTGATCGGGATGTGGTGATCGATCCAGATCTTGGCGACCGGGCCGTCGGGGATGCGGGCCGCGTCGTAGACCGCCACGAAGGCGCGGTCGTGGGTGTGACACAGGGCGAGCAGGTGACCGTCGACGTAGAGCGGCTCGGTCGCGCGCTGATCGGCGGGCAGCGTGTGGGCGGTGACCTTGCCGGCGCGGTCGATCGCGCCGATCGCCTGAAGGTCGTCGAGCACGCCGTAGGTCACCGCGTGCGGGCGGCCCGCCGTGCCGGGCGGCAGCGTCGGGAACTCGAACGCGCGATCCGAGCGCGGCTCGCTCACCAGGGTGCGGGCGGTCAGATCGATGCGCGCGCGGTGATAGCGCCCTGCCCCGAGCGCCGAGCGGGTCTCGCCGCGGCTGTAGCCGCCGATGTCGTGGAACGTGTCGAACGTCGGGTAGCGCACGTAGTCGACGACGAGCTCGCCGCCCAGGCCGTAGGCGTTGGCGAAGTGCCACTGGTAGAACGCGTCGACCGAGAACCGCACGGGCTCGCTCGGCCGGTCGATCGGCACGCAGATCACCTCGGTGCCGAGCGCCGGCTTCCAGCGCATCAGCTTGTCGAACCCGCCGATCGCGAGGAGCGCGCGCGGCACATCGACGCGGACCGGCGAGACGAAGAAGATCAGGTGGCTCTCGGTCGCGATGAAGTCGTGCAGCATCGGCGGACCGGCGAGCTCGATCGCGCCGAGCTGGCGCGCCGCGCCCTCGTCCGGCAGCTCGTACAGGTGGAGCTTGGTGACCCGGCCGTACGACAGCCCGAAGTTGTAGATCGCCTTGCGCGCCTCGACGCGGTGCGGGTGGGCCGAGAACATCGACGTGATCGCGCCGAGGTCGGTCTCGCCGACCATCGCGAGGTCACCGGGGTCGAGCTCCGTCGGCTTGCCGCCCTCCATCAGGGCGAGCAGCCGGCCCTGCCACATCATCACGCTGGTGTTCGCGGTGTTCTTGGTGCGGCCACGCAGCCCGTTGCGCATCCGCGTGAGCCACGGCGCGCCGGTGCTGTACAGCAGCTTGCCCGCGGCGCGCTCGTCGACCAGGCCGGCGCTGCGGGTCACCTGTGAGGCGCCGTGCGCGCGGCCGTCGCCGATCCGGATCGCGGTCACCGCGCCGTCGCCCTCGAACGAGTGGTGGTAGCGCTTGCCGAACTGGCCGAGCTGGCCCGGCCCGTTGCGGTACAGCGTGCCGCGCAGCCCGGCGGGCAGCGTGCCCTCGATGGTCAGCGGCTCGAAGCCGTGCTCGCGGCCGAGGTCCTTGGCCCACAGGTCGAGGGTGAGGTTCGCCGTCGGGTGGTGCGGCGCGGGGGACGCGAATGCGGTTGCCATGTGAACGTTGTAAACATAGCGAAGTTGACCCGCAAGCGAAAAAGTGAACAATGTAAACATTGCCGACCAAGCGCACGTATCACCACGGAAATCTCCGCGCCGCGCTGATCACCGCCGCGCTGCGCGAGCTCGCCCACGCCGGCCCCGACGGGTTCGCGCTGCGCAGCGTGGCGCGCCGCGCGGGCGTCTCGGCCCCGGCGGTGTATCGCCACTTTCAAGACAAGGACGATCTGCTCACCGCGGTGGCGATCGAGTGCGCCGACCGGCTCGCGGCCGCGATGACCGCCGCGGTCGACGCCGCCCCGCCCGACCCGCTCGAGCGGTTTCGCGCGACTGGAATTGCCTATGTCCGGTTCGCGGTCGCGCACCCCGAGCACTTTCGCGCGCTGTCGGTGCCGGGGCTGTTCGACCGCAGCAGCCCCGAGCAACGCGAGCGTGCCGCGGCGTTTCGCGACGCCCAGCGCCGCGAGCTCGCCGAGGCCCAGGCCGCTGGATTGATTTCGAATCTGCCGCTCGACGACATCCTGCTCGCCGCCAGCGCGGTGGTCGCCGGCCTCGCGCACCTCATCCTCGGCGGCCAGCTCGGCCCCGTCGACGACGCGCGTGCCACGCAGCTCGCGATCACCGCGACCGCCGCGCTCGGTGCCGGGTTCTGGCCGCGCCCCGAAGGCTTCCACGATCCGCTGACCGGCACGCACCACGCCGGCAACGCGGGTTGACGTGGGGCGCGCCTCACGCCCATGGATTGCCACTCTTCGGCGCGGCATGCGCACAATAGCCTCATGGTCCAGGTGCTGCACAAGCTCAGCTCGACTGGCACAGCGTACGAGCTGTTTCCCGGGCTCGGTCGCGGCCGGAACCACGACGCGCTGGCGCGCAGCGAGAGCCCCGACGGCGTCCAGCGCTACTGCGTGCTGCGGCGGTTGCCGCCGCCCTACGCCGAGCACGCCGAGCTGGTCGAGATGTTCCTCGATGACGCGCAGATCGCCGCGCGGCTCCGCCATCGCAACCTCGAGGTGGTCCACGACCTCGGCCTGCTCGGCGGCGTGTACTTCGTCGCGGCCGAGTACCTGCACGGCGAGCCCGCGGCCGAGCTGCTGAACAGCGCGCGGCCCCACCGGCGCCCGTTGTCGATCGCCGGCGTGCTGAGCTTGGTCGCCGGCGCCGCGGCGGGGCTGCACCACGTCCACGAGCTCGCCGCGAGCGACGGCCGGCCGCTCGACCTCGTGTACGGCGAGGTGGCGCCGTGGAACCTGCTGGTCGGTTACGACGGCGCGGTCCAGCTCGTGGACTTCGGGGAGGCGCGCCTCGAGCGTCGTGCGTCGGAGCTGGTGTCGGGCGCGGGCGTGCTGCGCGGCAAGATCACCCACCTGTCGCCGGAGCAGTGCCGCGGCGAGCCCGTCGATCGGCGCAGCGATCTGTTCATGCTCGGCATGACGATGTGGGACCTGCTGACCGGTGAGCACCTGTTCCGGCGCACCACCGAATACGGGATCCTGCGCGCGATCCTGCACGACGCCGCGCCGCCGCCGTCGACCGTGCGCCCGAACCTGCCGCGCGGGCTCGACGCGCTCGTGCTGCGCCTGCTCGCCAAGGCGCCGGACGAGCGCTTCCAGCGCGCCGACGAGCTGCTCGTGCAGCTCGAGGCGGTCGCCGCGGGCGCGGGCATCTCGCTGTCGGCCGCGGCGGTCAGCCAGCTCCTGCTCGAGCGCTTCGACCGCCGGCCCGAGCCGTGGCGCGGGCCACCGCCGCTGGACGGCGCGAGCGGCCGCTCGTCGTGAGCCGCGCGCGCTCCGGACCGCCGCGAGGTAGTCAGCGCACGGACACCCACCGGAGACTCGCCGCCACGCGCGTCTGCGCGTGCGTGTCAGCGACCGGGTGATTTGACACTCCACACCGCGCGACCCGACAATCGCCCGGTGGCGAAGGTAGCGGCCGAGGTCGGCTCGACCGCGAACAAGTACGAGGTGCTCGCCAAGCTCGCCACCGGCGGGATGGCGGACATCTTCCTCGCGCGCAGCGAGGGTGTTGCCGAGGTCGAGCGCTACTGCGTGCTCAAGCGCATCCTGCGCGAGCGCGCCGGCGATGCCCAGCTCGTGCAGATGTTCCTCGACGAAGCGCGGCTCGCGGCGCAGCTCCAGCATCCCAACATCGCGTCGGTCTACGACGTCGGCAAGCTCGGCGAGTCGTATTTCTTCACGATGGAGTACGTGCACGGCGAGACCGTGCGCTCGCTGCTCCACCGCGCGACCGGGCTGCGCCGGCGGCTGCCGCTCGCCTGCGCGTTGACGATCGTGGCCGGCGCCGCGGCCGGGCTGCACCACGCGCACGAGCGCAATGGCAATGATGGCCGGCCGCTCGGCATCGTGCACCGCGACGTGTCGCCGTCGAACGTGATGGTCAGCTACGAGGGCCACACCAAGGTCGTCGACTTCGGCGTCGCGAAGGCCGCGCATCGCGCGGTCGAGACCAAGTCGGGCACGGTGAAGGGCAAGATCAGTTATCTGTCGCCCGAGCAGTGCCGCGGCGAGCGCGTCGATCGGCGCAGCGACCTGTTCTCGCTCGGCATCGTGATGTGGGAGATGCTGACCGGCAAGCGGCTGTACCGGCACGACAGCGACTTCGGCAACATGAGCGCGATCGTGTACGACGCGCCCGTGCCGCCGTCGCACGTGCGCCCCGATCTACCGCGCGACGTCGACGCGATCGTGCTGCGCTTGCTCGCCAAGTCAGCCGCCGAACGATTCCAGAGCGCCGACGAGGTGGTCGACGAGATCGAGGCCGCCGCGGTGCGTGCCGGGCTCATGCTGTCGGTCGCGGCGGTCGGCCGCTTCGTGCGCGAGCTGTGCGGCCGCCGCCTCGAGCCGTGGCTCGAGCTCGCGCCCAAGCCCGCGACCAACGAGCCGGTCACGCTGACCAACGCGTCGGTCCCGACGGGCCTCGAGCTCGAGGCCGCGAACCGGATCGAGGTCCAGCTCGCGAACCTCGCCGAGCTCAGCCTGGACAGCGTGCTGCCCGCGCCACCGGCGGTCCTCGCGCTCGACCTCGCGCTGTCCACGACGGCGCGAGCGCCACGCGGGCCGGCTGCGATCGCCGCGGCGCCGAGCGAGGCGGCGGCGGTGGCGATCGCAGCCGCGCCGGTCGACGCGGCGCGCGTGGAGGCGGTCCCCGTCGACGCGGCGCGCGTGGAGGCGGTCCCCGTCGAGGCAGCGCCGCTGCCGTCGATCAGCGGCCCCCACGGCGCGCCGAGCGGTCCCCACGCGACGGCCCGTCCGCGCGCCCCGACGAACGCACCCCCGGTGATGGGCACCGGGCCGCACCCGTCGCCGGCGCAGCACGGCTCGAAGCGAGGGTCCGCGGCGCCGTACACGCCCGGCGCGCCGCGTGCGATCGCGAAGCTCGATCGCGACGCGTCGGGCGCGATCGCCGTGCCACCGGCGGTCGCTCCGCTCGGCATCTCGATCGCGAGCGCCACCGCGCCCACGCTGATCGACCACGCCGCGCGACGCGTGCCCCCGCCACGACGCCGGGGACGCCTGGCCGCGTGGATCGGCGGCGCGTTGCTGGTCGGCGCCGCCGCTGCGTGGTGGACAGCGCGCTCGGGGGGCTCGAGCGCGGGCGTCTCGGGCTCGGCCTCGGGTGGCAACGCGGGCGTCGCGCTGCCCGTCGAGCCGCGGCGCGATGCACCGCCCGAGGACGCAGCGCCGCAGGTGCCGGCGGAACCAGCGCCGCCAGCGCCACTGGAACCGGCGCGCCAGGCGCAACCGCATGTCAGCGATGCGCCACCGCCGGACGCGGCCGAGCCATCAGCGCCGCCGCCAGACGCCGCCTCCGCGCACGCACCGCCCCCTCGCGCACCCGCCGACTCGCCGCCTCGCGCACCCGCCGACGCCCCGTCTCGCGCACCGGCCGACGCCCCGCCTCGCGCACCGGCCGACGCCCCGCCTCGCGCGCCGGCCGACGCCCCGCCTCGCGCGCCCGCCGACGCCCCGCCCCGCACGCCCGCTGCGTCCACGTCGCGCGGGTCGAGCCGCGCACACGCGACGGCGTCCGCCGCTGCGCCGCCGGACGCGCCCGTGCCGGAGGCACCGTCGTCGGATGCGCCCGCGTCGCCGCGGTCGACCACGACGCGCCTCGACGTGCTGAAGGTGCTGTATCGCGATGGCAAGTACGCCGACATCGTCGCGGCGTGCACGTCGGAGATCACGTCGGACATCGCCGAGCTGTGCGCACGCGCCGCCTGCAAGGAAGGCCGTCCCGACCGCGCGGACAGCTGGATCCGGACGCTCCAGCCGAACGTCCGCCTCAAGATCAGCGCGGCCTGTCAGCAGGACATGCAGAACCGCGCTGCGGATGCCGCCGCGGCGCCCGCGAGCCGCGCCAGCGAGCCGCCGCGGCGCTAATCGTCGACGCCCTGGCGCAGGTACGCGACGGTGTCGACCAGGGTGAGCTGCGGGTCGCGAGCGGCGAAGCCGAGCTCGCGCTCCGCCTTGGACGAGTCGATCCACCAGAAGTGGCCGGCCATCTCGACCGAGATCCGATCGACCGGCGGCTCCTTGCCGCGCCAGCGGTAGAGCTCCTCGAGGACGCTGGCGCCCCACTTGTTGATCGACTGCGGCAGCTTGAGGCGCGGCGGCGCCACGTTGGCGACGCGGCCGAGGCGCGCGAAGAACTCCTTGGTGGTCCAGTTCGGGCCGCCGAGCAGGTAGCGCTCGCCGGGGCGGCCGTGCTCGAGCGCCGCCGCGGTCGCCAGCGCCGCGTCGCGCACGTCGACGAAGCTGATGCCGCCGTCGGGGATGGTCGGGATCTGGCGCTTGATGAACTTGCGGACATCGCCGGTCGACGACAGCCGGCGATCGCCCGGGCCGAGCAGCAAGGTCGGGTTCACGGCGACGACCTCGATGCCGAGCCGCGCGCCGTGCTCGAACGCCAGGCGCTCCTGGTAGATCTTCGAGGCGTAGTACGGCCAGCCCGCGACGATCTCCTCGGCGTACGACGCCGTCTCGTCGAGGATCTCCTCGTCCTTGGACACGCCGATCGTGCCGCTGGTCGACGCCAGCACCATGCGCGGCACGCCGGCCGCGGCCATGCGCTCGAGCACGCGCCGCGTGCCGTCGACGTGCAGCCGCATCATGCGCTGGGCGTCGCTCGGATCGCGCGACACCGCGCCGGCCAAATGAAACACCGCGGTGACCCCCGCGAGCGCCCGATCGAGCTCGGGCCCGTCGAGCACGTCGCCGCGCACGTGCTCGACGCCGAGCTCCGCGAGCACCACGGAGCGCGTGCGCGCGAGGCCGCGCACCGTGTGGCCCTGCTCGACCAGCACGCGGCACAGGTGCTCGCCGAGGAAGCCGGTCGCGCCGGTGACCAGCAGGCTACTCATGCTCGGCACGCGCTTCGTCCTCGCTCACCGTCTGGCCATGCGCCCCATGCGCCTCGAGGTACTCGGCCATCGGCATCGTGCCGGCGTCGCCCAGCGTCCACGCGCGGTCGCGCGGGGCGAGCCGGCGGATCACGCCTTCGACGTGATAGGTGATCGCCTTGTACTGCTCGCTGCGCGAGCGCTTGCCGGCGAGCGCGACGACGTCGGCGTAGCTCAGGTACGGCCCGATGTGGGCCGCGACCCGCTCGCCGCGCTTGGGCAGGTAGCGCCCCTTGGGCATCGCCTCGTGCGTGCCCGCCAGATACATCGGCAGGATGCCGCACTTGTTGGTCATCGCGAGGTAGCCGAGCGACGGCTTGAAGTCGGTCATGATGCCGGTCTCGCTGCGCGTGCCCTCGGGGAAGATCAGCAAGATGTAGCCATCGCGGATCACCTCGCCCGCGAGCCGCAGCGATTCGCGCAGCGAGCCGTGGCGCTCCATCGGCACCAGGTTGGTGAAGTTCTCGAAGTACATCCGGCGGACCGGCTCGTCGAAGAAGTAGTCCTTCGCCGCGAGCGCGACCAGCGCCTCGCCCTGCTCGCCCAGCGCGTACTTGATGAGCCCGGTGTCGAGGTGGCTCGCGTGGTTGGCGCACACGATGTAACCACCGAACGGCGGGACCTGCGCGCCGCCGTACACGTTGGTCTCGAGCACGCGCGAGTACAGCGCCTTCATGCCGCTGCGCAGCGCCTGGCGGCCGAGCGCGACCAGCGGGCGCGGCACGTCGATGTCGTCGTCGGCCTTCTTGTCCTCGGCGGCCTTCTCGCGCGCCAGCCGATCGCGGCGCGGCTTCTCGGCCTTGGTCTTGGCGCCGACCCGCGCGATCAGGCGCTCGACGTCGGCGACGCTCTCGAGTCCGAGCAGCTCCTGCGGATCCGGCAGGTTCACGCCGGCCGCCTCGAGCGCGACCGCGAGCTCGGTGAACATCAGCGAGTCGAAGCCGAGCTCGTCGAGCCGGGTCTCGCTCGTGATCGTGCCGCGCTTCTTCTGCGAGACGTCCGCCAGCAGATCGAGCAGCCACGCGCCGGCCGTCGTCGTGCCGCCCTCGAGCTTCTTGAGCTCGGCGCCGCCCTTGGCCGCGCGCTCGAGCCGCTCGAGCTCCTTGATGACGTCGCGCCGGCGCACCTTGCGCGACGCGGTCTTCGGCAGATCGTGGTCCCACAGGTGGACGACCTTGAGCCGCTTGTACAGCGCCAGGCCCTTGCCGACCCGCTTGACGTGCTCGCGCACGGCCTCGCGGATCGCCTCGCGGCCCATCGCGCTGTCGCCCTGGTCGTACTCCGGCACGATCAGCGCGGCCACGGTCTCGTGACCCGCCTCGCCCGGCAACCCGACGACCGACAGCTCCTTGATGTACCTCGAGTCGCGGTACAGCTCCTCGAGCTCGTCGGGATACACGTTCTCGCCCGACGGTCCGAGGATCATCTCCTTCTTGCGGCCGACGATGAACAGGTTGCCGTCGCCGTCGATCCGGCCGAGGTCGCCCGTGTGCAGCCAGCCGCCCTGCAGCGTCTGCGCGGTGGCGTCGGCGTTCTCGAAGTAGCCCTGCATGACGTTGGGGCCCTTGGCGACCACCTCGCCGATGCCGTTGGCGTCCGG